>Ga0207967_1000111_pt1 | contig 43464 bp, 38 predicted proteins | sample LakWasMet20_HOW5_2_FD_183866 | JGI IMG/M metagenome (GOLD analysis project Ga0207967, IMG submission 183866) | Freshwater sediment methanotrophic microbial communities from Lake Washington under simulated oxygen tension - Sediment Metagenome... | ecosystem: Environmental > Aquatic > Freshwater >...
GTGTGGAGCAACTGTAGTTGCCAAAGCAACTGTTGCGTCGAAATCTAATGAATCTAATGCCATTTGGGTTAATGCCATGGTGTATCTCCGTTTATTAATATTAAGATATTGCTAATTTGAAGTGCTACCTTCTTGTGAAAAATAGCACTCTAAAAAAACTGGACACTTATAGTAAATGCCCAGCCTATTTATGTCAATTATTAAAGCGGCTTACGCATTAATAATTTTTCTCTAAGCGATGGTTTGCTTATAGTTTTGCGCTTAATGCTGCTTCCAATTTATTTTGGTCAACAACGAAACCGCGAATACCTTCAGCCAGTTTTTCTGTAGCCATTGCATCTTCGTTCAATGCAAAGCGGAACTCAGCTTCTGTCAATTTAGCCGGTGCTGCTGTTTTAGCGCCGCCGTCAACCAACACGCGTGACAATTCACCTTGTGTAGCTTCCAATTCCTGTAACAGGTTAGGAGCGATAGTCAAACGATCGCAGCCAGCCAAAGCAGTTACTTCACCGATGTTACGGAATGACGCGCCCATTACAACAGTTTTGTAGCCATGTTCTTTGTAGTAAGCGTAGATTTTACGTACAGACAATACGCCTGGATCTGTTTCTGATGTGTATGTTTCACCAGTTTTAGCTTTGTACCAGTCAAGGATACGGCCAACGAATGGAGAAATCAGGAATACGCCTGCCTCAGCACATGCACGTGCCTGACCGAAACCGAACAGCAATGTCAGGTTACAGTTGATGCCTTCTTTTTCAAGAATCTCACCAGCCTTGATACCTTCCCAGGTTGAAGCCAACTTGATCAGAACGCGGCTTTTATCTACGCCAGCTTCTTCGTACAGCTTGATGATTTTACGGCCTTTAGCCACCATTGCATCAATATTGAATGACAGGCGTGCATCAACTTCAGTTGAGATACGGCCTGGCACCTCTTTAACAATTTCCATACCGATCAATACAGCCAATTTGTCAGCCGCGTTGTCGATTTGCTGTTCTTTAGAACCACCTTGTGCTTTTGCGTAAGCAATTGCTGCATCAATCAATGGTGCATATTGTGGCAATTGGCTCGCTTTTAACAATAATGATGGGTTAGTTGTTGCGTCGTATGGTTTAACCGCTTTAATCGCTTCAACATCACCTGTATCTGCCACGATTGTGGTCATAGTTTTTAATTGCTCTAATAAAGTAGCCATTACCTGCCTCCTAAAAATTATTCGAATACAACAGTCATACACAAAATCAAGTGCAATATTATAGCTTAAAAATCATATAGTGTCCTCAAATGTACTCTGCAATTTGACTCTTCTATCATAAGCAACCGGAAGATTCTTCTTTCTGCGTTCAAGCGGCATGGTAATCATAAATTCCGCGCCCTGCAGGGGAACATTTACAGCTGACACCGTTCCACGATGCTTCCTGATAGTGACGCCAACAAAGTATAGTCCCAGGCCGCTGCCACCCTGATCCTGGTATTCACCCTCGATGCGTGTAAAGCGCCTGAATAATTTCTGGATTTTATCTTCAGGAATACCAGGCCCCTGATCGGTCACTTTCAGGCGCAGCATTACATCATCTTTATCGATCACAACCCTGATTACCGAACGCTCCGGGGAGTAGTTAACCGCATTCAGCAGGATATTGGACACAGCCCTGAACAGCAGCCCGAAATCCCCCCTGACCCAGACGTTGTCTTCCGGGTGATTCATTTCCAGCGCAATGTTTTTAGTTTCCAGCAACTCATAAACATCATCAACGACCTGCTGCGTTAAACTCACCATATCCAGTACATGGAATTTATTCACATCAGACATTTCCGCACGTGATGCCTGCAGAAAACCTTCGGCCATGGTGTGCGCACGTGTCAGCAAATGCCCGATGCGCGCCTTGTATTGGCTGTTCTCAAACTTATCAAGGAGCAGCATTGCAGCCCCTAGCGGGCTACGAATGTCATGCGAGATGAACACCAGCGTATCACTTCTGGATTTATGCATGTCACGTAAATGCCTGGCAGTCAATGCCAGCTTGCGTATACGTGCCTGCTGCGGGTCTTCGCCGCTGTACGGCTGCTCGGACTCCTGCTCCATACCCAGCTTCGCAAGCTCATCCTGCAAGTTCTGCAGCGCATGATCCAGCGCTGCCTGTGCTGAATTGAGCCTGGCACAGCTCCATATCGGATAAGCCAGCAGGATTGCCAGAATCGAACCCGTTGGCGGTATCCATATCTTGAATACATATGCCACAGCAAACACCAGCGCAACAACAGCAATAATATATACACAGATACTGAGTAAAGTATAAACGGGCGACAGTTTAGAAAACCATAAGAATGGCAGCACAGCGAACAGAATGGTCAGCATGCATATCAGCGCGAGCGGGGCACGCCGTACTGATTGATCATCCATGATGATAGATAATATATGCGCGTTAAACTCAGTGCTTAGCGCGAGCAGACACGCAACCAGCGCAAGACCTGCCACTATTAGAATACGGTCTCTAAATTGCATCGGGAATTATATAATCACTATACTTAAACGCCAGCGGCAACAGATCAGACGATCAACGCGAGCATAAACTAATTGCTGCGCTCAAGCCTGTAGCCCTGCTGGTAAATGGAAGTCAATTTCCATCCGTACTCAGGCGTCAGTTTCAGTTTTGTACGCAAATGACTGACATGCACATCGACCTTACGCGTTTCAATATCCGGCGATGCGCCCCATACCACCTGCATCAGATGCGACCTTGATAACAGCACGCCTTCATTTTTCATAAAATACAGCGCCAGATCAAATTCTTTATCGGTAAGCTTGAAATCCTCACCGTCCATACTTGCCAGACGCAGCTTGGTATCAAATTTCAACGGACCGAACTCAAGGCATGGGTCACTGTTTAACTGCGGGTTTACACGCCTTAACAAAGCATTGACGCGTGCCAGCAGTATTGCGCGGCTTGCCGGCTTGACCACATAATCATCAGCGCCGGCCTCTATGACGCGCACAATATCCTGCTCTTCAGAGTGGCCGGTAAGAAATATCAGCGGAGGCAGCCTGTTGGCGCGCAGCTTGATACTGACCATGACATCCGGGCCTTCCATATCAGGCAGGCCCCAGTCAAAAATACAGAGGTCGTAATGCTCGTGCGGATACCTGCGCACAAAATCCAGGCCGGATTTAAAGTGGTCAACCTCAAATCCGGCTTCCCCCAACCACTCAATCACAATCTCGGCATAGGCTAAATCATCATCTAACAAAGCTATTTTCATTTTTATAGTTTTAACTTTCGCATTAGTTCTTAATTCTAAAGCCTTACTTGCAAAACACATGGCCTATCTGAGTGCAGGATATTGATCACTTAATACCTGCCATAGGCATAACACCATTATGAAATTACCAGTATTTAGCAGCCCTTCCCCCATCCAGCTCTCAATTGTTTTTCCCAACAATTGAGAATAATTATCCAGACTACGAACTGCGAGCTGAAATCTTAATCGCAATAAGTTAAATTCATTGTAATGTACAAAGTAATCAAAAACAATCACAGCCCGGTTCCATGCGACATTTCAACTACATAATAACAGCTGATATGCGATAATTTCAGCATTATTCGACCCCATTATTAAGAGTACTACTTCAATGCAGCATCAATCTCTACATGCAATAATGACCACTAGCGGAATTGGATTTGGCACCAGCGGGGTGCGTGGACTTGTTGCCGATATGTCGGACGAGTTATGTTATGCATATACATCAGCCTTCCTTCAAACAGTAGCATCTAAAGACAATCTTATCGTAATTGGCCATGACTTGCGGCCGAGCAGCCCACGCATCTCAGCAGCATGCGCAGCGGCTATTACAGATAGTGGACGTAAATACATATACGCAGGCGCGTTGCCTACCCCCGCATTAGCCTATTATGCAAGCCAGATTGCCGCACCAGCCTTGATTGTAACAGGCAGCCACATTCCATTTGATAGAAACGGCATCAAGTTCTACAGTGCCAATGGCGAAATTTCCAAGGCGCAGGAGCAGAAAATACTGGGCGCAACAGTTGCAATCCCCTCACCTATACTGAATGCAAATTTACCTTTGGCAGACAATAGGGCACACGCAGCTTATGTAAATCGATACAGAGAGTTCTTTGGCTCAGGTACTCTTGATGGAATGCGTATCGCACTATATGAACATAGCAGCGTTGCACGTGACGTACTACGCGAAATACTTGAGACTTTAGGAGCAGAAGTGATCTCGCTTGGCCGTAGCGACTCATTTGTGCCTATTGACACCGAGGCAGTACGGCCTGAAGACGTAAAACAGGCCTCAGAATGGGCTAAAGAGTATGATTTTGATGCAATTGTTACAACAGATGGTGACGCAGACCGCCCATTGATAGGAGATGAAAACGGGCAGTGGCTACGAGGAGACGTCGTCGGCCTGCTTTGCGCACAATTCCTGCACGCTAAGCATGTTGTAACGCCGGTCAGTTGCAACACGGCACTAGAGCAGAGCCATCTATTTCAATCTACAGTGCGCACTCGCATTGGCTCACCCTATGTCATTGCCGGCATGGAAGCCACCCTAAAAAAACATGATGGATTGGTAGTAGGCTACGAGGCAAACGGAGGCTTTCTGCTGGGAAGCGATCTTGAATCCAAAGGAAAAAGCCTCTTTGCGCTACCTACACGTGATGCAGCCTTGCCTATTCTTTCGCTGCTTTGTGACGCACGGAGAAAAGCTTGTAGAGTTTCAGAGTTAATGCAAAATTTACCAGCCCGCTTTACTGCAAGCGATAGACTACAACAATATCCCACAGACCTGAGCCACGCATTACTCGCTCAACTGCTGGCTAATAACAAAACAGCCTGTGAAATACTTGCTCCAGGTTCAGGTGATGTTATCAGCACGGATTTAACTGACGGCTTGCGTCAGACTTTCGCTAATGGTGACATCGTACATCTGCGCCCATCTGGAAATGCACCGGAACTCCGATGCTATGCTGAAGCCGATTCAGCCATACATGCCCAGCAGCTCTGCAACAGCTGCCTGCAACGCTTATCTTTTTTAAAACCGGCATGATACTTGGAGTTTAAACAGCGATCTGCGCCAGAGTTCAAGCCCTATACAAATTAAGCTCGCTATTGCGTAACAATAGCAGCTGCCAACACATCAGCCTTCAATCCGCAAAAGGGTTGGTACTTTTGACTACATATGACTTTTTCTCTGTTTGAATAGGCAGAGCATCCGCTAGTGATGACTTTAAAATTTCGGGAGCAGCCTGTACAGGGGCAGCATCAGTTTTATTGTCAGTCTGGTAAAAGAACAATGCTGCCAAAAATGCAAAATAAATCTGGTTAGCTGGTATATGCAGATTAAAGTCAACAAAGGTATGTAGGATCATCGCAAACAAGCCAATACCAGCACCAATTTGCATAAAATTAAATGTTCGCCATTCGCCACGCTTCAGCACTTTAGGCCATCTGCTCAAGTAAAGTGCCAGAAACATCAAAATTAAGAAACCGGCAATAATACCGCCTTCCATAATCCATTCCAGATAATCATTATGTGCCCGGTTAATAAATGCACCATTAAAACTGAAATCCTGAAAACGTGGAAATGCCTGATTGAAAGTACCAATCCCGCTGCCCAAAGGAAAAAACTCCCCTATTGCACTGATTGTATTATTAAAAATCATCCAACGCCCATCCTGTAAGGGATCTTGCTGAACAAACCTGTTCAGGACCGGTGCCATCCCTACTTCAACAGCAAGCATCAAGGCAATCGCAGAAAAAGTACCAATCACACCATAGACATTTCTACCGCCTATCCGTGTAGAAAAAACAATCGTACTCAGCAATATCACCAGCATCGCAAGTGCATTACCGGTTCTGGAGTGTGTAAAAATCAAACCCAGCAAAATGGCGATTGAAACACAGGCATACATAGCGGTTTGATTAAGATGGGTCGACGCCAGCAAAACCAGGCGCTGCCGCATATTGCGGGTATGTCGCCGTGCCGCATGAGAATGCCCGATAGATACTGTAAGCATAGCCAGTGATAATGGCAATGCCATTTCCAAAAATCCGGCAAGATGATCACGATTCGGATAGGTGCCTAATGCAAAAGCTTTATGCGGACTATCGTTAATCTGCAGCCAACTATCAGGGCCGGCACCATATTGCATCAAACCAAAAACAGCTTGAAATGCAGCCATGCCCAAAAACACCATCACAGCTGTTTTGAGCTGCTCTTTAGGCACGCTAAGTGTAAATAGAAAAACCATGATAGGCGGCAACACTGCCAACCAAGAATACTCTGTAAGTGATGGAACAAGAGACGCTGCCCGAGCGCTGCTATTTAAGCTTGAATTCACATCTACCAATGCCTGTGCATAAGAGGAATGTCCTGGCAACATACCCCATACTGAAAAAGGTAACGGAATAAGATGTAGCAAAGGCAGTATAAAAATACCTGCCAGCAAAACTAGATATAACTTTGGGATACGTGACAGCGCACGCGAGTCAGACACCAGATAGCCGGCGATTGCCAGCGCTGACAGCTCAAGCATCAACAGGGGAATAGGTCTATTCCCGCCGCTAATGAGCGGGGCGAATACCAACACAAAAAGTAGAAGGTAAAACCCCCGCACTTGATACTACTTAAAAAATATTACTGAGGACTACTGTCAGACCTAGAGTTGTTGCCGTTAGAACCTACCAGGCCATCAAAACCCAAACCTGCCAAACCTACGCCCCAAACCCCAAGCAAAGGGTCGAACCTAACAGATTGAGTTGAAACAACGGGAGGAACATCTCCAAGAGCAGCAACATAAGTGCGCTCTTTACCAATATTTGCGGCGCACTGTTCTGCCGTACCTACAGTATGCATAGTATTCTGCTTAAGTTCTTTAACACAACCATTCTCATACACCAGAGATACGTTGGATGACTTGGCAGTTACAATTTTCGCACCTGGCTTAAGCTCAAGACCTGAAACAGCTTTCACGAAGCGTGATCCGTTATTCACCATAACATCACCCTGCACTTGTGCCAGCTTAACTGGGGTCGCTACAGAAGCAGCCACAGCAGCCTGTGACACCAAAACAGCAGACATAGCTAAAATTGTTACTGTGCTTTTAGATATTTTCATATTTTTCTCTTATTATTAAAGTAAATTTCTTTACGCCTCAAGAATACAACACCAACAGCTATCAGTCAACTTTTACAATTTCCAAATCATCAAACCAAGCTGACCCGCTAAAAGGCGTCTCATCATAATCATTCCCGGCATTAAGCTGCAGACGCAATGTCTGAATTTCACATTTTTCGGGTGGGATATCAAATTCCATATCAAACCTATTCCAATTATCCGTTCCAACAAAATGCTCTGAGCTTAACAACAATGATCTACTATCCTTGTCAGCACAATGAATTTCCCATCGCATGCCTTTGCCCGCGCTCAGGTTATCAAGCCTTGAGTTTCCTTTAAAGCGATACGTACCAGCATCCAGCATCAAAAACTGATGGATAAGCGTGCTTGACGGCAGCTTTTTCTGAAAAGCGATGTGCAGCGCTTTTGTACCGGTATGACCATATGTCGGCTCCGCTGCTAGCATAAACCCCTTGTTCGAACTTGACCTCCAGCCAAACCCCTCATCTTCCAGCGCCTGCTCAAAACCGCCATCATATATATTTCCCAGCGCCGTCAATTGACCGGCCTGTAAACCGTTGAGCCAAACAAAATAGGCGTCTGTATAAAAGCCGGCAGCAAGCAGATGATCAATATAAGCACGGCGCTGATCGTGATTAATTTTATCATTACGTGCAGCGTACATCGCCTTCAGCGTATCTTCTTGCGTCGTGTTTTTCATTACGTACATAAAGAAACCATCCCACCAACTGGGGGCATTGCCTAGCGCTTCAGTGGCGGCTAAGCGGGTCTGTGGCGTATCAATAATCTGCAGCATCACTGGAAATAATGTTTTAGTCAGTGCAGCTTTCGACTCTATAGCCGCACCGAAATGCGACAGCGCCTGGATGGGCAAGCCGCGTCGCAACCAGAAAGCTCCCAAAGGCAGTTGCACGTCAGCATCTCGCGGTGCCAGAAAATGTGCCATCTTAGCTGCATTGCCTGCTAAAGCAATTTGACCTTCCAGCTCCAGCAACCGTGCCAGCATCATAAATCCATTTCCACTGGCTGGATTGTAAAAAACCGCATTCTCAGTAACTGCACGCGCCCGTTTAGTATCAGCATTTGCAATAACTGCGGCCTCTGACAGCAAGACCTCAGGTATATTGCCCCCCCACGCGGAAGCGGCCGAACTACCTTCTGTAGCCAGGTGCTGCGACACATTAACGACAATAATGCGCCACGCAAAAAAAGTGGCCACAATACCAAAAATCAACCATTTCTTCTGTTTTATCAGTTTCATTTTTATGCCATTCTGGAGACAAATTGAGCATCAACACAACTCATGCAGTTATTGGTCATACTTACCTCTTCGCATGCTGATAAAAAAATCCTGAGATAATGACACGACCGCCGGTCTTGACGACTTCGATCTGTAATTTACCGGAACTGGTCTTAACTTGTGCCTCGCCTGTACGCAGCGCACTGACACGATAATCAGCATGCGCGGTGGCAAGAGCCCCTTGTTTTTTCCATTGCAGATCTTTTAACACGATAGAACGCGAGGCTGTCTGTGCAAATAAGTCGGCATAGGCATTGTAAAAGCCTGGCATGCCGCCTTCTTCATCAGAACGAACCTGCTCATCAAATAACTGAATAAATGTATTTATATCCCCGTTAGCATAGTTACTCATAAAACTGGCAATAAGGTCATGCAATTCACGATCTGTAAGCACATCGACAGCTGCGGGCGATGCAGCCCTGGGGGTTACAATCCTGGGCTGCACAGCCACTTCGCCTGCATCAGCCAAACCGAGACTATTATTCACAGGTACATTCAATTTTTTGTTTTGTTGAGATTCAACAGGGCTTTGTACTACAGTAACAGGCGGTACTGTTTCTATTTTATTAACAGTTTTGGTTTCAACCGGCTTAAGTTGGATAGGTTTGATTTGAATAGGTTTTATATCAACCGGTTTAGTGTCGGGTTTATGGATGACAGGCACAACTTTCTTATCGCTAACGGTCGCTACCGGCACAACCTTTACCAAGGGAGTTTTCGTGGCAGGGGTATTTTCTGATTTAACAGTATTCACCATAACAGGAAGCTGCTCTGACACAACTGCCTGCTTCCCCTCCTGCGTTCCTACAGCCTCAGGATGACTATCATTAGCCACTTCATTTGACATCACCGAGAGGTCAGCAACAACCTCCTCTGTTTCCGGTGTTAAGCTAACAGCCTGCTCAATCGGCAGCGATCTTTCCACCACACCCTGAGCTTTTGATTGCATCCGCATTTTTTGTGGAAACGACAAATAGATAATCAGCCCCGCCAGCAATGCCATTCCACACAAAACCCTAGCCGGCGTGAGCCGCGACGCCCAGCGCAAAGAATCTCTGCTGCTATTTTCAGTACTGACCGGCCTGGTAAACTTGCGTGGGATAACACTAGGCTGCCCACGATAACTTGCACTCGCAGGTTTCGACAGATTGCCTCCACCATCCCCCACTTTATGCTTAAGCACGGCATAAGCCTGATTGATTTTTGCTGAATAAGCTTCAGCAGCCTTATTGTTAACCTGCCCGCGATCTGGATGAAAAATACGAATCAGCAAACGATAATGCTCTTTAACCGCCTCTGCGTTCGCCCATGGATTAAGGCCGAGTACTCCGAATGGGTCTGTGTCCCCGCTAAAACATACACGTTCTACAAAAGCCACACAACTTACGCGCATCTCTTCTGCACTGGCACCGGTAACACTGGTTGCCCAAGTCATCAACTCATTATCGCCATTGGCAAGTCGCAGCAACAGCAAAATATCATCCGTGTGCCCTGCATCAGGGATATCGACCAACTCCTTGCGATACAGCGCAAGAATCAGTTTTAGCAACTTGGTACTGGTTGCACGGTTAAAATCGTGATTAGACGGCATATCAGCTAGTCAATTGATTGCCGGTTGCCTGTGGCTTTACCCCGTAGCCTTCACCGTAATAATATTCATAACCATAACCATGTGCCTGACCGCTCATTTTAGTGAGCAAGCAACCCAGTGGTTTTGCGCGCACACTGAGCAAACGCTTAATGCTGGCCTGTGCAGCGGCACGTCTGGTTTTACCAGCTTCCACAACCAACAGCATCCCCTCGACCAGATTCGCTATGACCAATGCATCCGCCAAGCCTAATATCGGCGGACTATCAATAATAATATGATCAAAACGATCCGCAGCCAGCTCCAGCAGCATCTGCATTTTCTTACCGGATAACAACTCGGCCGGGTTAGGCGGCAACGGTCCGGTAGTAATCGCAAACAGATTGTTCACGGTGGTATTCAGCGTTACTTCAAATGGCTGCAGTTTCCCGGCCAGACAATTGGTCAGCCCCTGCGTATTATCAGCTCCCAGCACACGGTGCAATGATGGATTACGCAAGTCTGCATCTATCAGCAATACGCGCTGCCCAGACTGTGCAAACTGAATTGCAATACTGAGAGCGCTCGTACTTTTGCCCTCACCCATATTGGTACTGGTAACGCCCATCAGCTTCGGGGCACCATGGGCAGTCGCAAACTGCAGTGCGGTACGCACAGACCGATAAGCCTCTGCGAGCGCTGAACGCCCGTCTTCCAGCATCAGCTGCACCACATTCACTTTATTGTTTAATTCAACCGATTCCGGAATCAGCCCCAGCACCGGGATACCCAGCAGACGTTCCACTTCAGAAGCCTGCTTGAAAGTATCATCCAAATACTCAAAGAACAAGGCAAGACCGATACCGCCCACCAATCCAAGAATAATTGCAATCGCCAGATTCAGCTTGAGTACTGGTTTAAACATCTTATTCGGTATCTGTGCCTGGTCTACCACAGAAATATTATTGGTGCCCACCCCGCCAGCAACACTGACTTCTTTAAGTCGTTGCAACAGGCCATCATAGAGCTGTCGGTTTGTATCCGCTTCACGCTTGATAATGTTGTACTGAATGCTGCGCGTCTGCAGATCCAGCATTTCGTTCTTGCTGCTTGTCAGCATTTCTTTCAGCAGATTTTCCTGAACCTTGGCCGCTTCATACGTTGCGATGACTGCATTCCGCGCATTTTCGGTTTCTGTAGCAACCTGCGTTTTCACTTCGGCAATCTGCGCAGCCAATTCCAGCATTTTGGGATAACCGGGTTTGAACTGCTTGAGGTTGTTCTGATACTCGGCTTCCAGCTTGGCTTTATTTTCTTTCAGTTGTTGAATCAGCTCATTTTCCAGCCCTTGCGGCAACTGCCCGGATTTGCTGGCCTGTATCTGACGGTAAGCTGACTCTGCCTTGATGCGCTCCTGCTGAGCCTTGGATAGTGCCGCGTTAAACTCCTGCAGGTTTTGTGCGCTGGTCGTGCCACCATCTTTATCTGTACTGAAAATTTCCTTGTCGCGTGCAAATTCAACCTGCGCGCGCTCGGTTTCTTCCAGTTTTGACTTCACCTGCTTGATGCGCTGCTCCAAAAAGTTTTTGGCATAAGAGTTCGCGTCAAAACGGCGCTCCAGATTAACCGCAATGAAATTCTCTGCTATGGCATTCGCCACATCGGCTGCCAGCACCGAGTCAGGACTGTCAAAATTGAGCTTAACCAGTCGCGAGTTACGTATCGGCTCCACTGTCAAGCCGTTCATCACAACCGTTACCAGCTGGCGTTTTACTTTTTCTTCTTTCTTTAGCTGCGCAGCCTGCTGCTGGTCAATCAATGCCAGCTTTTCATTCGCGCCAACAGCATCCTCAGACTTTGCTAACGCATCTTCTTCGCCATACTCACGCTCCAGTGCCGGGCGCATTTTCTCTACGACACGTTCTGCTAGGGTGCGACTCTTCAGTAACTCATATTGCGTCTGGTAGAAATCACGGTCTCCTGCAGTCTCGGTTTGCGCCGCATCTTTAAACTCAACAACCTTGGCGGCCTCACGCTCGATCTGCAGCACACTGGTTGCGCGATAGATTGGCGTCATCAGCAATGTTGCGGTTGCAACAGCGACCAGCACAATGACAAAGAAACCAATGACCGTCCATTTACGTTTGACGATAATGCGCCAATATTCACGCAGATCCAGTACATCTTCATCATCCTCCTCGGCAGCAGGGGCAGCCGCAGGCTGCAGCACTTGCGTGCTGAGCATGCGATGTACTGTCTGCTCAATAAGGGCGCGATGCTCTGATTCAGGGCTACTAGGAATTGGTGGATTATCTGAAGATGCCATAATTTAAATAGTTATATCAAATCTGTATTAAATGAGTAGAGCGCGCTTAGCGTGCCCCCCAAGGGTTACCAAAGCCAATGAAGCCACGAAACGTTCTGGTAACATTATCAACCAGCGACTTGCCCGCAGAACGATCAACCACCACTACATCACCGGCATGCAACACAGGATCAGGGGTTTTTCCTTCGCGAATCTTTTCCAGGTCATATTCCAGTGCTGCGTTTTTATTATTTTTCTGGGTACTAAATACTTTGATTGATGATGGATCGGCTAAATCATGCAGACCGCCAGCCTGCGAGATCACCTGCATCAAGGTCGTGTTGCCGTTCAGGTAAAACATGCCGCCCTTGAGTACAGCACCTTCCACTGTAATCGGCTCTGCCTCCTCTACCACCACTACATCACCCCCCTTGAGAACCGGATTTGGAGCATTGTTTTTGCGGATTGCCAGCAGGTCATACACAAACGTTTCCGTTTTGTTACCTGGCAGCTGACGAATCACCTTTATAGCTCTCTCGTCTGCTTTCACATCCAGGCCGCCGCCCATAGAGATAGCCTGCAACAGAGTAGCCTGCCCCTGAAAATCATACAGGCCGGCTTTCTTCACCACGCCCTGCACCGTCACACGCTGACTGGTGAACTCCTTGATAAAAACGCTGACTTGCGGATTTTGCAGATAATCTGCCTCCAGCTTAGTGGCGATCAACTGCTCTGCCTCATAGGCGCTGAGTCCGGCCACGTGTACCACACCGATCAGCGGCATGGAAATATTGCCGCGCGCATCAACGCGAATCGAGCGCGACAAATTTGCATCCTGCAACACCTTGATCTCCAGCAGATCGAGTACACCAATTTGATACTCGTTACTTTCAAGCACTTCGTTTTCAGCGCTCGCCTTAGGCGCTGTAGTGGCTACCGGCGCTGCAACTGTAGCCGGGCTTGCGCTATCTGCAAGGGCTGCAGCAGGTAGCGTTACCAAGCCCGCCAACAGCAAACCGGCAGTTACTCTATATACATTTTGCATCTTGTGATTCCTTATAAAAACACGCCACGACAGCCATGCTGCATTGCAGCAGAATAGCCATCATGACGTGTACACTCAGCGAGAGAATCTCACCCAACGTTTTATACTATCCAACACACCACTTCGAGTGGTTTTACTTGCCGTCTGCAATGCCAGCATAGGCGCCACATGCGCCGGGTCAACATTTGCCAGCACGGCTGCCGGGCGCTCTGTCACCATGCGCTGCGCCTCTTCCAGCCCTACCCACTTCGCTGCTGCGGTCACACCTTCAGCCAGCAGTGGAGGGCGCCGCGTCACCCCATGCGAATCAGTTGCCAGTATATGCACCAGCCCATCATCCAACATGCGCTCACCCCAATAGCGGGCATTGCTGCCAAAGCGGCCTGTCAGACTGCCGGCAGTCAACTGCATCCATGCTCCTTTGTGCGCCAGGCGCTCAAACACGGCATAATCCTGCTCAATCCAGCTCAGGCGTTCTGGATGCGTGACTATCGGTATGTATCCTGCCGCCAATACCCGAAACACAAAATCCTCAAAATTCGGTGGCGCCACATGGTGCGGCGGCTCCAGCAAAAAGTAACGCCCACCGTTAAACGTGGGCGAGGTGCCGTTCTGCAGCTTTTCGACCAGATCCGGCACCACGTGGGTATCAGACGCGTAAGTAAGCTCAAGCGGAATTCCGGCACGCTGCACTGCCAGCTTTAATACTTCGGTTGCCCGCGCAATCCCGGATGCAGTGTTTTCATACATCCCCGGATAAATGTGCGGCGTACAGGCGATGATGCTGATGCCATCCTGCGAAGCGATACGCGCCATTTCAAGCGATGTCGCCATATCCGGCGAACCGTCATCGATACCCGGCAGTAAATGGCAATGCAAATCAATCATTGTCATTTTCTCACACTTATACGGTTAATAGGCATGCTTGCTACTAAACCCCCTGATCACAGTGAGCATGACAATTTTGATATCCAGCAACAATGTCCAGTTGCGGATATATTCCAGATCGCACCTGACGCGGTTTTCCATCTTATCGAGCGTATCAGTTTCTCCGCGATAACCTTTGATCTGCGCCAGACCGGTAATGCCCGGCTTCACTTGATGGCGCAGCATATAGCCATGCACCAATTTTCGATATTCTTCATTATGCGATATGGCATGCGGCCTTGGCCCCACTACTGACATTGACCCCTGAAGCACATTGATAAACTGAGGCAACTCATCCAGTGACGTACGGCGCAAGAATGCCCCCAGCAGCGTCACACGCAAATCACCGGGTTTTGCCTGCGGCACTACATCACCATCTTCACAAACCCGCATAGTCCGAAACTTCCACACCTCTACCACATGACTATTGAGGCCATAACGACGCTGCTTAAAAATAACCGGACCTGGTGAACTCAGTTTTACCGCAATTGCAATCAGCAGCATCGGCAGCGCAATCACCAGCAGAATCAGCGATGCAAGCACAATATCCTCGGCACGCTTCAGCCAGCCGTCAACACCACTGAATGGCGACTCATAAACACTCACTACCGGCACGCCGCTCATGCTATACCAGCGCGCATGCATCAGCTCAAACGTCAGCATATCCGGCACGATATAAACCGTGGCCGTGGTATCAGCAAGTGCATTGACGCAATACTCAAGCTCTACGGTTTTATGTTGCGGCAAGGCTAGGTAAACCTGATCTACCCCGCCCATTTTGACCTCTTGCACCATATCCTCCAGAGAACCCAGCACCTGCAACTCCGGGTATTGCGATAGCGGAGCATAACCAACGGGCTGGCTATAATCATAAAAGCCCACTACATCCAGGCCCAGCCATTTAGACTCCAAAGCCGCCAGCGCCATACTCTGCGCAGAGGCACCGGTTCCTGCAATCACCAGATTACGGCTATTCATACCTTTGCGGCGCGCATAGTGCAGCGCCTGACGCAGCAGCACGCGATAGCCAATGAGCAGAACCCACGCACCCAGCGCATAACCGACAATAACAACCCTGGAATAAGTATCTGAAGTTTTGGTCAAAAATGCCAGCGTCACCATGACTACCAGCATCAGCACCCATGCAATCGTTACGCTGCGGATTTCTGGCCATATCTGCGAGATACGCCATGAGCCGTAGACCCTGTTTGCACTGGCAAACAGCAGATAAATCAGTATCGAGCGGATACCTGCATTGATATAGTGCGCATCAAAAACAGCGTTATAAAGACTGGTGCTAATGTATAGCGCCAGCATAATAATCAGGCTATCGACGAGCTTATGAATTACAGAAAATTTGGCTTGATGGGGGCGAACTAGTCCACCTGGCTGCATGTAATTAACTCTTTTCTTATTAATGGTTTTTAGGTGATGTCTATGCATCACTTGCTTATTATTTAATACGTTATTTTTATTTAATACGTTATTTCAGATAACTTTAGTTATGATTTTAAAAAAATTTATTATAATCGAAATCCGCTTTAAAAGCCCCGGCCTTCAACAGATACATGACATCAGCACCGGTTATTGATGACGGTGCCGGCAACAATTGCTACACGGCATTAGCAGGGCTGACGCACACCACGCCTACGAACAACCCACACCAGGTTAGCATGCGCCTGTGACATTACAAAGACAGCCCGAAGCTGCCTTTGCAACCAAACGATTAACGCTGGGGCCTGCCCTGCTCTTGCCGCCCCTGATCCGATCTGCCTTGCTCTGACCTACCTTGCATAGGCCTGCCCTGATCCGGCATTGCCTGTACAGGTCTTGCCTGCTCCTGTCTTCCAAAATCTGAGCGCCCTGAATTACCATCCCGATAAACACGGTTAGCGGGTACACCTGGCAACTCTACACGCCCACCGCGCGGCTGCTCCATCTGCGGCATGGATTCGAAGCGTTGCTGGCGCGGGTTTATTTCTGCCGGGGCCTGCTGCATACGCTCTTGCGGAGCTATACGCACCGGCGCGGATGCAGGCTCGCCACTATCACGACCGCCACGGGATGGCTGCCGTATCACTGGCTCCCCCTGCTGCGGACGCGATGCTGGTGCTGCCGGCTCACGCCACCTTGATGGCTCATTGATCTCACGCGGCTCAAAACGGTTTGGCCTTGGTTCAGCAACACTGCCGGCACCAGGTTTATTGCTGTTGCCGCTACTTGGCTTATTACCGCTGGCTGCGCCTGGGTCACGCACCGTTGCAGACGGGGCTGCAGGACTAGCCTGCTGTCGCCAATCCTCATAGCGTGACGGCAATGGTGGACGTGGCCGCTCAGGCCCTAACTGTGTGCCAGGCTCTGGGCGGCGCAACTCAGTAACACCTTGCTTAGGTGGCTGCACATAGCGCGGCTCCGCGCCCATCGGTGAGCGTGTTTCAGGCTGCCATGGCAGCTTGGCTTCCTGCGGCCGCTTATTCACCACCACCGGCCTTGATGTAACCTGCTCCGGAGGGCGCACAGCTCTCGGTGCGTCTGCAACCAGATTCACTGCCTCCGGTTTTACCGGCAATACACCCTGCATCGGCTTCAACTCTTTAGTCTGCGCCGTAAAACGCTGTGTATTATCGCGCATATGGTGACGGCCAAAATGCTCACCGGAGGTAGTGATAATGGCATCTTTCACCCGGCTGTTGCTGTATTGAATATTGTTGATATTAATCGTCGCCCGTGGGTACACATGCTTATGATTCACTAAGCGCGGCCCACCCCAGTGCCCCCACCACGGCTTACCGACAAACCCGCGATACCCCCACCATGGAACGCAAGGCTCACCCCAGCCGAGGGCAACCCAGCCAAAACCCGGACTGCCAAACGACACCCCGAAAAACGCAACCAGGGCTGGTGCATATACCGGACGTACCGTCACCACTGGCCCTGGCGTCCATGCCCAATAGCCCGCGTAATGTACCCAGCGCCCGTAGTGGAATGGCACCCAACCCCATGGCGCGTCATCGATCCATGTCCACTGGTAATAGGGATCCCACACCCAGCGCCCGGTGCTGTATGGAGCCCAGCCATAAGGCATTGCATCCGGTACCCAGATCGGCCCATACTCAACGGTAGTGCGCCAGTTGCCGTAATAATCGAGATCGCGCGCACCAGCGATACCAGGCGTAATGTAGCGCTCACTGTACGCATCCATCAGCTCATTGCTGCGTTCATCATTCCAGCGATCCCAGGCATTAGGCTCCGGCGCCACGTAAGTTTCGGCACGTCCGTTTTCACTTACCACGATTTCTTCAGAAGGCAGAATAACCAGCGCCTGCCCGTTAGACTGCGTCATTGTTCCCGCGCCACCGCGCCGCGTAATGAAATGCACATCACCGTTCACATCCACACGGTAATAGCCGGTACGGTCGATGGTAAATACAGCATTCGGGGTATTCACTTCAATGTTATAACCGGCAACTGGCAAAGTGCGGATATCCAGCGAAACACGGCCGGTTGACACCTTCAACTGCAAAAAATCCGGTGTCTGGCTGAGTACGGTCATTTCTGTTTTATCATCGGCACGTACAAACATACGCCCCTCGCCTTGCAGTTCGAGTACAGCATTGGCGCTGGTATATAAAGCGTCACCGCCGATGATCGGCGTATTAAGTCGTGCTTCAACCCAATCCTCGGCACCATTGCGCCAGAAAGACACGCTGCCAGTGGTATAACTGAGCCGCAGCGGATTCACTGCAGACCGCTGTGTATCCGTCTGCGCAAATACATTATGGCTGGAAAAGGCAAAAAGCACCCACATCAATAACATGGCGCTGAATCGGGTAATCGTAAACATGTTGGCACCTGTTCTAATCATGCTGAAACGCGTTAGCATCACTGCATGATTCTGGGATCATAATCCTTAATTAACGGGCTGAAGCTGTTTAAAGTTGACATCCAAATGGCACATACGGCTACCCGCTGAATTGCGTCATTTCATTCGCAATGACAAACCTGAAACCCCTCAACACATCACAGCTTACGTAATTGGGAGCCTTGAAAAAATGCAGCAATACATCAGATGTTAATTTTATATCTGCAAGCGCTACAGCGCCTGGCCAACAACAGCATTACCCGTGTGAGCCATATGCGCAATGATGTTTTATTTACGCTTAAAAATATATCCAGTAAACGCCAGCGCTACACCTGTAGCATCGGCTACAAAATCATCCCAGGCGGCTGTTCTGCCCGGTAAAAATGATTGGTGTATTTCATCTGCCAGGCCCAGCACTAAAGCCAAAACAATAACTACGACAAGAGGCAGCCCAATGAATTTATGCAAAATTAAAGAGAATACAAAAAAGTAGCCAATATGCACCAGCTTATCCCAAGGCACAGGAAATAAACTGCCTGCTCCTGGTTGGGACCCACCAATAAATAATGCACCCATCATGACCAACACCACAAAAACTGCTATAAAACGAACTACTCGTGAATTCAAATTTTTTTCCAAACTAAAGTAAATGCTAATTTTTACAGGCTTTAAAAACAAAACTTACATCAGCCTAATATCAACCCAATATCTTATTGAGTTCGCTTTCAAACCGAGCCAGTACTCTAGCCTGGTCTAAATGCTCTTTTGCATAGAGACTTCCGGCAACACCAAGCCTGGTACGTAAATCCGGATCATTCACCAGCTTCATTATTGCCTTGGCAAAGGCATCGGGCTGCTCGGGCACCACCACACATCCAAAACTTACAACAACGTTAGCTAATTCAGTATCAGGGTTTGCCGTAGCAACCACGGGCCGGCCACTGGCAAGCATCCCTGTCAACTTAGACGGCATGACCAAATCAGCCGCGTCCGCACGTTGCGGTAATAAATGAATGTCAGCCATAGCTAACAACTCACCTAAGCGCGCCAGTGGCTGCAAATCCAAAAACCGGACATTTTGCAGCCCTGCACACTCCTGCTCCAGCCTGGGTCGCTCGGCACCATTACCACAAAACACAAAAATAAGATTTGTTGCACCGCGAAGCAGCACGGCTACCTGCGCTAGAATTTCCAGCCCCTGCTTGCCACCCATATTGCCGGAATACAGCGCGACAACTGCACCTGCATCTATACTTAATTCGCCCCTAAAACCTGATACATTTGCATTTGAAATATTAACTGCATCATTTGGCTGAATGAATGTAATAGCATTTATATCCACCCAGTTCGGAAAAAACACACATCGATCAGATGCAACACCTTTTAATATGAGCCGATCTATCATTCGCTGCGAAATAGTAGAAACTTTATCGAAGCGCCGCATAAGCCAGCGCTCGGCTGCAGTAACAAACCGACGCAGAACAGAGCCTTTAACCAGCCCAAAATCAAAAGCAGCATCCACCTCATAATCTTGAATATGCAGCCAAGCCTTAGCACCAGAAAGCCTGGCAACTAACCACGACTGCGGCGCACAAAATAAAGGAGGCTCTACCACAAACACTACGTCTGGCCGCCAAAAGATTTGGCGCAACATAACCGGCAAGCTCGTTAAAGCAAAGCTGGCCAAATGTAAAAGCCGCTTTAACCCCGAAGGCTTGGCCGGAACCCACAACGGGCAGCGATACACCAAAAGGCTTCCACCACTTGCAAGTAAAGGCTGTGAAAGGTGAACAGTTTCTGTATGCCACTTATTTGCATGCCCATCAGCTATTTTCCACTGCGGGTAATAAGGTGGTGCAGCTACAACCCGCACCGCATGGCCTTGCGAGGCAAGCCACTCAGCAAGCTCGCCTGAGTATTTACCTATGCCTGTGAGTTCGGGCGAGAAATTAATACCGTGGATTAAAATGCGCACAATGTAATCACTGATTCTTTTGAGCTTCTAACTCACGAGTTTTTAAAACAATAAAATACTCATAGATTGATTGCAGCATGGCATAGGTAAAGCCTGCCCGACCATCTAAAAACCCGCGCTTACCAAAATACAAGATTAAAAACTTGATCAGCGGGCGAAACGGCAGCCGATAAAACAGCTCTTTTTGATGAAACCGGCGCTCGTTAAAATCTTTAGCAGTAAATGCCTTTTTAAAACTGAATGTTGCCTGATTTTTTCTATTCTCAACAATTTGCTGCGCCTCAAACCGGCTGTAAGAATTATGCCGATCTACCCAATGACCAATGCCCTTACTGAAAGGAAAGTGATCCAAGTAACCTGCTATATCGCCTATGGGGCCATCAACAATTGTTACCGTATTGATAACACGCTCATGATGCACCTTTGCAGGGTTATATAAGCGAATGTAAAACGGAGAAGTCTGCACATGTTTAAGCCACGTACTCAAAAAGAAATCACGCCGCTGCATGCGAAACGCAACGCAGCCACTCGGTTCTAGCACCGCGGCATTCATAGCAGCTACCAAATCTGGCGTTACACGCTCATCTGCATCTATGACAAAAACCCAAGGATGCTTAAACGGAATGTTTCTTAAACCCCAATTTCGATGCGCTGATTCATCACCACCAAAAGCAAGCTTACTCTCACCGTAACCACGCTGAGTAACCTTTGCACCAAAACGCTCTGCAATGGCAACCGTATCATCCGTACTCATAGAATCATAAACATGAATATCATCAGACCACGAAACGCTCTCAAGGCAACCAGGCAAATCTTGCTGTTCGTTTTTGGTGAGAATCAGCACTGAAATATTTGACATGACTACATCCCACTCAAGCTACTTTAGCCACCAAAATCATGCTTTTCCACACATATGGAAATCGCCCAACACCATGAAAGCTAACAACTTTAAATCCATTGCTTTCCAGCAGTTGACTAAGTGTCGCCTTACTCCAAAATTTAATGTGCCCACCATGCCAAAGCGGCGTGTGGTGTTTATCCCACATATTAAAAATAGAAAGTGCCAAGTTTTTTAAATACCCATGATATGGCGTTGAGATTACTAAGTAACCTTCTGGTGATAAAAGTTTACGGGCAAAGATTGGTAATAAATGAGGTGAAAACAAATGCTCCACAACTTCAGTTGATACTACAGCATCAAACACTTGACCTTCAGCAGTTAATATCGGCGCTGGATCATCCTGCACACCCAGATTGTAAAAATTTATCTCTGAGTAATTTTTTTTTGAAAGCAAAACACCTTGAGCATCGTATTCAACACCTGACACATAATAACCAGCCTGTTTTACAGAATTGGCCAATGCTCCATTACCTGACCCCAGATCACATATTCGATTAACGTTTAATGATCTCAATATTTCCAAAACTTTCGGTGCAATATACCCACATGACTCAGGCCCTGACTCAGACTCCCAACCATATGACTCAACAACATTTGTCATTAATAAACCCTTTTAATTTTTAATCTGATTTCTTATTGCAACCTGTTTACAAGGGTTTCCAGCATAAACAGCCCAAGGCTGATCCAAACTTTTCGTAACTACTGCTCTTGCGCCTATTACAGCACCTTCTGGCAATGAAACCCCGGGATGGATAAATGCCTCAGCACACACCCACACATGATTAGCAACCAAAATAGGCTTTGCAATTAATTGAAAGTTAATACTGTTATAGTCATGCGTACCTCCGCAAAGATGCGCACCTTGCGAAATTACAGAAAAATCACCAATACTGATTTTGTCCATGCTGTACAAGTTCACACCATCAGCTACACCAACATGATTACCCAAGATCAAATTCCACGGTGCCCATATATGCACCCCAGGGTAGACATGACAGCCAACCCCGATTTTTGCACCAAACAAACGTAATAAAAAAACGCGCCAAGCATGAAAAGGTCGTGGACTTATTCTAAACAGCAGCAGATACACCAACCCCCACACCGCTCGAATCAAACGATTACTTAGCGAAAATGAAGCCCCGCGATAAGGGTCGTTACCTTGCAGAATCATTTGCTCTCCTGAATAATTTCCACCAAACGCTCCGCAGCACGCTGCACATGAAAGCGGTTCATGAAACAGACCTGTGTTTTTGCTTTCATTGCACTAAACTCATTCGGGGTCATCGCCAACCAATGCTCAAAATTATCTATTGTTCCACTCAAGGTATCTTCTGCCACTAAGCCAGCACCATCGGCCTCAATCTCACGCCAGATATTTACTTTGTTACTGATTAAAACCGGCTTGCCACAGGCCAAGGCTTCGGCAACCACAATACCGAAGTTCTCTTGATGCGAAGGTAGGCAGAAAACCTCAGCCGCATAAAATGCGCCCCATTTCATATCACCTTGCAGCATACCCGGCCAGGTAATGCGGTGCGCAATACCCAGTGCCTCCGCCTGTGCTTTGAGTTTAGAAACCCAGCCTGTTTGATCTGGCCCTGCCATAACTAAATGCAGATTTACATCACGCTGCGCCACTTTGGCAAAGGCCTCTATTAAAAGATCACACCCTTTTTTTTCATGAATGCGGCTAAGATATAAAGCAATGCGCTTACCTTGCAACTGGGGGTGCTGCGCAAAAAACTTTGAAACAAGATCATCAGAATTGGCAGGCGGGTTTGCAACGCCGTAAGCAGTAACAGCCTCTTTTACTTTATATAACCAGAATGATTCCCTGGCTAACAAACGTTCATCTTCACAAGTAAAGATCACTCTGCGAGCATCACGCAACACGCGATATTCAGCCCACGGCCAATAAAGCCATTTTTTAATGTGCTTTAACGGATAAGTGCGTTTAAACCAAGGGTCTAACATGCCATGAGTGAACACGTAGTAAGGCGTTGCCGTGCCCTTCAAAGCTCGCCATACAGCAAAACTATGGTACTGCCATATGCCATTCACAATAACGGCATCATACTCACGTGCATGCTCCCGCAGCCAAGAAATTAATCTGGGGGTATAGCCATAACCCAAATAAGAAGGCCCCAAGGCAATAACATTCGTGTCAGGGATATCTACCGTAGTATTACTGGTCGCCAAAACTTGAATTTCAGCTATATATGCAGCGCTATCATTATCGCCACAAACTATGTCAACTTGAACACCCAACCCTCGCACAGGGAAGTTAAGTTGCTTAATACCTTCAATTGGACCGCCGCCTTTAGGATCAACAGAAGAAATTACGTGGAGGATTTTCAATTTATTTCTCTAAATAAAATTTTATTCAATGTTTGTTAAAACTATTACAGCGCGGCTTACTTTCATAGCCAATACACTTAATACTTAAATGTCGGCTGATAACTGGTTCGATTCACTTTTGCATAAACATTAGTTGCAGCCATACAAAAACCACAAAATAACCAAACACCTCCATTGATTGACCCTTGTGTAGTTATAGACCCATTGAGAAGTGGCATCATTACAAAACTAAGCAATAAAAAATTTAATGAATTGCCAGAAAAATGCAAAGTTTTTACTGCATCAAAAAAGAGCTTTAACACTATCCAAATCCTAAGCAATATATATAACAAGGCTACAGCAAAGCCGTTTTCAACAACAATTCTCGACCACTCATCATCTTGAATAACAATACTTTGTCCTGCTAACAAAGCGGATCCGCCAGCAGAACTAGAACCAACTCCTAGGCCAAATATAGGCACATCTCCTGCAATTGGGATAAATTGATAAAAAGCACTAAAAGCACGCTCTATTGTTGAACCCTCTTCAGAAACAGCACTCTCTTGACGCTGTAACATTGCTTCAAATGCATCAGGGAATACAAATACAAAAACTAACACACCCATTATTACGATTACTAAAGGCGCTATCAAAGACCTTCTTCTTATTGCTTTATCCTTTGAAACAACACCTACTACCATCGTTCCCAAGAGTACTAAAGCAACAAAAAAGAATACTGTCCGGCTACCAGATAATGAAATCATGGTAATAACTGATAAAGAAGATAAACCTAAGAGCAAACCAGATATAGGGCGATATTTAGCTGGCTGAACCCATACATATGCCAACATTGCAAAAAGACTTCCACAAAAAAAAGACTGTCCGGCAGTATAAGTAAATGTACCAGTGGTTCTCACTACTCCTTCAACAACCTGCATAACAAAACCCTCATCCGATACACCTTTATTGATAAAACTGTCAGATGGTGATTGGAACTGAAAAATTACTAAGAGTGTGATTGGAATTGCTACTATTAAGGTCTGCCTGATTAATTTATCCAAATCACTTTTGTCAAAATACGCAGCTATTACAAAAGATAAAGGTATGTAAAAAAAATAATTTCTTAAACCAAATAACAGCACTTGAACAGACATCTCTTGAGAAATCATTTTAATAATCGATATGCATAATATTAATAACCCTAAACCTACAGTAGCAACTAAAATAGCACTTCGTGGAATTTTTCCACGGCTGATAACTTGCCAGTAAACAGCCAAAACAAAAGGATCTCGCACAAAATATAAATATTGATGAATTTCTGGGAAGAGCCACTTTCGAAGAGTACCTTCAAATATAAGTAGCCAATAAATTACAAAAATGAGATTAACCACTTTAGACTTATTTTTATATTGAACAGAACTAATATTTGAATTAATTTTCATATCTTTCACGACTAGCATATATCTAAAGTAGAGTTAACAATCCCAACTAATCTTTTACGATATGCTGACCATGTCCATTTCTTCGCACTAATAAATGCTTTTTTACTCATTTCTTTCAAAAGCTCTCTATCCTTATTTAAAAGCTCTAATTTTTCAGATATTGCAACAGACGAACATATTGGAACTACAAAACCGTTATCTCCATTCACTAAAATATCAGCACCTCCTGAATTTGAAGTCGCAATCACAGGAAGCCCTCTTGATAAAGCTTCTAATATAACCAAACCAAAACCATCAGAAAGAGTTGGGAAAACAAAAACGTCATGCTCATCCATCAATTTCAGCACCTCGCTATTGGGAAGTGTACGTAACCATCTATAGTTTTGAAGTTCATTCACTACAATAGTAGGAACAAAAGTTGGCATTCCAACTAAGGTCAACTCCACCTGCCCCTTCATAACTTTTATAGCTTCAAGTAAATAGTGTATGCCTTTCATCATGCTAATCGAGCCAACATAAAGCACACGTAGCTTCTTGGATAAAGCCTTTATGCGACGCTCGGATTCAATAGAAGGCAACGGCGCACCATAAGGGTTTACAAACACAGGAACACCCTTATCAACATACCCGTCCAATGTCATATGCGTGTAGCTACTAGCAACCACCACAGCGTCAGCAAGTGCAAGTTCTTCATTTACCCGACTAGAGGTATCATTTTTCAAATAATCAGTTGATTTGACCTGCCAAACAGGGTGCTGCTCGATTTCCCGCTTGTAAATATTATTTACATAAGATGGATGGGCAGCAGATAGCTCATAAACACATTTAATCTTACTTTTATTAGCAACTTTAAACGTCTCTATTGACGCCTCATCATAGCCGTAGACAGCATTAAATTGATAACCTTTAAGAGCCTTGGCTGCTTTTCTATCAACTCTATTTCTACAAGCAGGTATCATTTTCTTAGCCCAATTGAGCCCACCAATTTTGGTTCTAGATAGAATCCATCTTGTTAATTCAAGCATGGGAAAATTACGAGTTTGCGATAAGACAATCTCTGGGTAGCTCCTGCGCACAAGCTCTCTATGAACGGGTCTTGGTAGCCAGTGATTTAACCAATTATTGTCATCCCATGTAAATCCTGTCAAAAACTCCCCAAGCATTTCTTCTTCAGCTAGGGCGAGCGTTGCTTGCTTCACATTATTGTTACCAAACGCATGAAAAAGGAGTACTTTTGATTCCATCATCTCGGCTTCTGAAGCATTTTCTGAAAAATGATTAATCATAGTTAAACTATCTCGCTAGAAACTTTGCCCAACCATGCTTCATATGATGCACACAAATCAACAGGACTGTAAGATAAGTCACGGCATCTTTGGCCCACCTTTTTTGCTGGATTGCCAGCAACAATTTCATATTCTGGTACGTCTCGGCAAACAACTGCACCAGCCGCAACAACAGCGCCTTCACCAATTTTTACACCAGGCAGGATAATTGAACTAGTTGCTACCCAAGCATAATCACCAATGACAATTGGCTTTGCAAACATCGACCACGCCGGGTCAGATGTTTGGTGGCTACCTGAAAGCAATTGAACCCCACTATTAATTACAACCCTATGACCAATTGTGATTTTTTCATGCAAGGCCAAATGCACACCTGAACTAATGAAGCTGCGCTCCCCTACTTTTAACTGTGAAGCTGGGCCGTTCAAATCTAGCTTACCTAATATTGTTAGCTGCCCTAAAGATGCCCCCATTGCCTGATAATATGCACGTCGATATATAATTGCTACTAATCCAGGTAGATTAAATATTCTCTTCAACCACACTTTTAGCCAGCGTCTACTGAATAAGCTGGGTCGTTCTCTAACACTCCAAAGATAAGGAAAACTCATAACCTCATAATCTTTCTACTAACCGGATTCCAGTAATGGCCTTAACATACCCAAGCCATTTATTACCTAATAAATTAAGTACACTACTAATCACAAATAAGAGTAATGGAAGTTCAGACGCTATTAAGACTAATCCCGCGCCATTTATACCTATCATAGGCGTAACCAAAGCGCTCAATATTAAACTTCCTATCGAAGAAAGAATAAACAGAATAGAAATTCTTTGATGCTTATTCGTCGCCATCAGAACTACCCAACTCGGTTGCCAAAGTACATTCAAAAAGGCTGTCGCCAACATCAAAAGTAATAATGTGTAATTTTGCTCAAAAGCATGATGCGTCCAAACCCCAATAATCCATTCGCCAATTAAGCCGAGTGTAGTAACGGCAATCAGTGCAATCCAAAATGTTACAGATGAGCCTTTGTGGTGGAGCTGCTTAACTAACTCTATTTTCCCTGCGCCATAAGCTGCGGATATTTCCGGCCAGATTGCTTGGTTTAGCATAGTGATGATTTGTACTAAAAGGCGCGTTAATGTGCGATAAGCCGAGAAAATAACAACTGCTGCCGAGCCCAATGTCATACCAATTACCAGCACCATACCTTGCAGGCTTAATGCCAAACCTAATGGGAATGCCATAAACGCTACGGCGGGTTTAATTAGCTCTTGTATTCTTTGCATTGAAGCTTGTGCGTAACCAAGGTTTAACCAACTTTCTTGCTTGTGCAGCACAGCCCACATCACAATCAAGCCAAGCACTCGAACTACTAATGTGACGATTGCGACGACTAATACACCGCCACCCAAGACTAACGCCACCATTGAAAGTAACCATTCGGTTAAACGTATGGTGTTGTTTAATACCGTGCCGTAAGCGTAACTACCAACAGAACGAAAAGCGGCACTCAGTACGCCCCCTTGCAAACCCACAAGGACGTAGAGCATTAATACGACGAGCAAGAGTTGAGTTTGTTCAAGGCTGATATGGCTGATTGAAAACAGACTATTCAGAGAAAAAGAATAAATCACTAATGCAAGTAGGCACCCAACAAGTACGGACACAGCACTAATAAAAATCCAGATGCTTTGATACACCTCCAGCGCGCCTTGTTTATCCCCTTTTGCCACGCGCATCGTCATGTCGTTCGCTGCAACGGAGGCAAATCCAATATCGCTCAAGCTGAGGTAAGCGGGAATAGCACTCAAAATTAGCCATTCACCATATAACTGCACACCCCAATAGTGTAAAAAGAGTGGAACGCTAACTAGCTGAATAGCAATAGTGACTAATTGGCCATAAGCGTTCGCGCCAAGGTTGCGCAGCAATTTAGACTTTAGGTTTGCTGCCGTCATTGCTACTTAATCTTTACCAAACAAATCACGGCTATAGATTTTGCCAGCCACATCGTTGATGTCACCAGTAACTCTATTCGCAACAATCACATCCGCCATCTGTTTAAATTGCTCTAAATCCTTAACTACTTTTGAATTAAAGAACAATGGCTCGGCAAAAGCTGGCTCATACACAATGACTTCTACGCCTTTTGCCTTAATGCGCTTCATAATGCCCTGTATGCTGGAATCTCGAAAATTATCTGAGCCTGCTTTCATCACTAGGCGATAGATGCCAACCACTTTAGGGTTGCGCTTGAGAATTTCATTTGCAATGAAGTCTTTACGGGTGGTGTTGGCTTCTACAATCGCATGAATCAGGTTTTGCGGTACTTCGTTGTAGTTTGCCAATAGCTGTTTGGTGTCTTTTGGCAGGCAGTAGCCGCCATAACCAAATGAAGGGTTGTTGTAATGATCACCGATGCGCGGGTCGAGGCTAACCCCTTGAATGATTTGCTTGGTGTCTAAACCGTGTGTACATGCGTAGGTATCCAGCTCGTTAAAATACGCTACGCGCATTGCCAGATAGGTGTTGGCAAATAGTTTGATCGCTTCGGCCTCGGTGCTGCCGGTAAACAGTACGTCGATATTTTGTTTTACTGCGCCCTGCTTCAGTAAATTGGCAAATGCCTCGGCGCGTGGTGATCGCTCGCCGATAACAATGCGCGATGGGTGCAGGTTGTCGTAAAGGGCTTTGCCTTCACGCAGGAACTCAGGCGAGAAGATGATGTTGTCGCTATTAAATTTTTTACGTATTTTTTCGGTATAGCCGACTGGTACGGTCGATTTAATCACCATGATTGCCTGCGGGTTGATAGCGATTACATCACGAATCACCGACTCAATACTTTGGGTGTTGAAATAGTTGGAATCCGGGTTATAGTCAGTTGGGGTTGCTATAACAACAAAGTCCGCTCCGGTATAGGCTTCATTACGATTGAGCGTGGCTTTAAAGTTAAGCGGCTTGTTTTTAAGAAAGTCTTCTATTTCAGCATCCTCAATCGGTGATTGCTTGCGATTGAGCATGGCCACTTTTTCGGGAAGAACGTCCAGGGCGATGACTTCATTGTGTTGCGCCAACAGAATGCCATTCGATAAACCAACATAGCCGGTTCCGGCAATTGCTATTTTCATTTAGTGAGATACCTTTGTATAAATACTGGTGTTGTACATGTTGTTTTTTTATCTCTACCCTGGCCCTACCCCTGCAATGGGGAGAAAAACCATGATGGTTACTCACAATCTTCATAAAGGCAGTGGTTAACCTACCTTTTATAACGGTGAGGGAATGATGTTGCTGTTTTCGTTAAGAGATGCTTTCCAGATAATCTTTGTACGATAAGGCGATGCCTGCTTCCAGATCAATTTCCGGTTTCCAGCCTAGTGCCTTGATTCTGGATACATCCATGATTTTGCGCATGGTGCCATCGGGTTTGCTGGTGTCTTGCACGAAACCGCCCTGATAACCGACCACTTTGGCCACAGTCTCGGCCAGGGCGCGGATGGTAAGGTCTTCACCAGAGCCAACATTGATAAGCGGGCATTGTGCGGGGGCAACCAGGGTATCGTAACGAGCAGCATCGAGTGTGGCCAGAAACACCAACGCATTTGCAAGGTCATCCACATACAGAAACTCGCGTTTTGGTGTGCCACTGCCCCATAGCACTACTTCTTTGGCATTGGCCTGTTTGGCTTCATGCATTTTGCGGATAAGTGCAGGCAGTACATGGGAGTTGTTCAGGTCGTAACTATCACCTGGGCCATACAGGTTGGTAGGCATTGCCGCCAGCCATTTAGTGCCGTACTGGCGGTTATAAGACCAGCACATCTCTATGCCGGCGATCTTTGCCAATGCATAGGCACGGTTGGTTGGCTCCAGCGGGCCGGTCAGCAGGTATTCTTCCTTGATCGGCTGCGGGCAGTCGCGTGGATAAATACAGGAGCTGCCGAGAAAGATCACACGCTCAACTTTGGTAGCAAAGGCAGCTTTGCAGACGCTGGTTTCTATCTGCAGGTTATTCATGAGGAAATCTACCGGGTAGGTATTATTGGCATGTATGCCGCCTACCTTGGCCGCTGCCAGAAATACTATGGCCGGTTTTTCCTGCTCGAAAAAAGCTTGTGTCGCTGCTGCATCTTCCAGGTCCAGCTCGGCATGGGTGCGGGTAACAATGTTAGTGTAGCCCGCACGCTGCAACGCACGCAGTATGGCGCCGCCAGCTAGGCCGCGGTGACCGGCGATGTAGATTTTTGTGTGCTTATCCATAAGTTTGATGAATGTTTTTTTATAATGGCATTGGAATAAAAAGGCTGCTGATAAATCGCACGATTACTCGTGGTAATCCATGGCCTGATAGCCATGCTCTTTAATCAATTCATCACGCTGTGCGCTCTTGAGGTCTTCACGCACCATCTCAGCCACCAGTTCGTGAAAGGTGATCTTCGGGGTCCAGCCCAGTTTCTGTTTGGCTTTGGTTGGGTCACCCAGCAGCGTTTCCACTTCAGTCGGGCGGAAGTAACGCGGGTCTACCTGCACAATGCATTTGCCGGTAGCAGCATCGTAGCCTTTTTCATCAACACCAGCGCCTTCCCAGCGCATGTTGATACCAAGTTCTTTAGCTGCTGCATTAACAAAGTCACGCACGCTGTATTGTACGCCGGTGGCAATCACAAAGTCTTCCGGTTTATCCTGCTGTAGCATGAGCCATTGCATTTCTACGTAGTCTTTGGCATGGCCCCAGTCACGCAGTGAATCCATGTTACCCAGATACAGGCAATCTTGCAGGTCAAGCTTGATGCGGGCGAGTGCGCGCGTGATCTTGCGCGTAACAAAGGTTTCGCCGCGGATAGGGCTTTCATGGTTAAACAGTATGCCATTGCAGGCGTAAATGCCGTAGGCTTCGCGGTAGTTGACTGTAATCCAGTAAGCGTACATTTTGGCAACGGCATAAGGGCTGCGCGGGTAAAACGGCGTGGTTTCTTTCTGCGGGGTTTCCTGCACCAGGCCATACAGTTCTGAGGTAGAGGCTTGGTAGAACTTTGTTTTTTTCTCAAGGCCCAAGATGCGGATAGCTTCAAGAATACGCAGCGTGCCTAGGCCGTCGGCATTGGCAGTGTATTCAGGTGTTTCAAAGCTGACTGCCACATGGCTCATAGCAGCAAGGTTATAGATTTCGTCCGGCTGCGTTTGCTGAATGATGCGGATCAGATTGGTGGAATCAGTAAGGTCGCCGTAATGCAGGATAAAGTTTTTGTTATCTACATGCGGGTCTTGGTACAGGTGGTCGATACGGTCTGTATTAAACAATGAAGCACGGCGTTTTACGCCATGTACGATGTAGTCTTTGCTTAGCAGCAGCTCTGCCAGATAGGCGCCATCCTGTCCGGTAACACCGGTGATTAGGGCAACTTTTTTTGGGTGCGCGGTTTGTGTACTCATGGTTTTCTAGTAATTAGGTCTGTTTATTGATTTGTTTATTGAATTAAGAGTTACTTAAGAATCGTGCTTAAAAGTTAGATTTAAAACGCTTAAGGGCTTTTCTATAAATTTATTTTTCAGCCGTTTGTGCCGGGTTTGTCAAAGCTTGATAAATAGGCTGCAAACTACGCCTAAAAGCCTTAACGGCCGTAATGATCTTCAAAACGCACAATGTCGTCTTCACCCAGATAAGCGCCGGACTGCACCTCGATAATCTGCAGCGGCACTTTGCCTGGGTTACTGAGGCGGTGCGTTGACCCTTGCGGGATGTAGGTAGACTGGTTTTCTGTGAGCATGAACACCTTGCCGTCACAGGTCACTTCAGCCGTACCTTTGACTACAATCCAGTGTTCGGTGCGGTGATGATGTTTCTGCAGGCTCAAGCTGGCTCCAGAGTTCACGTGAATACGCTTTACCTTGAAACGCTCGCCATCATCGGTGCTGTCATACCAACCCCAGGGGCGATGCACTTTCCTCGGCAGCACATGCTCACTACGGCTCAAGGCCTCTAGCTGGGTCACCAGTTTTTTCACTTGCTGGCTTTGGCTACGGTCTGCAACCAGTACCGCGTCTGCAGTTTCTACCACAATCAGATTATCAATACCCACAGTGGCTACCAGCCTGCTGCCGGCGTGAATAAAACTGTTTGTGGTGTCTGCCAGCAGCGTGTCGCCCTGCTTCACGTTGCCATGCACATCACGTTCACCTACCTGCCATACCGCATCCCAGGCACCGAGGTCATTCCAGCCGGCTGCCAGCGGCAGCATATGGATCGCAAACTCGGAATCCGGGCAGCGCTCCAACACTGCATAATCTACGGAGTCAGCCGGAATCATGGCAAAGTCAGCTGCATTTGGGCGCACAAACTGCACGTCACGCGTTTTGCCAGCAAAGGACTGCCGGGTCGCTGCCACCATCTCCGGCTGGAAATGCTGCAGCGCTTTCAGCCAGGTACTGGCGCGCAATACAAACATGCCGCTGTTCCAGGTATATTCGCCGCTCTCGACATAAGCCTGCGCAGTGGCTGCATCCGGTTTTTCGGTAAACTGAGCGACGCGGTAGGCACCGTTCTCATTTTTATCCGTGTAGCGCTTGATATAGCCATAGCCGGTCACTGGAGCATCCGGCGTAATGCCGAGGATGACAATGGCTCCACTAGCCGCATCACGGATAGCAGCCTGCAGCGTTACAGTGAAGGCTTCACTGTCCAGCACGGTCTGGTCGGCAGGTGTCACTACCAGAATCGGATCTTCACCCTGTTCAATTGCCTGCAACGCAGCCAGCGTCAGCGCCGGTGCGGTATTGCGGGCTGCCGGCTCCAGCAGCAAGGTTGCGGCTACTTGCGGCAACTCACGCAGTTGATCCAGCGCTAGAAAACGGTGTTCTTCATTGGTTACCACTAGCGTATCGCCAATGCAGATATCATCTGCCGCCAATGCATTCACACGTGCCACCGCCTGCTGAAACAGGCTGGTAGTGCCGGATAGCACCAGAAACTGCTTGGGGAAACCGGAGCGGGACAAAGGCCACAAACGGGTACCGGAGCCACCGCACAGAATGACCGGCACAACGCTTAAATGAGGGTGTTTAGACATGAATGAATAGTATCAGGAGATTCGGTTGAATTAATTGTAATTATTCTGCGGTGAGTGGCTGCACGTTCTAAAAGTAAAAATAAAACTGGCTATTGCCAGCTCTCAAACGCAAGACACAACTTTCTATAGCAAGCTATCAAGCCCATTACACACCAGCCCCCGCAACACCATCATGACTGGCTACTTCCGCCTCTATTTCTGTTCGCAGCGATTCTATCTCGGTACGTAGCGCCTCGTACTCATGCATTTTTCGCTCAAGAAAATGTTTGGTGAGCAGCATTTTTTCACGGATGCCTGCAGGCGTTAGCAGGTAGGCATACATGAGCTTGTTTTTCTTATTCTGAAAGTTATGCATCTTGATACAGCCTTTCTCCACTAAAGCCTGCAGGCAATAGTTTACGCTGCCAAGGCTGATACCAAGCGCCTGCGCCAGCTCGCGCTGTGAGCTATCTGGCTTGATCACCAGTTGCTGTAGAATCTTTAGTTTTGCTTGTTCAGCTGACATAAAGCTTTATTATGAAGAGAAAATGAAGCAATGCTGTTAAATATAGTGCCGAGAACCTGAATCTGGAGCTTATTGCGTAAGGCACGCTACCGCCCTACTGTTACCGCGGTCAGCATACGCAAGGCGGCGACTATACAACATTGGTGCCTTGTATTCAAGCACTTGCGTTCAAGTCATGAACATTAATTATGCACCAGTACCGTGCATAATCGCTGGCATCTCAGTTAGAATAGCGGCATGCCGCCTGACACCAGCTATTTCGCTACCAACACTGCCTCCGAGAGCCAAAAACCGGCACATGGAGCCGACAGCATGCACTGGTACCTGATTTACACCAAGCCGCGTCAGGAGTTTCGTGCGCTGGAAAATCTGCAACGACAGGCTTTTGAGGTTTACCTGCCCTTACACCAGACGGAACGGCTACAGCGGGGGAAACTTCGCGTGCTGGAAGAGCCGCTGTTCAAACGTTACCTGTTTGTCCGCTTTGATGAGCATCGCAGCCCTTGGCATATGATTCGCAACACATTGGGCGTCAGTGAGCTGGTACGCACCGGTGGCCAACCGGCCATAGTGCCAGCCGCCCTGGTGCAGGCACTGCAACAATCACACACCTCTCCTCAGGTACTATTTCAGCGGGGCGAAGCATTACGAGTCACCGATGGTCCGTTTCGCGACCTGCAGGTGATTTTTAAAATACAGGATGGTGATAATCGCGCCATCGTGCTTATTGAACTACTAAACAAAATGCAGAAAGTGGCTATCAGCCTTAATGCACTAAGCAAGAGTGATTGAAATTAACAGCCATTTCTATCACTGGCGACATGACCCATCTAATTTAGTGCGGCAGCTGTGCAATTGACACAAATTTATGTGACAATCAACATCATTGGTAAATGATGTCATGCCTGACTGACCAGCCTTACCAAATTACTTTTCTTCGAGCTTTAAGACATCACATGAAACATCCTTTTTTTGAACACCTAGGTGAACATTATCCACTTCAGCTTGAAGAAAGCTTCGACCGCATTTTAAGCAAAATAGAAACACTGTGGGACAAACCCGAGATCGATGATTATTTCAGTGAGCTGATCATCGACCGGCGCGGCGGGCGCAAGGGATTCTCGGAAGGCGTCATGCGGGACATCATGTTCTTGCGCGAATATCGAGAATCTGAACGGCTGCGTCACGCTGAGCGCGAGGTAGATGCTATGCGCGAACTGGAGCGCCGCGGCATTAATCTTGATAAAAATAGCTTTATAGATGCAATCAACCAAGGGAATGTAGAGCTGGTAGACCTGTTTGTACGCGCCAACTTCAACATTCATAGTGAGGATGACCAAGGAACGCCCGCTGTCATTATCGCGTTGAAAAAAGGCTATACCATTATCGGGCGCCTGCTGATCAACGCCGGCGCCGACATCAACGCCCGGGATCGTATAGGCATGACCCCGCTGCTGCTGACCTGCGGCAAGTTCAGCAGTGGCAACAAAGAACTTGCTGAACTGCTCATCCAAAAAGGCGCCAACGTCAATGTACGCGACCTGGTTGGCTTTACGCCGCTGATACTTTCCGTAACCGGTGGCGTATCCGGCGTAGCCGAGCTGCTGATTGAAAAAGGTGCAAATCTGCTCGCAGCCACCAAAACCGGGAAAAATGCGCTATCTATCGCTGAAATGACAGGCAATACAAAAATTGCCGAATTGATCCGCCGCAAAATACAAGAGCAGCGCAAATAACGCTACACCCATATCCGGGCAGGATGGCAGCAAGCTTACTCAATGCAATCCACTTACCGGAACTGATCACGGCAACACCACAAGCGTGCGAGGCACAAGCGATAGCCCTCGCCACACAGCCTGGCAAGCTACTGGAAATAAAACAGAAATTAGCAGAGAACAAGTTAACGACGCTTTTGTTTGACACCCAGTATTTATGCAATCATATCGAAGCAGCCTTTACACAGATATATGAGCGCTATCAGGCAGGTTTGCTGCCCGATCATATTATTGCGACAGCAAACGCGCATGATCAGATATCACCATAATGTACAGTTTTATTTATATTAATGGCTGATTGCATGGCCTGCATGCTTCTGCTAAAAGCTGCCATCTCTACTCTACGCATAATGCACGCAGGCTGGCACCGATGATAAAAAAATATTAGCCGTTACAATTAAGCATTATAATTTGCGAGGCGCACACACAGTCTGGCTAAATGCATCACCGCCGGGCTTATGCATTATTTTTGACCAATGATTTCCATCACTGGCATTACAGTGATTTTTTCATCCATATGGATCTATAGCAACAAATGCAAAACAACCCTTTCAGCATTGCATGCCTTGACCTGGCCGCAGCGGTTAAAAGGCGCGCGCTGATTACGCTTCTGGCCTGGCAGGACATACGCCAGCGTTACCGGCGTTCGGCATTAGGCCCGTTCTGGCTGACACTGAGCATGAGTGTGATGATAGGTGCGATTGGCCTCGTGTTCAGCCAGGTTTTCAAATCCCCCGCACAGGATTTTCTGCCTTTTATCGCAATCGGCATTATCCTGTGGACGTTTATCTCCAATATCATTATTGAAGGCTGCACCGGCTTTATCGCAGCGGAAAACATTATCAAGCAGTTGCCGATTCCATTGTTTGTGCATATCCTGCGCATGGTCTGGCGCAATATACTGATTCTGGGGCACAACATCGTAATATTCCCGATTGTGCTGCTCATCGTTGGCAAACCACTAGGACTGGTTGCGCTGCTAAGTATTCCAGGATTTATACTGACCACGATCAACCTGACCTGGGTTGCACTGATACTGGCAACGATCTGCACCAGATACCGTGACATGCCGCAGATGGTAGCAAGCCTGATTCAGGTCATGTTTTACCTGACACCGATTATCTGGATGCCTAAAACCATCTCTGCCCATGTGAGCGGCTATTTGCTGAACCTTAACCCTGTTTTTCACCTTGTAGAGATTATGCGCGCGCCCCTGCTCGGAACAATGCCGACCGCAACTAACTGGCTGGTTTCGATTGCCATGGCAATCATCGGTTCAGTATTGGCACTTGCCTTCTACGGCAATTACAGACGCCGCATCCCATATTGGCTATGACTCAAAGGACGCATAGTGGCCAGAATTGAATTTAGTAACGTCAGTGTTGATTTTCCGATATATAACGCTAACGGGCGTTCATTAAAAAACCATCTGATTAAAGTGGCAACCGGCGGCCAACTGAACACCGACCAGCAGGGGCGCGTGCTGGTCCGTGCGCTGGAGAACCTGACTTTCACCCTGCAGGATGGCGACCGTGTTGGCATTGTAGGCCACAACGGCGCGGGTAAAAGTACACTGTTGCGCCTGCTGTCCGGCGTTTACTTTCCATCCAGGGGCAGCGTAAAAATTAATGGTGAAATCAGCTCGTTAATCGATATATCACTCGGCATTGACCACGAGGCAACCGGCAGGGAGAACATCTACATCCGCGGCAGCCTGCTTGGCCTAAGCAAAGCCGTGATCAATAAAAACATTGATGAGATCATTGAGTTTTCCGAGCTGGGCGGCTTTGCCGATATGCCGGTACGCACCTACTCCTCCGGCATGCACCTGCGCCTGGCATTTGCGGTATCAACCATTGTCCACCCGCAGATACTGCTCATGGATGAATGGCTATCGGTCGGTGATGAGGGGTTCAAGGAGAAAGCCAGGACACGCATGCATGAACTGGTAGATAAAACCAGCATTCTTGTGATTGCAAGCCACTCTAAAGAACAGCTGTTACAGGTCTGCAACCGCATCATCTGGCTGGAACATGGCAGAATCCTTATGGATGGCGACGCAACCCAGGTTGCAGAGATGTATTTCAGCAAAAAGCCCTGATTTTAAAAGCCATAACAGCTATATGTGCCTGCCTTGTACGGCCATTTGCTGTGGATGACATTCAAACCAGCTCCTGATAAAGTCGGGTATAAGCATCAGCCATCTTATCAGCCGTAAAGTAATGCCAATAGCGTTCTTCGGCTTTTTTCCCCATCTCTGCCGCCTGCTGCGGATGCTCCCATAAATACTGCATGGCTTGCCTGAGCGCCACCGGGTCACTTGGCGGCACAACCAGGCCTGTCTCACCCGCAATATTAATATAGGTAGTGCCGGTGCCTATTTCACTGGAGATCATGGGTTTGCCGAACATGGCGCCTTCTAACAGTGATATGCCGAAAGCTTCGGAACGCAGGTGGGAAGGAAAAAGCACGCCATAGCATAGTGCAAGCAAAGCGACTTTGTCTTCATCAGGCAGCAGCCCGAGAAAATGAATATTATTCAACTCCAATGCATCGGCCTGTGCCTTTAACTCGGCCTCGATAGGCCCGGCACCAATAATCACAACGGGGCAGCCACTTCCCTTTGCCGCTTCAATCAGAATATGCAGACCTTTGTAATAGCGCAGTACGCCGACAAATAAGTAAAACCGCCCTTTGAACTGCGTTTGCCAATAATCCAGACGGTCAGCTGCTGGCAGTGGATATGAAGTTTTATCAAGGCCTATCGGGATAACGCTGACTTTGTTTTTAAATTCTGACAGCACACCGCTGGTCGCGTAATAATTAGGCGAAGTGGCGACGATACGGTCTACGCTGGATAAAAACCTACGCTGCAGCGGTCTATATATCCTGAGTAAATTCTTCTGGCGGATGATATCGGAGTGATATGAAACCACGGTTGGTTTCTTTACACCGGTAGCAAAATGCACGACATCCATGAATGGCCATGGAAAATGGTAATGAATAATGTCGGCCTCGGCAGCCAGCGCTGCAAACTTACTGAAGCAGGAAATCGAGAACGGCGTAGATGCAATCTGAAAATCAGTTTTGGCACGACAGGCCAGATGCCCATCCATCTGCATTACATGATCATCCGCCTGCTCGCTTAAGGAAAGCACCACACTCTCTATGCCGTTGCGATGGCAACCACGCGCCAGTTGGAAAATAAACTGCTCGACCCCTCCCATGGTGTCAGGGTAATAAGTCTTGAAGAAATGCAAAACTTTAATCAAAGCCGATCCCTTGCGCCAAGCTCGCGGTATACCTGGATTGTCTGTTCTGCACATTGATCCCAGCTAAACCCAGCCGCTCTGATCAGGCCTTTAATAATGGCGCCGTTTCTCCAGCCCTCATCTTCCAAGCCTCTGGCTATCAATTGCCGCAACGTCACGACATCGTCGTGATTGCATGTAAGGGCTGCATCCCCTACTACTTCAGGCAACGAAGATGAATCAGAGCAGACTACCGGCACACCGCTAGCCATCGACTCCAGCACCGGCAAACCGAATCCTTCGTAATGTGAAGGAAAAACGAACAAGCGCGCACCCGCATATAAATACGGCAGGTCTTCATCCGTGACATAACCCAGATAATGCGCCCAGCCGGCATCTGCCGCAGCCTTGATACGCGCATGCAGTTTCTCGCTTCGCCATCCATGAAAGCCAGCTATCACAAGCGGCCATTCTCGCCGCACGGCCTCCGGCAAAGCTGAATAAGCATCCAACAGGCCATCGATATTTTTGCGCGGTTCAATGGTGCCCGTAAATAACGTATAGCCGCCGTATTTTAAGCCGTGACGTTTTAATACCGGGTTGGTTTCCATTTCATTTCTGGGTTGAAAGTCTGCTGAACAGGCTAATGGAATAGCACGTACTTTATCCAGTGGATAACCGAAGTATGACGCGACCTCGGCTCGGGCGGATGTCGACACTGTAATCAGCATTGAAGCACGCTCCATTGCCAGCTTCATCTGTCGCTGCATGAACCTGACGCGCTCCGGTGGATGATACTGGGCAAAAGTAAATACCGAGATGTCATGAAAGGTCGCAACACTGGGGCCGTCAAACCTGGTTAAATAAAAATTAGGACCATGGAATACCGCATCTTTGTTTTTATTCAGTGCATGCCGGCTGATGACATCTTTCATCGCTTTTGCGGCTTCTACCGCAATATAGCTTTTACGCAAACGCTGATACAGCCAGCTTTTAATATCAGGCATGATTTGCTTGTACAGCGAGGTATTAGGTGTGCCAGCTGCGTGGGCAGGCAACTCCGCTACAAACCTGTCATTAGATAACAGCAGCAGCTCCAGTTCATCACGCTTCTGCAGCCTGCTGGCAAGTTCGTAGGTATAACGGCCGATTCCCGTGAGCGGATACTTTACCGGGTCAACTGATAGGATGACTTTCATATTACGCCGCCAGTATTTCAGTGAAGCCTGTTTTAGCAACTTGCATGGCTAACTTTCAGTAAAAGATTACACCGGCCGCTTTTAAAAATGTTTGATTATCACCAGTCACTGCGTTAATCACTGCCGAATAAATCACGGCTAAATACCTTGTCTCTTACATCGGCAAGATCATCTGACCATCGATTAGTTACAATGACGTCAGCTGTTGCTTTAAATGCCTGCAGGTCATTGATCACTTTGGAATGGAAAAACTCTTTCTCCTCCAGCGCCGGTTCAAAGATAATGACTTCTATGCCTTTTGCCTTGATGCGCTTCATGATGCCCTGGATACTGGAGGCGCGGAAATTATCAGACCCCGCTTTCATAATCAGCCGATAGATACCGACAACCTGTGGCTTGTGCTTGATAATGGCTTCGGCAATAAAATCCTTGCGTGTAGTATTTGAATTAACAATCGCGCGGATAAGGTTCTGCGGCACATTGCTGTAATTGGCCAGCAGCTGTTTGGTATCTTTAGGCAGGCAGTATCCGCCATATCCAAAGGACGGGTTATTGTAATGGCTGCCGATACGGGGATCGAGACAGACACCGTTGATAATCTGCTGGGTGTCCAGCCCATGCGACAGTGCGTAGGTGTCCAGTTCATTGAAATAAGATACCCGCATGGCGAGATAGGTATTGGCGAAAAGTTTAATCGCCTCGGCTTCTGTCGGATCAGTGAACAGCACCTCTACATCCTGCTTGACTGCGCCTTGCCGAAGCAGTTCGGCAAAAATTTCCGCGCGCCTGGAACGTTCGCCAATCACGATACGTGAAGGATGCAGGTTATCATAAAGCGCACGCCCCTCACGCAGGAATTCAGGTGAAAAAATCAGGTTATCACAGCCCAGAGCCTGTTTAGTCGCCAGCGTATAACCAACCGGAACAGTCGACTTTATCACCATAGTGGCATCAGGATTGATCGCCATCACATCGCGGATAACAGCCTCTATGCTGCGTGTATTGAAATAATTGGTTTCAGGGTCGTAATCCGTCGGGGTAGCAATAATCACGTAATCCGCACCTGCATAAGCATCGTGTTTATCTAGGGTAGCGCGAAAATTCAGTGGCTTGTTCTTAAGGTAGTCTTCAAGCTCCGGATCAGCTATAGGCGACTGCTTACGGTTGATCATGGCTACCTTTTCAGGAATGATGTCGAGCGCTACCACTTCATGGTGCTGCGACAGCAACACTCCATTTGACATACCGACGTATCCGGTCCCTGCTATTGCTATTTTCATTTTTATAATTTTCCTAACTAAAATCAAAATACTCTGGTGCAGCTACCGTAACAAACTATCACTCTGCCACCCAATCAATCTCTAATGGACGAATGCCGACATCATGGCCCCAGAATACAAACTCCTGAACGATGGATAGCTGCAACTTGCGTCCTGGCCCGGCTAACTCGGGATGAACTATTACCTTTAAGTTAACGCTACCATTGGCAGGTATATCATAAGGCAGGCTTTTACGCATATTCCATCCCGATAAGGGCTTGCCATCAGCATCAATCACCCGCCATGATAAACGCACGGGCTTGTTCACGGCAGAGGCTGCACATACCTTCTGATTACCGCTATTATTAATTTTTATCATTACGTAAGCTTTATTTGCGGATATGTCTCGCCCAGCATATTCCAAAGACAGATGCCTGAATTCATCTGCACTGTAGATCCGGCTGGAAGCCGTATAAGACCGGTCAGCAAACCAATCTGCATCACAGCCGGAAAAACCGATAGGTACTACACGCCGTAATAAACTTAAATAGGCCTCTTGATTGTCGAGCTGCCCGATAAAACCCAGGTACTGCCGGATGCGCTGCGGTAACTCGGCACAATCATTACCGAACTCTACAGAATAACCGGGCGGATATAAACCACTATATCCATTGAGCGTCGGCAAGCCGTGATTCAATGCTGTCCACATCGCGTCAATTTCATCGACATAAAAGGCATCACCGGTCTGCGCATAAAACAGTATAGATCCCGGCGCAAGGCCAGCCGGCATGACGCGCTCACTGGCTGCCAATCGATTACGCCACTCTGCCTTGGAAGACCTGCCCGGCAGGATGGCTGAAAACTCGAGCAGCAGCAGCGGAATAATGATAAACAATAACTTGCGCCGCCAATTCAGCTGCAATTCCAGCCAGTTTATTGCAACCGCACTCAAAAAAGCCACCGGAAATAAAAACACTAGAATGATTCGCGTCATGGCACGAATGGCAGACGCTAGCGGCAGTTTTGCAAAAAAATACCAGAAGCTTACACCGCCGATAGAAAGCGTTAACACCAGCAGCAAAATCAGTGAGCCGCTTACCAGCGGAAAAGCCAGGCCCCTGCTTTGCCTGTGCCCTAGCACGAACCCGCCGATTGCCAATAGCATAGGAACCGCACCGACGAACATCTGATGTTCATGACGCATCGGGAGGCCAGAAAAGATTGCAGACTGCGATGCCCATAGCGTCGAGTAATCATCCAGAAAATAGCTTTGCAGCCTGGGCATCATGGTCGATATCTCATGCCAGTGTCTCTTGGCATCATATAGAACGCTGACCTGAAAATACGGATAAAAAAGTAGCGCCGTTAAAAGCAATAAAACCACAAAAATAACGGTAAGTTTAATTTTTTCGGCGTAAGGCAGCCGTGTAAATTGATTCGCAAAAACAGCACTGATTGTTTTAATGCCGCCACTGCCCTCTTTTAATGACCTGAACACATAGACACAGGCCATTGCAGCGAGCATGAGCAATAGAAAGAAACCGATGTATATCGTGCAATAGAACTGCCAGACCAGCCATGCGACGGCGGCTGCAAAATATCGCCAGTCTTTTCTATCCAAGAAATGAACGAACATTGCAGCCGATAGCGGAACGCCGAACCTGTAATGCAGCTGGTCATGGCCGGAATGCGCAGTAACGGGCAATGCGAATGCAAAAATCAAGGCCCCGACTGCTGCCGCAAACACACTAGCATCCAGCTTGCGAAGCGCATAGTAAGCGGCCATGTAGTTAGCAAAATAACCGAATAAATACCAAATCTGAAAAGCTGTGTCTGCCTGGCCGACAATCGCTCGCGGAATCAGGTAAGCAGGCGAGGTGCCGAAATGATTGTCACTGAAACCCAGCACATAAGGAAACGGATAAAAGAAATTTAAATGCACCAGCGAGGGAGAGTTACCCTGAAGATACTGGTAAATATTTTCAAGAAAATAATGATTTAAACGGCTATCACTGATATCTCCCGACATCAGAAGCATATGATCAAGTTGCGTGTAAGGTACAGCAAAGAATGCGACAGTAAAGAGACCCCAGAAAACTGCTGAATTCTTGATTAATTGCACATCATTAGCAGGCATACATTAAATGCTTTTTCAATGGGGTGTATTATAAATTTCGCTAATCCGGATTTCGCCTTGATAATACACCCCTGGCTTCAACGCAACCTTGATGCTGTTTTTCTGGCAGGCTTATCGGCATGAATAATCACTTTCTGACGGGCTGTTTT
>Ga0207967_1000117_pt1 | contig 41563 bp, 29 predicted proteins | sample LakWasMet20_HOW5_2_FD_183866 | JGI IMG/M metagenome (GOLD analysis project Ga0207967, IMG submission 183866) | Freshwater sediment methanotrophic microbial communities from Lake Washington under simulated oxygen tension - Sediment Metagenome... | ecosystem: Environmental > Aquatic > Freshwater >...
CCGATGCGGTGGAACACGTTATTGAAAACCTGACTTACGCTAACACTGCTTCCGATCCGATTGCCAGTCGCACGGTATCGATCCGCGTCAGTGATGGCGACGGTGGAGCCAGCGCCCCGCGCACAGTGCAGATCAACGTTACGCCACAAATTGATGGTGCTGTACCACTCGGACTAGAGAAAACAGTGAATACCACCGTGGCTGGTAACCAGCAGGAACCTTCAGTCGCGCATCTGAGTGATGGCGGTTATGTGGTGGTCTGGCAAGATGAAAATGGTGCGGATGGTAATAGCTATGGTGTTTACGGACAACGCTACGATGCTAACGATAACGCGGTCGGTACTCAGTTTAAGGTTAATACCTTTACCACTGGCTCTCAGTATGAAGCTCAGGTAATAGGTTTAAACGGCGCCGACGCTGGCTTTGTGGTCGTATGGCGTTCCGACAGCCAGGATGCCAGTGGTGCGGGTGTTTATGCTCAGCGCTACAACGCCGATGGCAGTTCTGCGGGTACTGAATTCCAGGTAAATACCACCACTACCAGCAGCCAATACCAACCAACCTTAGCCGCGACAGCGGACGGTGGCTTCGTGGTGGCTTGGTATCACGATTATTACAGCTCTTCTAACACGGAGTATGCCGATATTTTCTTCCAACGCTACAACGCTAGCGGTGTAGCGCAAGGCGGCGAAGTTAAAGCCAATCCTGGATTGAGTTCGACTTTCCTATACCAGTCGCAACCGAGCATAACCTGGTTGGCAGGCGGCGGCTTTGTAGTTACTTGGACCGACAATAGTCTCGATGGTAATAGCAACAGTGTTTATGGACAGGTCTTCAATGCTACTGGCGGTGCGGTTGGTAGCGCCTTCCAAGTTAATTCTTATGTCACTGGCTCACAAGAAGTGTCCGCGGTAGCCGGGCTCAAGGACGGCGGTTTCGTAGTAACTTGGGAATCAGAAGGTCAAGATTTATCATCCACAGGCATTTACGCGCAACGTTTCGATGCTACGGGCGCGAAGCTGGGTGGTGAATTTCGGGTTAATACCACGATTAACAACACACAAAGCGATCCGGACATCGCCGCATTGGACAATGGAGGCTGGGTAGTCACCTGGACTGATTACTATGGTGCCGGCAACGCATACGACGTCTACCTGCAGCAATACAACGCTGCTGGTCAACGTGTGGATGGCGAGACTCGAGTTAACACTTATGCCTACCACTATCAATATCAGTCTTCCGTCACCAGCCTGGCGGATGGCGGCTTTGTGGTGGGCTACACCAGCTACAAAGCCTCGGGAGATGGTGATGGCGATGGTGTACCCGATGGCGGCAACGATACCTACGAGATTCGCTTGCAGCGTTTTAGTAATACCGCGCCAAATGTGTCTGATGTCAGTGTCAATGGCATTGAAGACACTGCGCTGGTATTGCCATACTCGGTATTCGCCGCTGGTTTCAACGATCCAGACGGTCAAGCTCTGCAGGTTATTAAAATCACCACGCTTCCCGCCGAAGGTGCTCTCAAGCTAAATGGCGTTGATGTAACCATTGGTCAGGAAATCGGTTTGGCCGACTTACAAGCCAATTTATTGACCTATCAAGGCAGTTTGAATTTTTACGGATTAGATCAATTCCGCTGGACAGGTTCTGACGGTATTTCTTTTGCATCGACGCCGGTATTTACAAATATCACGCTGAGTAATGTCAACGATAGTCCGGCGTTGGAGGCGGGTAATGATGATAACGCTAATGAAGGCACTTACTTTAGTCATGCCTTAACTTTGGGAGATCCTGATCCCGAAGGACATCAGATTACAGTGAGTTGGGGCGATGGTAGTGCCAACACGGTATTCACCACTAACTCGGCGAATCCGACTATTTCGCATTATTTCGCCGATCAGGGTAATTACACGGTTACCGTGACTGCTAACGATCAACAAGGTCAGGCCAATAGTGTCGAGATTGATAGCTTTCTTGTGAACGTTGCTAACGTGGCACCGACTATCCCTTTGTCCGGTAACAATACTATTGAGCAAAATCAGGTCTACACACTGGACTTGGGTTCAGTTATCGATCCAGGTACTGATACTGTTGATCAATACACAATCAATTGGGGTGATGGCTCTGCGGCTGACGTCTATACGCCTGTTAACCTGCCTGCGGGCGGCATATTAACCCATACTTACACAACAGCTGGTTCAAGGACCATTACGGTGGGATTGCGTGACGAGGATGGTAGCTACGCTAATGCTGGCAACAAGGTTATAACTGTCAGTGCCCCGGCTGAAGTGCTTACTGTGGACGCTGGTGTGGATCGGACAGTTAACGAGGGTACTTTCCTTTCTCAAACCATCAATTTCACCGATCCTACTGATGCAGGGCCTGTGGGACGCTTGTACACAGTGAATTGGGGTGATGGTAATAGTGATAGTGGTCGCGCCTTCAGTACCAACTTTAATCTTGGTCATACCTATGCCGATGGCCTCAACAACTATACAGCCACAGTTACTGTGGATGATGACGGGGCTCAATCCAACTCGGATAGCTTCAACGTCACTGTAAATAATGTGGGGCCAACGATTACTCTAGGCGGTGCAGGGTCTGTTAATGAAGGGAGTGTGTATACACTTAATCTTAACAGCGTGGTGGATCCAGGCGCGGATGGTGTTACCAGCTACACGGTTCATTGGGATGATGGCAGTAGTAACACCTACACTGACGCTCAAGTCCTGGCGTTGTCCGGAAATGTCACTCATACCTATCTGGACGGCTTTACCAACCGTACCATCTCCGTCGATTTAGTCGATAGCGACGGTACTTGGTTAAACGCTGGTTCGCGTACTATTTCAGTTCTGGATGTGCTGCCTGTAGTGCCGGTGAGCGGAGCCGACAGTGTCAACGAAGGCAGCGTTTACACTCTTAACTTGGGTAGCAACGTCGATCCTGGTCAGGATACCGCTACTCTTTACACAATAAATTGGGGCGATGGCAGTGCGGTCAATACTTATACTCCAGCAGAATTTACGGCGTTAGGTGGGGTGGCAACCCATACTTTCGTCGATGGAGCTTTAGCTGGCAGTAGCCGTACCATCATTGTTTCGGTAACTGACGAAGAAGGAACCCATCAAGCAGGTAGTAAGACGCTAACAGTTAACAATTTGGCGCCGACAGTCGACCTTAGCGGCAATGCCGTTAGTAATGAAGGTGCAAGTTATAGTCTTAATATCAGTGCCACAGATCCAGCCGGAGCTAACGATACTCTGGGTTACAGTGTCAACTGGGGTGATGGCTCGGCTGTGCAGGATTTGACTGCCGCTCAGCTGCTTGCCTCGAGCGGTAATGTTAGTCATGTATATGCTGATGATGAAAATGGTCCAGTTAACGCCACCGCCCATACTATCAGCGTTACTGTCAATGATGGTGAGGGCGGCACGACAACCCAAACCAAAGAAGTCATCGTCAACAATGTCGCGCCATTAGCAGCGGTTAGCGGTGCTAACACTGTTAACGAAGGCAGCGTTTATACCCTCAACGTTGGAGCAGTCACTGATCCCGGTGCCGACAACCGCACCGGCTACAGCATTAACTGGGGCGATGGCAGTGCGGTGCAGAATTTGACACCTGCTGAATGGGCGACAGCAGCTGGCAGTTTCAGCCACACCTACGCCGATGGCGCGAATGTTGGCAGTGCCCGCACCGTCACCGTCAGCGCGACCGACGAAGATGGTACTTTCGTACTGGGTAGCAAAGCCCTTACCGTTAACAACGTGGCCCCGGTGGCCGTATTGGCAGGCGCAGCGGCAACCAACGAAGGCGCGGCCTATGTGCTCAACATCGCAGGTAGCGATGCTGCGGCGGCGAGCGATACCTTAAGCTATAGCATTAATTGGGGCGATGGTAGTGCCGCTCAAGTACTCAGCGCTATACAACTGGCGGCCTTAAGCGGCAACGTCAGCCATGTCTTTGCAGACGATGAAGATGGCGTGATCAACGCCACCGACCGGACCATTCAAGTCACAATCAGTGACGAAGATGGCGGCAGCAGCAGTCAAAATAAAGTGGTGACGGTCAACAACATTGCGCCGACCATTGCCTTGAGCGGAGCTGACAATGTTGTCGAAGACAGTGCTTACACACTAACTCTAGGCACAGTCACCGATCCGGGCACCGACACCGTATCCAGTTACATCGTTAACTGGGGCGATGGCACCAGCAACACCTACAGTGCAACTGGGGATGTGACCCATACCTATGCGGATCCGGCTAGTCAAACTATCAGTGTGACGTTGGTCGACGAAGACGGTACCTTCAGCAATGCTGGCAGCAAAACTATCACCATCAACGCGGCGACGCCGAATCTGGCCTTTGAAGCTGGAGTCGATGCCGTCATCAATGAAGGTGACACTTTTAGCCGGACGATCAACTTCAGTGATGGTCAAGACAACGGTGCGGCGGGCTGGAGCTATAGCGTGAATTACGGTGATGGCACCATCAGCACTGGCAACACCTTAGTGAAAAGCTTGGATTTGAACCATCAATACACCGATGGCAACGCTAACCGTACCGTGTCAGTAACATTGACTGACGTTGCCGGTGAAACAGCGACTGACAGCTTCCAAGTCAGCGTCAACAATGTCGCGCCGTTGGCAGCGGTCACCGGTGCTGACACTGTCAATGAAGGTAGTGTTTATGCGCTTAGCATTGGCGCGATTACTGATCCAGGAGCCGACACCCGCACCAGTTATAGCATCAACTGGGGCGATGGCAGCACCGAGACGCTGACGCCTGCGCAATGGACGACAGCGGCTGGTAGCTTCAGCCACACCTACGCCGATGGCGCCAATGGCGGCACCGCGCGGACAGTGACCGTCAGTGCGACTGACGAAGATGGTACGTTCGTACTGGGCAGCAAAGCCCTTACCGTCAACAACGTGGCCCCGGTGGCAGTATTGGCAGGTGCTGCGGCAACCAACGAAGGCGCAACCTATGTGCTCAACATCGTTGGCAGTGATGTCGCGGGAGTCAACGATAGCTTAAGCTACAGCATCAACTGGGGCGATGGCAGCGCGGCTCAAGTACTCACGGCGGCCGAATTGTCAGCGTTAAGCGGTAACGTCAGCCATGTTTTTGCCGATGATGAGAATGGGCCTGTCAATGCCACCTTACGGACTGTCAACGTCACTACCAGTGACGAAGACGGCGGCAGCAGCAGTCAAAGTATTTCGGTAACGGTCAACAACGTGGCGCCGACCATTGCAATCAGTGGTGCGGATAACATCGTTGAAGATGTTACCTATACACTTGCTTTGGGTGCGGTGACCGATTCAGGTCAGGATACTGTGAGTAACTATCTGGTGAATTGGGGAGACGGCAGCGCCGTGCAGAATTTGACTGCTGCTGCCGTTGCGGCCTTGAGCGGCAACGTCACGCATACCTTCGCTAATCCAGGCAACTACGGTATTACTGTCGACCTGATCGATGAAGACGGTACCTATAATTCAGTCGGGGCCAAGAGTCTGACAGTTACCGCAGCCGGTGACGGGAATCATGCACCGGTAGCGGACGACGAGCACTATTCTTTACATGCGGGTCAAAATCTGTTGATTCCTGCGCCAGGTGTATTGGAAGGTGATACCGACGCCGATGGTGATCCGCTAACAGTCGTTTCGACCGACACAACCGGTACGCATGGTACGGTCAATCTCTCAAACAATGGCGGCCTCCAATTCACTCCGGAGGCGGGCTTTGTGGGCACCACCAGCTTCAATTACACGGTGAGTGATGGTCTGGGCGGTACTGATGAGGGATTGGTAACGATCGATGTGACCAACGCTGCACCAGTAGCGGACGACGAGCACTATTCTTTACATGCGGGTCAAAATCTGTTGATTCCTGCGCCAGGTGTATTGGAAGGTGATACCGACGCCGATGGTGATCCGCTAACAGTCGTTTCGACCGACACAACCGGTACGCATGGTACGGTCAATCTCTCAAACAATGGCGGCCTCCAATTCACTCCGGAGGCCGGCTTTGTGGGCACCACCAGCTTCAAGTACACGGTGAGTGATGGTCTGGGCGGTACTGATGAGGGATTGGTAACGATCGATGTGACCAATACGGCGCCAACTGTAACCAATGATAGCTATATAGTGACTACAGGTAATACCTTGGCGGTTAATGTGGCGGCAGGCTTGTTGGCGAATGACAGCGATGCAGATGGCGATCCGTTACAAGTGATCAGCGTTGCTCCAGCGAGCAACGGCAGCCTCAATTTTGATCCAAACGGTTCGTTCGTGTACACACCGAATGCGGGCTTTGTTGGGGTCGAGACCCTGGCTTATACAGTATTTGATGGTGCAGCAACAGTGGCTGGCGAGTTCACTATCACCATTAACGCGGCGACGCCGAATCTGGCCTTTGAAGCTGGAGTCGATGCCGTCATCAATGAAGGTGACACTTTTAGCCGGACGATCAACTTCAGCGATGGTCAAGACAACGGTGCGGCTGGCTGGAGCTACAGCGTGAATTACGGTGATGGCACCATTAGTAACGGCAACACCTTAGTGAAAAGCTTGGATTTGAACCATCAATACACCGATGGCAACGCTAACCGTACCGTGTCAGTAACATTGACTGACGTTGCCGGTGAAACAGCGACTGACAGCTTCCAAGTCAGCGTCAACAATGTCGCGCCGTTGGCAGCGGTCACCGGTGCTGACACTGTCAATGAAGGTAGTGTTTATGCGCTTAGCATTGGCGCGATTACTGATCCAGGAGCCGACACCCGCACCGGTTATAGCATCAACTGGGGCGATGGCAGCACCGAGACACTGACACCTGCGCAGTGGGAGACAGCGGCTGGCAGCTTTAGCCACATCTACGCCGATGGCGCGAATGTTGGCAGTGCCCGCACCGTCACCGTCAGCGCGACTGACGAAGATGGTACTTTCGTACTGGGCAGCAAAGCCCTTACCGTCAACAACGTGGCCCCGGTAGCGATATTGGCAGGTGCTGCGGCAACCAACGAAGGCGCGGCCTATATGCTCAACATCGCCGGTAGCGATGCTGCGGCGGCGAGCGATACCTTAAGCTATAGCATTAATTGGGGTGATGGCAGTGCCGCTCAGCTACTCACTGCTGCGCAACTGCTAGCTTTAAGCGGCAACGTCAATCATGTCTTTGTAGACGATGAAGATGGCGTGATCAACGCCACCGACCGGACCATTCAAGTCACCATCAGTGACGAAGACGGCGGCAGTAGCAGTCAAAGCAAAGTCGTTACAGTCAACAATGTTGCGCCGACTATTGCCATCAGTGGTGCCAACAGTGTGCTTGAAGATACGCCTTACACATTAGCTCTGGGAGCGGTGACTGATCCAGGCCAAGATGTTATCTCAAGCTACTTGGTAAATTGGGGTGATGGTAATAGCAGTTCTTACTCTACAGGCGGCGATGTTAATCATACTTACGCCAATGCGGGTAACTTTGCTATCAGCGTGAGTTTGGTCGATGAAGATGGAGGTTATGCCAATGTTGCTGGTAAAGCGTTGACAGTTAATCCAGTTACTGTAGAGCCGGAAATTATTACCCTGGGAAATGCGACTGGATTTACTACCTTATCCAATCCAAATGTTTGGGCACCGTTTTGGACCAATTCAGTCGTTAATATTAGCCATAAAGCTGATTATTCGAATACAGGGGAGAGTTGGACAGCTACCAAATTGAACTCGCTGACCCCTTCTACTTTAGCCGGTGGTGATCTTTGGTTAGGCGATTTAGGTGTCAGTGGTCGAAATTTGGCGACAAGCTCCTTTCAACAAGAAATACAAGGCGCCGAAGCTTTACGATTCAATTTGACAAGAACTGCAACCAAAGTTGATATTAACTTATCTAAGTTCTTTAATGATGATGATGGAAATACTCTGAATTACAACGAAGCAGGAAGGTTGCAAGCTATTGATAATAATGGTCATGTTGTAGAGGAACTTGTGTTTTCTGCTGATAACCCCAACGGCACTAAACTGGTTAGTTTACAAAATGATACTGGCTTTAGTTCGCTGGTGCTTACTGTCGGCAGTTACGACAGTAACAACAATTTTGTGTTTGGTGCTTATGCCAATGATGCGGGTAACTTTGCATCATCGCCTTATGAACAAGGGGCGCAGTTGCATGGTAGTGATTTCTTAGTGGATAACATCCAGTTCGAGTTGGTGCCATTAGTAGGGGTTAGTCCACTACCTGAGGCTTAGAAATTTAATTATGGGGGAGCTTTTTGGATGGCATCCCCTTTTTATGTCTACTAAAAGTCAATTTTAAACAATTTTTAGTTGGTACTTTCATACCTTAATAAATCCAATATAGCTTGGGTGGTCTGAAAATTGCTGGCTTATTTAGATATGTAACTAAACACTAATTAGGAGTAAATAAATGAAAATGCTATTCCCCACCTATTTTAAGAAACGCGCTGTTGGTTTAATCGCTATTTCGCTATTTGCAATGTCTGAAGTTTCCGAAGCGAGTCCTCTTTTATACGAACAATCGCCAGTTATTGTTCCTGGAGTTGAGGCTTTGCAGGCTGATAATCCTTTTTGGGCAGATGACTTTACTATTGGGCATTCTACTTTGGATCGTATTATTTGGTGGGGAGCGAATCTTCCTGACAATACTGGCAGTGCTGACAATTTTGTCATACAACTTTACAGCGATCTCCAAGGGACAGGAACAGTACTTAATAACGGTGATTTCGGTTCAGTGGCTTTTGATAAAAGCGCATCCATCTTAAATTCCGATGTGCCTTATTACCAATACCAATTTACTCTTTCTACACCACTAGAATTGCTTGCAGGTACTTACTACCTATCGATACAAAGTCATAATCAAATCGATCCCTGGTTTTGGTTAAATGGCAACTCAGGAAATGGGGCAGTTTCATATTTAGATGGTAGTTGGCAGCCGACTGCTGGAGATTTATCTTTCCGTCTTGAAGGCAACGCTATTCAAAATGTGCCTGAACCAGATTCTACAATGCTGATACTTGCTGGATTAGGTATGCTGACAATTTTGTCAATCAGGATGGGCCGCGGATCAAAAGTTCGGGCTTAACAATTTTAAATACCAACAGTTTTTATGAATTATGTTTAAGTGTGAATGCTCATTAAAATGAGCAGGCAGTAATTCATAATTTAGACTAGGCTTGGGATGCATGGGGGCAGATGCCCCCATTTTTATGGGCCAGTAAAAGAACGGAATCCTGTTAAACTTGGCGGCCGTTTTTAGGGGACCTCTAAAAATTGCACTTCAACAAGTTCAGTGCGAACGGTGACTTATTAAAATCAGTGACTTATCTGTTCTTCACCGTTAGTCAGTTACGCCAAAATAGAATCGACAAAAGACTATAGGCATGAATTCTTCGGCTTTGTTTAGAGAAGCATGAACTTAAAGGATTTTTCTAAACAAATAGCTAGATTTCCGAAAATTTATAACATTAAGAAATGGAATGAAACCCACAATTCAATCTGATATTAAGTTTGCTTTAAAAGAGTGTAAAGGTGCATTTTTATCGGCGGCAGGATTCAGTATGGTGATAAACCTCCTGATGCTGGTACCGTCTATTTACATGCTGCAGGTTTATGATCGCGTGGTGCCTACCGGTAATAAATCTACGTTGCTGATGCTGACGTTGATTGTATTTATCCTGTTTTTGACCATGAGCATTATCGAGTGGGTGCGCTCGCAAATTCTGGTGAGAGTCAGCGCCAGGCTTGAAACATTGCTGAATCAACGGGTATTTGCAGTTGCTTATAAGCAATCACTGTATTCGGGAGGGCAGCGCGCTAGTTCGCAACCACTTGATGATTTAACCGGGCTTCGCCAGTTCCTTACTGGCAATGGCTTATTCGCTTTTTTTGATGTGCCATGGCTGCCGATTTATATAGCGTTGATGTTTGTGTTTCATCCATGGTACGGCTGGTTTTCGGTGGCGACTGGTACGGTATTGATAACACTGGCAATTGCCAATGAACAAGCCACTGCCCACACGTTAGAAGAAGCTAATAAGCTTGCTATTGCTGGACGTGGGCAAATTAGTCGAAATCTTAGAAATGCTGAAGTGATTGAATCAATGGGCATGTTGGGCAATGTCCGCCAACGCTGGTTAGCGACAACCAACCAGGTTTTGGTGTTGCAATCAGTGGCTAGTTCTCGAGCGGGTTTGATAAGCGCGGCTTCAAAAGTTGTCAGATTAACATCGCAATCATTAATTCTGGGCTTGGGAGCCTATTTAGTCATTGAAAGGGAAATCACCCCTGGCTTAATGATTGCCGGCTCTATTTTATTGGGACGAGCGCTGGCACCAATAGATTTAATGATTGGATCGTGGAAAGGGTTTGTCAATGCGCGTGGACAATATCAACGATTATCTGAAGCGTTGTCACAAATTCCCGCTGACACGGAAAAAATGTCTTTGCCTGCTCCGACCGGTTTGGTTAAGTTTGAAGAAGCTCAGGTAGTACCGCCAGGCGCTAAAACACCCGTATTGAAAGGCATTAGCTTGACTATTCAAAGCGGCGATTTGTTGGGTGTTATCGGGGCTAGTGGTGCGGGTAAATCGACTTTTGCACGCGCTTTATTGGGTATCTGGCCAACCGTAAGCGGCAAGATTCGCTTGGATGGCGTGGAGGTTTTTGCTTGGAACCGAGATGAACTCGGGCCGTATATCGGTTATCTGCCTCAGGATGTTGAGTTATTTGAAGGTTCAATTAGTGAAAATATTGCCCGCTTTGGCGAGATTGATGCTGACAAAGTGATTGATGCAGCGAAAATGGCCGACGTTCATGAGCTGATATTACATTTACCGGATGGCTACGATACCGTTATTGGCGCCAATGGCGGGGCTCTATCAGGTGGACAACGGCAACGCATCGGTTTGGCGCGTGCTTTATACGGTAGTCCTGTGCTGGTAGTTTTGGATGAACCTAATTCAAACCTAGATGAACTGGGTGAAATTGCACTTAGCAATACCTTGCAACGCTTGAAAGACAAGCAAGTTACGGTGGTTTTAATCACTCACCGGCGTAATATTTTAAGTAAGGTCGATAAATTATTGGTCCTGAAAGATGGGCTACTTGCTGCTTATGGTCCTCGTGACCAAGTTATTGCCCATTTGCAACAACTGTCTCAACAGGAGCCTTCCGGGCTCCCTTCAGATCAATCCAATCAACAAACATCCAAGCAATGAGCGATCAATCTAATATAGATAATCAGTCGATTAAGGTGATTATCGACGACAAGCCTATACGCATCATAGGTTTGATTGTACTTCTATCAACACTGGGCGTATTTGGTGTGTGGGCATATCTTGCCCCCATTGAAGGTGCTGCGCTTGCCAGTGGTTTTGTGGTTGTGAAATCGCACAAAAAAACGGTACAGCATCTTGATGGCGGCATCGTTAGTCAGTTGCTGGTCAAAGATGGAGATATTGTTAAAGAAGACGATTTGTTATTAACACTTGATGGCACCGAAAACAAAGCTCAATTGGAAATTGCACACGGTCAATATGTGACTCTGGCCGCTCAGGTTGCAAGACTAGAAACTGAAAGGGATGGCAAGCAGGCCATTTCTTATCCTGATACGATTGATGATCTCGAAGACCACCGGATTATTGAGGCTAGAAAAACCGAAGATCAGCTTTTTTTAGCTCGGAAAAATGCTCACGAGGGTGAAATGGCAGTTCTGAAGCAGCGCGTTGGCCAGCTCAATTCAAAAATGGATGGCTTAAAAGGTCAACGCAACAGCAAACAGGAGTTGGTGGCTTCTTTTAGCGAAGAAGTACGTGATCTCAAAGAGCTTCTGGCAGAAGGGTTTGCAGACAAGCAAAGATTGCGTGATGTTGAGCGGAATTTTATGACTGAAAATGGAGAAATATCGGCATTAAGTTCTGAAATTGCGTCTAGCCAAATTCAGATTGGTGAAACTAAGCTTGAAATTTTACAGTTAGAGAAAAAATTTCAAGAAGACGTTTCAGGTAAGTTGAGCGAAGTGCAAGCTGATTTATACGATGTCACTCAACGCATGCTGGCTACTAAAGATAAAGTGTTGCGGATTGATATTAAAGCGCCGGTGTCGGGTAGAGTTATGGGCTTAGCTGTGCATACTCTTGGCGGTGTGATTTTGCCAGGTCACCCTATTTTGGATATTGTTCCGCAAAAGGAAGAATTAATTGTTGAGGCGCAAGTATCGCCTTTAGATATAGACAGAGTGAGTGTGGGCTTGGTTGCCGAAGTACGGTTTACAGCTTTCAAGCAAGCATTAACACCCGTGATAGAGGGTAAAGTAATCACCTTGTCAGCCGACCGGCTTGTCGAAGAAAAGAGTGGCACGCCTTATTATCAGGCGTTAATTGAATTGACTCCGGAGAGCTATCAAAAAATGACACATCTTGAGTTAATTCCCGGAATGCCAGTCGAGGTGTTAATTAACACGGGTGAAAGAACTGTTTTTGAATATCTGACTAAACCTATCAACAACGCCTTTGCGCGCGCATTTATTGAGGATTGATCGTTATGCTCAACATAAAAAGAGCAATTTTGGCGACCCTGATTGTGTGTGCTCAACCTGTTGTTGCAGAAGACTTAATCAATATTTATTCACAAGCGTTACAAGCGGATCCGCAACTGAAAACGGCTGAATTAAAGGTTGAAGTTGGCACTGCTCAAAAAGGCCAAGCCTTTGGTCAGTTGTTGCCGCAAATAAGCGCAACCGCAAATTGGTCGGAAAACAATCAAAAAGTCACAGGTCGGAACAGCGTGGACTATAAAGGTTCTCGTTACTATGTATCATTAACGCAGAGCGTCATTGATTTTGCTAAGTTTTGGGACTGGCGACGCGCGCAGGAAGTTGAAAATCAATTTTCTTCAGAACTTATCGATGCTCAACATGGGCTAATGTTTAATGTCGTTGAGCGTTATTTTGCTGTGCTGGATGCTGAAGATCAGCTGTATTTAATTCAGTCGGAAAAACAAGCTACCGCCTCTGAATCGGAACAAGTTAAAAAATTATTTGCCAAGCAGCTGCTGAAAATCACTGATCTTTATGAAGTAGAAGCAAGATTGGATCAACTCAATGCCGATGAGATTGCCGCTGAAAACATTTTGATCATTGCCAAGCAGGCACTTAAAGAGCTAACTAATAACTTACCTGAGCAGCTTTATAAGTTACGCGATGGCTTAAGCTACAACGAACTGGAAGGTAAACTTGACGACTGGATAGAGGTGGCAAAAAGCCAAAACCCTATTCTTGCGGCTCAACAAAGTGCCATTGCAACCGCCAGTAATAACGTCGCGGTACAAAAGTCGAGATACCTTCCGGTTGTGGATTTGCAGCTTAATTACTACGATACCGACACGGGTTTTCAAAGCAGTCAAACCAATCAAACTCAGACCCAGGTTGCAGCACTTAATGTCAATGTGCCTCTGTTTACGGGTGGGACAACAACCCATCGCATGTTTGAGGCTCAGAGCCGTCTAGCCATTAGTAAGGAAGAAAACGAAGGGAAGATTAGAGCCTTGGTAAAGGAAACAAGCGATGCTTATTCAGCTTCTAATGCTAATGCCAGGCGTATTAAGGCCTCTGAAAAGGCGCTGGTCTCGGCAACCAAGTCAAGAGAAGCGATGCAAAGCGGACTCAGGTACGGGGTCGAAACCATAGCCGACGTCTTAAGAGCGCAACAGCTTGAGTTTAGGGCTAAGCGGGAGCTATCAAAATCAAAATACCAATATGTTACGAATCGCGCCCGCTTTTTGAAGGCCATCGGAACGATCAATGAAGATAATTTGCAAGAGATCAATGGCTGGTTGAGCAAACGATAATATTTATCGGCATTTAAACACCATCAAGGTGATGTCATCGTCAAAAGCTGTTCGTTCACCAAACTGTTGTAATGCTAACAACAGAGCTTCTATAATTTCTTGTGGCGTCTGTTGAGCAGTTTGGCGTAACACTGACTTAACGCGTTCCAGACCAAAAAACTCTTGGTTAGTGTTTTCAGCTTCAATTAAGCCATCGGTGTAAAAAAGGATCACATCGCCTTGGGCAAGCGTTAGAGTTTTTTCTTCAAAAAACACCTCTTTTCTAATCCCTAAAATTAAACCTTCAGCATCCAATTCCTTACATCGGTCATTAACTTGGTTAAGCAGCAAAGGCGTTGGGTGTCCGGCATTGGCAAAGGTTATTTGCTGTTGGTTGATGTCAAATTGCAAATAGAACAGGGTGATGAAGTAGTCTGAGTTGTTAAGATCATCAAACAGGAAGCTGTTTAATACGCTTAGGGTTTCTGCAGGCGTTGCCGAGTGGTTATTTTGTGCTCGAATTGCGCTGCGGGTTTCTACCATAAACAGCGCCGGACCGATTGCATGCCCGGACACGTCGGCAATAACAATATCTAGCTGGGTTTCATTGCGAAAAAAGTAATCATAATAATCGCCGCCGACTTTATTGGCGGGCAAACAAAAACCGGTTATTTCAAATTTATTCGATTTGATAGCAGCTGAAGGCGATAGCGTGGCCTGGATTTGTTGGGCAATCTTAATTTCGTTTTGTGCAATCGCTAAGTTGACTTGAGCTTGGCGTATTTGCTGCTCTGCGGCTTTGCGGCCGGAAATATCATGAATAAAACCGCTAAAAATATACACGTTGCCCAGTTTTAACGGCGAAACACTCAGTTCGACCGGAAATTCCGTGCCGTCACGACGCATGGCAACTTGCTCAGTCTGTCGATTTAATATCGGACCATCGCCGGTTTGTAAAAAATCGTATAACCCTTGCCGATGGGCTTTATGAAAACGTTCAGGGATAATTAATTCATCAAGACGCTGACCAACCGCCTCCGCATGTAACCAGCCAAACATCTTTTCAGCGCGGTGATTCCAATCGGTAATGATGCCGTATGAATCCATGAGAACGATCGCATTGATGGAGCTTTCAATAATCAGCCGGGTGCGTTTTTCAGAGTCGATCAGCGCATCCTGAAACTGCATTCTAGCGGTAATATCACGATCGACACCCCGCCATTTGACTAGCTCGCCCTCGGCATTGATTATCGGTAAACCAGTGGATTCGGTGAGCACTTGCTGCCCGTTTTTATGCTGATAGTGGTTGATTAAGGCATAAAAAGGTTGGTGGCTGGCGGCAAAAAGCGTTTGAGTTTTCTTATCTTGGGCAGTTAATAGTTCTGTGTAATGTTTGCCGATAATTTCTTCCTGGCTGAAGCCCAGAATTTGTTTTACGGCGATGCTGCTATACAGGTAATAGCCTTTGGGGTCTTGTTCCCATAACCATTCACCGGCCATTTCCGCCATTTGTCGAAAGCGCTTTTCGCTTTCCATCAGTGCTGATTCCACTTCTTTTCGATGGGTAATGTCTTCTTCGACAGCCAGAAAATGAGTGATTTCACCAGTGGTGTTTTTTATAGCGCTAATGCTTTCATAGACCCAATAAACGTTGCCATTTTTGTTTTTGTTCTGAATTTCTCCTTGCCATTCTCCGGTGGTGATCAGCGTGTTCCACATGGCTTGATAGTGTTTTGATGACATCTTCCCAGACTGAAGTAATTTGGGATTCTGCCCGAGCAATTCACAGGAGCTGTAGCCGGTAAGCTCGGTAAACTTTGGATTTACATAGGCTATGCGCCCAGTGCGGTCAGTAATCATCATGGCACTAGCGCTTTGTTCAACAACCCGGCGCATCGCAAATAGATCATTGCCGGGCTTGATGGCTTGAATCAGTAAGATACTATCGGTAAATTTGTTTGCCTCGCTGGGTATGGCAGATACTGAGAGTAACGTCGGAATACTAATGTTACTCTTGGTAATTAGTTCAGCTTCAAAGCTGTTTTCACTGTTTGTGTCGGTTATTTTTGCGATAGCTTCCTGCCACAGCGATAGCCCATTGGGTGTAGCAAAAAGTCGCTCAAGCGGCTGGTTAATGAGGTCGTTTTCACTATAACCCAGCAGGTTTGCCGCAGCGTGATTAATCTGGACAATAGTAGGCGCAGCATCGCCGTGTTCAGTTCTGAGTATGATCAGATTGAAGTTCAGGTTATCGATAAAATGTTGCATAGTTGAGATTGTATTCGTAGCAGTGCAGTAATAACTTGTCTGGACAGTTCCATCGTCAGGATTATCCGTTTCATCATTTGATTTTGAGTATAACAGGAGGAAATTAACCGACAACCGAAACCCATGTACCTCTGAAGCTAAAAATAGTAAAACACTTATTTAGATGAAAATATTGAATGTTGTGCATGGCATCAGCACATAATGAAGCCGTTTAAACGACGTAAGGGTTTATTGGCGCTAATGGCAAAAAGTTACCGTTGGTAGCTGATAGAAATCAATCCATATTACTTTTTGGAGTTGAAAATGAACGAAGAAACCTTGAATATTGAAGTCAGGAAATTTCTAAAAAATGTCGGTATCACTTCACAACGTGAGATTGAACATGCCGTCCTGAAAGCAGTTGAAACGGGGAAGTTAAACGGCTCTGAAACTATAGACATTAAAATGACCTTGGAAGCCGACGTTATCGGTGTCAAACATTGCATAGAAGGCAAAATCGCACTGGAATAGTTCCTTGAGGAGGACGCGCCATGAATAAGCACTTGAAATTAGTAAGAGAACTTCACGAAACGCTGTCATTGCCAAAAAGCGACACGGGTGCAGCGGGGCATTTTTCTGACATGGACATCGTTAAGCATCAAGCCCTGTTGATGCAGGCAGGCAGCACCACGTTAAAAGCAATCAATGCTGGAGAGATGGTTGATGTATTGCTGGGCCTGGTTCAACTTGCCACGGTTGCAGTGGAGGCTATCGCCGCCCAAGCAGGGGATGTTATTGAGACGCCTGTTGCATGGCGACATGATGGCTCTGTTGTATCGGTCATGCGCACGCTGTCAGACAAAATTAATCAATGCAGTTCTGGAAAAGCAGAAGATTATTCAGCGGTCTATTGTTTGTGTGTGCATTTAACAAGGAGTTTTATCAATGCGGATTTTGATACAGCCTTTCGAATATTTGTTGAAAGCGGGCAACACGCTGGACTGCAATCGTTAAAACCGCCTACAGCGCCGGATTTAAGTGATTGCCTGTATGAATAACCCCATCTCTAATTAACCACCATTGTTCCTGCAGACTGCAGAAACAATGGTGGAATTAAAGTAATCAGTCGATTCCTTGCGTAAAGAGGTTATTAATCTTTACCGCAATCCACATGATGAACTTTGTCTTGTTTAAAAAACACTTTACATGAATTATTGTGTTCATTTTCCGGATGATCTGGATCTACTAGATCATCATATTCCCAAATTTCTCCCAGTTCGCCTACAGAGGATTTGGACGGATGTTTGAACTGTTCTTTAATTTGAGCCTTTGTCATCCCAACAGTGTCAGGCTGTTTCAAGTCAGCGTATTCATTGAAAACGGCTTTATCCGTTGCGTTTGTAGTTGATGAGATCAGGCTTAATAGCGAAATAATGGCAATATAAATTAGCTTGTTCATTTGTATTTACCCCTTATCTTATGATTAAAGTTAAGCTTTTGATGTGACTACACCAAATCGGACACACAAATATTTTTATTCTAAAACCTACCGGCCGAATTTGGATCATCCGCATTCAAGCAGTCAGGGCCTCAGATGCAAATTAAAACACCTGATTCGATCATTTAACCGGAAAAGTATTGATACATCAATAGCGAACATAAGTTATTAATTTATATGACAGCTTTTGAATTTTATCGTTATGAATGCTGAGTTTATCGAATTGTGCTAATTTTGTTTGGCAATAATTTTTGGGGAGATGCCAAAATGTGTTGTGAATGCAGTTGTGAAGTTGCTTGCATGGTTATATCCGACTAAATCCGCCACCACTGCGACTTGGTAATGAGTGGATTCAAGTAATTGATAGGCATGATTCATTCTATGTTCGAATAATAAGCCATAAGGCGTGTTATTAAAAAAATGATGAAATAGTTTTTTTAATTTAAATTGATTTGTTCCTGCTCGTTTTGATAATTCCGCTACTGAAGGTGGATTTTTAAATTCATCCAATAAAATATCTCTCGCCAACTCAGCAATTGCTTTATCACGTTGATTATATTGACCTGGATATTGATTATTATCTTCAAAAAGATGCGCTAATTCAGCGGCTACTATAGTCATTGCTTGTCCATGCATATAAATAAGCCTTAGTTCTTCGGCAATATTACAGTTTGTTAATTGTTGTGCCGACATAATGCCTTGAGTAGATATTGGCTTATGGCTTATTACGTTGGCATTATTTTTTTTAAAAAATTGCGCGGATTTGATTTCACCAAAATATTTATCCAGCCATTGCTTACCAATAGAAAGTCGAAGCTGCCTTATTGATTGTTGAGCGTCGTATTGTCGTTCGCCGACGCTTGAATTGAAGCTGGTGATAGTGGTGAAACCTGCTTTAAAAATAACCTCACTATCAACATTGCCTAAAAAGCAGGAATTTCCTTTTAAACCTAGCGTGATGACTATCCGCGGCTCGTGATTATCCATTTTGCTTAATATCGTCAGGTCATTTGTTGGCGTGTATTGAGTGTCGATAAAGCTTAAATCTTGATCAAGCTGAAATATAGTGGTTTGTCCGTCGCCTAATTGGCTTGGTAAAGATTGTTCAAGACAGCTTCGCTGTTGATAGAACTGAATCGGCAAATCACCGCTATCAATGCTAAAACGGCTATGTGTCAAATGTGCAGCTGGTTTCATTGCTCATCTCTTATAAGGTAGATAACAAAAGTAATCAGCAATAATTACGCCCATATTTTTTAGGGTCTATTTTTCAGGTGCTTAGTTACTAACGATTAGCCAAAGAAATTGTACTTACCGATATAAGTGTGTGATATGCCCTATTTTTTCTTTAAAAGTAGGGCATATCACACATTTATACGTTTGCCATAAGAAATGCTACTTACGCAATACGAATCTGCAGTACAGCTGTTTTGGTTTGAACTATATGATGGCTCCCGAATAAGTTTGATAGTAAACGGCATTAATTTATGCCGAAAAGTTATTTAAAAACTTCTTCAAATTATTTAAATAAATAACTACAAAAATATTGGGAATAAATCATGAATAAAATTTTGATTATCGCGTCAACTCTTTTGCTTTCCACTCAGGTCCAAGCTGCGCCTCCTTCGGCTTGTACTCAAGCTAATTTAAATGGCAACTACATTATGTATCAAGCTGCCATCAATCATCATTTTCATACTGGTAAGTGTGAGATAAATATTAACAATGGCAATTTGACTGGACATTGCGCTTTTGATCCTTCTGCTGAAAATCCAGTTAACTTTAATGGCCCAGTTTATGGAACTGCGTCCATGAATACTAATTGTTCAGCGGTAGCGACAGTCAGTTTCGATCCTGTACCTAATGTTGTTCATATCGACTCAACTTTTGACCTGCAATTTACCCCTGACAAACAGTCCTTCATGGGGAAATTTATCAATACCTTCGGTGTTGAAGGTACGACTAGCGGCACACGTTACTCAACCGTTCTTCCAGCGACAACTGCACAATAGGGTTTTAACATGACTATTAAATTTTTATCATTAGCAATTGCTGCTGGCTTAGCGCTATCTGCACCTGCCGCTAATGCTGCAGTCTATAGCTTTACTCAAACAGGTTTTGAGGAAGGTGCTTTTGTTTCTGGAACTTTTGAGGCCAGTGATTCGAATGCTGATTTAATTATCCGTGGTGGGACACTGAATTCAATTCAGGAAATTACCGCATTCACCTTGGCTTTTTCGGGTAATTCACTTGTCCAGGCATTTACTCATTCATTTTCTGATTTAACTACGTTGAATTACCGGCCTGCAAAATCATTTTTTGGTGATGCAAATCCAGAAGGCATGGCGAGTAACTGGTTTGGCTCAACAGGATTTTTCTATGTTGGCGGAACGGCAGTTGCCGGTGAACAGGGTGGATATGTACAAAATATCGATACCGGGTCATGGTCTCATAGTGAAAATCTAGTGTATGTAACACCAGCCGCTGTACCCGTTCCTGGTGCTGTCTGGTTGTTCGGTTCAGCATTGGCTGGATTTATTGGTGCTGCGCGACGCAAAAAAAGCTAATTAATTATTAAAAGTTGTTGATACCTTTTAACGCCCTTCGGGGCGTTTTTTTTGCTTTCAATTTAGAACGCTTGTTAGATATTAAGAATACTGTTCGGCACTTGACTCAACATCAACAAAAATACTTTTCCAGGATTATCATAAGGGCTATTTAAATCGTGGAGTCGGGTAATGAATCGATGTATCTGGGCGCAATCCAGCCTGCTTGAACAAAATTATCATGACCAGGAATGGGGCGTGCCTGTGCATGATGACCGTTTGCTGTTTGAGTTTTTAATCCTTGAAGGTGCACAAGCCGGATTGAGCTGGGTCACCATTTTGAAAAAGCGCGATGCGTACCGGCTTGCCTTTGATCACTTCGATGCCGAAAAGGTTGCCAACTATAACGACGACAAAATTGCCGAGTTGCTCGCCAATGCTGGCATTGTCAGAAACAGACTGAAAGTGCAATCGGCTGTCATCAATGCGCGCGCCTTTTTGGCTGTGCAGCAGGAGTTCGGTAGTTTTTCAGACTATATCTGGCAATTTGTAGAGGGTAGGTCGGTGGTAAATACCTGGGGAAAACATGCCGACATTCCCGCTTCTACTCCAGCATCAGTGCGGATGAGTAAGGCATTATTAAAGCGTGGCTTTAAATTTGTCGGCCCAACCATTTGTTACGCATTTATGCAGGCGACTGGCATGGTCAACGACCATGTGGTTGGTTGCTTTAGGTACACAGAAATAAAAAATATTGATTAATCGATTACTTAAAAATCACCCACCGCTTTTTTCAACGGTGCTTTAAAGGCGAATATCGCCAAACCGGTTGCTGCCCCTAAAACAGCCAGCAGCAAAAAGAAACTGTCTTTGGGCATTTTTTCGTAATAAGTGCCGATATAACCGGACAGATAATTACCAAAAAATGTCGCCAAAAACCACATTCCCATCATCATCCCGACTAATCTGGGTGGAGATACTTTGGTGACCAGCGATAAGCCAATCGGCGAGAGATGCAGCTCGCCTAAGGTATAAATCAAGGTGCATAGTACCAACCAGAGAAAGCTGATTTTCACAGTCGATTCAACGCCGGAAACCGCAACAATCAGCACTAAAAATGAAGCGCCGAGCAAGCCCGCGCCGAATGCCATTTTGCCGATACTGGATCTTGTTTTGCCTTGCCCTGCAAGCTGCGCTGAGCGTCTGTCAAGCAATGGCGCCAGCAAAAAAATGAAGGCGGGATTGAGCGACTGAAACCAGGTCGACGGCATTTCCCAACCAAACACATGCCAGTCGGTGTTTTGATCGGCAAAAAGTTGCAAGGTATTGCCCTGTTGTTCATACACCGCCCAAAACATAATGTTGAGTACAGCCAACACGATCAGTCCGCCGATAGCTTGCCAATCTTTTCCGGTTAACGGCGCATCATCCAATGGCTTAGCTGTTTTTATCGTGAACGGGTCTTCAGCCAGATATTTTTGTCCGGCTAGATAAACCAACAGTCCCAGCAACATACCGACACCAGCCGCGCCAAAGCCATAATGCCAACCGTAGCGCTGGCCCAAGGTGCCGCAAACTAACGGTGCGAAAAACGCGCCGAGATTGATGCCCATGTAAAAAATAGTAAACGCGCCATCGCGGCGAGGATCGCCGGGCGGATACAGACTGCCGACCTGCGTGGAAATGTTGGGCTTAAAACAGCCACTGCCTAAGATTAATAACAGCAATGCCACCAGAAAGAATGCTTCGGAAGCCATTAAAAAGTGCCCCAGCGCCATTAATACCGCACCCACCACAACGGTCTTACGCTGCCCCCAAAACCGATCTGCCAAAATGCCGCCGAAAATAGGCGTGAAGTAAACAAAACCGGTATACAGCCCGTAAATCTGTGAAGCCAAGGGCTGAATGCTCATTGGCCCAAACACAAATTCTAATCCTGCCTGTAGCGCCGTAAAGCCAATCACGGTATCGCCGGTTTGTGCAGATTGAATCAGATGCTGGGTCAGGTACAACACCAACAGCGCGCGCATGCCGTAAAATGAAAAGCGCTCCCACATTTCGGTGAAAAACAGCACAAACAAACCGACGGGATGTCCAAACAACGTTTTTTGCTTCATAGCCGTTTAACGTTTGCGGTATCCGGCATTGCTTGTTTTATGGTCTGATCAATAAAACACCACAAATGCTTTTGATTAATAAAACCATGATTTGGAATAATGCTTTTATCTGTTTGCACGACCCAGTAAGGATCGTAACTGGCTGAATTTTTTAAATGCCGTAATTCCATTTTGGAAGAATCTTGAAATAAGGACGCGGCCTCATGCCCGTTCCCCGTATCCCAGCCCTGGCCGGTTGTGGGCTCGCCCTTACTGAGTTGTAAGCTTTTCTGACGAGCTACAGCACTGTTTAACCAGCCAGATGTTGATGTGCAAGCATAATCTGGTCCCGGAGAATCATTGGCTTCCAGGCGATGGGTGATGAACTGATTGAAATGCCCCACTGCCGTGGTATCTAGCTCCCATTCTGAAAGAGCATGGGTGTCATTTTGCTCCGCGTTGACCGTTCTATGTTGTTCAAACAACGCCGTCAGGGTTCTACTCACCGCAAACGTATCTTTGGTGGTGGTATCCGCTTCTGAAGTTGCGATAATCAATAATGGGTTTTGTCTGTCGCTGAACGAATATTCGCGATTATGACGTTGTGCCGCTTCCCGAATCGCCGCAAAGCGCATGGCTTCAAAAGCAGGATTGACTAACACTACCAAATCGCCAAATCCGGAACGTAATTCAGCATTTTCCGGCTGAGCCAAGCGCTGCAACAGCACCTGATGAAGAGAATTAAAAATCACCGATGCGCCAAGGCTGTGACCAATGGTGAGTAATTTGTTATTGCTGCCATCCGCCTTAACGATGGATTCCACGCGCAACAAAAAATCCAAAAGAGAATTTCGCCCGACTTCTTCACTAACAACTTTTCGGTCCCAAAAGGTCAGTAATCGTAGCCAGGGCAGATCTAGCGTCTCCCCTCGCCAGCCGACATAAATACCGGTCACGTTATAGTCTGGATTCTGCTGTTTTGTTTCCTTAAGACGCTCCTTAAAACGCCGCACATTGAAGTCATTGTCGCTGGCGTTATGGTGCCAGCCATGCACATAAACTGTGACATATTGCGATTGCCGCTCGCTTTTAAGTAGCTTGATTAAGGCATCGACTTGGCCGTTGTCATAAAATTGCCCTTGGTCATCAATCTCGACAAAGCCCAACTTGAAATCATCTTCTTTGCTTGCGACCAGGTTTGCCGTGTCACACGATGTTGTCTGAGTTAGCTCGCAGGGCGTTTCGGTAATGTTGGTGCGAAAATATTCTTTGGGCGCGCAGGCCGACAGTAATACTAAAAAAACAAGGTTGATGGGAGACTTATTCATGGTAATTATGAGTTAACAACAGGCTTTGATGGAGTATAACAAAACTGAGTGCGCGGTCAGTGAGCTTGGCTGTAATGCCATTTTTTAAAATCGATTAGGAGTAATGCTATGCGTTATTTACACACCATGATTAGGGTTCGTGATCTTGATGAATCACTGGATTTTTTCTGTAACAAACTGGGCTTGGCTGAAAGTAGCACAATAGTCAGCGAAGCAGGGCGCTTTACCTTGGTTTACTTACACGCGCCATTGGATGCCGAGTTGGCTGCAAAAACGCATGCGCCTTTATTAGAGCTGACATACAACTGGGATGTTGAAGAATATGGAGGAGGGCGCAACTTCGGACACTTGGCTTTTGAAGTCGATAATATTTATGAAACCTGCCGAAAACTGATGGATGCCGGTGTAATTATCAATCGTCCACCGCGCGATGGGCGAATGGCGTTCATCCGCTCACCGGATAATATTTCTATTGAGTTTTTGCAGAAAGGTTCCGCGTTGGCACCGGCGGAACCTTGGGTTTCTATGGAAAATATCGGGAGTTGGTAAAGGTTCATTATTAAATGTGAGGTTCTGCTGCAGACTGTCGAAGCTGCCCAATTGAGGGATATTTGAGATTGATTTTTTTCCTGTATTATAAAAACGTTTGTTCAGTTGATGTCGGCATGGATGCTGGTGAACTCTATGGTGTTAAGCCTCAAGACGGAAAGACGACAAATACCTACAATTCAATAGCTTATTGTAGGTTTTTTAATGAATTTACAAATTTGATTTTCCATGAATATTTTTAATAAAAAAATTATTAGTGCAGTTGTTACCACAATCGTGATGGCTTCTTCCGTGTCTTTCGCTAATGCATCACAACCAGCACCTGCACCTATTTCTATACTGGATACTTTAGGTACTGAAGCCTCACCGTTTAGTCTCGGTGATTTGAGTAATATTGTTTATTCAACAACCAGTTTGCAGTTTGCAGATCGTATTGCTTACGGAAAAAATGCTAATTTTGATAATCAAAGTCCAACCACGGTTGGTGAATCGATTCTGTCAATTTTTAATCTGCCAGGTCTGTATTTGAGTTCTTATACAGATGGTTCGACAGAAAATAGCGCAACCCAAACCGGCAATGGCAATAAATCAGGGTCTTTTACCAGTAATTTTGCATATCAATTCTTGGCTGTGCATTTTGGTAATAATGAATTGCTGTTTGATTTTTCCTCGACTGGAGGCATTGCTGCTGGCCAAACTTTCAACATTAGCAATTTACCGAATGGCTTGAGTAACTGGCGGTCTTATAACATCTTCCCGGTCAATCCAAGTAATGATAACCCTATTGGTTCACCGGTTCCGGTACCCGCAGCCGTTTGGTTGTTTGGTTCTGCATTAGCTGGTTTTGCTGCTGTCACTCGACGTAAAGCTAAGACTGCTTAAAAACGGTCGTCTTGATTTGATTAAAGACCGCCTTCGTGGCGGTTTTTTTTTGGCTATTTAAGCCTCAGCCATAAATGACCAATTAATACTAAAGTCTGGGAAGAGTTGTACCGCAGTGGGTTCATCCATACCAAACACACCGGGCTGTCCGTAGCGGCCTTGTTCATCCAGGGTATAGACCATAAGCCAGCGGTCTTCCGGATGGACAAGCCAATATTCTTTCAATCCATGCTGCTCGTAAAGGCTGCGCTTGGTGTTCATGTCCTTCAGCATACTGGAAGGCGACAGCACTTCGACAATCCAATCCGGTATGCCCCGGCAACCCAGCTTATCCAGTTTGGATTGATCGCATATAACACTTAGATCCGGTTGTACGACCGTTTCTACTTTGTCATCTGCTTCATCATTGCGGGGCAGGCGCACATCGAAAGGGGCAACATAACCTTTACAGGGCTTGCCTTGCAGGTAATTGCCGATTTGTCTGGCTAATTCAAACACAATATCTTGATGCAACCGCAGTGGGGCTGTCATTGCATACATCTCGCCGTTAATCAATTCCCAACGATTATCGTCGGGCCATTGGGCATAATCGGCATAGGTGTATCGTTGTTGCAATTTTTCAGCGGCGCTCATTGTCTTGTCTCCAAGCCACGTACCCTAATGAATTAAATCGCCTTCTTAATTCTTTCCAATGCATTTTCGAGATTCGCCATACTGGTGGCAATGGAAATTCGAATATGTCCAGGGCTGCCAAATGCAGAACCAGGCACTAACGCGACACCGGCTTTTTCGATCAAATAATCGGAAAATTCCAGGTCGTCGTTGATGCCATCCAGGCGAGCAATTAGCGGTTCAATATTGGGAAATACATAAAAAGTACCGTCACTGGGCAAACAGTGTATTCCTTCGATTTTGTTGAGTTCCGCGACCACATAATCATGACGTTTTTTAAACTCCACGCACATGTTGGTGATAAAGCTTTGGTCGCCGGTTAATGCTGCTTCCGCCGCTACTTGGGAAATAGACGTGGGGTTGGAGGTGCTTTGTGATTGTACGGTGGTCATCGCCTCGATTAAGTCGGCCGGGCCTGCGGCATAACCTATGCGCCAGCCGGTCATCGAGTATGCTTTGGATACCCCGTTCATCACCACGGTGCGATCATAAAATTCCGGGTGAGCATTCAATATATTTACAAAGGTGCCGGGTTCCCAGAGGATATGCTCGTACATGTCATCGGTGGCAATGATGATGTTGGGGAAATCTTTAAGCACATCGCCCAGTGCTTTAAGCTCGTCCAACGAGTAAGCCACACCGGACGGATTGGACGGGCTGTTGATGAAAATCAGCCGGGTTTTGTCGGTGATTGCAGCGCGCAGTTGCTCAGGTGTGATCTTGAAATGTTGCGCCTGGGTGGTTTCAATAATCACCGGCACGCCATCGGCCAGCAACACCATGTCAGGGTAAGACACCCAATACGGCGCAGGGATAATCACTTCATCGCCGCTATTGAGCAGCGCTTGGGTTAAATTAAATGAACTTTGTTTGCCGCCGCAAGATACCAGCACTTGATTCGCTTGGTAGTCGAGCCCATTATCTTTTTTGAACTTGGCGATAATGGCTTTTTTCAATCCTGCGGTACCATCGACAGCGGTGTATTTGGTAAAACCATCGTTAATAGCTTTGATTGCCGCTGCTTTGATATGGTTCGGGGTATCGAAATCAGGTTCACCGGCACCTAGGCCGACAATATCATGGCCAGCTGCACGCATTTTTGCCGCTCTTGCGGTGATGGCTAAGGTAGGGGAGGGTTTAACTGCCTGAACTCGATTGGAAAGTTTAATGGTCATGTTTCGCCGTGTAGAATCATTGTCAAAGATGCTCGGGATTATACCCCATGTGCTAAGCCATATTAAAACCATCCCACGATAAACAAACTGTAAACAGAGACCGTCACTTGAAGAAAAAATTTAAGATTCATAGCCGATTTCAACCCGCCGGTGACCAACCTACTGCGATCAGACAACTGGTTGAGGGCTTGAATGATGGCGAGGTACATCAAACCCTGTTGGGGGTAACTGGTTCCGGTAAAACCTTCACAATGGCCAATGTTATCAATGAGGTACAGCGGCCGACCATGATTATGGCGCCCAATAAAACCTTGGCGGCACAGCTGTATGGAGAAATGAAAGAGTTCTTTCCTGAGAACAGCGTCGAGTATTTTGTTTCTTATTATGACTACTACCAGCCGGAAGCCTATGTGCCGGCGTCCGACACTTTCATCGATAAAGATTCCGCAATTAATGAGCACATCGAACAAATGCGCTTATCCGCGACCAAAGCCTTGTTTGAGCGGGACGATACGATTGTTGTGGCATCCGTGTCTGCGATTTACGGTTTGGGAGAGCCGGAGTCGTATTTCCAGATGGTGCTGCATCTGGTTAAGGGCGACATGATCAATCAGCGCGACATTCTCCGGCGCTTGGCGGAAATGCAATATACCCGCAACGATATTGAATTACGTCGAGCCACCTATCGTGTGCGTGGCGAGGTGATCGATGTATTCCCGGCAGAGTCGGAAAAAGAAGCACTACGCATCGAGCTATTTGATGACGAGGTCGAGCGACTGTCACTGTTTGATCCGCTCACCGGCGAAATTATGCAACGTTTGTCGCGCTATACCGTCTATCCGAAAAGCCATTACGTGACGCCACGCGAACAATTGTTGTCTGCCGTTGACAATATCAAAGCAGAACTTAAAGACCGTTTGGAATACTTGAACTCGCACAACAAACTGGTCGAGGCACAGCGTTTGGAACAGCGCACTTTATTTGATATTGAAATGATTTTGGAAGTGGGTTATTGCTCCGGTATCGAAAACTATTCGCGTCATTTATCCAGCCGCGGGCCGGGTGAAGCGCCGCCGACCATGTTCGATTATCTGAAAGCTAATGCGCTGGTCATCATCGATGAAAGTCATGTGACCGTGCCGCAAATTGGCGCAATGTACAAAGGCGATCGATCCCGTAAAGAGACCTTGGTCGAATATGGATTTCGGTTGCCGTCGGCACTGGATAACCGACCATTAACCTTTGACGAGTTTGATGCGCGCGCACCACAACGGATTTATGTTTCGGCGACCCCAGGACCTTATGAGCGAACACATTCCGGTGTGTTTGCAGAGCAGGTGGTCAGGCCGACAGGTTTACTTGATCCGGTAGTGGAAGTGCGTCCCGCGACTACGCAGGTGGATGATTTGTTATCAGAAATCAACCTGCGCGTGGCTGTTAATGAGCGCGTGCTGGTGACGACGCTCACAAAAAAAATGTCTGAAGACTTAACCGAATACCTGAGCGAGCACGATGTGCGGGTGCGCTATTTACATTCGGATGTCGATACCGTGGAACGGGTGGAAATCATTCGTGATTTACGTTTGGGAAAATTTGATGTGTTGGTGGGTATCAACTTATTGCGTGAGGGCTTGGATATACCCGAAGTGTCGTTAGTGGCTATTCTTGATGCTGATAAAGAAGGCTTTTTGCGATCGGTGGTGTCCTTGGTGCAAACCATTGGCCGAGCAGCGCGTAACGTGCGTGGTAAAGCCATTTTATATGGCGACCGCATCACCAAATCCATGCAGCAAGCGATAGAAGAGACTGAGCGTCGCCGTGAAAAGCAGCATCAATTTAATATCGAACATAACATCACTCCTGCGACTATCTATAAGTCAGTTACCGATATTTTGGGCGCGCCGATTCCCGGTGCCGGTTTTGCCAATGCCAGTAAAGCCGCACTTGCTAAAGTGGCGGAGCAGCCCGCTTCTTATAAGGCGATGACACCAAAACAGTTAGGGAAAAAACTAAAGCAGCTGGAAGAGGCCATGTATCAGCATGCTCGCAACCTCGAGTTTGAACAGGCGGCGGCAATCAGGGATGAAATCAAAATGCTGGAGCAACAAATGTTGGCGTAAAGCTTGCGTAAGTAAAAACAGTTGGTATAATGCGCGCTCTTGAAGTGACAAGCACTTCAGGCGCGTAGCTCAGTTGGTTAGAGCACCACCTTGACATGGTGGGGGTCGTTGGTTCGAGTCCAATCGCGCCTACCAGATAAATCAAAGGCTTAGGATAAAACCTAGGCCTTTTTTATTGCCTGAAATTTTCTTTGGCGCACTTTCAAATAACCCCCGCAACACTTGCCGAGTGCTATTTTTTTGCGGTTGATCCAGTACTTCAAATCCTAGAAACCAAGTTTGTTGGTGAATTGACCTGGCATGAATTTTATTTACACACCTCAATATTCCCAACCAAGTTGTTCAATTACATAGCTAAAAACTGCATCCAGCGGCGCCGTGATGTTGATCGGCAGGCCGCTGGTTGGATGAATAAAAGACAGCTGAGTGGCTGCTAACAGCAGCTGATGGCAGTTAAATTGCTGTCTAAAAAAAGTATTCTGCGCGCCATCGCCGTGACTGGTGTCACCGATAATCGGATGAAAAATATGCTTCATATGGCGTCGCAATTGATGTTTGCGGCCTGTTTTGGGAGACAATTCAAGCAGGGAATAGCGACTGGTTGAATATCGACCGACGGGGAAGGGTAGCTCTGTGGTGGTCAGTCGTCGGTAATGTGTTATAGCTGTTTGCGCGGCTTTATCTTGGTTGGCCTTAGCATCCGTCATTTTATCCAGTTGTTCTTTAAGCGGATAATCAATTACATCTTGTTCGGTCGTATGACCTCTAACTATTGCAAGATAAGTTTTGTTGACTCCCGTCCCCATAAAAACGTCCATCATTTGCCGGGCGGCAACTGGATTCAGGGCAAACAGCAGAACGCCAGCGGTGGGTTTGTCGAGCCGGTGGACAGGAAACACTTTTTGCCCAAGCTGATCGCGCAGCATTTGCACGGCAAATTGGGTTTCATGCCGGTCAATTTCAGATCGATGCACCAACAATCCCGCCGGTTTATTAACGGCGACCAACTGCTCGTCTTGATAAAGGATGTCCATAGAATTGTTATGAGCGCTTCCGTGCTCCGATAACTAACAATGCCAATAAACTTGACCACAACAGAATAGGTACTAGCCAAAACCATTGTTGGTAGAAGGTGACGGGCGGGGTTTTAAGGTAGGGCACTTCATAAACGCCTGTCCACGGTTGATGGATGGGTGACCGCTCCAGGATTTCTCCTGATGCCAGAGATACCGTGGAAATGCCGGTGTTGGTCACTCGTAATACCGGCCTGCGAAATTCAACGCCGCGCGCCAAGGTCATGTACATGTGCTGATAAGGTTCTTGCCAGGTGCCATACCAGGAATCGTTGGTGACATTAACGATAAATTGCGCGCCCAAATTGGATAAATCACGAGAGAATTTGGGGAAAAGACTTTCGTAACAGATTTGTGGGCCCATTTGATAGCCGTTCCATTTCAGTAAGGTAGTCGGACCGGGGCCTCGAGCAAAGTGACCGGTGGCAGGTAGCCAGTCGCGGATTGCGGGAAACCATTGCTCACCGGGGATATATTCACCAAAGGCCAATAATACCGTTTTGCTGTAATTAGGAGGTACGATCTCACCGTCTTTGTTGACGACAAATAAGGAGTTAGTTAGTAATTTTTGCTGCTGGTCGACACTGTAGGCACCAGTAATCAAGGGTAATTGCCTGGCACGCAGAAAATTAGCCAGCACTTGCGGTGATTCGTCATATTTAAACTGCTCACCCAGTAACGCTGGAAATGCTGTTTCCGGCCAGAGCGCGAAATCAATCGGCGCACCTTGGTGAGCTTTAAGGGCATCGTCGGTAAGGGTTAAATAGCGACGTAGAATTTCTTTGCCGAAGCCTTTGCCTAGTTCGGCAGCCAGCTTTTCGGCATTGCCGATATATGCCTGAACCAATAATGTTCTAAATGATGCATCAGGTTGCGGCAGCCGGTTTTTAAGCCACAGGCCACCTAGATTTAGTAATAAAAATCCGCTAATCACCGATGCCAGAATTAACTTACCGGCGGTTTGTTTGCGCTTTTCCCAAGCGACATAAAGTGGGAGATTACACAGCAATGTGGCAGCACTAAGCCCACTAAAGCCAATAATTTCGGCCCAATGGTAAACCGGAATATTGGAGCCGAACCAGGTATAACCAAAATTCCAGTCGAATAGAGTGAGCGAGTTGGCTTCGCATAACACAGTGATCAGTGCCATCAACCATAAAGATAATCGCTTTGACCAGTTGAATTTTTGCCGTCCCCAAAACCAAATGGCACCAGCCAGAGGCACATACAAATGTGCGATTAATCCATAAACGATCATGCCGATAGCCGCTATAGACCAGTCTAGGTGGGCAAACTCGTGCAAAAGATAAGTGACCCAGTTGAAACCAATCAGCGTAAATACAAACGAGGTAATCATGCCGCCTATCACCACGTCTTTAAAGCGCGTTTGTTGACTCCAGAACAACCACAACGGTACAAAGCAGAATAACGACGCCCACGGCGGGAAAGGGATGTAACTGGTGCCGATGAAAAGACCGGATAAAATAGGCAATATCCAGCGTGTTAGCTGGTTTGGTTGACGCATAATCATGATGGCAACGAGAGACTGGGTTGAAGCTTGGCGGAGGAGGGCGCACAAGGGCAAGATCTACCCTTGTGCATTTTGTGCTTGCTATCGGTGTATTTCGTTATGTAAGGCGCGGTATTCGTCAGTTAATTTATGGTGAGGCACGTAATGCACTAATGGCTGAGATTCACTGTGCGACTCCCTAACTTTTACTGACGGAGAGATCATTGATGCTAGTACCGGTAAGCCTTCGGCAATAAGTTCTTCTACCAATTGCCGTGGTAGGTTAGCTTGTTTTTGATACTGATTGACGATGATGCCTTCAATTTCAAGACCTTGGTTGTGGTCGGCTTTAACTTCGCTAACGACTTGCATCAGTGAGTACAAGGCTTCACGCGCAAAGGTATCGCAGTCGAAAGGAATTAAGCATTTTTCCGCAGCAATCAGGGCTGATTGGCTGTAGAAATTCAGGATTGGCGGGGTATCCATGTAGATTTGATCGAAACCTTCAAGTTTTTCTAAGGCTTCTTTGAGCTTGAAAATCTTCATTCTTGATTCCAAGCGACCTTGCAATGGATCCAGTTCCGGATGTGAAGGAATCACGAACAGATTTGGGAATGGTGTTGCGTGTATCACACTATCCAGGCTGAACGGACTGCTGTTGCCAAATAACGACAAGCTCAAACAATCCTTAAAGAAATGGGCAATGGTTTTGTCACTATCGGTGACTTTTTGCCCCAATAGATACTGACTTGAATTGCCTTGTACATCTAAATCAATCACCAAGGTGCGCTTACCTTCAACAGCACTGATGGCGGCCAAATTACAGGTGATTGTGGATTTGCCGACGCCGCCTTTCTGATTGAAAATGACTCTGCGCATAATATTCCTCGTGAAATCAGATAGATATAAGGGTGGATTATAAGTTTAAGTGCCGCAATATCAAATGCGGACAAAGATTTTGCCATGGCAAGCAGGGCATTCTGGGATTTCGCTAGGTGTTTTGAAAGCAATTTCTTTACCGCAATTGTCGCAAATAAAACTGCCGGGGCCAGTGATTTGGCCACTTTCGTAACTGTGTTTTTGTGCGAGTTGCTCAAGTTTTGCCAGTTCTATACGGGTTTTGTCGGCAACACTTAAAAATGCATCCAGAGCAAAGTTTTCTATCAATTCAACGTCAAATTTAAACCATTCGGAAAGTGAATCGCTTTCTCTATCAGCTGACAAATTGTGTGCAGCATGTTCAACGTCACGCCGCACATAGCCTGATACCTTGTCGATGTCCTCTTTTGATAGATCACTGGTTTTTCCAGTTTTCTCTTTTGAGATTTCCAATGCTTCAGCAAAAGAATGCAGAGTGTCTTCCATGGTTTCATGAAGATGAGTCACAAACTCGGAATAGGCAGCAATTAGTTTATTTTTATTCATGATGGCTCCTGAAAATGGCCCTTTAGATTTAAGCGACTGTACGGTATTCTACCGCTTTTGACCGGTAAAAGACGAGAAGGATGCAAGAAAATTATCAACCATTGACCATTGAGCAAGATGCACAAAACGCTTGGGAAACCTCGGGTGTGTTTAATGTTTCAGAGTCGTCCACACAGGAAAAGTATTATTGCCTGGCCATGTTTCCTTATCCCAGCGGCAAACTGCACATGGGGCATGTGCGAAATTACACCATTGGTGATGTGATTAGCCGTTACCAGCGCATGTTGGGCAAAAACGTCCTTCAGCCTATGGGCTGGGATGCGTTTGGCCTACCTGCCGAAAATGCTGCCATGAAGCACGGTGTTCATCCGGCAGACTGGACCTATGAAAATATTGATTACATGCGCAACCAACTTAAACAGCTGGGTTTTGCTTATGATTGGCATAGAGAATTAGCCACATGTGATCCTTCCTATTATAAATGGGAGCAATGGTTTTTCTTGAAGCTCCTGGAAAAAGGTCTGGTTTATAAAAAGACGGCACCAGTCAATTGGTGTCCGAACGATATGACCGTGCTGGCTAACGAGCAAGTGATTAACGGCTGTTGCTGGCGTTGCGATACCCAAGTTGAACGCAAAGAAATCGCACAATGGTTTCTTAAAATTACCGAATATGCCGATGAATTATTGACCTCACTAGAGACCTTAGACGGTTGGCCGGAGCAGGTAAAAACCATGCAGGCCAACTGGATTGGCCGTTCTGAAGGCGTTGAGTTGGATTTTGCTGTCTCTGATTCAGATAAGCCGGTCAGAGTTTACACCACTCGTCCAGACACCCTGATGGGCGTGACTTATGTGGCTGTCGCCGCAGAACATCCATTAGCATTAAAAGCTGCCGAAACCAATCCTGAAATAGCCGCATTTATTGCCGAATGCAAGTTGATGGAAACCTCCGAAGCCGCCATGGAAACCATGGAAAAGCGCGGCGTGGATTCCGGCATTAAAGCTATACATCCGCTTACTGGTGAAGAAGTACCGGTATGGATTGCCAACTTTGTATTGATGAGTTACGGCACCGGCGCCGTGATGTCAGTGCCTGCGCACGATCAGCGTGATTATGAATTCGCTCAAAAGTACGGGATTGCTATCAAACAAGTCATTTTTTCTAAAAATGGCGAAGAAGATGATTGCTCTACACAAGCCTATACAGCCAAAGGCGTATTAAAAAATTCCGCAGCATTCGATGGCTTAAGTTCCGAACAGGCATTTATAAAAATTGCCGAAACCTTGGAACAACAAGGCAAAGGCCAGCGCAAAACCAATTTCCGCCTGCGCGACTGGGGTGTTTCTCGTCAGCGCTATTGGGGCGCACCGATTCCGGTCATTTATTGTGACGATTGCGGCACGGTGCCGGTGCCTGAAGCTGATTTGCCGGTTGAATTGCCCAGAGATGTTGTGCTGGATGGTTCGCAATCGCCGCTGGTGGCGCATCCGACCTTCTCGCATGTCGATTGTCCCAAGTGCGGCAAACCTGCCCGCCGGGAAACCGATACATTCGACACCTTTATGGAATCGTCCTGGTATTTTGCCCGTTTTACCAGCAGCAAAGCTGACAGCATGCTGGACGCCAGCGCCAATTATTGGTTGCCGGTTGATCAATATATAGGTGGAATCGAACATGCAATTCTGCATTTGTTGTATGCGCGTTTTTATACCAAATTACTGCGTGATGAAGGCTTGATAGTCTGTGATGAGCCGTTTAAAAAGCTGTTGACTCAAGGCATGGTGCTGAAGGACGGCAGCAAAATGTCCAAGTCCAAAGGCAACACTGTCGATCCGCAAGCCTTGATTGACCAATACGGCGCCGATACCGTGCGTTTGTTCATTATGTTTGCCGCGCCACCTGAGCAATCACTGGAATGGTCTGATAGCGGTGTGGAAGGCGGATTCAGGTTTCTTAAAAGATTGTGGAAACTGGTTTATCAGCATGTGGAGGCGGGCAAAAGTCAGCCGTTAGATAAACAAGCTTTAACCGAAGAACAGCAAGCCGTGCGCCGCCAAGTGCATCTGACGATTCAAAAAGTCACTGACGATTTTGGTCGTCGTTTAACTTTTAATACCGCTATTGCCGCCAATATGGAATTGGTCAATACCTTATCGCGGTTTGTCGACGAGTCTGACAACGGTCGGGCAGTGCGGCAAGAAGCGCTAGAAAGTATCGTATTGCTGTTATCCCCCATTGTGCCCCATGTAACTCATCAGTTGTGGCTTAATTTGGGTCATCAACAAGCTGTTGTTAGTGAACAATGGCCTAAAGTTGACGAGTCAGCGTTGACACAAAACATCTTGGAATTGGTAATCCAAGTCAATGGCAAGCTACGCAGCAAGTTATCGGTCTCTGTGAATGCCGGCAAAGATGAAATTGAAAAACTGGCATTAAGTGATGAGCAAACCATACGATTTATGGAAGGCAAACCAGTTAAAAAAGTAATTGTAGTACCAGGCAAGCTGGTCAATATTGTGGTCTAAAGAGGTGTCAGTGGTTATAAGAATTGCTTTGCTGTTTGCGGCGTTGCTGTTAAGCAGTTGCGGGTATCATCTGAGGGGGGCTTATGCTTTACCTTCAGACCTTAAAAAAGTCTATGTGACTGGAGGTACGCCGCAGCTGCATGAGCAATTTAAGCAAATCATGAAAGCGTCGTCAGGACAGTTGCTGACGTCACCAGAAGGCGCAAGCATCGTTGTTAAAATTACCAATGAAGATTTTCGTCGTAGGGCGCTGTCTTTGAGTTCACGTGGTAAATCCAACGAGTTTGAACTGCTTTATCATCTTGAGTACGAACTTACCAATTCCAAAAATACTGCTTTAACTGAACTTTTGCCGCTGGAAATCAAACGCGAATATTTCAATGATCAGCAAGATATTATGGCCAAAGATAATGAAGAGGCTGTGATTCGCAAAGAAATGTATGAACAAGCCGTGCGATCTATCGTTAATCGTGCTCGAGTTGTTTTAGAAGCAAAAGCAAAATAACCATGCGCAGCAACCCTAAGCAAATAAATGCCTTGTTGCAAAAGGGGTTGCAGCCGGTTTATTTGATCACTGGCGATGAACCACTGCAGCAAGGTGAAGTTGCCGATGTCATCAGGAAAACGGCTAGAAAAGCTGGATTTATCAGCCGGGAAGTATTGTCAGTCGATGCGGGTTTTGATTGGAATAGTTTGGCGGTTTCTGCCGATTCGATGTCAATTTTTGCTGATAAACAAATCATCGAATTGCGATTTATTACGACGGCAACGCCGGGCGCTGAAGGTTCAAAAGCGCTAATCAGTTATTGCGATCGACCAGACAGCGATACATTGCTGTTGATTACCATGGGAAAACTAGGTAAAGACGCTTTAAAAGCCCGTTGGTTTCAGGCCTTAGATAAAGTTGGCTGCGTCATTCAAGTATGGCCACAAGAAGGACAAGACCTGATTAGTTGGTTGCAACAGCGCTTACAACAGCGAGGCTTAGCTGCTGATATTCAAGGCTTGAAAATTTTGGCGTCGAGGACTGAAGGCAACATGCTGGCCGCCGCCCAGGAAATTGAAAAACTATACGTTTTATATGGCGCTGCAAAACTGAGTCTTCAGCAGATTGAAGACGTGGTGGCTGACAGTTCTCGATACGATGTTTATAAGCTCGTTGATGCGGTGTTATCCGGGAATGTTAAACGCATATTTAAAGTCATCTCCGGACTGCAAGCAGAAGGGGTTGCAGCGCCAATCGTGCTTTGGGCGCTAACTAAAGAGGCTAGGAGTTTAATTAAGGTTCAGCAAGCCATTGCGCAAGGGCAAAATAGGGCCTTGGTATACAAAAACAATCAAATTTGGGATAAGCGCCAACCGTTGGTAGAAAGTGTTTTAAACAAGCTACGTGTAAATGACCTTAATAAAATTTTGCTGTGGAGTGCCAAAGCGGATCAGCAAATTAAAGGTCAACAATCGGGCAATGCTTGGGAGACAATTTTAACAGTATGCCTGTTGTTTGCGGCCGTCAAACCTATGGCAAATACAGACTAAATCTGGCACCACCCAAGCTGCTGGCATTGTCGGTCTTAATGTAGCCATGGCTGCCACCTTGATGATGCATTTTCGCAATAGTCGCCACAAAAAACAGTCCCAATCCAGTGTTGCCGGTGACTACATCAATCCCGAACGTTTTTTGACTATCGGCTAGGAAGTTCTGTGGATAGCCGGCACCATCGTCTTCGATATAAAAAGCCACATACTCGCCTTCCTGCTTGGCGGATAACAAAATTTTGCTGTGACAATAACGCTGAGCATTATTTACTAATGTGCTGATGGCATTGCTGACCAAAGTGCTATCGCAAAAGCAAAATAAATCGTCGTCACACTCGGCAATTAGCTCAATTTCGCTTAGTGCCAACAAGCTGGATTGTTGAGCAACAATCTCATCCAAAATATCTCTCACGCTGCTTTCATCGACATTAAGATTAAATTGCGAGGCATCGATTTTATAGAGAGTCAGCAGTTGCATTAGGCTGTTATTTAAACGATTTGATTCAAATTCCAATTGTTTAAATTCTGGCGGCTTAGATTCGGGATACTGGCTTTCTAGTTGGCTAATTAGCGCACGAAGATTACTCAGCGAATTTTTCATATCATGGACTGAAGATGCCAAAATCGCAGGAAAGTGAACAGTAAGAGCTTGTGAATCTGTCATGAAATCTATTTTATTTGAGTTTAGTGCTGGCGAGGCGGGCCAGTTCCGTTTGTAGGCCACCAATTTTGTCATGGGTAATGCCTAGTTGAACGGCCTTGTTAATATACGCTTGAGCTTTCTGGACTTTGGCCATGGTGCTGCCTGATGTTTTAAGGTCATGCAGCATAATTTTGGTGATATTCAGTACGATAGTCTGATTGTTCGGCAGATTGCCAACAGCTTGCTCTAATATCCCCAAGGCTTCTTTAATTTTGCCTTCTTTAAACAAGCTAACGCCGTTGTTATTGATATCAACCAGCTCCTGTTTAACTCTATGTATTAAGGATTCAGCATAGTTTTCACCCATTACCGTGGTACAGACCTGGGTAATGGTTTCAAGAAATTTTTTGTCGTCAATATTGGTTTTGATCAAGTCTTGCATGATGTGATCAAAAACTTCGGCATCTCCTTTTTTAAAGCAGGCTTGTGCTATTTCTAAACGAAGTTCTCTTGGCGCTTCCTGACCAAATTGTTCATTTAATTTGACTGTTTTCTCGTAAGATTCCTGCGCCAATACGTTTTTTCCTAGGGCGCCATAAATTTCACTTTCTAAGGTAGCGGCTCTGAGCCTTGCTTCGGGGTCGTTTGGAAATTGTTCTAACAAGTCACTCACCAAATTAAGCAAGTTGCTGTTGGGATTATTTTTTAATAAATTTTTGGCTAATCCAGAAAAGTCACGTGATGATTTGTGTACAGAATGCTTGCCTAGCTTAATAGCCGCTCTGTAGGCTTTGTTGGCAATATCAACTTGCTCAGCTTTGTCCGCTAACAAAGCGATTTGTTGTTGGCGTAATATGGTTTGTGGCGACAGCTCAATAGCTTGATTTAATGCTGCTAAGGCAGCTTGAATGTTACCCGTTGCTTCATGCGCTTTTGCCAGCCAGTCGTAGGCTTCCAATTGCATAGGAAACTGCAGAATAATATCTTGTAAGCCATCTATTGCCTGTTCGTAATCCGCTTGCATAAAAGCGATGATAGCGAGGCCTAATCTGGCCCACGGCAGGTCTCGTTCTAATAAAATATCAAGATAAATTGCCTTGGCAGTTTTTAAATCACTGATTTTAAGGGCAAGTTCTGCACGAATTTTTAGCAACTGCATGCGCATTTTTTTATCATTTTGGGCCAGCAGCTTTTCGCAATTGCCAATAGCTTGATACAAATTGCCTTGGTCCAGTTCAATCTCAATATCGACCAGGGCTTGCTTGCGCATAAAACAACGTTCCAAGCGATTTAACAACTGCTGACCGTTAAACGGCTTAATGAGATAATCATCGGGCTTATTGTCTACGGCACTAAGAACCATCCCCGGATTTTGTTCGCTGGTGACCAGGATAAATATCGCGTTGAAGGGGAGTAATTTAAGGTGTTTAGCTTCTTCAAGCACCTGCTGACCATTTTTGCCAGTGCCAAGATTGTAATCGCACAAGACTATGTCAAAACTGGTCTTACGCATTGCTGCGATGGCATTCACCCCCGATTCTGCTTCAACAATGCGCTGCGCATTCATTTCATACAAAATATGTTTAAGGGTTTCGCGCATGACCGCTTGGTCTTCCGCGACTAGGATGTGTTGAGAGTTGAGATTTAGCTTCATATTGGGTTAAAGGGTAGTGCCATATTTTTTGCTGTCCAGCTTAGGCTTGAAAAAAAACAATACATCCCCATAAATGCAGGAATTGATTTTTTTATAACTGAAGAGGAAAAAACTGAAAATGACTGTTGAAACCAAAAAAGAAACCTTAGGCTTCCAAACTGAGGTTAAGCATCTTCTACATTTGATGATCCATTCGTTGTATAGCAACAAAGAGATTTTCTTACGTGAGTTAATTTCCAATGCCTCTGACGCCGCTGATAAGCTCAGATTTGAAGCATTATCCAACGAAAGCCTGTATCAAGGCGATAGCGATTTAAAAATCCGTATCGAATTTGATACCGATAAACGCACTATCTCCATTATAGATAACGGCATCGGTATGACCCGAGCAGAAGTGCAAGAGCATATCGGTACGATTGCCAAGTCCGGTACCAAGCAGTTTTTTGAAGCCTTAACTGGCGATCAAGCTAAAGACAGCGAATTAATCGGTCAATTCGGTGTGGGCTTTTATTCGGCTTTTATTGTTGCCGATAAAGTCACTTTAACCACTCGCAAAGCGGGTACTGATAAATCCGAAGGCGTACGTTGGGAATCAGCAGGTGAGGGCGATTACACCTTAGAAACAGTTGAAAAAGCAGGTCGTGGTACTGAAATCGTTCTGCATTTAAAAGCAGATGAAAGTGAGTTTTTGGACGGTTTCCGAATTCGTTCTATCGTCAGAAAATTCTCTGATCATATTTCCTTGCCTATCGTTATGGACAAAGAAATTACTCCGCCAGTTGAAGAAGGTGAAGAGCCAAAGCCGGTAGAAATCGTCGAAGAAACTATTAACAGCGCTTCGGCCCTTTGGACCAAAGCGCGTCATGAGATTTCCGCAGAAGATTACAGCGAGTTTTACAAACACGTAGCTCATGATTTCCAGGAGCCGCTAACCCATGTCCACAGCAAAGTCGAAGGATCCAACGAATACACCTTGTTACTGTATGTGCCGTCACGTGCGCCGTTTGATTTATGGGATAGAGATGCCAAGCACGGCGTCAAACTGTACATACGCAAAGTGTTTATTACCGATGATGCCGAGCAATTGATGCCGCGTTATTTGCGTTTTGTTCGCGGCATTATCGATGCCAACTCGTTGCCGCTGAATGTTTCCAGAGAAATTCTGCAACAAAGCAAGCAAATCAATTCCATCAAATCCGGCGCAGTTAAGAAAGTCCTCGGTATGTTGGAAGATTTGGCTAAAACCGACGCAGAAAAATACGAAGGTTTCTGGTCACAATTCGGCAATGTCATCAAAGAAGGGCCGGTTGAAGACCACAGCAACAAAGAACGTATTGCTAAATTGCTGCGTTTTGCCTCGACACACGGTGATTCTGACAAGCAAACGGTATCGCTGGAAGATTATGTTAGCCGCATGAAAGAAGGTCAGGATAAGATTTATTATGTGACCGCAGACAGCTACACGGCCGCCAAAAACAGCCCGCATCTGGAAATCTTCCGTAAAAAAGACATCGAAGTACTGCTGTTGTCTGACCGTATCGATGAATGGTTGGTCGGTAGTCTGGATGAATTCGACGGTAAACATTTGCAATCTGTTACCAAAGGCGATCTGGACTTAGGTGAGCTTGATGACGAAGAAGCCAAAAAGCAGCAAGAAGAAATCAGCAAAGATTTCGAGTCACTGATTAACCAAATCAAGGAAGTGCTGGGCGAAAAAGTCAGCGATGTCAAAATAAGCCACCGCTTGACCGAATCACCGGCCTGTTTGGTATCAGATGTTTACGGCATGACTGCCAACATGGAAAGAATCATGAAAGAAGCTGGGCAATTTATGGGCATGGGTAGAAAACCCACATTCGAAATTAATCCAACTCATGCGTTGGTAGTGAAGCTGAAAGAAGAACAGGATGACAGCCGATTTGCCGATCTTACCCACATTTTGTTTGATCAAGCCATCTTAAGCGAAGGTGGGCAGCTGGACGATCCTGCTGCATTTGTTCATAAACTCAACGGCTTATTGCAGGGCTTGTTGAAGTAAAATAAAAAAGGCTGGAGTGATCCAGCCTTTTTTTTGTCTGCTAGTCAGAAGTTTAAAATAACAACTACCCGCCAAACGCCTCAATCTTCGCCTTAATCCCCTGCACATCCAATCCACACAATGCCAATAATTCTTCGCGACTGCCTTGTTCGACAAAGCTATCCGGCAGGCTGATGTTCAGCACCGGCATCAAGAT
>Ga0207967_1000125_pt1 | contig 38817 bp, 30 predicted proteins | sample LakWasMet20_HOW5_2_FD_183866 | JGI IMG/M metagenome (GOLD analysis project Ga0207967, IMG submission 183866) | Freshwater sediment methanotrophic microbial communities from Lake Washington under simulated oxygen tension - Sediment Metagenome... | ecosystem: Environmental > Aquatic > Freshwater >...
AAGAATTTAACATTAATTTAATTGTTAAATCGCAAGAATCATCGCAGTATAAGCTACATCAACCATTTAAGCAAAGCATGAACAATTTAATTACAGAAAATCAAAGTACTAACAATTCCAAAGTCGGTGAATTAGCTGCGGCATTTCTGACGGTTGACGAAGCAAGCGAAGGTCAGCGAGTCGATAATTTCCTGACCAAGACTTTAAAAGGCGTGCCTAAAAGTCACGTTTACCGTATCTTGCGCAGCGGTGAAGTGCGTGTGAATAAAAAACGTATCGATGCAGACTTTCGTCTGAGTATCGGCGATGTTGTACGGGTGCCGCCTATTCGGGCAACCATTGCAGAGAAACCGGAAGGTGCTGTTCCTGCTACTTCAAAATTTGAAAACGCGATCATTTACGAAGATGACGCCATGCTGGTCATTGATAAAGCCGCTGGCTTTGCCGTACACGGCGGCAGCGGCGTGAGCCGCGGGGTGATTGAGCAACTGCGCATTGAGCGGCCAAAAGCCAAGTTTCTGGAACTGGTACATCGCCTGGATCGCGAAACGTCAGGGGTGTTGATGCTGGCGAAAAAAAGAAGTGCGCTGGTTGCGCTGCATGAGGCGATTCGCAATAACCAGACCGATAAGCGCTATCTGATGCTGGTGCAGGGTGAGTGGCTGGAACAGAAAAAACGCGTAGTGCTGGACTTGCAGAAGTATGTGCTGCCAAATGGTGAGCGCAGGGTGAACGTCGTGACCGATAGCAGCAAAGACAAGTTTGGCGAACGCCAGACTTCAGAAACCATGTTCCGCTTGATAAAGAACTATCAGCACCCCACTATAGGTAAGTACACCTTGCTGGAAGCGCAACTGGTAACAGGACGTACCCACCAGTTACGTGTGCAATTGTCGCATTTGGGTTTTCCGATTGTCGGTGATGATAAATACGGTGATTTTGCATTAAACAAAACATTGGTAAAGCATGGTTTGAAACGTATGTTCCTGCATTCGTCAGTGACAAAAATCCGGCATCCGCTCACGCAGGAAAAACTGGAACTGGTCGCGCCGATGCCGGTAGAGTTGGGTAAGTTTTTGAAGAATTTAGAGAAAGAATAATAGCAGTATGGCAAAGCAGTATGATTTGATCGTGTGGGATTGGGATGGCACTCTGGCCGATTCAACCGGCATGATCACAAGAGCAATTATTAAGGCAGCAGAGCAGGCGGGGCTGCCGTCGTTAACGACGGAGGCAGCCAGCAGTATTATTGGATTAGGGCTGCGCGAATCGATTGATACCTTGTATCCAGGCATTTCTGATGCGCAGGCCAGGGTGCTGGCTACACAGTACAATGCGAATTATTTCGCAGGCGAGAGCGAAATTCCATTGTTTGCCGGTGCTGCTGATACGATCAGGATGCTGAACAGGCGAGGATTCAAGCTGGCAGTAGCAACCGGTAAAAGCCGCCGCGGGCTTAATCTCGCGTTGGAGCATACGCAGTTGCGTAATTTCTTTCATGCAACCAGAACCGTGGACGAGTGTTTTTCAAAACCGCATCCGCAGATGCTGGATGAGCTGATGGATGATCTGGTGACGCTGCCTGAGCGCACCCTGATGATCGGTGATACCAGTTATGATCTGCAAATGGCAAAAAATGCCGGCGTTCAGGCGATTGGCGTAAGCTACGGTGCCCAGCCGGCTGACGCCTGGCAGGATTTGGATCCGGTTCAGCAGTTTGATAACTTCAATGCGTTGAGCCAATGGCTGCTTGATCATGCATAATGTACCTGACATGGATATTGATGCAAATTCAGTGGTTTTAAACAGTACGGATCTCGAAGATGGCGGTAAAGGGTTGCGCTTCCCGTTACCTTATTTAGGGCAGAACGTTACCGGATTTGTTGTAAGGTTTAAAGGCAAGCCTTATGCTTATGTAAATCAGTGTGCGCACGTTTCGGTTGAGCTGGATTGGAATGAGGGCGAATTTTTCACCGCGCAGCAGGATTTTTTAATCTGCGCAACACATGGTGCGCATTACCGCCCGGATAACGGGTTTTGTGTCATGGGGCCGTGTAAAGGAAAAAGCTTAAAGCCATTGAAAGTCATTGAACAAAATGGTCAAATTGTTATCAACATCACATCCGCTATTTAAACGGTACTTTATTAATCGCAATATTTAAGCGTTAACGCAGGAATTTTGAATCATGTCAGAACAAAACCAGCAGACAGAAGCTGTAAATGAAGCAGTGCATAAACCTAATATCGCTGAAGATGCAAAATGGCAGCGTGATGTGATCGAAAAGCTGGCTTTTTCCGCATTATCTGAACAAAAAACGGCACGCCGCTGGGGTACGCTGTTTAAAGGCCTGACGTTTGCATATTTGCTTGTATTGCTGCTAATGGCGCTGGGTGTTTTTAATGATGGTAAAAAGACTTTTGATACGCATACTGCGTTGATTGATATTTCCGGCGTGATAGAAGCCGGAGGTGACGTGAATGCCGACGCTGTGATGAACAGCCTGCATGATGCGTATGACAGCAAAGGTACCAAAGGCATTATTCTGCGTATCAATAGTCCGGGCGGCAGTCCGGTTCAGGCTGGTATTATCAATGATGAAATCAAACGCCAGAAAAAGCTGCATCCGAATATTCCGGTTTATGCGGTAGTGGAAGATATTTGTGCTTCCGGCGGTTATTACATTGCAGCCGCGGCTGACAAGATTTATGTAGATAAAGCCAGTATCGTTGGCTCCATCGGTGTGCTGATGGATGGCTACGGTTTTACGGAAGTCATGAAAAAAGTTGGTGTTGAACGCCGTCTGATGACTGCCGGTGAAAACAAAGCGATGCTTGATCCATTCTCACCGGTGAATCCTAAACATCAGGAACTGGCACAGGCGATGCTGAATGAAGTACATGAGCAATTTAAAACTGTGGTGCGCGAGGGCCGTGGCACACGCCTGAAAGAAACACCGGAAGTTTTCAGTGGCCTGTTCTGGAGCGGCGAGCAAAGCATCAAACTCGGTCTGGCTGATGCATTGGGCAGTGCGGATTATGTCGCACGGGAAATCATCAAGCAGGAAGAGATTGTAGACTTTACCTATCAGGAAGATTTTGCCAGTCGTATCGCCAAGCGTATCGGTGCCAGCGTGAGTGCCACGCTAGGTGAGGTTGTCGCCAGGCAGCTGATCAGCTCAGGCGAGGTCAAGCTGCGTTAAGCAGCGGCTGAGTGAATTAATCCTCGATTCTGATAGATTTATATTCAGCCGGTACAGCCGGATACTTCAGGTCAAGATTTTTTAAGGTTTTGAGCAGCAGCCTGGATATCAGCAGGTTCCGGTTGGTTTTGGAATCTGCCGGCACAATGTACCAGGGGGCATGTTTGCTGGATGTGGCTTTGAGTGCCTGCTCGAAAGCCACTGTGTAGTCTGGCCATAATTCACGCTCCTTGAGGTCACCAGGATTGAATTTCCAGGTTTTTTCCGGGTCGTCCAGACGTTCCTGCAGGCGTTTCTTTTGCTCGTCTTTGGAAATATGCAAAAAGCATTTAATGATGGTGGTGCCGGTTTCTGCCAGCATGCGCTCAAAATCATTGATCTGTGCATAACGTCGCTGGCATTCTTCATGGTCGATCCAGTTGTGTACCTTTACGATGATGACATCTTCATAATGGCTGCGGTTGAAAATGACCAGTTCGCCGGTTTTAGGCACTTGCTGATGCACGCGCCACAGGTAATCATGTGCTAATTCTTCGCTGCTTGGCGTCTTGAAGTTGGCAAGGCGTATGCCTAATGGGTCGCATTCGCTGAATACATGCCGAATCGTACCATCCTTGCCACTGGTATCCATGCCCTGCAGTACCAGCAGTACTTTATGTTTGCCTTCGGCATGCAATATATCCTGGTATCTGTTGATTTCCGATACCAGTGCTGCGAACTCAATTGCATCTTCTTCCTTGGTGACGCTGCGCTCAGACTTATCCCTGGGATTGAAGTCCTTGAGTGAAAAGGTTTTTGGGTTAACGCGGTATTGATCAAGATTTGCCATGTGTGCTTATCCTAAAATTGACTGCTATTGTGATTAAACGTATTTATCGATGTATATTGCTGCCAGAGCGATCAATCCATATTGCCTGCTAATCTTGCGTCCAATGAAATTTATGCATAATCCGGTGTACTAGCGGAGCAAGAATCAGGCCGGCAACTACGATAAACACCAGGCCTGCGTAAAGTGCATAAATCCCTGCAAACAGTTTGCCACCATCGGTATGAGGCGCATCGACTGGCCCCATGCCGCCCAAAAGCATTGCCGAATTTAAAAATGCGCTGCGCCATGAAAGCTGTTCGAAATATGCATAACCGCCCATTCCAATCATGATGGATGCCGCAAGTAAAATAACCGCCGCTGCGGCATGGCGCAGCATTCTAATGGCGAATTTGTGAGGTGTTATCGGAGGGTGTTTTATCGGTTCGTACATAGCTTAGGTTCGACCAGCCAGTTCAAAAGTAAATTTAGTCTAACATGAAAATATATCTGGATTTAAGTAGCGCTTATACTTGGCTTTGAATACGCTACAAGTCATTATCCGCCAGTTCATCGTTATCCGGTTTTTGGGGCTGGTTAAACAGTTTATTATTCAAGGCTTTGGGCTATGCACTATAGCTGTTTTGATTTATAGTTGTTTGATAATGATTGTGCTAAAAAATTAAAAAAAAGCGAAAAACTCGAAAAAATGCAATTAATCAGATTCATTTCAGTTTTTCTTCTACTGAGCTTAGTCGCCGCGCCTGTCAAAGCCTCTCCACAAAACCTCAATGGTACTTGGTATACAGTCAATTCATACGCTGCAAAAGAACGTTTCTTAATTAATCCTTCAGCAGAACAGAACCTGCAAGTGGTTGATGATATTAACCGCACGGGTGGTCACTATCTTTACAAGGTTGATTTTAATGTTTCAGAATCTGCCCCGTTTGTCATTGATTTTAAAAACACCAGCACGATCGCACAATTCAGGCACCGCATTTACAATGCACAAAATCAATTAATCGCCGATGTGCAGGGTGGTATAGAAAACAGAACGCCTAATCCGTTCTTTCTCCGGCATGGCAGGGAAGTTGTCCTGGACAAAGGCAGTTACAAACTGATGACAGAGATTATTTCCTCCAATTTCCTGGCAATTCCAGAACCCTATATAGATACCCGTGCTGATTATCAGCAATCCATTAAATATGGCAATACGCTCACATTGCTATGTCTGGGCATATTTTTCGGCTTAGGTATTTATTACGCGGTACTTGCTTCGTTACGCAATCGACTGGCAGAGGGCATGTATGCATGCTTTATCCTGGGTAATTTCTTATTCAACAGCGCTACTTTACTTGTGCTAACCGATATATTTTCCGTGCATTCATTGTATTGGGCCACGATGCCGATTTTATTTTCCAATGTCGCTTATGTCATATTCGTGATGGCTTTGCTGGAAATTAAAAGTGAGACTAAAAGCCGCTTATACCGGGCAGGCATCACTATTTTTAGCGTGATGTGCGTTTTTATCGGTTTGGGGTTTGTGTTCCCGAATTGGGCGTTAGAGTTATCTCGCTATGGTGTAGGTATGTTTTTATGTTATGGCTTGTTGGCTGCAATTACTAAAAGCTTGCGTCATAACCCCACAGCGAAGCGTTATTTGGTCGCAATCAGCATATTTTTTGTTTTGGGTCTGATCACCATCAGCCTTTCTAAAATTGAGGATCAATTCACGTTCTATATTGAGCATATGGGTTTGGTCAGCGTGGCTATTGAAGTGATGTTGCTGGCGCTGGTACTGTCCTTTCAGTTCTCGCAATTGGTTAGGGATAAAGAGAGTGCGCTGTTTGAGTTGGAGTTAAGTGTTAAAACCGCACTCACCGATGCGCTGACCGGGCTGCCTAACCGCCACGCGCTAGCTAAAGAAATTGTGAATATGCCTCTGTATGGCAATCTGACCTTTATCGATTTGGATGGCTTGAAATTCTATAATGACATGTATGGCCATGGGCGTGGGGATGATTTGCTATGTAACTTTGGGGAGTGTTATCAAAAAACCTTGGGCAATGATTTAAAGCTTTATCGCCTTGGCGGTGATGAGTTTGCTGTACTCAGCTACACTGATAACCTGCCCAGGGTTGAAAAGGCCCTGGAAGATGCATTGCATACGATGCGGTTAAATGGATTTGAGTTTGCCGGTGCGAGCTTGGGGTCTGTGTATGGATATGAGGCAGACAACATCGCTAGCCTGTTGCGTATGGCAGATGAGCGTATGTATGAAAATAAAAGGTTACGTAAAGCCAATAAATCTGAAGAAATTCAAGCGGAGTTAAAATCCAGTCAAGTAGCACGCATATAAAAAATACAGAAACCCGGTTTTAAATACAGCCATCACTATAAAATTCAAAGGAGGCGTTGTGTTTAATAAGCCGTTACGTTTAGCACTTGTCATACCTACTTGTTATTATGGCTTTATTACCTTTGTTGGCCTCATGGTTTGCTTATCCAGAAACACATCTTCCACCAGGGTTCGGTATATTTCCGCCTCTTTTTGTAGCAGACCCCCCAGGGTTTAATTTAACAATTTTTATTCTGCTGGCTTTTTCGCAATGGTTACGGAGAGGCAAGGGGCTTTTTCATATCCGGTACTACCAGCGTTTACTCAGCATGAAGTGAAAAAATGCGCCTTCATTGCGTACTTCTGCATTATTGCCAAATAGCGGGCTATCGTAAGTGACTTTAACGGGAAGCAGATATTCAATACCGCTTGTGAGTTTCCAGGAGTCATTGAGTTTTCTTGAAAAACCTAGTGTGACGTGGCTTTCCAGGATTGCTGCCAATAATGGATTGGAGTTCTTTTCCGGCATGGGATTTTTGCCGTAGTTATAGCCGGCATATAAGGTGGTTAACTCATCATAGGTATAGGCAGCACCTAATGCGTACACAATCTGGTTATGCCAGTTCTGCGGGCTGACCGACACAATTGATTGCGGCGCGAGTGCATGATCGGGATCGGTTGCGGATGTGGTGATGTCGTTGATGGCATCAGACCAGTTGATCCAGTTTACTTTTGCCGACAGCAGCCAGTTTTCATTCGGTTTGAATGCCGCACCGATTGCAACCTCGCGTGGCAATGCGAAGCCTTTAATGCTGAAATTGTTATATTTAACGGCGCCCAACCCCGCACCTGTCAGGTTAAACTTTGCTGTACCGTCAGTGAGCGGCAGTTCAGTTTTTTCGGTATAGCTAGCACCTATGGTCCATGCGTCATTTAGTTTGTATTGCGCACCCAGTTTCAAGCCAAATCTCAGCGCGCTGGCACCTTCATTCTTAAAGCCTGCGAATACAGGATTGGAAGTGTCATAAAAGAACTTTTGTTCAATCGTGGCATACACCAGGCTCAGGCTGGCACCGATCGAGAGATTGTCGGTTACCTGGCAGCCGAATCCGGGGGTGACTTTAGCGATGCCAAATAATGAAGACATTTCATCATTGGTGCCAAACGCAGTATTGATATGTTTAAACACCGCGCCTGCGCCGCCTTGTGTGAAAAACCCTACACCGACGCTGCATGGCGTATTTTCCAACGGCTGCGCATAACCACCGCCGGCTAACAGAGTATAGCGATTGTCGGCATGCTGATTATTCATGGCATCTTCATGTGCCAAGTCAGTTGTGCGCAGCAAAGAGCCGAATCCATCAAATGTCCGTGTGGAGATTTGTGTCAAACCTGCTGGGTTGGTATTCAAGGCGCTGGTATCTCGCGCTACCGCTGTGTCGGCGCCTCCCATCAGGGTGGACTCTGCACCGAAGCCAATCAGGTTAATACCATTGGTGGCCAGGGCTGGAAAACTGATAAAAATGCCGATTAAAGTTAAAAAAACATTCAATCGGCATTTCGTCATATATGACCTTGGTGAATTTTAGATGCTAGTGCTTGAAAGAGATGCACTAGAGTATTGATTTGGTGTAGTTAATCAATCCATTGGTAGAGCTGTCGTAATTAGTGACGGCTTCATCACTGATCAGCTGTGGCAAGATCAGTTGAGCAATCTGCTTGCCGTATTCCACACCCCACTGGTCATAGCTGTTGATATCCCAGATAATGCCCTGTACGAAGATTTTATGTTCGTATAGTGCAATTAACTTACCCAATGTGTTTGGTGTTAACTTGTCAAACAGGATAGATGTAGTAGGGCGATTGCCTTCGAATGTCTTGTGCGGTAATAATTGTTCTAATGCTTCACCTGACAAGCCTTGTTTCTCGAGTTCCGCACGGGCCTGCTCTGTTGTTTTACCCAGCATCAGCGATTGTGTTTGCGCGAGGAAGTTGGCAAGCAGTATCTTGTGGTGTGTGTTACCGTTTTCACCGACTTTATATTGGCTATGTACAGGCATTAAAAAGTCAGCAGGCACGATCTGCGTGCCCTGGTGAATCAGTTGATAAAATGCATGCTGACCGTTAGTGCCAGCCTCACCCCAGACAACCGGGCCAGTTTTGTATGGCACGCGGGTGCCGTCGCGGCAGATAAATTTGCCGTTGCTTTCCATATCCGCCTGCTGCAGATAAGCGGGAAAGCGAGCCAGGCCTTGATCATAAGGCAGGATGGCCTGCGAATCGATATGGAAGAAATTGTTATACCACACGCCAATCAGCGCCATGATCACCGGCATGTTCTGCTCAAGCGGCGCGGTTCTGAAATGCTGATCCATCTCAAAAGCACCTGTGAGCAGCTCTTCAAAGTGATCCATGCCTACGTACAACGCAATTGATAAGCCAATGGCCGACCATAATGAATAACGGCCGCCGACCCAGTCCCAGAACGTGAACATGTTGGCTGTGTCGATTCCGAAATCCTGTACTGCTTTGGCATTGGTTGAAAGCGCGACAAAGTGCTTGGCAACGTGGGCGTTGTCTTGTGCTGATTTCAGGAACCAGGTGCGCGCAGAGCGAGCATTGGTCATGGTTTCCTGAGTGGTGAATGTTTTTGAAGCAACAATGAAAAGCGTGGTTTCCGGGTTGCATACATTGAGCGCACGCATTAAATGCGCACCATCAATATTTGATACGAAATGCACGTTCAGATCAGGGCTGGCATATGGTTTCAGTGCATCACACACCATCACCGGGCCCAGGTCAGAACCGCCGATGCCGATATTGACGATGTCTGTAATGCGTTTGCCGGTATAGCCAGTCCAGCTGCCGTTGCGTACTTTATCTGAAAATTCACGCATTTGCGCTAATACTGCGTTCACGTCCGGCATGACATCATGGCCATCAACCAGTATTGGCGTATTGGCGCGATTGCGTAAAGCTGTATGCAGTACAGCGCGATCCTCAGTAATGTTGATTTTCTCACCGGCAAACATTTTGTCGCGCCAGTCTTCAATTTTCGCTTCACGTGCCAGCTGAAACAGCATGGGCAATGTTTCATCGGTGATGCGATGTTTGGAGTAATCGAGCAGAATATCAGCGAATTTGAGGCTGAACTTATTAAAACGTTGAGCATCCTGTGCAAATAAATCGCGCATATGTGCTGATGCGATGTTTTGTTGATGCTGACTAAGTTTTTGCCATACCGGGAGTTTGTGAAGTGTAGCCATTTATGTCTTTAAAGTTTTTTTATTCAATGAGTTATTTAATTTGTAGTACGATTCCGGCCAGTGGCGGCAGGGTTATTACCAGCGATTGGTTATGGTGCATCCATGCTATATTTTCAGTGCTTAATCCACCGCCGTTGCCTTGGTTGCTACCGCCATAACAGTCCGCGTCGCTGTTGAAAATTTCCTGGTAATTTCCAGCTTGCGGAACACCAATGCGGTAGTCATTTCTTAAAACAGGCGTAAAGTTAAGTACTATTATAACAAAACTATTGTCTAATCCGCGTCTTAGATAACTGATAATTGATTGTTCTGTATCGTGACAGTCTATCCATTCGAAACCCTGTACTTCAAAATCCAGCGTATGCAGAGACTTCAGGTTTTTATACAGATGATTCAGGTCAGTATTCAGTGCCTGAATGCCCTGGTGCCACTGGTGTCCGGCATAGCTGTCACCAAGCAGATGCCAGTCAAGGCTGCTGTTTACATTCCATTCACGGCCTTGCCCGAATTCATTGCCCATGAAGTTGAGTTTTTTACCGGGTGAAGTCATCTGGTAGGTTGCCAGCAGACGCAGGTTGGCAAATTTTTGCCAAGTGTCGCCAGGCATTTTGTCCAGCAGTGATTTTTTGCCGTGTACGACTTCATCGTGGGAGAACGGCAGCACAAAGTTCTCCGAGTATGCATAAAGCTGGCCAAAAGTCAGCTTGTCATGATAATAACGTCTGTGAACCGGATCGTTTTCTATATAGCTCAGTGTGTCATTCATCCAGCCCATATTCCATTTCATGCTGAAGCCTAATCCACCAAGGTAGACCGGGCGTGACACCATTGGCCATGCGGTGGATTCTTCGGCAATCGTCAGCGCACCGGGGAAGTCTTCGCCGACCATGATGTTGAGCTGTTTCAGGAAGTCAATCACATCCAGGTTCTCGCGTCCGCCAAATTTGTTTGGCAGCCACTCGCCGGCTTTGCGTGAGTAATCAAGGTAAAGCATCGATGCTACGGCATCTACACGCAAACCGTCAATGTGGAATTCGTTGAGCCAGAAGTAAGCGTTGGCAATCAGGAAGTTACGCACTTCGTTACGGCCGTAATTGAAGATATAAGTTCCCCAGTCCTGGTGTTCACCGAGGCGCGGGTCTTCATGCTCGTAGAGCGCCGTACCGTCAAACCTTGCCAGTGCCCAGTCATCTTTCGGGAAGTGCCCCGGCACCCAGTCGAGAATAACGCCAATATTGGCCTGGTGAAACGCGTCAATCAAAAAGCGTAAATCATCCGGTGAGCCGAAACGGTTGGTAACGCCGAAATAGCCTGTGGTCTGGTAGCCCCATGATTCATTCAGTGGGTGTTCCGTGATTGGCAGCAATTCAACATGTGTGTAACCCATGCCGGCTACGTGCGGCACCAGTGATTTGGCAAGTTCACGATAAGTCAGGAAGTGGCCTTTTGCATTACGCTGCCATGAGCCCAGATGTACTTCGTAACAGTTGAACGGGCTATGCAGCCAGTCACGTTTCTTGCGTGCAACCAACCATTCCTTGTCCTGCCACTGGTGATGGCTGGTGCTGATTTTTGCGGCAGTGCCCGGGCGCTGTTCGTATTCAAAGCCGTAAGGGTCTGTCTTGACTAGAATGGCGCCACTATGGCGGTTGCGGATCTCGAATTTATAAGTATCGCTCGTGGTGAGGCCGGGAATGAAAATATCCCAGACGCCACTGGAGCCATGGGCGCGCATTGAATGTATACGGCCATCCCAGTTATTGAAGTTGCCGATGACGCTGACACGCTCTGCGTTAGGTGCCCATACTGCAAACCGCACGCCAGGAATCTTGTCCTGCGTAATACATTGCGCGCCTAATGTCTTATAAGCCTGTTTCAGACGGCCTTCAGCAAACAGGTAAAGCTCATCCTGGGTCAGGCTGCTATTGAATGTGTAAGGGTCGTAAACTTCATAGCTATGGTCAGCGGACTGTACTTTAAGCTGGCATGGGGTAGGCAGTGCGGTTTTGTAACTGAGTTCGAACAAGCCGTCCTTATGTGTTTTTTCGAGCTTATCCCAGGTTGCGCCATTCTTGATAAACACCTCTCCGGCACTTGGAATAAATGCGCGGTAAACAAATCCGTTGCTGCCATCATCATGACTTACATGCTGCCCAAGATAGCTGAAAGGGTCATGGTGGCTGGCATGTAAAATGAGCTGGCGTGCGTGAGAATTTGCTTTGGATGTTTTGGAATTTACCAAGATGGATATCCCCTAATTTATTTGAGGTTAATTTAGCTTTTATTTGTGAAAATTTAACTATTTAAGCTAGATTATAGTGCTTTAAGCTGATTATAATGTAATCAATCGCAGTCGGAAGTAAAAATTAGCCGGTTGGCCCAGCCGGCGCAAATAAAGTAACTATACAAACTTCAGGAGGGCATCATGTCGACAAATCGGCAAATAGACCAACATTCAGATCGTTTTATTAGTACCTTAACCAAAAACACTGTCGCGATTATTCTTGCGGGTGGACGCGGTAGCCGCTTAAAGAGCCTTACCGACTGGCGAGCGAAGCCTGCAGTGCAGTTTGGCGGCAAATTCCGCATCATCGATTTCCCTTTATCTAATTGTGTTAACTCCGGCATCCGCCGTATTAATGTGGCGACCCAATATAAGGCACAGAGCCTGATTCAGCATATCCAGCGTGGCTGGGGTTTTTTACGCGGCGAGTTTAATGAGTATGTGAATATTATTCCGGCACAGCAGCGTATCTCTGAGGATTGGTACCGTGGGACTGCGGATGCGGTTTACCAGAATATAGACCTGCTGCGCGAGGGCGGTGCGGAATATATCCTGATCTTGGCCGGTGACCATATCTATAAGATGGACTACGGCAAGATGCTGGCAACGCATGTGAGAAACAATGCCGATATGACGGTGGCATGCATCAATGTGCCGCTTGAGGATGCCAAAGGCTTTGGCGTGCTGGCAGTGAACGAGACGGATAGGGTGGTGGAGTTTGCTGAGAAACCGGCCAATCCTAAACCTATGCCGGACGACCCTGCCAAAGCTTTTGCCAGCATGGGTATTTATGTATTCAATGCTAAATTCCTCTACGAACAGCTGATTCGCGATGCGGGTGACTCAAAGTCAACGCACGATTTTGGCGGCGACATTATTCCTTATATCATCAAAAAATATAAAGTACAGGCGCACCGCTTTACCGATAGCTGCGTGGGTGCAAAGAATGAGAACTTCTACTGGCGCGATGTCGGAACGATTGATGCTTACTGGGAAGCCAATATGGAGCTTACCAAGGTTATTCCGGAACTGAATCTGTATGACCGCGAATGGCCGATCTGGACTTATCAGGAACAGTTGCCGCCAGCCAAGTTCGTGTTCAACGATGAGGGGCGCACAGGCAAGGCTACTGACTCGCTGGTATCCGGCGGTTGCCTGATCAGTGGTTCGTGTGTCACGAATTCCGTGCTGTTTTCAGATGTACGCGTACATAGCTATTGCGATATCCAGGGTGCGGTTATTTTGCCTAAAGTGACGGTCAACCGTAATGTGGTTCTGAAAAACGTCGTGATTGACCGCGGGTGCATCATCCCCGAGGGGATGCAGATCGGTGTTGATCTGGCGCTTGATGCCAAACGTTTCTATGTATCAGAAAAAGGCATCGTACTGGTGACCCCTGATATGCTGGGTCAGGATCTGTATCGTGTCGTGTAATTGCATCTGAAGGTTCCAGATTTGAATGCTTGACCAGGCGTGCCAGTTAACTCATGGTCAGGCATTCATTCCGATTTTAAGGTTTTTCAAAGTATTAATTAATAGTTAAGGTTTATTCTGAAGTGAAAGCTGACCGTCCTAAGTTATATCTCAATCTGTACTGGCATATGCATCAGCCTGATTACAGAGACCTGGTGACCAACGAGTATGTGCTGCCGTGGACATATCTGCACGCAATAAAAGACTACAGCGACATGGCGTATCACCTTGAGGCTAATCCGGTGGCGCGTGCGAGTTTTAACTTTGTACCGATTTTATTGGAGCAGCTCGAAGACTATACGCTGCAATTCAAAAATAATGCGATACGTGATCCATTGCTGGCTTTATTGCAAAAAGAAGACCTGAACGCAATCAGCCATGAACAGTGCAGCCTGATCGTGGATAGCTGCTTCAAAAGCCACCATGAAAAGATGCTGAGTCCGTTTCCGCATTACCAGCGCCTGCTGCAGCTGTACCAGCTTGTAGAGCCCATCATGTCCGAACAAATGGGCGGTTTGCAGGACGAGTTTCATTATTTATCCGCCCAATACAAAGCTGATTTGCTGGTGTGGTATCACCTGGCATGGTGCGGCGAGAGCCTGCGCCGTAATAATCCGGTAGTGCTGAAGCTGATGACCAAAGGCGTGCTGTTCACGTACGAAGAGCGTATCGAGTTATTTGCAGTGATCGGGGATACGATCTCGAACCTGATCCCGCGTTATAAAGCATTGCTGGCACGTAATCAGATCGAAATCTCGACTACGCCATATTATCATCCGATACTGCCCTTGCTGCTTGATTTCAGGTCTACGCTGGATGCAATGCCGGAAGCGCCGTTGCCTGATAGCTTGAGTTACCAGGGTGGCCAGGCGCGCGCAGTTGCGCACCTGCTGACTGCTAAAAAATCTCACGAGCATCACTTCGGCGAGGTTCCGCGTGGAATGTGGCCGGCAGAGGGAGGCGTTTCACACGCTGCGCTGTCATTGATGGCAGAGCATGGCATGGAATGGGCTGCAACCGGCCAGGCTGTGCTTTCAAACAGCCTGCTCAAATCCCATTTGAGCAATGCCAATAAAGATGAATATCTCTACCAGCCTTACCGTGTGACCAACGGCGTAAAAGATATCCTGTGTTTTTTCAGGGATGACCAGCTTTCTGACAAGATCGGTTTTGAATACGCCAAGATACATTCGCGCGATGCCGTGAGTGACTTCATGAGTACGCTGGAAAACATACAGCAGAACAATACGACTGATCAACCCAGAATTGTGAGCGTGATTCTGGATGGTGAAAATGCCTGGGAGTACTTCCCTTATAACGGCTATTACTTCCTGACCGAGCTGTATGCGGCGCTGACGAGCCACCCTGATATAAAAATGACGACATTCAGCGACATTGTTGACATGTATCAACATGGCAACGCACCTGATCAGGGATCATCTGCGCCTGTTTTGCCACAGGTCGCCGCTGGTAGTTGGGTGTATGGCACTTTCAGTACCTGGATCGGCAGTAAAGACAAAAACCTGGCCTGGGATCTGCTATGTGCTGCCAAAAAGATATACGACAGCGTGGTGTCGCAGAATGTCCTGAGTGCGGAACAGCTCAAGGCAAGTGAGCAGCAGCTCGCTATCTGTGAAGGTTCCGACTGGTTCTGGTGGTTTGGTGACTACAACTCGTCGGATAGTGTTGCAAGTTTTGACCAGCTTTACCGCCGTAATTTAATCAACCTGTACAAACTGCTTGGTCAGCCGGTGCCGGATGTACTGCATCAGAAAATCAGTGCCGGCGGCGGTAATTCGGAGAATGCAGGCACCATGAGAAGAGGGCAGTCATAATGTAATGCCTGTTATTACAGCTGCTATGTTTGATTCTGACGTGCAATAAACAGTGAAAACTCATGATCTGAATGAGTTTTTGAATTGAAGTGCGGACTTTTAAGAATAAAAAATATCTATGACATCGCAAGCTAACTCATTATTGAAAAATCCACGTCGTGCCGGTGTTCTGCTGCACATCAGTTCATTGCCAAGTGCTTATTACACGGGCGATCTGGGTGCCGAGGCTTACCGGTTTATAGATTTTCTCCACGAAATCGGCGCCACGGTATGGCAGACATTGCCAATCAACATGACGCATGCTGATAATTCGCCGTACCAATGCTTATCTGCCCACGCGGGGAATCCTGATTTTATCAGTCTTGAGGCTTTGCAGGCACAAGGGCTGCTGAGTAAGCAGGATTTAAGCGGCCTTATTACAGAAAAATCCCATTTGCTTACAAAGGCATATTCAGCTTTTGCCGAGCAGTCAGATACCCAGGAGTTCACAGATTTCATGAACTTCTGCGACAAGCAGGCTGATTGGTTGCATGATTTTGCCTTGTTTCTGGCGCTGCGTACAAAATTCAACCAAGCTGGCTGGCATGCATGGCCGGAAGCCTATAAGAAGCGATATATTCCTGCATTGAGGGAAGCAAGAGAAGAGCTTGCTCAAGAAATCGCGGTGATTAAATTCACGCAGTTCGTATTTTTCAGGCAGTGGATGGCGCTTAAAAAATATGCAAATGAAAAGAACATTAAAATGTTCGGGGATATACCGATTTTTGTCGCCTACGATAGTGCTGATGTCTGGTCGCACCCGTATCTCTTTAAGCTGGATGCAGAGCAGAATATGACTGTGGTGGCTGGAGTGCCGCCTGACTATTTCTCGGCAACAGGCCAGCGCTGGGGTAACCCGCACTATAACTGGCAAGCCATGGCCAAGAAGAAGTTTTCCTGGTGGGTAGGGCGCATGACAACCCAGGCCGAGCTGTTTGATATTGTACGCATTGACCATTTCAGAGGATTGGAAGCGGCATGGGAAATTCCGGTTGATGAAGAAACGGCCATTAACGGACAGTGGGTGACGGCGCCCGGCGATGCTTTGCTTGCAGCGATTAAAGCCGCACTGCCGAATCTTGACCTGGTGGCTGAAGACTTGGGCATTATTACTGCCGAAGTCGATGCCTTAAGAAAAAAATACCATCTGCCTGGCATGAAAATCCTGCATTTTGCGTTCAGCGGTGAGCCGGATAATCCTTATCTGCCGCAGAACATTGAGCCTGATAGTGTGGTGTATACCGGCACACATGATAACGATACGACCATTGGCTGGCATAGCAGCATGGATGCGCGGCAGCTTGAACATGTGCATGCGTACTTGCGCGAAAATGGCGATCAGGATATGAATATACTTGATGCATTGATTGAAATGGCCATGACGTCGGAGGCCAATCTCGCGATCATACCTATGCAGGATATTTTAGCGCTGGATGCAACACATAGAATGAACATACCCGGAACTGCATCCGGGAACTGGCATTGGCGTTTCAGCTGGCAGCAGCTGACGCAGCAGCAGAAAAAACGGTTCAAAAATCTGGTTGCAAGCAGTGGCCGGCACTGAATCATGGCTTTGGTGATAGGCATTGATGTCGGCGGCACAAACCTGCGTTTAGGGGTTGTGGAATGCGGTGAAGTACACTGCAAACCGCCGCATCTTCTCGATGAGGTGCGTTTTCAGGCGGATTTCTCCGGTTTCTGCAAGTCGCATCGGCAAGCGCCTGAGCAAGCCTGGCGGGAAATCCTAACTACGATTGCAGCAGCAATTGAGACTGTGCGTGCAAAATACCCGGCAGTTGCCGCTGTCGGCATTGGCTTCCCCGGATTTATCGATCCACATACACAGAAAATCTCGCTGTCCCCGAATCTGCCGGGTTTATGCAATGTAGATTTGAGTGGTGATCTCAGCGTATTGACCGCATTGCCGGTGATTACCGAGAACGATGCGTTGGCAGCTGCATACGGTGAATTTGCAATGGCTGCCGAACCTGTAGGCAATCTGATTTACCTGGGGCTTGGTACCGGGGTAGGCGGCGGCCTGATTCTGAACCGGCAGCCCTTTCCCGGGCAGCACGGCGTAGCTATGGAGATTGGGCATGTGATTGTAGAGCCAGGTGGCCGTCTATGCGGCTGCGGTAATCGCGGCTGCATGGAGCAGTATGCTTCAGCCAGCGGTGTAACAATCACTTACGAGGAATCTACCGGCGGCAAATGCAGTGCAGCAGAAATTGCCGCCCGCGCCCGATCCGGTGATACGCATGCGTTGGCAGCATATACGCGGGCGGGCGAGTCGCTTGCGCAGGCTCTGGCGCATATTCTGAAAGTGATAGATGTCACGGATGTAGTGATTGGCGGCGGCATGAGTGCCGGCTGGCAATTCATGCGACAGGCTTTTGAGCAAAGGTTGGATCAGGACCTGATCCCTGTGCTGCGCGGTAAGGTCAATGTGCATATCTCGGACCTGGGCGACCATGCCGGTATCATCGGCGCGGCATTATTGGCACAGCAAAAAATCTGATGTTAACAATTCAGCGTCAGATATGAACGGTAATATTACTTATCTACCCCAGCCTGTTATGCCGGGCCCATAGAGATGGCTGCTCTGACATAGGTTTCAAATTTATCTGCTGGCATTGGCCTGCTGAAATAATAGCCCTGGACTTCATTGCAGCCCTGTAAGCGCAGGAACGCCAGTTGCCCGGCGGTTTCCACACCTTCGGCAATCGTGCGCACCCCCAGGCTGGTTGCCATGTTGATAATCGCGGCTACAATCGCTTTGTCTTCGGCATCTTCTGTGATGTCATGCACAAAAGACCTATCAATTTTCAGCTTGTATACCTTAAAGCGCTTCAGGTAGCTTAATGATGAGTAGCCGGTGCCGAAGTCATCTATCGACATGCGTATGCCCAGGCTGTCGAGTTTGTCCATCATCGTGACTGCCGCTTCCGGATTATCCATCGCCGCAGCTTCTGTCAGTTCCAGCTCCAGATAACGGTGCGGCAAGTTTTCCTCATCGAGTATGGAGGTGACCAGTACCGGGAATTTGCTGTCACGGAACTGTATTGCCGAGATGTTGACTGCAATCACTGGAATGGGCAGCCCGGCATCAAGCCATGTTTTCATTTGCCTGGCGGCGTTACGCAGCACCCATTCACCGATTTTGGCAATCTGTCCTGTATTTTCGGCAACAGCAATGAATTCGGCTGGCGATACCATGCCCAAGTCCGGGTGCTGCCAGCGGATTAAAGCTTCTGCGCCGATAATATGGCCATCATCAACAGAAACCTGCGGTTGGTAATGCAGATCCAGCTGGTTACGCTCAATTGCAAAGCGCAAAGCATTTGCCAGCTGCAGATTACGTTCGGTATTGGTCTGCATTTCCTGGGTAAAGAAGCGGAATCCATTGCGGCCAGCCTGTTTGGCTTTATACATGGCGTTGTCAGCGTTTTTATAAAGCATCTCTATATCATTGCCATCATTCGGGTAAATGGCGATCCCGATTGAGGCAGTGGTGATCAGTTCATGCTGGTCAACGATGAATGGGCCGGAAATAATTTCCAGCAATCTATCGGCAAGGTTAGCCGCGTTGTTTGCTGATGCTGTGGGCAACACGATCACGAATTCATCACCGCCGGAACGTGAAACGGTATCTTCATCGCGCAATACGGATTTGATGCGTTTTGCCAGTTCTACCAGCATCTGGTCGCCGATGCTGTGGCCCAGAGTGTCATTGATGTATTTAAAATGGTCTAAATCTACGAGCATAATCGCAAGATTGTTGCTGCTGTGCTGTGCCAGGCTGAGTGCGTACCTGAAGTGATCCTGCAGCAGAGTGCGGTTAGGCAGGCCGGTAAGTTGGTCGAAATGGGCCAGGAACTGGATGCGCTCGCCAGCCTGCAATTTCTCGGTAATATCATCTTTAATTGCAAGATAGTTGGTGATTTTTCCTTCATCATCACGAATCGGAGAAATCATGACATATTCAACATATTCAGTGCCGTCTTTGCGGCGATTGATCAGTTCGCCTTTCCAGATATCGCCGCGAGTGATGGTTGACCACATTTCCACGTAGGTTTGCTGAGAGGTTTTTCCGGATTGGAGTATGCGCGGGTTCTGACCGATGACTTCGCTTTCGCTGTAGCCTGATGACCTGAGTAAAGCCGAGTTTGCAAAAACAATTTTGGCATCCAGGTCGGTAATGACGATGGAGTTCGGGCTCTGCTCTACTGCCAGCGATAGTTTCCGCAGGTCATCCTGCATTTTGCTTTTTTGCAGCTCGTCTGCAAAATGGTTGATGGCAGAGCTGATATCCAATGCCATTTCGGACAGCAGTTTCTGTACATCATTTTCGAATGCATTGAGTTCAGTCGAGTAAAATGTAATGGCTCCGATGACTTTTTCTTTTTGATGAAGCGGCAATGAGGCTGATGCGTTCCAGCCGAATTTTTTGCCACGATCATGCCATGGAGCGGTCATCGGGTTGTGTGTGAAATCCTGGCACCAGACCGGCCGGTCTTCACGTATGGAAATGCCCGTAGGGCCCTGGCCTGATGGGTGGCCGGCAAGTGTTGATATCTCAATGCCATCCAGATACTCAGTATATTGGCCATAGGATGCAACAGGGGTTACAAAGTGCGTGATTTCATCGTGAATCCCTATCCAGCACATGCTCATTCCGCCGTGCGTCACTGCATCACGGCAGATCGTGTCAAACAATTCCGTAGAGTCTTTACTGCGCACAATCGCTTCATTGCAATAACTGAGCGCGGCGTAGAAACGTGTGAGCCGGTCGTTATCGGCGCGTTCTTTGGAGAGTCGCTGCTGTGTTTCTGAAAGCCAGCTCATGACGCTGTTTTCCATGCATTTACTGATCGGAATCGCATCTTTGAAATCGCCGCTGCCGATTCTGGCGATCTGCGACTGCACTTCATTCAGCGGTGCGCCCAGCGTTGAGCGCATGGATTTGTATGTTTTCCATAAAAAGAACAGCAGCATGAACCCGACCAGAATCAGCGCATAGCGGGTATACAGGGCGATTTTTAATTCAGAGTTTACTAAATCTGACGTGCGTTTTTCTATCATGCGATAGCCGTCGCTGATGAGTTTCATGATTTCGGCTTTAGCCTGGTTGTAGGTATCGTCATGCAGTATTTTCAGCGCTGCAATGTGATGCTCGTCACCGGCATGTTTTGAGGCTTCAAATAGCTTCATTGCCATGCGCTCGGTGGTGGTGAGCTGGTCAGATTTCTTTTTCGCCTCAGATAGTTTCGCAAGCTCTTTCTCACTGAATCCTGCTTTGGATATTAGCTCCATGAGCGGACGGGTTTCCCCGGAATCAAGGCTTGATGGCCGGTTTTCCTCGTGGCTTAAATCCCAGTAGGCGATATCGTACTCAGGACGGCGCGGGAGCTTGCCCTCACGTATATCAATAATTTCTGAGTAGTGTTGCTTGTAAAAAGGATTGCCGCCTGCTACATAAGTACGTGCCGAACGGGTGAGGTCATCTGAAGACTGGCGCAGTTCGTTTGCTAACAGGAATGATTGGTGGCGCAATTCATTCGCGGAATCTATCCGTTTTTCCGCCAGTACATAAACCGTGAATAAAACACTGTAAATCATCAGGCATACTGATGCCAGTAGCAAATTTAGCGTAAATGAGCTGGAGTTATTGTTGCGCGCGGTCATGAGTGAGAATTGTAGATGAATTTCATCGCTTGTACATTCATATATGCACCACATACTTTATGTTTTGACCAAGCTGTGGAATTCAGTATCCATTCTGAATAGATGTGACTGCTACAGGCCTAGCGGGGAGCAATGCATTTTAGGCGGTGGCCGAATCGCATATAACATCTTTAATGACGCACCGTGCCATAATGAATTATATGGCTTGAACCCAGTCTACCGACAAGTGCCTATTTATGATTGATTGAAAACTTTTGCAGAAAGTGATGCATGAATACAAAAGCCGTGACTTTCACATTGTTTTTCCTGCTTTCAGGGTTATCCCTGATCACGCAGGCTGCCGATAAATGGCTGATTGCCGCTCGCAGCGAGACGTTCAATACTGGGCAAAAAATTATTGTTGATATAATCAAGCCCGATAACTCGACTTCCTGGCCGGATAGCATTTACCTGAACCTTTCCGGTGCTGGTGTTTCTGAATCGGTTGAATTAAAGCCTGTTGAATACAAATCACTGGAACAAAATACAGCTGATGGCATCAGACGTAATTATGCGGGCACACCAAGAGTCAAGTTTATCGGCGTGGTGCGTGCAGAGCTTGCGGGGTATGAATCTAACCGCATGCTGATGCTGGCGGCGAGTGATGATGACCTCGCGCCGCTCGAGATTGCCGCTACGTCTGCTGCTAAAACCGAAGCGGCAGCGGCAGGCTCCAATACAGCGCTGGTTGTTTTAGCCAAACCGGGAGATGAGCCGCCGCTGTCAGCTAACGAGCCATTATATTTTGTAGTCGGTTCATCTTCCGAGCGGGATTTTGATGCAAGGTTTCAGCTTAGTTTTAAATACCGCCCGTTTGATCCGGATGCCAGAGTGGCGCAATATTTGCCGCCGTTAAGCAATCTGTATTTTGCTTATACGCAGACCAGCCTGTGGGACCTTGGCGGTCACTCCAGCCCGTTTAAAGATACAAGCTATCGGCCAAGCGTGTATTATCAATGGGCTGGTTCTGGCCGGGGAGTAAGCCCGGATAACTGGAGTGCCGGGCTTGAGCATGAGTCTAATGGCCGTGATGGTGCTGATTCCCGTTCAATCAATACCGCTTTTGTAAAACCGGCATGGCATATTGATTTTGCACATGGCAGAAGGCTGACTTTATCGCCCAAGTTTTATCAGTACCTGGAAAAGTCTGATAATGCCGATATTTATAGATACCGTGGCTATGTAGATTTTCAGGCGCGCTATGGCCGTGAAGATGGCGCAATTGTGACGGCGCTTTATCGTCAGGGCACCAGCGGCCACGCATCCGGACAGATTGACTTTTCATACCCGATCAGCGATAAATTGTTCGGGCGCACCGGAACCTTTATACATTTGCAGCTGATGGAAGGTTATGGTGAAACTTTAATCGATTACAATCGTTATAGCGATACGCAGCTGCGATTAGGTTTATCGCTGGCGCGATGAATCATCAATAAACCCTACAGATCAAGCCTTTGTCTAAAGCGGAAAACCGGGTTTTAAATGCTTGGGCTTTCTGATTGGTAGTAGTGATGTGAACTTAACAAGAAGGTCATTCATGCTGAATCAAATTTATAAGAATGTTTTTAATGCTGCATAAAACTTTTATTTCTGTACTGGTGTTTACATCCAGCCTAGCGGCTGTTTCGCAGGCAATGGCCGCAGGCTTGGTCTGGTATGGGGACGGCGACCCTTTGTCGACCTCGCTGGAATTGCCGCCGGCCGTATATGGTGCAGGATTCAAACCTGAAATAGCAGGACAATCCTGTGCCGATCTGGATTTCAGCAAGGCGCTGACTTTGGCAGATGTTACCGAGGCGGCGCTATGCAATAACCCACAGACGCGCGAATCCTATGCCAATGCCAAGGTGCAGGCGGCCCAGCTGGGCATTGCCAAGTCGGCCTTCCTGCCGACCCTGACTGACAGTGTAGGCGTGAATCAGAACTTTGTTAATCCGGCATCGGTCAGCAGGGGACGTGATTTTAATAACCTGAGTAACAATCTGGCAGCTTCCTACCTGCTTTATGATTTTGGCAACCGTGATGCTGCGCTTGAAAATGCGCGCCAGTTACTCAATGCGGTCAGTGCTACACAGAGTGCTGTTGTCCAGAACATATTGCTGTCAACCGTAAAAGCCTACTATCAGGTACAGACTGATATTGCCCTGTTGGAAGCAACCAGGGAGTCGGAGCGTTTTAATCTGGAAAGTTTTAAGGCGGCAGAAGCTAAATATAAAGCCGGCGTTTCCACCCCGGCCGATAAATTACAGGCAGAAACTGCTTACGCACAGGCGGTGCTGAACAGGATCAGTGCGGAAGGCAGCCTTAAAACCGATTACGGCATTCTGGCAAATGTCATGGGCTTGCATGCCAATATGTCGCTCAACCTGGTGCCTGGCGTGAACTCCCCGGTCAATACTGCCGAAATAGAACGTGATATTAACCAGCTGATCGAGTATGCACGTGTGCGCCGCCCCGACCTGATGGCGAGTGAAGCGCAGGTCAGCGCGGCAAGAGCCAGTATTGAGGCAAGCCGTGCGGCAGCCAAGCCAACTGTTTCTGTCGGTGTATCCAACAGTTTTCAGGATGGCAGCAGCCTGTCTTCCAGCAATACTTCTACGCTGGGCTTGACGGTTACCGTACCGATTTTTTCCGGCTACGGGCCCACCTATAAAATACGTTCTGCAGAGGCGGTGGCCGAAGCAAGGGAAGCACAACGCGAGCAATTGAAACTGCAGATATCCCTGGATGTATGGACTGCGTTCCAGAACTTGCGGACCGCACATGAAACGATCAAGTCTGCCGATGTCCTGGTCAGTAGCGCAAAAGAGTCAGCCCGTGTGGCCCTGGGGCGTTATAAAGCCGGTGTCGGCAATATCATCGATACGCTGAATGCGCAGAGTGCGCTGGCCAGTGCGAATCAGCAAAAAATCAAGGCTGACCTAGGGAGGAATATCGCACGTGCTGCATTGGCACAGGCGATCGGGACGCTTGACAGCGTGATGATCCAGTCTTTACCGGGTGGCGGTAAAGAACTTACAGAAGTGAATCCTTAAAAGTAAATCCATGAAAAAAATCATTAAACAATCTATCCTGCCGTTAACCGTTATATTGTTATTGGCAGGCGGCTATTATTTTTACAAGAACAGCAAACAGGCGCAGCCGGAAGATTTATATAAATTCGGTGCTGTGACACAGGGCGATGTGGAACAGACGGTTTCTGCCAATGGCACGATTAATCCAGTTACACTGGTCAGTGTGGGTACGCAGGTTTCCGGCCGGGTCAGCAAGCTGTATGTGGATTTTAACGACAAAGTGGAAAAAGGCCAGGTGCTGCTGGAGCTTGATGATGCCTTATTTGCCGCACAGATAGCACAATCTCAGGGCAGTGTACGCAATGCCGAAGCTTCAGTGGAGCTTGCCAGGGCCAATGAGGCCAGAATCCGCTCGTTGTTCGGGCAGGAATATGTGTCGAGGCAGGAGCTGGATCAGTCGGTGCAGGCATTGAAGTCTGCCAGAGCCGTACTGGAAAGTGCGCGAGCCCAGCTGCAGCGCGACAGAACCAATCTGTCATATTCGATTATCCGTTCGCCGGTGTCAGGGATCGTGATCGACAGGCAGATTGATGTGGGCCAGACTGTCGCCGCAAGCTTTCAGACGCCGACACTGATCAAGATTGCACAGGATTTATCCAAGATGCAGATTGATACCAGCTTTGCCGAGGCGGATATCGGTAATATCAAGGTAGGTCAGGTAGCCAAGTTCAGTGTGGACGCATTCCCGAATCTTAATTTTGAGGGGGCGGTTAAACAGATACGCCTGAACCCGGTCACGACCTCTAATGTGGTTTCATATAATGTAGTGATTTCAGTGGATAATCCGCAGCAGATATTGCTGCCCGGCATGACGGCTTATGTGAGCATCGTGTTTGCAAAGCATGATAACGTCATGCTGGTACCGAATGCGGCATTGCGCTATAAGCCCAAGCTCGATAATGAAGCGGACGCCAAGCCTGCTGCAAATGGCAATGATGCCAGCCAGGGACAGGGCAAGAGCCGCAGGAAAAAACCTGCCGAGACGGCGGAGGCCGGCGGTTTTGGGCGTGGCAAGGTTTTCGTACTGCAGGATGGCAAACCGCAGCTACGCCAGGTCAAGGTCGGCATTACAGATGGAAAGCTGACTGAAGTTGTCAGCGATGCACTGAAACCCGGCGATCAGGTGATTACCGGTAATGCACAGGCTGATGGCCAGGCATCGGGTAATGCGATGCGTGCGCCGCGAATGTTTTAACCCCTGACCGATAAGATAATTCAGATGAGCAATGTGATTGAAGTGCATCGTATCTACAAGGATTACCAGACTGCGGCCGGCGCTTTTCCTGTGCTTAAGGATGTGAACCTGACGATAGCCCGCGGTGATTATGTGGCGATCATGGGGCCTTCCGGTTCCGGAAAATCGACTTTCATGAACATACTGGGTTGCCTGGATCGGCCAACGGCCGGTGATTACCTGCTGGATGGACATCAAGTGTCGCAGCTGGAGGGAAATGCGCTGGCGCAGCTTAGAAACAAAACGATTGGTTTTGTGTTTCAGGGATTTAACCTGCTGGCCCGATCCAGCCTTTTGGATAATGTCGCTTTGCCGCTGGTATATTCCGGGGTGGATAAAAAAACGCGGCATGAAAAAGCCGCGCAGGTACTGATTAAAGTCGGTCTAGGCAACTATCTTAACTCGCGCCCCAGCCAGATATCAGGCGGGCAGCAGCAGCGCGTGGCGATTGCGCGGGCACTTATCAATACCCCGCGCCTGATTCTGGCCGATGAACCGACCGGCAATCTTGACAGTAAGACCAGTGAAGAGATTATGCAGTTGTTTGACAGCCTGAACAGCGAGGGGATTTCTATCGTGCTGGTAACGCATGAAACCGATATTGCCGAGCATGCCAAACGCCAGGTGCGCTTTCTGGATGGAAAAATCGTGCATGACAGCTACGCAATCCCCGCAGTCATGGAGGCAAGCTAATGTTTACGGCGATGCTGGGTGAAGCATGGCATGCCATGGGTGCAAACCGCATGCGCACTTTTTTAACCATGCTCGGCATGATGATCGGTGTGGGCGCTGTGGTGATGATGATGGCCATAGGCGAGGGCGCGCAGCAGTCGATCAAAAAGTCCATCAGTTCCATGGGCAGCAACCTGTTTATTGTGCTATCCGGGCCGCCGAATGCCGGCGGAGCTAGGTCAGCCACCGGCAATGCGCTTTCATTGAACGTAAAGGATGCGGATGCCATTGGCGAACTGGACGGTATTGCAGGTGTCGCGCCAACTACGATGGGCAGTGCGCAGGTGATTTATGCCGGTAACAACTGGAACACAACGATCATTGGCACTACACCAAGTTATATGGAAATTCGTGACTGGGTCATCGATGATGGCTATGTATTTTCCAGCTCTGATATGCGTTCTGCCACACGTGTCGCGCTCATCGGTAAAACCGTTGCAGATAATCTGTTTGGCGAAACGACTGACCCGGTAGGCAAAACAATCAGGATCAGGCAGAGCCCGTTCATGGTGGTCGGAGTGCTGAACCCCAAAGGCCAGAGCCTGGATGGACGGGATCAGGACGATACCATTATCGTGCCGCTGACTACGGCTCAGCGTAAACTGTTTGGCAACCAGGTGCCCGGCAGCGTCAGGATGATGATGGTGCAGGCTGAGTCAGACAAGGCCATGTCGCAGGCTGAAGAAGATATCAATAACCTGCTGCGCCAGCGTCATAACATACGGGAAGGTTCCGACAGCGATTTTTCAGTACGTAACCTGACTGCAATTGCGAATACCGCAGCCGAAACTACGCGCACGATGGCGTTGCTGCTGGGCGCGATTGCTTCGATCTCGCTGCTGGTAGGCGGAATCGGCATCATGAATATCATGCTGGTATCAGTGACTGAGCGCACGCGTGAAATCGGTATCCGTATGGCAATCGGTGCCAGGGAGCGCGATATACTGCTGCAGTTTCTGCTGGAAGCGTTTGTCATTTCGATTGTGGGTTGTGTGATCGGCATTTTGATCGGCGTGGGCGGTGCGATGCTGGTAAAGAACATGACCGGTACTGATGCAATCGTGACTACGCAGTCAATTACATTGGCGTTTGCCGTAGCAGCCAGTGTCGGTATCTTTTTCGGGTTTTACCCGGCGCGCAAAGCCGCGCGGCTGAACCCGATTGAGGCATTGCGTTATCAGTAATGCGTTTAAGCTACCTAGTTAGATTGTTGATTTGGTAAGAGTTATTTGTAATGGAGCCTGCTTTTCTGAATCACCCCGGCCTGTGGCCTTCTCATGTAAATAAGGTGCTTCAGCACCTATATTTCATGGGGATGCCAAGTACTCGATGACGTCATTGCGAGCGAAGCGCGGCAATCCATGTTATTCATGGCGAGTAATAAGGTGCCTATTAATCGCCCAGCTTACGTGTTCCCGCAGTGTTTCAGAGACATCATTCAGGCGTGATTGCAGTGCCGCAATAACTTCCGGTGAGGTTTTTGCGTTACCCAGGCCGATTGCAATGTTGCGTAGCCATTGCTCATAACCGATACGGTAAATGGCACTGCCTGCCATGTTGGCTTTGAACTCATCTTCGCTCCAGTTGAAGCAATCGATCAGGCTGATGTCGTCAAGGCCGTTTCTTACCGCAAAGTCCATTTCTTTCGTGACTTCGGCAAACTTGTTCCACGGACAGTAAAGCTGGCAGTCGTCACAGCCGTAAACGCGGTTACCGATCAGCGGACGCAGCTCAAGCGGTATGCTGCCTTTCAACTCAATGGTCAGGTATGAGATACAGCGCCGTGCATCGACTTCATACGGCGCGGTGATGGCCTGGGTCGGGCATACACTCATGCAGCTTGAGCAGGTGCCGCAGTGATTGGTTGCCGGTGCATCGGTCGCCAGTGGCAGGTTGGTGTAGATCTCGCCCAGAAAAAACCACGAGCCACGATCTTTGTTGATAAGCAGGGTATGCTTGCCACGCCAGCCTAGCCCGGCTTTTTCTGCGAGCGCCACTTCAAGAACTGGCGCGCTGTCAGCAAACACGCGGTATTCAAAGTTATCGATATCAAACGAGGGCAGTTCTGCCTGAATTTTTTCGCATAGTTTCTGCAGTTTGCTGCGTAATACCTTGTGGTAGTCACGCCCCAAGGCATAGCGTGAAATAAAGGCTTTTTCGCTATTCTGCAGAACACTTTCGCTGTCGGCAGCATTTGGCGGCAGGTAATCCATACGCACGGAAATTACACGCAGGGTTTTTGGCACTAATTCGGCAGGGCGGGTGCGCTTAATGCCATGTTTTGCCATATAATCCATTTCACCATGGAAACCTTTTTTAATCCAATCTTCATGCCTGGCTTCGGCTTCATGCAAATCAGTATCGGTAATGCCGATATGGTTGAAGCCCAGTGCCAAGCCCCAGTTCTTGATGCTGGCGCTCAGTTCTTGCATTTTTGGCTGAGAGGGATGAATTTCGGGGTTGGTCATGGATAATGATTTTACACTTGATTTAGCAGATGAAGCGGCTACGATTGATTTTGGCGCTGCGATAGGCAGGGTCATCGTACCAGGCCTGACCATTTACCTGCATGGGGATTTGGGGGCCGGAAAGACTACACTGGTACGTGGATTGCTGCGCGGCCTCGGCTATGTGGGCAGAGTGAAGAGCCCGACCTATACGCTGGTTGAGCCGTATGAAATGCTTGATAGTCATTCTGCCCAGCTAAATCTGTATCATTTTGATTTGTACCGGTTTAACGATGATGAAGAATGGGAAGCCGCCGGTTTCAGGGAATACTTCAATGCCAATAGCGTATGCCTGATTGAGTGGCCAGAGAAAGCCGGGCAGGTATTGCCTGAATCGGATATTGAGATCAGCTTCAATATTAAAGAAACCGGCCGCAGTGTCCGTGTATCGGCACATAGCGTACGTGGGCAGCAGTGCATCGGGCACATTAAGCTGGAATAGGGATGTTCCGTATTAATAATATGATTCAGTACTTTATGATTCACCGCATAGAGAGTGTTATGTTTAAACGCCTTTTGTCTGTAGTTTCAGGAGCAGTCGTTGTTTTTGGCATATTCACCGCACCGGTGGCACAGGCTGCCGAAAATGTCATCACCGCCGCACGTGTATGGCCGGCGCAGGATTACACGCGAATCACGCTGGAAGCCGGCAAACCGATCGTTTATAAAATGACGTTGCTTAAAGACCCTGAGCGCGTAGTCATCGATATTGATAATGTCGATGTTAATCCCGTCCTCAAATCGTTAAGTGACAAGATACTTGGTAATGATCCATATATCGCCCAATTGCGCATGGCCAGGTATAAGCCGGGCACTGTCCGCCTTGTAGTGGATTTAAAGACAGAAGTTAAGCCCGCCATATTTACACTGCCGCCGGCAGGGGACTATAAACACAGGCTGGTGTTGGATATTTACCCGGTTAAAGATCCGCTCATGACCATGCTTGCTGAACTTGACCAAGGCACCCAGCCGGCAGAAGCCAGCGTCGCAGCGCAGTCACCGCAGCCGCAGCTGATAGCGGAGCCTAAGTTATTGTCGCATGGCAATATCGAGCAGCAGATCATTACGCAGAAAAACGAAGTGAAGCCGGCGATTGAGCCAGCCATGCAGGATGTGCAGTCTGCCGCGGGCAATAACCAGAGTCAGACAGTTACCGCAGACGCCGCAAAAGCGGGTGATAAGGCTGTTGAAAAAGCTGCATTTATTCCGGATGGCGCCAACCTCAGGAATATTCCCAACCCCGGCATTGATAATAGCGGGGCACGTAAAATCACGATTGCAATTGACCCCGGGCATGGCGGGGAAGATCCGGGGGCAATGGGTGCCAGCGGCAGCCGCGAGAAAGACATCACTTTGATGGTGGCGAAAAAACTTAAAGCTAAAATTGATGATGACCCGAATATGCGGGCGGTACTGACACGTGACGGTGATTATTTTATTCCGCTGCATGGCCGCGTGGTCAAGGCGCGCAAATTGCAGGCTGACCTTTTTATTTCCATCCATGCTGATGCGTTTACCAACCCGGCTGCACGCGGATCTTCGGTATTTGCACTTTCTGAAAAAGGGGCAACCAGTGCCAGCGCACGGTATCTGGCTAAAAAGGAAAACGAATCTGATTTGATCGGCGGCGTGAGCCTGAATGTTAAAGACCCGGTGCTGGCAAGAACATTGCTGGATTTGTCGCAGACGGCCACGATTAACGATAGCCTGAAACTCGGCAAGGCGGTTCTGGGTCAGATTGGTAATATCAATAAGCTGCATAAAAACCATGTGGAGCAGGCCGGGTTTGCGGTGCTGAAATCACCGGATATTCCATCCATTCTGGTAGAAACTGCGTTTATCAGCAACCCGGAAGAAGAGCGCAGGCTGAATGATGAGGCTTATCAGGATACTTTAGTCACTTCTATTTTTGACGGTATCAAAAAGTATTTTGCGACTAACCCTGCGCTTGCAAAAACCAAATTAGCACTGGATTAATGCATGTATCCGGCTAGCCGGAGGTTATCGCAGGTTTAAAATATGGCAGTTCTTATCAAGGAAGGCACAGCATGCAACTTAAGTTTTTAGGCGCAACAGGTACTGTAACCGGATCTAAATATTTACTGACCAGTGATAAGTATCGTGTTCTGATTGACTGCGGCCTGTTTCAGGGCCTGAAGCAATTGCGCCTGAAAAACTGGGCGCCGTTGCCGATCAAGCCCGCTGACGTCAATGCCGTGGTGCTGACCCATGCACATATTGACCATACCGGCTATCTGCCTTTGTTTGTGAAGAACGGTTTTTCCGGCAAGGTCTATTGCACGGAAGCAACGCGCGACCTGTGCAAGATTCTGCTGCCCGATTCAGCACATCTGCAGGAAGAGGAAGCGGAATATGCTAATCGCCGCGGATTTTCCAAACACCATCCGGCATTGCCCCTGTATACAAAGGAGGATGCGTTCAAGGCGCTGGAACTGCTGACTCCGGTGCCGTTTGACCAAGACATCAATATCGGTGACGATCTCACGCTCAGGTATTATCCTAACGGGCATATCCTGGGTTCGGCATTCGCGCGTATCCATAATAAAAAGACATCGATCCTGTTTTCCGGCGACATAGGCCGCCCCAACAATATTCTGATGAAACCTCCGGTAGCGGTGAAACAAGCTGACTATCTGCTGCTTGAGTCGACTTATGGCAATCGCCTGCATGAACGTGACGACCCGATGCTGAAGCTCGCGGCCATTATCAACAGAACCGTAAAACGCAAAGGGGTAGTTGTGATCCCGGTATTCGCGGTGGGGCGTGCGCAGGAGCTGCTGTATTACATTCATCTGCTTAAGGCTTCAGGGGCGATTGCGGATAATATTCCGGTATATCTGAATAGCCCGATGGCAGTAGACGCGACAGCGATATTCAGCAAGCATCGCGGTGAACATCGGCTGTCAAAAGAGGAGTGCGCGGCATTGAGCCGCACCGCGCGTATGGTTAACAGTGTAGAGGAGTCGCGCGCCCTGAATCAGATGAAAGGCCCGATGATTATCCTGTCTGCCAGCGGTATGGCTTCGGGCGGGCGGGTGGTGCATCACCTGAAAGCGTTCGCGCCAAAATCCAACAATACGATTCTATTTGCAGGCTTTCAGGCGGCTGGCACGCGCGGCGCTGCCATGCTCGATGGTGCGAAAGAAATCAAGATACATGGCGAGTATGTGCCGGTAAGGGCGAGCATTGCATCCATCACTAATCTTTCGGCACATGCCGATTACTCTGAGATCATTACCTGGCTCAGAGGTTTTGAGGCAGCGCCCAAAAAGACCTTTATCGTACATGGTGAACCCATCGCTGCCGATAGCATGCGGCGGCATGTTGAAGAGGAATTGCATTGGCATACGGAAGTGCCGGACTATCTGGAGACAGTAAATCTGGATTGACTGATAGCCTGTTAATCACTACCTTCTGGTCATCAGGTAATCAATTTCCCTGCTCGTGTCGCCGTAACCGGCCTGTGTCAGCAAGGCACGTTCGATATAGCGGCTGACTTGCTGGCGCAATGTTCTGACCTTGTCACCATCTACAAAGAACTGTGGAAACTTGAAACTGAGCCATGCATACAGGCTTAGGTTGTGGCTGAGCAGTTCTGCTTCCTCCAGGTGCTTGGGGCTTAATGAATCAAGCCAGGTGGGCGGGGCTGGCAAGTAGCGTACTGTTGACTGCGCCACACTTTGCAGGCATAGCAGGTAATAGTCTTTTTCAAAGGCTACATTGAGCGAGATAGGCGCGCAGGTGAATATGTATTTGTCTTTCAAGGACATATCGGGAGCGTAATCATCTACCAGCAATGCCTGGCTGATTTGGGTATTCAGCGGGGCAAGTTCAAATAATGCATGTTCAAAGCGGGAGCGCTCCTGGAAAAAAATCAGTATTTCAGCGATTTTGCGCGTATGCAGTGTTGCGGAGATTGCGTCAATCTGTCGTATGCTGATATTAATGGGCAGTTTTTGTAAATCTGCGCTGTCATTGGCCGTGAGCATATGTTCGATATGAATCAGCTCGTCATTTTCCAGTACATTCACATAGCCTGTTTCATAAATGCCAAATCTGCCGGCACGGCCTGCAATCTGCCGCACTTCTGTCATATTGAGCATGCGTGAAGCCACACCGTCAAACTTATGGATATGCGAGAAAATCACACGCCGTATCGGCAGGTTCAAGCCCATGCCAATAGCATCTGTTGCAACCAGTATGTCTGCCTGGCCACTGCTAAAACGCTCAGATTCGGTGCGGCGCACTTCCGGTGCCAGCGCACCGTAAATGGAGGCTACGGTGAAACCCCATTGCCTGAACCTTGCGCTGAAAGTCAGTACATCTTTACGGCTGAAGGCAATTACTGCATCGCCTTTCTGCAGTTTGGGCTTGAGCTTCTGGCGGCTGTAACGTTTGCCGCACAGGCTTTCATCTTCAAGCACCAATGGAGTCTTGCGTTCAAGATAGGTAATCTCGCAGGTTTCGCTTAAAGCCTCAATGGCCTCTATACAGGGTGCCGTGACCGCATTGGAACCGCAGATAAAAACTTTGGCAGCAGGGGCGCCCACTAAAGCGGCCGTCCACGCCGAACCGCGGTCAGGGTCTTGCAGCATCTGGATTTCGTCAATGACCGCAACTTCAACCTGCCTGCCAGGATTCATCATTTCAATCGTAGAGGCGGTATGTCTTGCGCCTTCCATCAGTACGCGCTCTTCGCCGGTAATCAGATTGCAGGGTACGCCTGCAGCAACCAGCCTGTCGCGTACCTCCATTGCCAGCAGCCGCAGCGGAGCCAGATATACGCCGGACTGCGCTTTCTCCAGTGTAAGCAATGCCTGATAGGTTTTGCCGGAGTTGGTCGGCCCCAGGTAAAAGTGATGGTGGCGTTTTATGCTGCGGGCAACGCTGAAACTGTCTGTAAAGCCGGTGAGTGATAAATCTTTGAAGTTTGAATTCATACTTTCAAGAATTTAGCTTAAAACAGGTAAAATGACCATCATTAAAGTTACCTTGAATCTACCGATTAATTCCATGCACATTCAGTTACTACCAGACCAGCTTATCAGCCAAATCGCAGCAGGCGAGGTGGTTGAACGGCCAGCATCTGCATTGAAGGAGCTGCTTGAAAACAGCCTGGATGCGGGCAGTACCGATATTCAGGTTGCCCTGCTGCAAGGCGGCATCAAGCAGATACGTGTGGCTGATAACGGCTCCGGTGTGGCGAAAGAAGATCTTGAGCTTGCACTGACGCGCCATGCCACCAGCAAGATCGCCAGTCTTGAGGATCTGGAATCGGTTGCCAGCCTGGGTTTTCGTGGTGAAGCATTGGCGAGTATCGCCTCCATTTCGCGCACGCAGCTGTTAAGCCGCCAGTCTCAGGCAAAGCATGCTTGGCGTATTGCCTCTGAAGGCAGTGACATTTCTGCGGTTGAACCTGCTGCGCTGGATGCGGGTACGGTGATTGAAGTTTCTGATCTGTATTTCAACACGCCGGCGCGCCGAAAATTCCTGAAAACTGAAGGCACCGAGTTTGGCCATTGTGAAGAAGTGTTTAACCGGATTGCGCTCTCACGGCCGGATGTGGCGCTGATGCTGCAGCATAACGGGCGAGCCTTGAGCCGTTATGCCGCGAGCCAGCCAGAACGCAGGTTTTCTGAAGTATTGGGTAGCGAGTTTGCCGCAGAGTCCATCAGTCTTGATGAATCTGCTGCCGGGCTGCGTTTGTGGGGCGTGGCAGCCAAGCCGACATTTAACCGCAACAGCCGCGACACGCAATACGTGTATGTAAATGGCCGTTTTGTACGCGACAAACTGATTGCGCATGCGATTCGCCAGGCATATCAGGATGTGCTGCATCATGACCGTCATCCCGCATTTGTATTGTTTCTTGAGCTTGACCCTACATTGGTCGACGTGAATGTACACCCTGCCAAGACCGAGGTCAGGTTCAGGGATGCGCAGGCGATGCATCGCTTTATATTCCACTCGCTTAACAAAGCGTTAGGCACACCTACCGGTGTATCCAGCGCTGTGACAGCAAGCCAGGCCGGATATAACCCATTCGGCGGGCAGCAGCCATCGAATGCAGCTTACCCCACTTATCAATCGCAGATCAATCTGCGCGCAAGCGAGCCCGGCAGTTTTTACGATACCATGTTTGGCGCCAGGGTATCGGGCGCAGGGGGCAATGCCGGCGCACAGGTGCAATACGCAAGCCCGGTGTGTTATGCGTCTGAATTTGAAACTGAAAGTGCTGTAAGCCAGCCGCAGGATCATGCAGGGGAATACCCGCTCGGTTTTGCAGTGGCACAGGTTCACGGCGTTTATGTGCTGGCGCAGAATGCACAGGGGCTGGTAGTGGTGGATATGCACGCCGCGCACGAACGAATCATGTATGAAAAGCTTAAAACTGCGTTGGATAACCAAAGCGTGCCGATGCAACCACTGCTGCTGCCGGTAAGCTTCAATGCGGACAAGCTCGAAGTGATGGCGCTTCAGGAGGCCCTCAGCACGAATGATGACAGTTTGCGGCAGCTGGGTTTCGATATTGCTGTGCTGTCACCGACTACACTGGCGGTGCGTGCGGTGCCGACCATGCTGCAAAGTGCTGATGTAGCGGAATTGGCGCGTGATGTGTTGAGAGATTTGCGTGAATACGGCGCGAGCAGGGCGTTGACTGAGCGCCGCAATGAATTGCTGGGCACCATGGCCTGCCATGCAGCCGTGCGCGCAAACCGCAGCCTGACGATTCCTGAAATGAATGCACTGCTGCGCGACATGGAGGCAACCGAGCGTTCCGGCCAGTGCAACCATGGTAGACCTACCTGGTTTCAGGTAAGCATGAACGATCTGGATAAGATGTTCATGCGCGGGAAATAATGCTCACGTCATTCCGGCCTCCGCCGGAATGACGAAATCGATAAGCATTTAGTCTAAAAGATATTTCACACCAAGGTCTCTATTGATATTTCGTACGTAAAAGCGTACCATGCATTTGGATTGTAGGAGGACTTATCATGCAGACATTATCAGCCAGTACAGCACGTACTAATCTATATCGATTGATTGATGAAGCAGCTGAATCACATCAGCCGTTAGTGATTACGGGTAAGCGCAATAACGCTGTGTTGGTTTCAGCAGAAGATTGGGCTGCCATGCAGGAAACCTTGTTTTTACTATCTGTTCCCAATATGCGTGAGTCTATTCGCGAGGGTATGAATACGCCGGTATCTGAGCTTGCAGACAAGCTGGATTGGTAATTAATGGCAACTTGGCAATTGCTATATACGAAAGCAGCGCAGAAAGATGCTAAAAATTTAGCTGCGGCAGGGTTGAAGAACAAAGCTTTGCAGCTGTTGGATATATTGGCAGAAAATCCATTTCAGAATCCTCCGCCTTATGAAAAACTTGTGGGTGATTTAACCGGCGCTTATTCGCGCCGTATCAATATCCAGCATCGTTTGGTTTATCAGGTGTTGGAAGCGGAAAAGATCATAAAAGTACTAAGAATGTGGTCACACTACGAGTAGTTTATTGTAGTTTTTGCTTCATCCAGCGCCAGACCATACTATCAGGTATCTCAATCCCATCTATGACGTAGGTCAGTATTTTGCTGTTGTTGAGAAGTATAGGAAGTGCTGACCGGGCATCAGATGTGCCGCAGAACAGAACGCGGTCGTCGATGCGCAATGAAGTTGAAATCGGCGGTACCAGCATAGGTATACCATCGCGCAGCAGTAACAGCGGTACGAGGTTAAGCCGGACGCTGCGATCCGCAGGGTCCTGTGTAAGGTTATGCAGTGAAATCGAGATATTTTTACTTAGCAGTTCTGCAATAGCCGGGGTGCTGTCTTTATTCACTGTGATCGCCCATCTTTCCGGCACGGTTTCACCGACTACTGAAACCAGTTCACTGATGAGCTGATTCGCCCAGCTGTTGCTCTGGTTGCGAACCAATGTCAGGAACTGCGCAAGCAGGGGGGCAATCATGTGCGCCAGGCATTCGTGCGCAATGATCTCGGTAGGCTGCATTGTAATATCGGCATTAAACTGCCTGAACAGGGTGTCGTTATGGCGCCTGTTTTTCCGTATGACTACAAACAGTTTTGGATTCAGTTCATAAGCCGTCATGACGATAGACAGGTTGTTGATGTCATTATCGGTGCCGGCTACGATGCCTACCGCATTTTCAATATCCGCTTCCAACAGTGTTTTTGATTCAGTGCCGCTGCCGACAATACAGTGATCACAGCCCGTCAGTTCCGGCATCGCCTCTACGATGGTGGTCGTAATGTTTTCGCGCTCCAGGTTTTCTACCACTGATTTGCCGAATCGGCCGTAACCGCATACGACCCAGCGACCCCTGGGGGGCGCTTCAGGGGGCAGCAGCGTGTCACCCGGTACGTCGGTCAGCCATTCATGCAGGATATAAGTACCGATGGCATGTACCCGCATTGCCAGTTGGTCGCCAAACAATGTATAGGGGTTAATGATGTGGTCAGTGCCGAATGACGCCATGTTGGCTGCAATATCATCACGCTCGGCGCGAGCCAGCACCGGCAAGGTCGGATTCATGAGCTTGACGGCAACCGCTACGGCAAGGTTGACTTCATCGTTATCGGTCAGTGTGACAACACCGCTGCAAAGCGGGTGATGCACACCTGCACGGATCAGGTTTTCGGGCAGTTTTGCATCTGCGCACAGGTGTGGAATCACGCTGTAGGTTTCTGCCAGATCCAGTTCGTTCAAACGCTCCTGCTGTGATTCGATGACCACGACACGCATGCCTTTTTCGTCCAGTGTTCTGGCTAATACGCTGGCAGACTCGCCATAACTGCATAATATGTAAAACGGCTCCTGCAGCTCTTTAACTGCATGTGAGAAACGTTCCGTAGTGATCGCTATCCTTAGCGCGGTGTCCTGCAGCAGTGCGATGATTTTACCGATTGCGTAAAACCATGGAATCACTGTCAGGTAGATGGAGATTGTCAGCCATAGCCGTTGAGATTGGCTATAGGCATACGGGATTTCGCCAAATCCGATGGTGGTTGCGGTATAGCTGATGACGTATAGCGCATCGAATATGCTCATGTGCCATGGGTGGCCTTCGTTGTCGAGCCCAGGCATGAGCGTAAGCCCGAAAATGGCAATCGCAAAACAAACGATAATCAAGATCAGCGGCCGCCGCAGGCGCCGCAAAATCAGGAAGAGAATGCTATTCATTTAGGGGCTGATTACGCTGGTTAATCGGAATAAGCGATTCTGGCTTTCAACTAACGGCGTTGACCGATCGTTTCTGAGATCAGTAGTATTACAGAGACAAAGTTAGCCATCAGTGCGCCGCCAGAGAGTGAAACAATATATGTGATCAGGCTTGGCTCATCCATTTTTCCGCTCAGGGCTGCCCATAGGATAGCCGCTGTAATCAGCTGCAGGTCGGCTGCAAGGCTGGTGGATAATAAAATGGCACCGACGTGCGTGCGGTCACCGAATTTGAGTACGGTGGCAATCAGGCTGACAACGATTGCTGCATATAACTCGTAAACATGGTGGTGGCTGGGGTTGTCAATGTCGCCGAGGAAAAAACCGAAATTCAGTGTCATTGCCAATACGATAAAAAAACCGAAAATAACTTTTTCTAGATTCATGGATAAGCCCGCCAGTAAATTGAGTACTAATAATTGAATGCGATGATGCGTAAAATCGTATGGGTAAAATCAGACGTGGTGAAATTATACATACGTGGTGAAATTATAAAGGTGCAGTAAGATGTATTATATACACACTTATATTCACTTTCTTAAATAAGCACATAAATCAGCCTGCATGTGTACAGATGCAAATTGCATTGAGCTGAGAATATGTCATTGCAAAACCACATCCGATGAACCAGACCGTATTACCTCCCGCCATTTTTCTGATGGGGCCAACTGCCAGCGGCAAAACCGGCGCAGCTGTTGCGCTTTATTCCCGATTGCCGATAGAGCTGATCAGTGTTGATTCGGCGCTCGTATTCCGTGATATGAATATAGGCACAGCAAAGCCGGATGCGGAAACTTTAGCAAACGCCCCGCATTCTCTGGTAGACATTATTTCGCCGACAATCGCATATTCTGCGGCTAATTTCAGAACGGACGCCCTGCGCCTGATGGCCGATATTACAGCGCGCGGCAAGGTGCCTGTACTGGTGGGCGGTACCATGCTTTACTTTAAGGCTTTGCAGGGCGGTTTAAGTAACCTGCCTGAAGCAAACCCTGAAGTCCGGCAACAGATCGAGCTTGAGGCTGCGCAGGTCGGCTGGCCT
>Ga0207967_1000131_pt1 | contig 37216 bp, 29 predicted proteins | sample LakWasMet20_HOW5_2_FD_183866 | JGI IMG/M metagenome (GOLD analysis project Ga0207967, IMG submission 183866) | Freshwater sediment methanotrophic microbial communities from Lake Washington under simulated oxygen tension - Sediment Metagenome... | ecosystem: Environmental > Aquatic > Freshwater >...
CATTTTCAGGAACGATCCACGCGTCGTGCTGTGCTCGACCTTTCAGCACCCGTTTTATCCGCACCGCGGGGCAGAAACGCGCAGCGACAGAATGCTGAACATTCCGCTGCCGGCAAAATCCGGCCGCAAAGAATTCCAGCAGGCCTTTGAACAGGAGTTCCTGCCGGCTTTGAATGCGTTCAAGCCCGAAATCATTTACATCTCAGCAGGCTTTGATGCCCATGCCGATGACCCGCTAGCCGGCATGGGCCTGGTCGATGCCGACTACGCATGGATGACGCAGTTCATCCAGACCGTTGCCAGGCAGCATGCGCAAGGCCGGGTCATTTCATCACTGGAAGGCGGCTACAATCTGGGCACGCTAGGCGGTGCGGTTTGCAGCCATGTCGAAGCACTTTTGAGTTAACGGCATCACGCAGCGCTATCCCATTTTTTAAAAGCTGGCCTACTCAGCGTATAATGCACACATTCTAAATCAAGTATTTAAGTGACAGCTCGCATGCAAATTACCACACGCCTTGAGTTTGACTCCGGACACCGTATTCCTAACCATAAAAGCCAATGCAGAAACCTGCATGGGCACCGCTATGTGCTGGAAATCACTCTATCCGGCGACATCATTAAGCAGGAAAACGCTTCCGAAAATGGCATGGTCATGGACTTTTCCGATGTGAAAGCGATTGCCAAAGAGTCTGTAGTCAATGTCTGGGACCACGCATTCCTGGTATACAAAAATGATACGGAAGTGCTGAATTTCCTCAACTCCCTGCCCGACCACAAAACAGTGGTATTCCCTACCGTACCTACCGCTGAAAATATGGCACTAGAAGCATTCCGGATTCTCAAGTCGAAATACCACGACACTTATGGCAATCATCTGAAACTGGAAAAAGTACGCTTGTACGAAACGCCAAACAGCTGGGCTGACGCACTAGGCTAAATGGTATCGCCAGGCTGGCTGACGGTGCTGGCGGTGAACCTGGCTTATTTTCCAGTCGCGTTTTTTTACAGGCCTATACTTTATTGACGGGCCAGTGTTTTTTACAAAGTCAGGTTATTTAACTCCAAGATTAAAGCCTCACGCCAAGCTGGCAAGATCACTGAAAAATCCTTGGCCAGCTTGCTGCAATCAAGGCGTGAGTTTGCAGGCCGTACCGCAGGGGTCGGATATTCTTGCGTACTGATTGCGTGGATATGATCCGGGCTGGCTTTTAATAACGGCAAACCGCGCATCAGCTGAATACGGTTATGCTCTTCCACAATCGCTGTGGCAAAACCATGCCATGACGCCTGCCCGGCGTTCACCATGTGATAAGTGCCGGAAAGATCATTCTGCCAGCGATTCATCACAGCTGACAACGCATCTGCAATGCTATGGCTGCTGGTAGGCGCGCCGACCTGATCAGCCACGATACGCAGTTCATCACGCTCTGCTGCCAAGCGCAGAATCGTTTTCAGGAAGTTCTTGCCGTAAGCACCATACACCCATGAGGTGCGAAAAATAAGGTGTGGCAAGCCTGTTGCCCTGATTGCTTCTTCGCCTGCAAGTTTACTTTTGCCGTACACACTCAACGGCTGTGTTGGGTCTTCTTCAACATAAGCGTCAGCTTTGCTGCCGGCATAGACATAATCAGTAGAAAAATGGATCAGCCTGGCACCTGCCCTTGCGGCTTCTTCAGCAAGAGTTTGCGCTGCCGTCGCATTAATGGCATAAGCCAGTTCAGGTTCTGACTCTGCTTTATCAACCGCCGTATAAGCTGCGGGATTAATGATCAGGTCCGGCTTGATGGCCTGCACAACGCGACGGATTGCATCCTGGTCTGCCAAGTCCAGCTGGCTGCGGTCAAGGCTGACAACGGCAGCCGATAAAGCGGCGTCGTTCAGGAATGTTTGCCGCAGGGCATGGCCAACCTGCCCATTCACACCGGTAAGTAAGATTCTTTTATACATTGAGGCTATGCTTCAAAAACATCTGCTTTAGAAATATCCAGACCCAGCTGGTCTTTAGCCGATAAAACCGGCTCACTTGCCAGTGGCCATTCAATACCGATTTCCGGGTCATTCCAGCGGATGCAGCGTTCATGTTGCGGCGCGTAGTAATCTGTAGTTTTATATAAGAACTCGGTGCCTTCCTTGAGTACCAGGAAGCCATGTGCAAAGCCAGGCGGAACCCAGAGCTGACGCTTGTTATCGGCAGAAAGAACCATACCAACCCATTTGCCGAAAGTTGCAGACTGGCGGCGCAGGTCAACCGCTACGTCAAACACCTCGCCGGCCACCACACGCACGAGCTTACCTTGCGGCTGCTGAATCTGGTAATGCAGACCGCGCAATACGTTCACGGCTGACCGGGAATGGTTATCCTGCACAAAATCCGCTTTGGCTCCGGTCAGCGCCTCAAATTTCTGCTGATTGAAACTCTCGAAAAAGAAGCCACGCTCATCGCCGTAAACCTGCGGTTCAATAATCAATACTTCGGGAATTGCTGTTTGAACGATCTGCATCAATACACCTGCTCACTTAAAACCAGTTTCAGATACCGGCCATACCCATTCTTAATATATTTATTCGCCAGCGCATCCAATGCATCAGCATCAATGTAATGCATGCGGTACGCAACTTCTTCCGGACACGCGATTTTCAGGCCCTGGCGCTTCTCTATGGTTTGAATAAACATCGAGGCATCCAGCAAAGAATCATGTGTGCCGGTATCCAGCCAGGCAATGCCGCGCCCCATGACTTCAACCTGCAGATCACCGCTCTGCAGATAAACCCGGTTTACATCGGTAATTTCCAGCTCACCGCGCGGCGAAGGTTTTAACTGCGCTGCAATATCTACCACCCGGTTATCATAAAAATATAAACCGGTTACCGCGTATCTGGATTTTGGTACTGTAGGTTTTTCTTCCAGGCTCACGGCCTGACCGCGGCTATTGAACTCAACCACACCGTAGCGCTCCGGGTCGCTGACCGGATATGCAAATACGGTCGCCCCCTGCGTGAGTTTAGCCGCCTGCTGTGTCAGGACCGCCAGCTCATGGCCATAAAAGATATTATCGCCCAGCACCAGCGCGCAGCTATCTTGCCCGATGAAGTCTTTGCCGATAATAAACGCCTGTGCAAGCCCATCCGGCGAAGGTTGCACCGCATATTGGATTGACACACCCCACTGGCTGCCATCACCTAACAGCTGCTGAAAGCGCGGTGTATCTTCAGGTGTTGAGATCACCAGTATGTCGTGGATACCCGCCAACATCAAAGTCGTCAGCGGGTAGTAAATCATGGGTTTATCGTAAACCGGCAGCAGTTGCTTGGAAACCACCTGCGTTACAGGATGCAGGCGTGTGCCGGAGCCGCCGGCTAGAATAATACCCTTCATGCTGAGGCCTTTGCAAAAGTGTTTATTGTGAATGCAGCATTACCCGTAAAGGGCATATCCGTTAATACGGCTGTTAAAGCAGCTCGGCTTAACGCTAAAGGCGCACGGAGCGCAAGAACCGAGATAGTATGTGCTATTACAGCGAGGTTATGACAACGCCAGTTGCGGTGTAGGCTAACTCGCGAAGCGATGTTAAGGCACGAAGTGGCGGCCGAAACCAAAAGACCGCGCAACGCCGTGATGCGTTGCAAAAAATACTTTTGCGAAGACCTCACGCCATCTCCTCGCCGCGCTCTGTGTAGTGCGTCTGCACCCAGTTCCGGTATTCGCCACTAGTGACATTATTCACCCAGTCCTGGTTCTGCAGGAACCAATCCACGGTTTTCTCAATACCTGTTTCAAAAGTCTCCACGGGTTTCCAACCCAGTTCTCTGGATATTTTTGTCGCATCAATCGCATAGCGCTGGTCATGCCCTAACCTGTCTTCAACAAACGTGATCTGTTCTGCGTAAGAGTGGCCATCTGCACGTGGTTTTTTCTTATCCAGTATCCGGCAGAGCGTGCGTACCACTTCAATATTCGGCTTTTCGTTCCAGCCGCCTATGTTGTAAACCTCGCCAATCCTGCCGGCTTCCAGCACACGACGGATCGCCGCGCAGTGATCCTCCACATACAGCCAGTCGCGGATCTGCTGGCCATTACCATAAATCGGCAACGGCTTGCCGGTTAATGCATGATGAATCACCAATGGAATCAGTTTTTCCGGGAAATGGTGCGGTCCGTAATTGTTTGAGCAATTAGTGGTCAATGTCGGCACACCATAGGTATGGTGATAGGCTCGCACCAGATGGTCAGAGGCCGCCTTGGAAGCTGAATACGGGCTATTAGGTGCGTACTGGGTAGTTTCGGTAAACGCAGGACCATCCTTTGCCAATGAGCCATAGACTTCATCCGTCGACACATGCAGGAAGCGGAAGTCTTTCTTGTGTTCCGTATCCAGCCCGTTCCAATATCCCCGTACCGCTTCAAGCAAATGAAAGGTACCTACGACGTTGGTCTGTATAAAATCTTCCGGGCCATGTATCGAACGGTCTACATGGCTTTCCGCAGCGAAATTCACTACTGCAGATGGTTTATGTTCGGCAAGTAACTTATCAAGCAGATGACGGTCGCCGATATCGCCATGCACAAACACATGACGCGCATCACGGCCCAGGGACACCAGATTATCGAGATTGCCGGCATAAGTCAGCTTATCGAGGTTGACGACAGTTCCTAAACCTTGCTTTACCCAGGCCAGCACGAAATTAGAGCCAATGAAACCGGCGCCGCCAGTTACTAATATTGTCTTATTCATTTTCCACTTTCTTAAACTTTAAAATGCACTAGCTATTCCAAATACAGCTACCTGATTTGGCAAGTCCTGCCAAATACTCTTCATGTGCGGCCAGTTCATCCGTGTTTGCGGACTTAACCAAAATAGGCGCATTACTGCCCGGCACAGCATCCACGCCTGCCTGCTCCGGCTTATCCAGCGCCATCATCAGGCTCTCCTGGCCGCGCGTCATGGCCATATACACATCAGCCAGCAGTTCGGCATCCAGCAAGGCGCCGTGTAAAGTCCGCCTTGAGTTATCGATGCCAAAGTGCCGGCACAATGCGTCCAGATTGTTACGCTGCCCAGGCCGCATCTCTTTGGCAATTTTTAAGGTATCGGTTACTTTTGCCGTAATTTCCTCTACAGTCTTGAGGCCAAGCAAACCGAACTCACAATTCAGGAAACCCACATCAAACGGCGCATTGTGCATAATGAGTTCAGCGTCAGCAATAAACGCGATCAGATCATTGGCAATATCGGCAAAGCGCGGTTTATCCTGCAAAAACTCCAGCGAGATGCCATGCACCTCCTGTGCGCCCTGGTCAATTTCGCGATCTGGATTCAGGTAAAAGTGAAAATGGTTTTTAGTCAGGCGACGATTAACGACTTCAACCGCAGCAACTTCAATCACACGGTGACCTTGTGCCGGATACAAACCGGTAGTTTCAGTATCCAGAAAAATCTGTCTCATGATATTTTTCCTCCTTGCATAAGCTGCTCTACGCCTTTGTTTGCCAGCATATCGGCACGTTCGTTCCCGACATTGCCGGCGTGCCCCTTAACCCATACCCATTCAACAGTATGCTGCTGTGCCAGCTCATCCAGCAAACGCCAGAGATCATCATTCTTTACCGGTTTTTTATCCGCGGTACGCCAGTTGCGTGCTTTCCAGCCCGTAATCCACTCTGACATGCCTTTCTGCACATAGACTGAGTCGGTAAACACACGGGCATGGCACGCTCTTTTCAGTGCTTCCAGCGCACGAATCACCGCGGTAAGCTCCATGCGATTGTTGGTCGTATTCATCTCACCGCCGAACAGCTCTTTTTCATGGCCATCATAGTGTATCCATGCGCCCCAGCCACCAGGGCCAGGATTACCTTTGCAGGCACCATCTGCATAAATCTCGACGGTACGGTGCTGGGTAGAATCTATTTTTGTCATGAAAAATCAGGTCTCGCTATTTGTTTTTTTGAATGATCTGATTATAAAACATTCAGCTGCCAATTTAGGGTTTTGTCGCATAGATTAAGAGCCAATCAGCAATACACAAAAGTTGCCGCAAAAAAAATGCACCTGAACAGGTGCATTTTTATCAATCACGTCAATGAATATGTACGCTTATCCATAAACACTTATTGTTTATTTCTAAGATTTGCGGCAATACGCATCCTGAGAGCGTTCAGCTTAATAAAACCGCCTGCATCTTTCTGGTCATACGCGCCTTTGTCATCTTCAAACGTTGCAATCGTCGGATCAAACAGCGAATTGGTTTTACTGTCACGTCCGGTGATGATTACATTGCCCTTATACAGTTTTACGCGCACCCAGCCGTTTACTGAAGACTGTGTATGGTCAATCAATGTCTGCAGGGCAATACGTTCAGGGCTCCACCAGTAACCGTTATAAATCATGCTGGCGTAACGCGGCATCAAATCATCTTTCAAATGCGCGACTTCACGGTCCAGCGTGATTGATTCAATGGCACGGTGTGCTTTCAGCATGATCGTGCCGCCTGGAGTTTCGTAACAGCCTCGTGATTTCATGCCCACGTAACGGTTCTCAACCAGGTCTAAACGGCCGATGCCATGCTTGCCGCCGATCGCGTTCAAATGTGCCAGCAGCTCATGCGGTTTCATCGCTTCACCATTCAGGCTTACCGGATCACCGTTCACATACTCGATATCCAGATACTCAGGTGCGTCCGGTGCTTTTTCCGGACTAACGCTCCAGCGCCACATCGACTCTTCAGCCTCAGCTGCCGGGTTCTCAAGGTGACGGCCTTCGTAGGAGATATGCAGCAAGTTGGCATCCATGCTGTATGGGCTGCCGCCTTGCTTGTGTTTCATATCCACTGGAATGCCATGTTTTTCAGCATAAGCCATCAGTTTTTCACGGCTTAACAGATCCCACTCACGCCATGGAGCGATGATATGGATGTTCGGGTTCAGCGCGTAAGCACCCAGCTCAAAACGTACCTGGTCATTACCTTTACCGGTAGCACCGTGTGAAATTGCATCGGCATTGGTTTGATGTGCAACTTCAATCAGGCGTTTTGCAATCAATGGGCGTGCGATAGACGTACCTAACAGATACTCGCCTTCATACACGGTATTGGCGCGGAACATCGGGAACACAAAATCACGCACGAACTCTTCACGTACGTCATCAATGAAAATCTCTTTAACACCGGCAGATTTGGCTTTTGCACGTGCCGGCTCAAGTTCCTCACCCTGACCCAGGTCAGCGGTATAGGTCACCACTTCACATTTATACTCATCTTGCAGCCATTTCAGAATGACTGAAGTATCAAGGCCGCCCGAATAGGCTAAAACCACTTTATTAATTTTGCTCATTACTTAATTTTCCCTAATTAAATCCTATAGTTACGAACACCTAAAGCTCAAGGTTATTTCGTTAAACTTTGCCTAACAGCAAATACTCCATCAATGCTTTTTGTGTATGCAAGCGATTCTCCGCTTCATCCCACACTACGCTTTGTTTACCGTCAATCACTTCTGCAGAAACTTCTTCACCGCGGTGCGCCGGCAGACAATGCATGAATAATGCATCTTTAGCGGCGACGCGCATCATGTCTGCATCCACCTGCCAATCGGCAAAGTCGCGCATGCGTTCTTCATTCTCGGCCTCGAAGCCCATGCTGGTCCAAACATCTGTCGTGACCAGATCAGCACCTTTTGCAGCATCCATCGGATCAGCAAACACTTCAAAGTGATCATTGCCATACAAATTGGCTCGCTCAGGCTCTACTTCATAACCGGGCGGCGTTGATACATGCACGTTAAAATCGAGTACCTCAGCCGCCTGCAGCCATGTGTTGCACACATTATTGCTATCACCGATCCAAGCCACGGTTTTACCCTTGATTGAACCGCGATGTTCGATATAGGTAAAAATATCCGCCATGATCTGACATGGATGATATTCATTGGTTAAACCGTTAATCACCGGCACACGTGAGTTGGCAGCAAAGCGCTCGATGATTTCCTGCTCGAAGGTACGGATCATCACCACATCACTCATGCGTGAGATCACCTGTGCGGCATCTTCAACCGGCTCACCGCGCCCTAATTGCGAGTCGCGCGTATTCAGGTAAATCGCTGAGCCACCCAATTGCTGCATCCCCGCTTCAAATGAAAGACGTGTACGTGTGCTTGCCTTTTCAAAAATCATGACCAAGGTACGGTCTTGTAACGGCCAGTACTGCTGATAGGTTTTGAATTGATTTTTAATCCAGTGCGCACGCTGAAATACGTGTTCAAACTCGTCACGATTTAAATCATTGAATTGCAGAAAATGTTTTATTGCCATAATGGTTTGGAAGCCAGAGTTTTATTGAAACGGGCTTCGTTCAGTTGATTAATTTGTTGTTAAATGTTTAGTGTATTATTTTGCCAGAAAAGCTTTGATCAAGGCAGAAAGGCGGCTCACCAGCTCGTTGGCCTCGGCTTCATTCATCACTAACGGCGGCAGCAGTCGGACGACTTTATCGGCAGTAACATTGATCAATAGTTTATCAGCCAGTGCCATCTTTACCAGATCACCGCATGGGCGATCAAGCTCGATACCTACCATGAGGCCAGCGTTGCGCACGGTAACAACGCCCGCAGTATCCTTGAATTCGGCAGCGAAACCTTCACGGATCAGGTTGCCGATTTTCTCGGCATTTTCGCGGATGTCTTCCTCTTCGATAATATTGAGTGTCGCCAAACCAGCAGCGGTTGCCAGCGGGTTGCCGCCAAAGGTTGATCCATGTTTGCCGTAAGTAAATACATCGGCAGCCTTACCGCTGGCGACACATGCGCCGATTGGCACACCTGAACCCAGCCCTTTTGCCAGCGTCATCACATCCGGCTTGATATTGGTATGCTGGAATGCAAACCAGGTGCCGGTACGGCCGATGCCGGTTTGCACTTCATCCAGCATCAGTAGCCAGCCATGCGCATCAGCGATTTGACGCAGCGCTTCAAGGTAGGCACTGGCTTCTTTAGGAATATTGATACCGCCCTCGCCCTGTACCGGCTCTACCAGAATCGCCACGATATTAGGATGATGCTCAGCTACATGTTTAACCGCATCCACATCATCGTATGGCACGCGGATAAAACCGCTGACCAATGGCTCAAAGCCTGCCTGCACCTTATAGTTGCCAGTAGCAGACAACGTTGCCAGCGTACGGCCATGGAACGACTGTTCCATCACGATAATTTCAGGATTTTCAATACCTTTATTATGGCCATAAAGACGCGCCAGCTTGATTGCAGCTTCATTGGCTTCACAGCCTGAGTTGCAGAAAAACACTTTATCCATGCCTGAAATTTCACAAATTTTGTCTGCCAAGGCTGATTGTTCGGCAACCTGGTAAATATTAGACACATGGATCAGTCTGGCAGCTTGCTCACTGATGGCTTTCACCAGTTTTGGATGTGCATGCCCCAGGCCATTCACGGCAACACCGGCCAATGCATCCAGATATTTTTCACCCTTATCATCCCATAGCCAGACACCCTCACCTTTAGCAAAGGTAACAGGTTGACGCATATAGGTATTCATCAAATGATCAGACATTTTTTACTCGATACTCAGTTATTTTTTGATAATGCTTACAAGACAGCCTTTAAACACAACACGGGCAAAATGATTAAACAATCATGAATCATCCATGATTGAATTATTCTATTGGTGGTTATAATTTGAAGGGCATGGAAACTCTCATGAGAGTAGCTTAAAACCTCAATCTTGGCAAGTTTTACAACAGGATTAAGGTTGAATATTATTTAATAATCACTTGATAAAATTAGCAATTTAGGCAAAAATCGCCATCCTTGTAATTTTAACTGCCAATCATTTTATTTATGGCATCTTTGAATTTGATCTCCCAACAAGATACGCAAACGCAACTGCCGGTGGCCTGGTATGTTGATGCGGACATTTATGCACTTGAGCAACAGTACATGTTTGCCCAAGCTCCTCATTATCTCGGCCATGAGCTGATGGTGCCCAATGCGGGCGATTACCGCGTGCTTGACTGGTCCGGCGAGGCTAAAGCACTGGTGCATGGCCAAGACGGCATTAACGCAATCAGCAATATATGCCGCCACAGACAGGCTGTCATGCTTAAAGGGCACGGACAGGCGAATAACATCGTTTGCCCGCTACACCGCTGGACGTACGATTTGCAAGGCAAGCTGCTGGGTGCGCCGCATTTCGACCAGAATCCATGCCTGCACCTGGATAAAAAACCGTTACAGAACTGGCAAGGTCTTTTATTCGACAGCAAGCGCGATATTGCAAAAACACTTGCCAATCTTGGCTGCAAACAGGACTTTGACTTTACCGGCTACATGCTGGACCGTGTTGAGGTCGAAGAATACAACTTCAACTGGAAAACTTTCATAGAAGTATATCTGGAAGACTACCACGTAGGCCCGTTCCACCCTGGACTGAATCAGTTTGTGAACTGCGATGCGCTTAACTGGGAGTTTGGCGCAGATTACAGCGTACAGACTGTCGGTTTCAAACAATCACTGACCCGCGCCGGATCACCGGCCTACCAGAAATGGCAGGAACAGGTAGCAAAATACCAGAATGGCAAGCTACCAAAATATGGCGCTATCTGGATGGTGTATTACCCATTCCTGATGATTGAGTGGTACCCGAACGTACTGGTAGTGACACACATTATTCCGCGCGGTGTTGACGCCTGTGCTAACGTGGTTGAATTCTACTACCCGGAAGATATTGCCCTGTTCGAACGCGAATACGTAGCGGCACAGCAGGCAGCTTATGAGGAAACCGCTGTAGAAGACAACGACATCTGCCAGCGCATGCATGATGGCCGTCGTGCCCTGCATGCTCAGGGCATTGATGAACGCGGGCCTTACCAGCACCCGATGGAAACAGGTATGGAACACTTCCACAAATGGTACCGCACACAGATGCAGCAACACATCTGCCAGCGATAATGGCTGCATCCGAGCAATAAAACTCCAGTGAAACCACCCCCTTCCAAGCTTTCCGCCATCAAGCTGCCCAATCTGGGCAGCTTGTGGATGCTGGTAGCGGCACTCGGTTTTGCCATCATGGGCGCACTCGTTAAAATTGGCGCGCAAAAATTCAGTGCCGCCGAACTCGTATTTTACCGCTCCCTGTTCGGACTGGTCAGCATCTGGCTATTCATCGCCATGCAGAAATTACCGCTGGCAACGCCGTATCTGGGAAAACACATGACGCGCGCACTGGTGGGCTTTGCCGCGCTGGTATTATTTTTTTACGCAATTGCATACTTGCCACTGGCAACAGCAATTACACTTAACTACACATCTCCGTTATTTTTGGCTGTACTCATGCCGTTCTTCCTGCATGAAAAACCTAGAAGAATCCTGCTGCTGGCCTTAGTGATTGGCTTTATCGGCGTCAGCCTGCTGTTAAAACCCACCATAGACCAGGATAACTGGTTCGCGGGGCTGATGGGCCTGCTCTCCGGCATTGGCGCGGCGCTGGCTTATGTACATGTAAAACAGCTGGGGCAAGTGAACGAGCCGGACTGGCGCACCGTGTTTTACTTCACACTGGTTTCCACCGTCGGCGCCGGCCTATGGATGCTGTTTGATTCCTTTCAGGAAATCACCTGGCAAGACCTGCTTGTTCTATGCGGCCTGGGCTTATCAGCCACGATTGCGCAACTGGCAATGACTCGGGCATACCGCACCGGCGACACGCTGGTCGTCGCAAGTCTGGCCTATGTAACCATTCTGCTGGCCAGCCTGTTTGGCATACTCTTATGGGGTGAACACCTGAGCTTTGATGCCTGGCTCGCTATCGGACTGATTATCCTAAGCGGCATGATCAGCATCCGCAGTTCACAGCCTGCACAGAAAAATACTGAATAAGCACCCGCCTTGGTGCCAAAAGTATGATTCGGCTCAATGACTTAACAGCACATTACCGCTGGACAATTATTTTATTCAGCAGTAATCTACCCCTCCCGTGTTGAAAACGCCCTGCGCGTACAATAAAGCTGAATCCTGACCCGATGAGACCGTCACGATCAAACCATTGGCCCAAGCACCTGGCATTGCTGCTATTGGCAGCATTGCTGCTCACGGGCTGCTTCGGCGGCACAGTCGCGCAGCAGCTGGCTCGCTCCATATTCATGCACGGTGCCGACAAGGCTACTGCAGCTGCTATTGATGCGCATGAACGCCGGGGGAAACTTGCCACCCAATACATGGTGCCAAACAACAAAGAACTGGATGCCTATCAGCTCGCATTTTTACGTTCTGGCTTTAATGTTATCCAACCTCAGGTGGAAACACTCCCACAGACAGCCGCACAACCAGAGCCGGCACCGCAAGAATTGCAGGCAAGCAAACTGGTTAACGTAGAAGTATGGGGCCTGCTGATCGGTGACGAAAAACAAAAACTACTTGAAAAAGCAAGGTTACAAGGCTCCCAGCTCATTCCCCCTAAAGAACAATGGCCATCATGGTATCTGGCAATCGGCGCTTCAGACGAGATGAAAGCAAGCAATCAGCGCGAATCCATCATATTCCTGATTCCACCTGATATCGGAAAAATGCGCAGCGGCGCAAAAGCGCTGGTAGAGCTGCCGGGCAATGGAGAATTAAGCATTGCCCGCTACACGCTGAACTAGTTTCATGGATTCCAGGTTGAATAGATTCCAGGCTCAGATTGTCAAGCTTGCTTATTTGCAAAATACGGCTTGATTTTCAATATCGCTTTACTGATGATTTTATATCAGCAAAAATCCTGATCTCGATCGTTATTGCCTACAGTAGAAAACATGACACCTATGACGCAAAGCAGGCTGGCCAAGTTAAAGAAGCTGATACATGCAGAGCTTGATCACTTAACAACAATAACCCCTAGCGACCGCCCATGGCAAATGCCATTTACAGCAGCTCTGGCGATAGGTTTACCATTGATAGTAGGCGCATACTTCAATCACCTTGATTACGGTCTGGTTTCTTCCCTTGGCGGACTGGTGTTTTTATACCTGCCAAACACGCCCATGCATCACCGCATGGTCACGATCATGGCCTGTGCATTTGCAATCACCTCATGCTATGCGCTGGGGGTAATGAGTCACTTCTCATCGGCACTGATGGTGCCTGTGCTGACATTTATCTCGATCCTGATCACCATGCTGTGCCGATTCTATGCGCTGGGCATGCCCGGCAGCCTTTTCTTTATCATGGCCGCAGCCATCGGCGCCTATACACCGCTAGACCCATTGCAGGTGCCGCTGATGGTAGGCCTGGTAAGCATGGGCGCACTCATGGCCTGCCTGCTCGCTTTCTTTTACAGCCTGCATAGCCTGCGCCAACATGCGGCAAAAGCCATACCGCCCCTGGCCGCCCCCACTTTTGACTATGTAGTGTTTGATTCCGTGATTATCGGGATATTTGTCGGCATTTCACTGCTGCTGGCACAATCACTGCATCTGGAAAAAGCCTATTGGGTGCCGGTCAGCTGCCTGGCCGTGATTCAAGGAATTTCCGTAAGGGCGATCTGGAACAAACAGCTGCATCGCATTGCCGGCACCAGCATTGGCTTGCTTGTTTCATGGGGGTTGCTGTTACTATCCATGGATAAATGGATGATCTGCCTCGTCATCATGCTGCTGACTTTCATAATCGAGGTGATTGTCGTCAGGCACTACGCTTTGGCTGCCATTTTCATCACGCCACTGACAATACTGCTGGCAGAAACCGCCACTATGGCACATGGCTCAGTCACACTGCTGATTCAGGCCAGGTTTTTTGATACGGTGCTAGGCTGCCTGGTAGGCTTGGCTGGTGGCATCTGCCTGCATAGCCCGGCTTTCAGGAAAACCGTAGGTGACCAAATGAAGCGTTTAATTCCCGCTGACATCAAACGCTGACCATCCGGGGATTAAGCGTCCAGTAATCCGCTGCGCATTGCAATCAACGCAATTTCGGCTGAATTATTGGCATTGAGTTTCTGCTTGATGTTATACAAATGCGTTCCCACTGTGCGCGGACTCAGGAACAGCGTTTCAGCGATCTCATTCGTGGTTTTGCCCTTTGCCAGCGCCATGAATACCTCAAATTCGCGCGGTGACAGCACATCGACCGGGTTCTGGTCACCGGAAAGCTGCTGGATTGCCATTTGCTGTGCAACACTGGCTTCGAGGTACTTTTTACCGGAAGCTACGGTACGAATCGCCTTGATCAACTCTTCGGCTGCGCTGCGCTTGGTTAAATAACCCATCGCCCCCGCATTTAAAACCCGTTTCGGGTGTACTGAATCTTCATGCGCGGACAATACCAGTATCTTCGCCGTATTATCCTTCGCCAGAATACGTTCAATTGCCTCCAGGCCGCCGATACCGGGCATCGTAATATCCATCACCACCACATCCGGTTTATGTTCCATATAGCGCTGGATCGCCAGCTCGCCGCTTTCAGCCTCTGCAATGACTTTCATATCAGCGTCAGACTCCAGCAGCATCTTGAATCCCATGCGTACGACTGCGTGGTCATCCACTAGCATCACGTTAATCTGGCTCATAATTTACGCACTCTTTTCTTTTTCATTAACTCTTTAAAGTCTTATCGGTTTGGATGACTGTTCGGCACAGTAATATTGATTTTGGTACCATGATTAGGTGAAGCGATAATGTTAAAAGTTCCGTTCAATGCCTGCACACGCTCGCGCATGCCAAGCAGACCGAAATGCGTAACCTGATCTACCGCTTCTACATTCATGCCAATGCCATCGTCCTCTATACTCAATTGCAGCTCGCCTGCCGCTGATTTAGTAAGCCGAATATCGATTTTTGCAGCCTGGGCATACTTGAATGCATTATTAAGCGATTCCTGTACTATCCGGTAGAGGTTGATGCTCACGGTTTCACCCAGGCTCTGTAGGTTTCCTGATTCGAGATTTTCAGACAGATAGAGTTGGATTTTAATTTCAGGGTGCTGTGCCTGATAATTAGAAACGGCATCTTTTAACGTCTCTGCCAGACCAAGATTATCAAGTGAGCCAGGCCGCAACTGGCGGACAATATTGTGCATGCCATCGTATATCTGATTCGCCGCAGACACAATCACCTGTGCGCTCGATGCGATCTCGGGCATACCGGCGGTCGCGCTGTTCGCTTTTGCCTTATTGGCAATCCCAACGGCAAAGGTTTTAATCGCCGTCACATACTGGCCAAGCTCATCATGCAGTTCGCGCGCCAGGCTTCTGCGTTCTTCTTCAATATGCTTCTGGATCAGGAATGTCAGCTGGCGGTTCTCTTCCAGTTCGCGCTCTGCCTTAAGCGAATCCGCCATGCGATTGAGACTATGGCCGATACGGTCGAATTCCGGCAGCGCCAGCCTTGGCAGGCGCGTACTCAGGTCACCCTGCTCGATACTGCTGATGGCGGCCAAAATCCGGTTGATTGGCCTTAGGGAATGACTCAGCAGCAGGTACACCATCATATTAATCAATAAGAAAAACGCCAGCCCGACCCATATCAGCTGACGAAAACCGGACCATGCTTCACGAATCGACCCAGCCGAGCTTGAACTGATCACCAGCGTGCCATAGCGTATCTTGCGCTCAACGATTTCCACCTTGGGCTGCACCAGCTTGATAAACCATTCCGGAGGCACCACATCGCTTTTGAACGTGGATTCCGGTGAACTGTAAATCTCACGGCCGGCATAATCATAAAGCTCAATATGGCTGCTGCGCACGTAACCCAGCGACCCTAAAAAACTCTGCAGCACGATATGCGTAGGCCCCATTTCCGGGTTTAATGCCGAGCTTACAATCACAGTATCCAGCAATTGCACCGTCACGCGGCTGGCCGCTTCCACCCGCTCACGAATCGAAACGCGGGTATCGTTTACCAGAATAGTGCCAACCACCAGTATAAAAGCCAGTGAAAGCAAGGTAATCAGCAGATTTAAGCGAAAACGTAAACTCATAAGTTGAAATGAAATCTTGACATGTGTAGAGTTTAACAACTTTAATCAATAATCAATATAGTGTTATTCATGATATGAATTCGTCATTTATCCTAAGCGCCGCAATCGCCATCCAAAACACCATCCTGCTGCACGAATCAGAGCTTGAATCGTTAGACCGTGCGATTGGCGACGGCGATCATTACATTAACATGAAGCGCGGCGCGCAAGTGATTGTAGAAATGCAGCCGGAATTAGCCGCACTCTCACCGGATGCTGCCCTCAACAAAATTGGCATGAAGCTGTTAAGCACCATCGGCGGCGCTTCTGGCCCGCTGCTCGCCAGCTTTTTCCTGAGCATGGCCAAAGTAATCAAAGAAGCAGGTGATACATCCATATTAACTGTTGCCGGTGCATTCACGGCAGGCGTTGACTCAATACGCCAGCGCGGCAAAGCCGATATTGGCGAGAAAACCATGCTCGACGTGCTGATTCCGGTTGCAAATCAATTTAGCGCTATGGCAGCACAAAACGCCAGCGCCAAGGAAATCGGCACAGCCCTGAAGCAAACCGCTGAACAAGGCATGCTGGCAACCAAGGACCTGATTGCCACAAAAGGCCGCGCGGCAGGCTTGGGTGAACGGGCTATCGGACATATCGACCCTGGCGCCAAGAGCTGCCAGCTCATGATAGAAGCAGTTTGTAATTTAATAAAATAAAAAGGCTCACCATGAAAAAATTCATCAATAAAACTGACGATATTTTAATCGAGAGCCTAAGCGGCTTTGCACTTGCACACAGTGATCTGGTCAGCCTGAACCTCGACCCGAATTTTCTAGCCAGAAAACAAAAAGCCACTGACAAAGTTGCCATTATTTCAGGCGGCGGCTCCGGGCATGAGCCACTACACTCGGGCTACATCGGTTACGGCATGCTCGACGCAGCATGCCCCGGTCATGTATTCACCTCCCCGACACCAGACCAGATGCTGACCGCGGCGGAAGCGGTACATGCCGGCAAGGGCATTCTGTTTATCGTTAAGAACTATGCCGGTGATGTGATGAACTTTGAAATGGCAGCTGAAATGCTGCCATTTGAATCAGCGACCGTACTCACCAGCGATGACTGCGCCGTGATCAACAGCACTTACACAACAGGCCGCCGTGGCGTTGCCGGTACTGTAATCGTAGAAAAATGCGTAGGCAGCCTGGCTGAAACCGGCGCCGACCTGCAAGCCTGCAAAGCACTGGGCGACAAAGTCAACAGCCGCACTGCCAGCATGGGGGTCGCCCTCACCAGCTGCACAGTCCCGGCTGCCGGCCGCCCTACTTTTGATATTGACGATACTGAACTGGAAATGGGGGTAGGCATTCACGGTGAACCCGGCCGCAGGCGCGAAGCAATGCGTGAAGCTGACGCCATCGTAACCGATGTTGTGAATGCAATTCTGGACGCCCTGAAACCCGCAGCAGGCAGCGAGGCGCTGCTGCTGATCAACGGTTTCGGCGCTACGCCATTAATGGAACTCTATATAATCTACAACACTGCTGCCAAGCTACTTTCCGCGCATGGCATCAAAATCACACGTTCACTGGTCGGCAATTACACGACCGCACTCGATATGGCCGGTGCCTCGGTTACATTATGTTTGCTTGATGATGAGATCCTGCAGCATTGGGATAGCCCTGTGCATACAGCAGCATTGAGGTGGGGCGTTTAATGAAACATAAAATTGAAGAATATTTGAGCCTAGTACTACAGGCATTTTAAATAAATCATTTTTTCTCTAGCTGCCTGATTAACTCATCAGCCACTAATACCGCGCCAATATTGGATAGGTGATTAGTATCAACATAGAAGACTTGATCACTTTTACCCATCAGGCATTTACCGGCATGACAAAAAGCATCGTCCAGCACAATTAAATGAATATCTTTTTTGTTTTCATACTTAGCAAAAAAACTTCTGGTATAGGACTGCAGCAACTCATGCTCTTCTTGCTTAACGGACATCTTATTGATAAAGCTGCCCTTATCAAAAGATGGCGCACTGAATAAACTCAGCTTTGTATAAAGATGCTTAACATCAATTGTCTGCTGTGGTACCTGAGCCAGAACGTAAACCTCAACCCCGATCGCTTGATACGCTTTAACTGTTCTATCAAAAGCCTGTTCGAACGCCATACGCGAGGCACTTTTTGTTTTTTTATCACCGACATCCACACCTAAAAAGAACATATCAGAACCATCATAATTTCCATCCGTGTATAGAGTCCACCTTGATGTTAAAAATACTTTTTTGATGTTGTTTTTTAAAACATATTCATATTGCCACTCAGCTAGCCTACTGCAAACACCAACGGCACTAGCACCCACTCCTTTAATTATATCCACCCCAAGTAATGGCGGACAGCCGCCCAAAGCTACTTTTTCAAAAGCAATCCCCAGAGATTTTCCGGCAATATCAAAAGTTGCTTGTAATGCTTCTGCGTGACTATCACCGAACACAGCTGATGTCGGATTTTGGTTAACATCGCCCAGTTTACAAAAATCGATATCGACATAATCACCGTTTTTTTTCTTTAAATCCCAATCTTTTCCCACATATTTCTTCTCACACAAGCCGACTGCATCTTCACCTTTCTCAGATTGTGATAAATAACCGGGCAAGTTAAAACGGTCCGGATACCCATCACTCTTTTTGCCAATAGAACCGACTGTAATAAATAACACACTGCCCAAGACACTCAGCAAAAATATTTGCCTCCGGCTGAAACGCTGCCTGTTTCTGAACGGAGTTTCAATATGCCTCCAGCTCAAGTAAGCAAGTGCAAAAGTAGCCATCACTAAAACTGCAAAAAATAACGCATTCGGCTCTTCTACATTTCGATGTCTTGCAAAAGCAAATAAAGGCTGATGCCATAAATATGCGCTGTAACTAATCAACCCTATACCAACCAGCACTTGATTGCCAAGCAACCTGCCAGCAACAGTTTGCTTATCTGCAAACAATATAATGAACGCCGTGCCTATGGTTGGTATCAAAGTGTACAGGCTAGGAAAAGGTGTTTCTTTATTAAACATAAGAACTGCATAAATCAGCAGCGCCAAGCCAATTGCACTAAGGGCCTGCTTGCTTGCATTGCTGATATTTAGGTCAAAGTTTTTTGAAAAATAAAAGGCCAGCAGGGCACCAATCAGCAACTCCCAGAATCGGGATGGCAGAAGATAAAATGCGGCACTGGGCTCGTAATAAACGATGTATTGAGCATAAAAAAGACTGCTCAATAAAATCAAACTAAGCATAAAAAATACAAAAAGCTTGCCGAAGCGCCACGTAATCAGCAATAAAAGCGGGAAAAACAAATAATACTGCTCTTCAACTGCTAGGCTCCATGTATGCAACAACGGCTTAAGCTCATTAGCAGTATCGAAATACCCAGTCTGCTTATAAAAGTAGATGTTGGATATAAACTCCGTAACTTTTACTACGCTTTTTGAAAACCCTCTGATGTCATCTGGTAGCAGCCAAAACCAGGCAAATGGCAGGCAAACCAGCATAACCAGAAACAATGCAGGCAGTATGCGCCTTGCTCTTCGCTCGTAGAAGTTTAGTATGCTGAACGTACCTGCTTCTATCTCTTTAAGGATAATTGATGTAATGAGAAAGCCGCTGATGACAAAAAAAACGTCAACGCCAACAAAACCGCCACTAAAGGTGGTGAAACCTGCGTGAAATAATATAACCGGGATAACTGCTAATGCACGTAGCCCATCTATCTCTTTTCTGTAATTCATGAGCAATATGCTTTTTTTTATTAAGGCTGAATTCTAGCAAAAGTGCTGAAAGTAATGATGAATATATTAAATTAAACCCGGCCCCAAAATTACCATCCCAAAAAAATCAATCTCCAAGTATCATTACCGAAATGTAAAGGCCCGACAGAATCTAGTTACCCCACTACAAAAAAATTTCCTAAATCTATCAACTTAATTGAATTTTTCCATGTCACTAGAATGTGTAAAATGCGGGGCCTGCTGCGCTACCTTTCGTGTTTCATTTTACTGGGGTGAGACCAGCGCTCATGCACAGGGCACAGTGCCTATCGAGCTGACTTCAGCCATCAGCCCGCACCATGTCTGCATGAAAGGCACCGAGCAGAAGTCAGTAAAATGCATAGCACTAGCAGGTGAAGTAGGTAAGCATGTCAGTTGCGGCATTTATGAGCAACGCTCCAGCACCTGTCGTGAGTTTGAAGCGGGCAGTGATGACTGTTACAAGGCAAGGTCGCATCACGGCCTGGCCAATCCTGAAGCCTGTTAGGCCTGCTATAGAATAACATTCCGATTATTCCGGCCTGTGCGCAGCGTCAGTCAGCCTGGCGTAAAAACCTGTTCCCACAGCGTAATCACATTCTGTGCATGGTGTGCGACTGCTGATGGTTCAGTCGTGACCCTGGCTGCCCCCTGCAGTTTGAGCATGTGCTGGGTATGACGATACTCACGATAGGCCGCGGCTACGCGTTCTGCCAAATTGACGTCAATAATGTCCAGCTCACCCATCAGCCTTAACAGGCCGATGTTGCCGATATTGGCTGTAAGCTCCGGATGATCTGGCGCGTGCAGCAGCACCAGATACTGCACCAGGAACTCGACATCGATAATACCGCCGACACTTTGCTTCAAATCAAAAACACCTTCTTGCAGATGCTGTGCGCTGCGCATCTTTTCGCGCATGGAAAGCACTTCTGCTTTCAGCTTTTCACTGCTGCGCTGCTGCGTCATTACCTCAAAGCGGATGGCATCGAATGCCGTGCCTATACTGCTATCGCCTGCAACAAACCGTGCCCGCGTAATTGCCTGGTGTTCCCATAGCCAGGCTTTATGCAGCTGATATTCCCTGAATGCGGCGACACTGCTCACGAGCAGGCCGCTGTTGCCATCGGGGCGCAGCTGCAAATCGGTTTCATACAGCAGGCCGGCAGAAGTCAGGCTGTTAAACCAGTTATTGATACGTTGCGCAAAACGCGCGTAAACTTCGCCCGCATCAGGCGCCTCATCATCATACAAAAAGATAATATCCAGATCAGACGCATAGCCAAGCTCCTTACCACCCAGCTTGCCGTAGCCGATCACTGCAAATTTTGGTGTTTCAAGATGCTTGCCGCGCACATTAGGCCAGATCGTTTCCAGACCCAGGCTCAATATCAGGCAGGCCAGGTCACTCAAGTAATCAGACAGGGTTTCCAACACCAGCTCGCCGTTAATGTCCTGTACGGCAAAACGGAATACGTTGGCATGCTTGAAATGGCGCATGATATCCATCTGCTGCTCGACATCACCGTCAGCCTGCGCCAGCCGTTGTTTCAGTTCCTTGCGCATTTCAGTGAAATCAGGGGCGGCATATAAAGTACGTGTATCCAAAAGCTCATCCAGCAAAATAGGATGCTGTGCCAGATAACCAGCCAGCCACGGGCTGCTGCTGCACAGTTTCACCAGTAGCTGCAGCGCCTGCGTATGCTCTGCCAGCAAAGCCAGATAACTGGCGCGGCGGCATATGCTTTCTATGAGATCAATCACCCGCGTTAAGGTGACATCTGCATTTTTCATGCGGGCAGACTGCGCGATTACATGTGGCATTACGGCGTCAAAACGCTGACGGCTAAGCTCCGGCAATTGCAGGTAACGGGCGCTGTGATGCAATACTTCCAGATGCCGCAAAATTTCTCCTGCATCATCGAACCCCATGTTTTCCAGCGCCGGGATTGCCGCTGCCTCACTGACCGCGCCGTTCCAGATAGATTTCTCGAGTTCAAATGCATCCTTGCTGCTGCCGGTCTCATTAAAGGTCGCATCAAAATGCTGCTGTACCTGGCTACGATAAAGATTCAATTGCACAAGCAGCTCATGCCAGCCGGAAAAATTCATGGCCCTGGCAATGCGTTCGCGTGCTTCATCGCTCTTGGGCAGCTCATGCGTCTGTGCATCTTCAACATACATTAACCGATGCTCAAGATTACGCAGAAAATAATAAGCGTCGGTCAACTCGCTGCACGCCTGTGCTGACAGTATGCCCATATTATTAAGCAAGGCAAGGACGGACAGCGTAGGCTTTATCTGCAGGCTGACATCGCGGCCACCCCGAATCAGCTGAAACACCTGCGCAATGAATTCAATTTCGCGAATACCGCCGCGCCCGAGTTTGATATTGTCATGCATGCCTTTGCTGTTCACATCACGTTGAATCTGTATTTTCAAATCACGCATGCTATCGAACGCGCCAAAATCCAGATATTTGCGGAACACGAACGGCTTGAGCAATTTTGAAACCTGATGACCGCCGGTGATTTCACGGCCTTTAATCCAGGCATAACGTTCCCACTCCCGGCCATTATTCTGGTAATAACACTCCAGCGCATACAGATTGCTTACCAATGCGCCTTCGGAGCCAAATGGGCGCAAACGCATATCGACGCGGAACACAAAGCCGTCTTCGCTAACCTCATCAATCGCGGCGATAAGTTTCTTGGCAAGGCGTGTAAAAAAATCCTGGTTACTCATGGATTTTGCACCCTGCGTCTCGCCTTCGGATTCATAGGCAAAAATCAAGTCAATATCAGACGAAACATTAAGCTCGTAGCCGCCCAGTTTCCCCATACCAATCACAATCAAATGCTGCGGCTCGCCGCTGGCGCTTACCGGCTGTCCATGCACCTCCACCAGCCAGCTGTTGAGATAATGAATCGCCGTGTTGACTGCACATTCAGCAAGCCACGAGGTAGTTTGCATGACCTCATGCAGATCTGCCAGGTTATTCAGATCACGTACGATGATACGTGCCATTACATGCTTGCGTAACGACCTGAGTGCCCGTTTAAGGCTAGGTTCATCAAAAATATTCTGTTCTGCCAAATATTTTTGCATGTCTTCTATCTTATAGCTTTTATGCAAGTTTTCTAACAAATCATGCAGTAGCAACGCATCCTTTCCCAACATTCTTGCTAAAAACGGACTACAGGAAGTTGCATGCATGACATAAGCCTCATCATTAGATGGGATGCGGTTGTCAGAGAATAAATTATCGTGTGTTAGCATAGTTTTTTTCAGGTAATATTACGTACGTTACAAAGATGTAACATGTTCAATGTGGTCAAATACCGGCAACATTTATTATAAGTGTGTAACAGCGATTTAAGGGGTTTTAAGCATGTCAATTGAATCAGTTCTTCATGAAAATCGGGTTTTTGAGCCAAGTGCCGACTTTGTAAAATCCGCCAACGTCTCCGGCATGGCTGCATACAATGCACTGTGTGCCGAAGCCTCCGCCGACTATGAAGGATTCTGGGCCAGATTAGCCCGTGAATTATTGATTTGGCACAAACCTTTCACAAAAACACTTAATCAGGATAATGCGCCATTTTACAAATGGTTTGAAGATGGCGAGCTTAATGTTTCAGCCAACTGCCTGGATAAGCACCTGAATACGATCCCCGACAAAGTTGCGATTATTTTCGAAGCTGACGACGGCAGCACCAGAAATGTAAGCTACAAAGAACTCTATCACCAAGTCTGCCAGTTCGCGAACGGCCTCAAGAAACTTAACCTGAACGTAGGCGACCGCGTGGTTATCTACCTGCCTATGGGTATCGAGGCAGTAGTGGCGATGCAGGCCTGCGCGCGCATTGGCCTTATTCACTCTGTTGTATTCGGCGGCTTTTCAGCCAAAAGCCTTAACGAACGCATTATCGATGCCGGCGCGCGCGCTGTCATCACTTCTGACGGCCAGTTCCGTGGCGGCAAAACCTTGCCGCTCAAAGCAGCCGTGGATGAAGGCATCAACATGGGCGGCTGCGACACGATTGAAAAGGTCATTGTACTCAAAAAAACTGGCCAGGATATCGAATGGCAGGCCAACAATATCTGGTGGCATGACCTGACTGCAGGCGCAGCCGACACTTGCGAACCAGTCATGGTGAACGCAGAGCATCCGTTATTCCTGCTTTACACTTCCGGCTCCACCGGCAAACCAAAAGGCGTGCAGCACAGCTCTGCCGGTTATCTGCTGCATGCGATGAACACTATGCGCTGGACTTTTGACATCAAGGACAATGACGTGTTCTGGTGTACCGCAGACGTGGGCTGGATTACCGGCCATAGCTATGTAGCGTACGGGCCACTGGCAATGGGCGCAACACAGGTTGTATTCGAAGGCATTCCGACTTACCCCAATGCGGGCCGGTTCTGGGAAATGATTGCCAAACACAAAGTATCAATTTTCTATACTGCCCCGACTGCGATCCGCTCGCTGATCAAAGCTTCTGAAACCAACCCTGAAGTACATCCAAAGAACTATGATCTATCGAGCTTGCGCCTGCTGGGTTCTGTAGGCGAACCAATCAACCCTGAAGCATGGATGTGGTACTACGAAAACGTAGGCAGCAGCCGCTGCCCGATTGCCGACACCTTCTGGCAGACTGAAACCGGCGGCCATGTGATTACACCTTTACCGGGTGTTACGCCATTGATCCCAGGCTCTTGCACGCTGCCTTTCCCCGGTATTGATATTGATGTGGTGGATGAAACCGGAAAAGACGTACCTTGGGGCACCGGTGGCTTATTAGTCATTAAAAAACCATGGCCCTCGATGATTCGCACTATCTACAATGACCCCGAGCGCTACAAAGCCAGCTACTACCCGGTGGACCTGGGCGGCAAGACTTACCTAGCAGGCGATGGCGCGGTGCGCGATGCAGTCACCGGCAATTTCACCATCATGGGCCGTATTGATGACGTACTCAACGTATCCGGTCACCGTTTAGGCACCATGGAAATCGAATCGGCGCTGGTTGCCAATCCATTGGTAGCTGAAGCGGCTGTAGTGGGTAAACCGCATGATGTAAAAGGTGAATCTGTTGTGGCGTATGTCGTGCTGAAAGGCGCCCGTCCGGAAGGCGATGCGGCCAAGAAAATCGTGGCAGAACTGCGCGACTGGGTGGGCAAGGAAATCGGCCCGATCGCTAAGCCGGATGAAATCCGCTTTGGTGACAACCTGCCAAAAACCCGTTCCGGCAAGATTATGCGCAGATTGTTACGCACACTGGCGAAAGGCGAAGAGATTACATCCGACATCTCAACACTGGATAACCCGGCAATTCTGGAACAGCTGAAAGAAGTAGTGAAATAGGTAGTTGAAACATACAATCGATGACGACACCTCACAGCTGGTTTTATTGGGCCATCATGTCGGCAGTTTTTGCGGCACTGACTGCCATATTTGCCAAAATCGGCATACAAGGTGTCAACTCTGATTTTGCTACGCTGATCCGCACTTTTATCATCAGCGTAGTACTCGTGTTTTTTGTATGGTTTACCGGAAAATGGAGCGATCCATTCGCCCTGACAGCTAAAACATGGGCGTTTCTCGGCTTATCGGCACTGGCAACGGGAGCGTCATGGATATGCTATTTTCGTGCATTACAGATAGGCGATGCCTCCAAAGTAGCACCGGTAGATAAACTCAGCCTAGTACTCGTTGCCATTTTCGCATTTACATTTTTAGGCGAACGTCCGGCAGCCAGGGAGTGGGTAGGCATTGCAATGGTAGCGGCCGGAGTCATGCTATTAGCAATCAAGCGCTGATATTTTTTTGATCATTAACTACAGGAAATTCAATCATTGAATAATCTTATTATTGGCCTTTGTCTTTTGGCCATTGCACCAATGGCTGCAGCCAAACCAGCATTCACCGGCCAGGATTTCAGCGGCGTGTACGACTGCAAAGGCGATGACAGCCACGAAGGAAAATACACCGGTACAGTTACCATGGAGCTTGTGCCGTCACAGAGCCTGAACAACTACGGCGCCTATAAATTCAAGCTGGAAGTACCGAACTACGGCACTTACTCAGGCCAAGCCGCCGCTCACGGCAGCAATGCGGCAATGCACTTCGCGCTGGCCGACCAGAGTGCAAAAGACTACGGCACCGGTATTGCCAACTTTAAAAAGCACAAAACAGGCAAATGGTCTTTCAGCAAGTACTACTATGAACCCGAGTTCAAGGACGGTAATTACGGTACTGAAGAATGCACTCAGCGCTGATGTTACGGGGCTACCTATATAAGTCGTCAAAATAATACCCAAGCCATCAACTTAATTTTTTCTAAAAATATACTTTCAACCAGGCTCGGTGCTGCCTCTGCTTATTATTCCAACGTACTGCCATTTTGAAATTACGGGCATTTAACTATTTCGGGTAAAATGCCACCTTTGTATTTTTAGCGTCACTAAATTACCCATGTCTCCTCTGCAAGAAGAAATCTCCAAACGCCGCACCTTTGCCATTATTTCGCACCCGGATGCGGGTAAAACCACACTGACCGAGAAACTGCTGTGGTTCGGCGGCGCAATTCAGGTCGCCGGTGAAGTGCGTGGCCGCAAGGCGGCGCGCCATGCTACATCGGACTGGATGGAGCTGGAGAAGCAGCGCGGTATTTCAGTGACTTCATCTGTGATGCAGTTCCCGTATCGCAGCCATATGATCAACCTGCTCGACACACCAGGCCATGATGACTTCTCTGAAGATACTTATCGCACACTCACCGCAGTGGATTCTGCAGTGATGGTGATTGACTCGGTAAACGGCGTTGAGGCCCAAACCATCAAGCTGCTAAACGTATGTCGTATGCGCGACACGCCGATTATCACGTTCATCAACAAACTGGATCGTGAGAGCCGCGCACCGATCGAACTGCTGGACGAAATTGAAACCACACTCGGCATGGAATGCGCGCCAATCACCTGGCCTATCGGCATGGGCAAGACTTTCCGTGGCGTTTATCATTTGTATAACGACGAAATATCATTCTTTGACCCACGTGCTGAAAAAGGCACATCTGAAGTGATCAAAGGCCTGGATAATCCACGCCTGGATGAAGTACTCGGACATCAGGTTGAAGACCTGCGCCTGGATATTGAACTGGTACGCGGCGCATCGCACACCTTTGATAAAGAGCGCTACCTGAGCGGCAAACAAACGCCGGTATTTTTTGGCTCTGCCATCAACAACTTCGGTGTACAGTCATTACTGGATGCGGTAGTCGAGCTATCGCCACCTCCGCAGGCAAGAAACACGGCCAGCCGCCCGGTCGCACCGGATGAAAGCAAGTTTTCAGGCTTTGTATTCAAGATTCAGGCCAATATGGACCCAAAACACCGTGACCGTATTGCATTCCTGCGTGTTTGTTCCGGCCGTTTTGAACGCGGCATGAAAATCAAGCAGGTCGCCTCCGGCAAGACTTTGAGCGTAAACAATGCCATTACCTTTATGGCGCAGGACCGTACCACGATGGATGAAGCCTACTCCGGTGACATTATCGGCATTCCTAACCACGGTACCGTCAAGCTGGGCGATACGTTTACTGAAGGCGAGAGCCTCAAATTCACCGGCATCCCTTCATTTGCACCGGAATTCTTCCGCCGTGCACGCATCAAGAACCCGATGAAAATGAAGCAGCTGCAGATCGGCCTCAAGCAACTAGCCGAGGAAGGTGCAGCGCAGCTGTTCCGCCCATTGCTATCAAACGACCTGATTCTGGGTGCTGTAGGCATGCTGCAGTTTGATGTAGTCGCACACCGGCTGGAGCATGAATATGGTGTAGACATGATGTTTGAACCATACGACTGCTATACCGCACGCTGGCTGCATGGCAAGGATGCAGACCTCAAGGCGATTGCCGATAAATATGGCTTTAACGTAGCACTGGATGGCGCAGACGATTACGTATACCTGGCGCCGAATCGCGTGAACCTGCAAATGGCGCAGGAGCGCTATCCGGATATTGAGTTCAAAGAAACACGAGAGATCGCTTAATTCCATTAAAAGCTCATGATGTTATGCCCCTGCGAAAGCGGTAAACCCTACAGCAAATGCTGCGAGGTTTACCACCTGGGCTCACCCGCCCCAACCGCTGAAGCCCTGATGCGTTCGCGATACAGCGCTTATGCACTCGCGGATCGGAATCCGGCTTTAGTCGACTACCTGCTGCAAAGCTGGCATATCGATACAAGGCCGCCAAGCATGAATCTGAGTGGTGAAAATGCAACGAAATGGCTGGGCTTGCAAATCAAACACCATCACAATATTGATGCCGAAAATGCAACCGTTGAATTTGTCGCGCGCTATAAACCTGCTGATAACCCGGGTGGTAAAGCTGAAAGGCTGCACGAAACCAGCCGCTTCAAACACATTGGTGACCGCTGGTATTATGTAGACGGCGATTACCGCTAAACGCAAAAAGAACTAGCATACGGCCGCATTCAGTCACATATACGTCATATACCCGCCACAAAATATTCACGGTAAATTCATATTGATTAAGTAGTATCCATCCCGTAACGCCCACACAAAACTTTTTAAAAACAGTTGGGCTCACATGAGATGACCACCATGGTGTATGAAAAATCTGCGCTAGGCTTTAATGAATTTATCACAGACAAACGCACACTGGGCGTACGAGAACGCCAGGTACTGCTGCTGGTAAACGGTGTTCGTAAATTAGATGACCTGGAAAAGTTTTTTAAAAAAGAACTGCTGATAGATACGATCAGAAAGCTGGAATCTGAAGGTTATATCCAACTGCCAATTGAACAGCAGCAGCAACAAAAAAGCCAGCAACAGCAAGCTGATCACACAAACGCATTTCCTGTCACGCTTTCATTTTTAGACGCACCTGATACTTCCGAACCGATCTGCCCGGCAAAACTGGCTGCGGTAAAAACAATATTGATTGAAGCGGCTGATGATTACCTCGGCATCATGGGCCGGGGTATTAAAACGAAGATCGAAGCCTGCGATAATGAAGACAATTTAAGGCAATGTATATCAAGCTGGCATATGGCTATGCGTGAATCCAAACTCGGGCGCGAGTCTGCGAGCTTTCTGATGGAGCAGATTCACCAGACCCTGGAAGGAAAAATAGTGGGTTCTAAAATAATAAATGCTGTGAATGGCAGTCAGCCACAGCATTAAATACATCTATAGAGTTACCTGATGTAAGCAATGTGACCTTTGATCTTACTAAGGATTGGTCTCAACGCAGTTTATCCAAATACATACCCCTCTTTTCATACTACATTCAAATGACATATGACTATTTAGATAGTCATATGTCAAACACCATACTCACGCTTACTTTTGCTTTTAACTCTAAATAAATGGTAAAATTTCCCTATATTTTTATAATCTTAAATATAACAACACTTCTTGGTATCTAGGATTGCTATATAGATAAAGTCCGGCAACTAATTAAAAATTAGGCATATTAAAAATGAATGTACTCAAAGCAATCATACTTTTTACTACTTTTTCAACGATAGCTATTGCTGACGAATCTCAAAGAATAAACTTTAACGAGTACTCTAAAAAAATAAAAAGTCTCACTTCTGTATGCTCTAAAAAAAACATGGATGCTTTTAACGGCTTCTGTCTCTCTCAAAAATATGAAAAACAAACCATTACCTCTATAACTGTTGCATTGCAACTTCTAGGATATGAAAATTTTTACAAAAAATGTGAACATTCAGATTTATCAGATAGGAATGACTTATTAATCCAATCTTTAAATATAGAAAATACAAAACAGTTTTATGAGGAAATGAAAACCCAAACTGAGGCGATAGAAAATTATTCAAATCATTTTGATTTCTGTAAATCCAAAAATCAAAATGATTTAACAGCATCGAATAAATTAAAATGGTTTGAATATATGCTTGATAAAAATTTAAACTATGTAAAAGACGAAAATAGCGGCCTACATCTAGTTAAAAAATCTGCTGCCGATAGAACAATAAACATCATAGAGATTTTAAACGTCACCTACGCGTCCTCCCCTGAAATCACATCTAAACCATCCATAAAAACTAATTCAATCGAAAAATCCGGAGTAATTTTAAAAAATGGTATTTATCAGTCGCCATTTCATGGCTTCCAGCTGAAAGTACCAAGTGTTGCAAACTCTACTCAAATACGTGTTATTCAATCTATTATTTCTAGCCGGCCTGATGGGTCGGCAATAACAAGTGATGTAATATTTTTACCTAACGATAGTTATGGTGCGTCTGCCCTAGTTGTAACTAGACTTAGAGATGATCGCCCCAAAGATACCGAAAGCATATTGGCGAAATTTACGCCTCTTAATGAAAATGAGTTGGAAAAAGCGAAACAACAAGGTGTCACGTATAAAAGGATAGATACAACCTACGGGACAACCCTCCAAAGGACAATTAAAAACCGCCGTATTACTCCATACTTTCCATATCAATTTGCTGTAGATAACTCTGAAACAACAAGCTCCGTTGGAGTTTCAAGATTTGTGGTAACTAATGATTTTTTACTTGAGTTCATTACTATCACTGACAGTAGGCATGTTAATGATATTGCCAAATTAGATTCAGCAGCAGAAACTGAACTGGATACCCTTATGAAGTCATTGATTAAATTACCTCAACTGCCTCACATATCACTCTAAGTGACAGCTTTAAATATTAGTAAACTTTAAATACTGAGTACTCAAAGATTCCCTCTACACTTTAAAAGTTTAAAAAACTGATTTCCTTATGAGTTTAGCCTTTAAAATTTATGGGCACGAGTAGAGAATAAATCCAGACAACTAAACTTGATCAGGCGCTCTCGAACGCTTCGCAGAACTGGCTTAATAACTGGCCAAAAATCGGCAATATCTCTTCCACATCATGCGGGCTGTCATCATCCGTGCCTGCAATCACAAATGCAATCACCACCTTGTCCAGGTTTTCCCTGAATTCCACCCAGTGTTCAGCTTCCGCTTCGGCAATCAGCTGAAACTTATTAAACCCTGACTCAATGATTTCAATCAGTTCAGCATCCGGCAAGCCTGCAAACAAGGTCTTGGCAATCGTGACCTGCGCTGCCGCAAATTCAGGATTAATATCTTCCCGAGCCAGAGGTGTCGTGAAAAAAGCATAGTTCAGCAATGCAAATGCCTGATACACGCTGAGCATGTCAAAGTTCTCGGTGCGCTCCTCCAGAGGAGAACGCTCTGCAGACTGTATCGCCTTGAACGTCACATAACAACTCAAATAATCAGCCGCATTCAGTGCATCATATTCATCCAGATTGGTGCTTGGCGTTTCATCATCACGTAATGAAGCCGCTAAACTCAGAGCATGCATCAGTTTTAAGCGTTGTGAATAAGTGGTTTGCATAATCGATATTCCAATTCAAATTTTAAAATTTAAAACACTATTAAACCGCCGATAATAAAAATCATCAATCAATGACAGGCATCGCTTCCAGCTGCTCATGCAGCTCTAACCAGCGCTCCTCGGCCGTTTCCAGTTTACTTGCCAATTCTGCCTGTGCTTTTAGCAGCTGTTGCAACTCCGTCTTATCGGATGCGCTGTAAAGCTCAGTATCATTCAAACGCTCATCACAGGCTTTTTTCTCCGCCTGCATCTGTGCCATCTTACGTTCGACCTGCTCCAGCTCTTTTAACAATGGGCGTCGTTCGACGATTCGCGCCTGACGTTCGGCCTTGTTCTGCGCCCTGTCATTTTTATTCGGCTTATCCGTTACCTGTGACTGTGCAGCCTGTTTTTCTTTCAGGCGCCGCTCATTCAACCACTGGCTGTAATCCTCAAGATCACCATCAAACGCTTCCGCCTTGCCATCAGCCACCAGTATGAATTGGTCACAGCTGGCACGCAATAATGCCCTATCATGCGACACCAATATTACGCCGCCTTCAAAATCCTGCAATGCAAGCGTTAAGGCATGGCGCATTTCCAGGTCAAGGTGGTTGGTCGGCTCATCCAGCAATAGCAGATTCGGCCGCGTCCAGATTAATAGCGCCAGTGCCAGCCGTGATTTTTCACCGCCGGAGAAATTGGCACAAGGTGACCTTGCCATATCCCCTTTGAAATCAAAACCACCCAGGTAATTCAGGTGTTCCTGCTCACGGGTCAGCGGATCCAGCTTCATCATGTGCTGCAGCGGCGAATCATCAAGGCGCAGCTGCTCAAGCTGGTGCTGTGCGAAATAGCCGATATTCAAGTCCTTGCCTTCCACACGCTTGCCGGATAAGGGTTCAAGCTCATGCGCCAGCAGCTTGATCAGCGTGGTCTTGCCTGCACCGTTTTTACCCAGCAGGCCGATACGTTCACCGGGACGGACCGCCAGTTCAATATTACTGATAAGCGGCTGCTCACCATAGCCTACACTCATGCCATCCAGCACCAGCAATGGATCAGGGGCGGCAACCGGCGCCCTGAATTCAAAACTGAACTGTGAATCCACATGTGCGGCGGAAATCATTTCCATGCGCTCCAAAGCCTTGATGCGGCTTTGTGCCTGGCGTGCTTTGGTCGCCTGTACGCGGAAACGGTCAATATAGCTTTGCAGGTGAGCGACCTTGCGCTGCTGCTTCTCAAACATGGCCTGCTGCAAAGCCAGTTTTTCCGCACGCTGGCGTTCAAAATCCGAATAGCCGCCACGGTATAAGGTCAGCGTCTGTTGCTCAATATGCGCGATGTGGTTCACGATCGCATCCAGAAAGTCACGGTCATGCGAAATCAGAAACAAAGTACCGCGATAGCTTTGCAGCCAGCTCTCCAGCCAGATGACGGCATCCAGGTCCAGATGGTTGGTAGGCTCATCCAGCAGCAGCAAATCCGAGCGGCACATCAGCGCGCGCGCCAGGTTCAGACGGACACGCCAGCCACCGGAAAATGTGGACACCGGCTGCAGCAATGCAGCCTGGCTGAAACCCAGGCCGCTTAACAGTTCAGCAGCACGTGCTTTGGCACTGTATCCATCAACATCAGCCAGGCGCTGGTGCAGCTCGGCAATCAGCTCGCCCTGGTGGTTCGCCTCGGCCTTAACCAAAGCAGCTTCGATTTCACGCAACTCAATATCGCCATCCAGCACAAACTCGATGGCCGGCATCGGCAATGCAGGTGTCTCCTGCGCGACATGGGCGACCACCCAGCTTGCCGGCATTTCAAAATCGCCCTTTTCAGGATGCAGTTCGCCGCGCAGCATGGCAAAAAGCGATGACTTACCTGCACCGTTTGCACCGGTAAGACCTACTTTATGGCCGGGATGCAGCTGTAAACTGGCACCCTCGATCAGAATTTTTGTGCCGCGGGTTAATGTAAGTTGTTTAAATTGAATCAAGTCATTACACTCTGTAAAAATGGCAGGCTATATTTTAAGTTCAGGCCAAGCAACTTTGACCAAAGGCGCTATTCTAAATGATTCAGGTAAGAGTTCTCATAATTCTTTCATAATTGCGATGCATGATGCATTGGATATTTACCTGGTTTTACATAGTATTTGCATCTGCAATGCCTTGTAAAACATACTTGCTGACTGATATTGCAGTAAAATGCATGCTTAATAAATAATTCAAAAAAACTGACCAAACAATGCTTAAGAAATCCGTACTCTGGTTATGCCGTTCGGTACTATGGCTCACCGGAGTTATGCTCTCTATTATGCTGATTGCGGCATTGACCATCCAGTTCTGGGTCATGCCGAATATCGGGCAATATAAACATGATATCGCCGCATTCGCGACTAAAGCAGCCAAGCAAAAAGTCGCTATCGGCGACATCAAGGCGAGCTGGCGCGGCGTTAATCCGCACCTGTCAATCAGCAACATTGATATATTCGATGCGGAAAACCGTCTTGCATTACAGTTAAAAAATACCGAAGTGTCTTTATCATGGTTAAGCATACCAATGCTTGAGCCCCGGTTAGATACGCTTGTGATTCAGTCACCGGAACTCACTATCCGGCGCATTGCTTCCGGCGAAATTTTTGTTGCCGGCATCAGCATGAGCGGTGAATCGAAACCTGACCTGCCAAACTGGCTGTTAAGGCAAAATACTGTAGAAATCAACCAGGCCAAAATTATGTGGCTTGATGAAAAGCGCGGCGCTCCGATACTTAGCCTTGGCAGTTTCAACCTGCAGCTACACAGCCCACTATGGAGAGGCCTGGTCAAGAACCATAGCTTCAAAATAAGCGCCATCCCTTCTGTCGGCACGAGAAACCCCATATTGGCTGACGGCAATTTTTATGGTGACGATATCAGCAAAACTCGGGAGTGGGATGGCCATATCAACCTGGGCTTAAAAAACACCGACCTGGCGGCATTTAAGACCTGGGTAGATTACCCGATTGATATACATACCGGCATTGGTTCTACCAGTGTGAATATCAAATTCAAGAACCATGAACTGCAGTCGGTCAGCAGCAATGTTGATATCAAAGACCTGCAAATACAAACCAGTTCCGGAGTGCTGCCGGTAAAGCTGCGTAAACTCACCGGCAACCTTGACTGGCAGAACTTAAGCAAATTTCAGCTGATTGGCACGAAGCCGGGTAAATCCGGCTACGCAATCAGTGTCAGCCGATTATCTGCCAGCGCCGACAACGGTCTCAACCTTCAAGACCTGAAAGCCGACTATTCAGACACCACGGCCGGCAAGCAAACCTTTAACCTTGAACTCGCAAGATTCAATCTGACCGGCATACACGAATACCTGGCGTTTCTGTCTTTGCCTGATACCCTGCAACAGCAGATCACAGCAGCAGCGCCCAATGGCACACTTAAAAATCTGGAACTGCACTGGGAAACCCTGAACAATACAACTACGGCTTACCACGTCAATTCTGAATTCGAGCATTTAAATATCAATGCCCAGGAGCAGATACCAGGCTTCAGCAATTTATCCGGTGAGTTAAAAGCCAGCCACAAAGGTGGGCAGCTTCAGCTTAATTCAGCCGGCAGCAAGCTGGACCTGAAAGGCATCCTGCGCTGGCCTGTCCCGCTGGATAAACTGACAGGGGAAGTCAGCTGGCAGATTAAGGGCAAAGCCACCCAAATCAATGTAAGCAGGCTCAACATCAACAACCCGCACTTATCCGGCACCGTAAATGCAAGTTACCTGATGGACGGCATTAAAGGCGGCGATCTGAACCTAACCGCCCATTTTGATAAAGGCGATGCAAAATACGCGCTATATTATTACCCGACAATGCTCGGCGAGGCGACCCTGCAATGGCTGGATACGTCTATCCTGGCAGGCCGCGCTGAAGATATTGACCTGACCGTAAAAGGCCGCCTGGCGGACTTTCCATTTGTTGATAGTAAAAACCGCCTGGATCCAAAACTTGGGCTGTTCAGGGCTACCGCCAAACTGAGTGACGCAACCCTGGAATACGGCACCGACTGGCCCGTGATCAATAACCTTGGGCTGGACCTGCTATTTGAAGGCAAACGTATGGAGCTTAATGCCCATACTGGCAGCATACTTGGCAACAAGATCATTAAAAGCAAAACCACGATTGCCCAGCTTGATGCTGACTATCCCATCCTCAGCGTCACTTCCGAAATCACGGGCCCGGTCAGTGAAGGCATCCACTTTGTAAACAAAAGTCCGGTGCTGGAAGTCACACAAGGCTTTACCGAAGACCTCAAAACCAGCGGCAGTGGCAAACTGAGCCTGGGCTTGATGATCCCGATGCAGAATCTGGAAGCGGCAAAATACAAAGGGCTGTACCAGATCACCAACGGCAGCATGGAAAACGCCAGCATCCCCGCACTCAGCCAGATCAATGGCGTACTGGAGTTCACTGAGAACAACCTTTCAGCCAAAAATGTCAAAGCCTTTGCTTTCGGTTCGCCTGTGGCTTTCAACCTGAGTTCCGGCAAAGACAAATCCATTCGTGTGGCGGCAAAAGGCCGCATGAGCGAGGATGGACTTAAACAGTTATTTAAAGACCAGAACTTTGAAAAAGTCTCAAATTACATCAGCGGTAGCGCGGAATGGACAGGCAATATCCTGATCCAGAAACCGCGCGTCAACATCAGCATCCGTTCCGACCTGCTTGGCATCAACTCTCAATTGCCGGCACCGCTGGATAAAACTGCTGACAGGCCGCTGAATCTGCTTGTAGATAACAGGCAGGATACAAACACCGACCAGCTCCGCGTGACGCTTGGCAACAAGGTCATGGCAAAAATCACACGTTCAGCAGAAAACGGTAAGCTTACACTCCAGCGTGCAGACATCAAGTTCAACACTGAAGCGGTATCTGCCACAGCAGATACCGGGACCGCTCCAGATAGCCGGTTTGCCGGCATATCATTAAACGGCAGCCTGGATTACCTTGATGCCGATGCATGGCGTTATGTCATTAAAAACATCAGCGACGGCAACAAGCAGGCAATGCCGTTTGCATTTCAGCAAACTGCCCTCACCATTAATGCGCTGGACATTTTTGACCGCCGCATCAATAACCTGAAAATCAGCAATGTGCCCAACAAAGAAGGCCTGCATGTCAATGTTCAAAGCCGGGAGATCACCGGTGACCTGCAATGGATCAGCCAGAACAACGGCAAGCTGATTGCACGCCTGAGCAACCTGTCCATTCCCGGCAATGCACCGGACAAACTGACAGCAATCAAGGATTCCGGCAGCTCGCTGCCACAGCAGTTCATCAAGCTTGAGCAGGATTACCCGGCCCTGGATATCGTTGCGGATAATTTTGAATTCAACAAGAAAAATTTCGGCGCACTGGAACTGATCGCTTATCCGCAGAACGATAACTGGGATATCCAGAAAATCAAGTTCAGCAGCCAGGATAGCGTGATCAGTGCCGAAGGCCAGTGGAACAACTGGATCAGGAATCCGAATACTTTCCTGAATGTAAGCTGGGATATCAAGGATTTAGGAAACACCCTGAAAAGATTTGGTTATCCTGATACCGTGAAAGACGGTGCCGGAGAGTTAAAAGGAAGACTGCACTGGCCGGGAAGCCCCTCACAGTTCAATACCACGCGTCTCAATGGTGATCTGGAATTTGAAGTACGTAATGGCCAGATTCTGCAGGCACAGCCTGGTGTTGGCCGTTTGCTGGGTCTGTTGAGCCTGCAAAGCCTGCCGCGCAGGCTGACTTTAGACTTCAGGGACCTATTCAGCAATGGCTTTGCTTTTGACAAAATCAACGCAACGGTTAAAATCAGTCAAGGCGTCATGCGCAGCGACAACTTTGTGATGACAGGCCCGGCTGCCGATGTGGAAATGAAAGGTGAAACTAACTTGCAGAAAGAAACCCAGCACCTTTTTGTTAAAGTACTGCCACGCATCAGTGACAGCCTTTCGCTTGCCGCGCTTGCCGGCGGGCCGCTGGCTGGAGCTGTCGCATTTCTGGCACAAAAGGTACTGA
>Ga0207967_1000141_pt1 | contig 35106 bp, 22 predicted proteins | sample LakWasMet20_HOW5_2_FD_183866 | JGI IMG/M metagenome (GOLD analysis project Ga0207967, IMG submission 183866) | Freshwater sediment methanotrophic microbial communities from Lake Washington under simulated oxygen tension - Sediment Metagenome... | ecosystem: Environmental > Aquatic > Freshwater >...
CTAGGCCGACATGGCTGCCGCTTAATTGAATGAATTTCGCCAGGATTTTTGCAACCCGGGTTTTACCGCTGCTGCCTGAAATACCGACCAAAGGGGTACGGCCGGTTTCATGCGCTTCGAATAAGCTATCCACAATCGCTTTGCCTACCGGGCGTGGCTGGCCTTCTGCCGGTTTCAGGTGCATCAGCAGGCCCGGTCCGGCATTCACTTCAACAATCGCCGCACCCTGCACGTCCAGCGGCTTGGAAATATCCTCGGCGACCAGATCAACTCCCGCGATATCGAGCCCGACGATTCGTGCCGCAAGCGAAACGGCAGCGGCGACTTCAGGGTGAACGATATCCGTCACATCAAACGCTACATTACCGTTACGCTGAACGATAATTGAAACGTCTTTTGGTAAAACCGCATCGGCGGTATAACCCTGCCGTTCAATTTCAAATTTTACAGCCGGGTTTTTATCCACCAGCAGCACATCGAGCGGAAACTCTTCTTCCTCGCCGCGCCTCGGATCCGAGTTGATCTGCCGGTCAATCAGCTCACGGATAGTGGCAGCGCCATCACCAAGCACAGAAACCGTCTCTCCTCGCGCTGCGGCCGCAAGCTTGCCTCCAACCACCAGCAAGCGATGCTCGTTGCCACGCACAAAACGCTCAACCAGCACCTCGCTGCCTTCTGCATCCGCCAGATGATAGGCTGCCTCAACTTCTGCGCGTGTCATCAACTCGGTAGAAACACCACGTGCATGATTAGCGTCCGTTGGTTTAACAACCACAGGTACACCGATATCTTCAGCTGCATCCCAGGCATCTTCCGGGCTTTCTACAATGCGGCCTTCCGGCACAGGAACACCGCAACTGGTAAGCAGTTGCTTGGTTAAGTCTTTGTTGCGTGATATGCCTTCTGCAATCGCGCTGGTACGATCCGTTTCCGCAGTCCATACCCGATGCTGGCGTGCGCCGTAGCCGAGCTGTACAAGGTTACCGTCAGTTAAACGAATGGATGGAATCTTGCGCTCAGTAGCAGCATCAACAATACAGGCTGTACTTGGCCCTAAACAGTGTGAATCAACCAGTTCGCGCAAATGGCTGACAGCGGCTTTCACATCAAAAGGCTTGTCTTCTATTGCGGCCATTACGAGGTCACGGCCTGCATGCAGCGCCGCAATGCTGACTTTTTCGTTACGCGAACGCACCGCAACCTTGTACACGCCGCGCACAGGTGTGCTGCGTGCTTTGCCAAAACCGCCCTGCATGCCTGCCAGCGTTTGCAATTCAAGTGTCACGTGTTCAAGGATATGCCCCGGCCATGTACCTTCACGCAGGCGCTGCAGAAATCCGCCAGGCTCACCGATGCCGCAGCGGTGTTCCGCCAGTGTCGGCAGCCAGGCCGTGAGTCTTTCGTAAAAACCGGGAATCAGATTTGAAGGTGAGTCCTCCAAAGGACCTATGTCGAGCCATACCTCCAGCACAGGGCGATATGTCCAGATATTCGGTCCGCGTAGTGCTAAAATCTTTAAGAACTTCATCAATCTTTCCAGATGAAAAAAAATCAAAATAAAGTTTGCCAGCTTACTACACCAAACTTACACCATACTTACAGCTAGCAATTTCTTTATCTATTTTGTAAGGCATGCTGAATGTAGTAAACTCGACGACTGTGAACAGCAAAATATTACCCCCAAACCCATCCAGTAGACTGCTACCGAATTTCTGGCAACCAACAGTTCAATCACATCTTGATGATGCAGAGGAGCTACAGGCCTGGCTAGAGATTAATCTTGATGAACAGCTACATTTTACAGAACATTTATTGGTTATTACCAACCGGCGATTAGTATATTTTGGCCCGGCAAAAATTGATGCAGGCATGCAGAATGCCCTGCTGCGTGAATATGTTTATCGCACCGGATTAAAACTATGCCGGCATGATCATGCCGGCATATTCAGCATTGAATTATTTGACCAGGATTTACGGCTGGACGGCTGGCGTTACACGCTAACCAGTGACACGTCATCAACACGCTTCATCAAGCAGTTTGAGCAGCAATGCACCAGCTATGTAAGCGGCAAGCCCGTCCCCATCGAAGCTACCGAACCTTGCCCGAAATGCAGGTATCCGCTTACTGCCGAGCAGGATGAATGCCCGCAATGCAGTAGCGAAATCGACACTCCGCCATCCACGTGGACGCTATTTCGCTTATGGCGCTTTGCCAAACCATACCAGTGGCAGCTACTGGCAGGCTTCCTGCTGATGCTCGCATCTACCGCCGCAACACTGGTGCCGCCTTATTTAACCATTCCACTGATGGATAAAGTGCTGATTCCATACCAGAATGGCGTACCTATAGATACTGGCTTAGTTGGGCTCCTGCTAGGCGGGCTATTAGGTTCCGCCCTTCTGGCCTGGAGCCTGGGCTGGTCAAAAACCTACATACTGGCCCTAGTCAGCGAGCGCATTGGTGCCGACCTGCGCACCATCACCTACGACCATTTACTAAAACTCTCGCTTGAGTACTTCGGCGGCAAACGCACTGGCGACCTTATGGCACGCATCGGTTCGGAATCAGACCGCATCTGCGTTTTTCTGTCATTGCATCTGCTGGACTTCGCAACCGATGTACTCATGATCATCATGACAGCGGCAATCCTGGTATCCATCAACCCGGAGCTGGCCTTGGTCACTTTACTGCCGCTGCCTTTTATCGCATGGATGATTCACATTGTGCGCGATAAACTACGCACCGGTTTTGAAAAGATAGACCGCGTATGGTCTGAAGTCAGTAATGTGCTAGCCGATACGATACCCGGCATACGCGTAGTGAAAGCCTTTGCGCAGGAAGCGCGCGAATCGGCACGCTTCCGCGAAGCCAACCAGCACAATCTGGCCGTTAATGACCGCATCAACAAGATATGGTCATTATTTTCCCCCAGCGTCACCTTGCTCACCGAGATCGGGCTGCTTCTGGTATGGGCGTTCGGTATCTGGCAAATCTCCAAAGATGAAATCAGCGTAGGTATCCTAACTGCATTCCTGGCCTACATCAGCCGTTTCTATACCCGCCTTGACTCGATGAGCCGCATCGTTTCCGTCACACAAAAGGCTGCTTCCGGCGCAAAACGCATTTTCGATATTCTCGACCATGTTTCCAGCGTGCCGGAACCAAGCAATCCGGTTCATCTGGATAAAGTCTCCGGAAAAATTGAAATCCGTTCCGCAGGCTTCCGTTACGGCAATCGCGCTGTGATCAAGGATCTAAACCTGACGATTGAACCGGGGGAAATGATTGGCCTTGTCGGCCACAGTGGGTCAGGCAAGAGTACTCTGGTGAACCTGATGTGCCGCTTTTACGATGTAAGTGCTGGTTCCATCAGCCTGGACGGTGTCAATATCCGCTCTTTGCCGATATCGGAATACAGACGCAACATTGGCCTGGTGCTGCAGGAGCCATTCCTGTTCTTTGGCAGTATTGCGGAAAACATCGCTTACGGCAAACCTGACGCCACTCGCGCAGAAATCATCGAAGCGGCACGTGCCGCGCATGCGCATGAGTTTATACTGCGCCTGCCGCACGGCTATGATTCCCTGGTTGGCGAACGCGGACACGGCCTTTCCGGCGGCGAGCGTCAGCGCATCTCGATTGCGCGCGCACTGCTCATTGACCCGCGCATCCTGATACTCGATGAGGCAACCGCTTCAGTTGATACCGAAACCGAGAAAGAAATCCAGAAAGCCCTGGATAACCTGGTACACGGACGCACCACGATCGCCATCGCGCACCGCCTGTCTACCCTGCATAAAGCCAATCGACTGGTCGTGATGGATCGGGGCCAGATTGTTGAGGTAGGCAGCCACGACGAACTGATGGCAAGCGAAGGTGCTTACTACCGGCTTTACCAAGCCCAGGCACGCAATGTAGATACCGACCTGGATGACCTGGTCAACAATGATGCTGTCGCAAACAAACAAGTACACAACCCATGAATACGATCAAATCCGATATAGACTTCCGACTGGCACGCAACAGCGCAGGCCAGCTGCAATTCACCTCTGGCGATGGCGTGATTTCTGAAGATGTCAATCCAGTGCGCGCGTTTCCAATCTCCGCGCCTGACCAGGGGCTTTCCATTATCAGCAAGGAAGGTCACGAACTTGCGTGGATTCCTGACCTGGCAGCAATACCGGCTCAAATGAAAGGGCTTATCAGCACCGTGCTTGCCCAGCGCGAGTTCATGCCGGTAATCCTGCGCATCGTGCAGGTATCGAGTTTTGCCACACCCAGCATCTGGGACGTGGAGACCGACAAAGGCAATACCCAGCTGACACTTAAAGCTGAAGACCAGATATGGCGGCTTAAAAACAACAGGCTGCTTATTACCGATAAAAATGGCGTTAATTTCACGATCAACAGCATAGATCAGCTGGATAGGCATTCCAGGAAGCTGCTGGACAGGTTTCTATAGCCCGGCCATTTTATGAAATCTGGGTACTTTCCTTCACTTTGCATTCAAACACTTGAACTGCGGCTTATCTGGCTCTACCAATCCAGCTTTAACCCAGGCAAACCGCGCCTTGACTATATGAAAAAATGATAGGAACATTTCACTTATTGGCATATTGTTATAGATATGAACATTAACTCATGTTCATGTCTAAAATTAAAAATGACCATCAACTTTTTCAAAATCAGCTCAATAAAAACAAGGGTAACCGCGTTTACACTTGCTGTTTTTATTATTGGCGTATGGGTGCTTTCATATTACACCACCCAGAAACTCCAAAGCGACCTCGCTGAACAGATCGGGCAGCAGCAGCTTTCCACGACAGCCTTGCTGGCAAACCAGATTAACAATGATCTGACGGACAGACAGCACACACTAGAAAGTCTTGCAGAAAGAATAGGCCAGCTCGGACTTACCGACCAGGCTCAGCTGCAATCCTTTTTAGATGACCGTTTTATTATCAAAAGGGATTACAACGCAGGTGCCACCGTTATCAATTTTGATGGCAACGTAATTGCATCTACCCCCAGCCAGTTCAAACGCATCGGCGTTAATTACAGGGATAGAGCCTTTATCGCCACCACGCTGGACAAAGGTCAGCCAACCATCAGCGAGATATTGTTCGGCAAAGTAATAAAAAACCTTGCGTTCGGCATTGCGGTACCGATTCGAAACCCCCAGGGTCAAGTCATCGGCGCCCTGGCTGGCGGCATTGACCTCACAAAGCCAAACTTTCTGGATAAAATTGCAAACAGCCACTATGGAAAAACTAGTTACTTCCTGCTGGAGGATCAAAAAACAAGAACCATCATCACCAGTACGGATAAACGCCGGGTGTTGCAGCTTCAGTTACCGCTGGGCACTAACCGGCTGATTGACCGCCATCTGCAAGGCTTTGAGGAAAGTGGGATTTCCATCAATGCATATGGGGTCGAGGTCTTGTCTTCTGCCAAGCGGATTCCCGTTGCCGACTGGGTAATGGTTGCCTCCATTCCAACAGCCGAGGCCTTTGCTCCTATCAAAAAAATGCGGTCACTCATATTGATAAGCGCTTCTGTTTTCACGCTGGTGCTAGGTACTATCATTTGGTGGCTGTTATGGCAGGAGCTATCTCCGATATTTGCAACCATCAAAAAACTGGCTATTTTAGCCAAACTGGAAACACACAATGTACTGCTGCCTGAAACCGGCCACGGTGAGATCCGCGACCTGATTAAAGCATTCAATCACCTGCTGACCGCACTGCGCGATCGTGAGCATGCGCTTGAAGAAAGTGAGTTCAGGTGGAAATTCGCAATCGAAGGTACCGGTGACGGCTTATGGGATTGGGATATATCTAGCAATCAAGTATATTTTTCAAAATCATGGAAAAAAATGCTGGGCTACAACGAGGGTGATATCAGCAATAGCCTGAGTGAATGGGAAAAAATCGTTCACCCTGAAGACCTGGCAAAAACGATGGCATGCGTACGTGATCATCTGGATGGCAAAACACCAGCCTACATTAACGAACAGCGCCTGCTGTGTAAAGATGGCAGCTACAAATGGATACTGGATCGCGGCCTCGTCGTCAGTCGTGATGAACATGGCAAGCCTTTACGTGCAATCGGCACTCACACCGACATCACCGAACGTAAGCAAATGGAAGAACTCATACGCAAGCAGGCGCTTTATGACCCGCTCACCAAACTGCCCAACCGCCGCCTGCTGCTTGACCGTTTAAGCCAGGTGATGTCTGCGAGCAAACGTACCCGTAAATACGGCGCACTGGTTTTCCTTGATTTAGACAAATTCAAGCCGCTTAACGACACGCACGGCCACGAAGCAGGAGACCTGCTACTTGTTGAAGCGGCAAACCGGCTCAGGCGCTGTGTGCGGGAAACTGACACCGTCGCCCGCATGGGTGGCGATGAATTTGTGATAGTGCTTGCCCAGCTGAGTACCGATAACGCTACAGCAAAACACGAAACTGAAATGCTGACCGAAAAGATCCGCAGCGAACTGGCCAAGGCTTATGTTTTAAAGCTGAAAGACAAAGACAGTGCAGAGATCATAGTCGAACACCACTGTACGGCAAGCATAGGCGCAACGTTATTTATTGATGAAAAAGATTATATCAACGACATTCTGAGGCATGCTGATGATGCAATGTACCAGGCAAAAAATGCCGGACGCAACCGGGTACATTTTTATGATGCTGTCAGAAAAAACGGCCGGGTGCGTGTAAATAAAAATTCAAGAAGTTAAATAGCTACGCACAGAAACGATGCTGCAGCTCTTCCAGATTCAATTCATCAAGAATCGCATCCAATCTATCCTGGGCATTTTTACGAGGCTGACCTGTATATTTGGCAATGATCAATTCGTTTTTCATTGAATGTTCCCAGCCAACCAGTTCCGTCACGGTCAAGCTGTAACCGGCGCTTTCCAGCTGCAGGCACCGCAATACATTAGTAATCTGGCTCCCGAATTCACGGGTATGGATAGGATGACGCCAAATTTCACTCAATGGTGTTTTTCCAAAACTTTCATTTTTGCGTTTTCTTAAAACCTCAGCCACCTCAGCCTGGCAGCATGGCACCAATACCATATACCTGGCATGCTTTTTTAAACCGAACTGAATGGCATCATCGGTCGCGGTATTACATGCATGCAATGCAGTCACAATATCTACACGCTCAGGAATCACCGGCGAAGAGATCGATTCCTCTACGGTCAGGTGTTCAAAATGCATGCGGCCAAACCCAAGCCGGGCAGCCAATACTCTTGATCGCTCTACCAGTTCCGCACGTGTTTCAATGCCGATGACCTGGCCTGCATCCAATTGCTTAAGCAGCAAGTCATATAGAATAAAACCGAGGTATGACTTCCCCGCCCCATGATCAACCAATACAGGGTCAGAATTGCCTGCCAATACATCATTAAACAATGGCTCAATAAAATTGACCAGGTGATAGACCTGCTTTAGCTTACGGCGGCTATCCTGATTCAGCTTACCGTCGCGCGTCAGGATATGCAGTTCTTTAAGCAGCTCTATGGATTGGTTGGGTTTTATTTCTGGGATAAGTGTCATAGGCGCATTTTAAATCAAAAACAATTTGGCCGCTGATTATCACTGGTTAACGCAGATAAAAATTTGAATCGGGGCGCTAAATGCTAAAATACGCCTTTAGTAGCAACCTGAATTTCGTTTCATCATCAAGAGATGGCGAGGCGACAAGCCGAAGGCAGTGCGTATAGCACAACCAGGCGCAGGCAACAAAGTCAGAATTGATGAGGAAATGAAATAAATGGCGATTCAATGGTATCCGGGTCATATGACCCAAGCACGCAAGAAAGCCGAAGAAACCATGGAGTTTACCGACATGGTGATTGAGGTGCTGGATGCGCGCGTGCCCGCTGCCAGCCATAACCCGATGATTGATGAAATGCGCCTGTTCCGTCAGCGCCCGCAGCTCAAGATATTAAACAAGGCAGATCTTGCCGACCCAGCCATCACCCAGGCATGGCTTAATTATTTCAATGCCCAGCCCAATACCAAAGCCGTGGCGCTTTCTTGTAAAAAACCCGGTGACGCAAAGAAAATTCCTGCAATCTGCCGCAAAATTGCGCCGCACCGCGGCTCACATTTAAAACCGCTACGTATGCTGATTATGGGCATTCCCAACGTTGGCAAATCAACGCTCATGAATGCCCTGCTCAACCGACGCGTGGCAAAAGTAGGTGATGAACCTGCTGTCACCAAAAGCCAGCAGCGTTTTGATATTGACGACACCATGAGCATCACCGACACACCAGGCATGATGTGGCCAAGAATTGCTTACGAATCAGATGGTTACATGCTAGCTGCCAGCCATGCTATTGGCCGTAATGCAGTCATTGATGAAGATGTAGCAACATTTTTAGCCAATAACCTGCTCAAGAGCTACCCTGCCTTGCTCAACGCTCGCTATAAGCTCGATGCGATGAAACTGGATGTGACCAGGATGGATGGCGTTGACCTGCTGGAAGCAATTGCAAAACGCCGTTCTTATAAACGCCATGACGGCCTGTGGGACATGGAAAAAACGGCTGTTGCTTTCCTCACCGATTACCGCAGCGGCGCGATCGGCCGCGTCAGCTTGGAATCCCCAGCCTCCAGGGCTGAAATGATGGCAAAAACGCTACCAGAACAACCGGATACGTCAGAAAGCAGCACAGATACTGACGGCGCAGTCGACACCTCTCTGTAAGACCCCGTAATGCTGAATTCAATGAATACGCCTCAGCGCGAGGCAGTGAAATATCTTGATGGCCCGCTATTAGTGTTAGCCGGCGCCGGTAGTGGCAAAACCCGTGTAATCACGCAGAAAATCAGTTACCTGATTAATGAAGCCGGTTACAGCCCTAAAGAAATTGCCGCGATTACATTTACCAACAAAGCCGCGCTGGAGATGCAGGAACGTGTAGGCAAACTGATGCAGGGGACAAACATCAAGGGCCTGACGATTGCCACATTCCACTCGCTGGGCTTGCAGATGCTGCGTGCCGAGGCTGCCCTGCTCGGTTACAAGCCGCAGTTCTCAATACTGGACTCATCCGATAGCTTCAAAATACTGGCTGATGTACTGGCAACTACTGATAAGCAGTTACTGCGCAAGACGCAGTGGCAGATCTCGAGCTGGAAAAACGCTTTCATCAATCCTGATCAGGCCAAAGCGCAAGCTGATGAAGATATGACTGTCGCCGCAGCCAAAGTGTATCAAATCTACCAGCAAACACTTAAAGCCTATCAAGCGGTAGATTTCGATGACTTGATCAAACTGCCGGTTGAATTATTCGAACAGCACGAAGAGGCACTGAACAAGTGGCAGCGCAAACTGCAATACCTGTTGATTGATGAATACCAGGATACCAATGCCTGCCAGTACAAACTCGTAAAAATGCTCACCGGCGTGCGCGGCCAGTTTACCGCTGTAGGCGATGATGACCAGGCCATTTATGGCTGGCGCGGTGCCGATGTTGAGAACCTGCGTCAGCTCACTACCGACTTCAGCAAGCTCAAAGTCATCAAGCTCGAACAAAACTACCGCTCTACCGTACGTATCCTGCGTGCTGCCAATCAGGTGATCAGCAACAACCCGAAACTGTTCGAGAAAAAGCTGTGGAGTGAACACGGCACCGGTGACATGATCCAGATTACTGCAGCCATGAGCGAAGAACACGAAGCAGAAAGCGTTGTGATGAAACTGCAGGCGCATAAGTTTGAAAATCGCACCTATTACAAAGACTATGCCATCCTCTATCGCGGCAACCATCAGGCGCGTATTCTTGAGCAGCATTTACGCAACCAGAAAATCCCTTATACCGTCTCGGGCGGACAATCGTTCTTTGATAAAGCAGAAATCAAGGATTTGATCAGTTACTTGCGCTTAATAGCAAATGAAGACGATGACCCTGCATTTATCCGCGCTGCGACCACACCTAAAAAAGGCATCGGTAATACCACGCTGGAACGCCTGGGCGAATATGCCAGCGCACATAAGATATCGCTGTTTGCCGCTGCATTTGAAGGCGGCTTTCAGAGTGAAATCGGCAACAAACAGCTGGAAGACCTGCTGAATTTCTGCCAATACATCAATAAGCTGCAGGATAGGGCCGTGCGCGACCCGGCAGGCGAAGTATTGAACGACCTACTGGCGGCGATACAATACGAGGCATTCCTGTACGACAGTGAAGAACAGCGTGCAGCCGAGGTTAAATGGACTAACGTACTGGATTTTATCGGCTGGCTCACTAAGAAAGGTGAACCAAGTACCGAATATGGCAATGAAACCGACGGCAAGAACCTGCTGGAGCTGACGCAGATGGTCACACTGATGAGCATGCTGGAAGGCAGGGAAAATGGCGAGCCGGATGCTGTAAAATTATCTACGCTGCATGCATCCAAAGGCCTGGAATTCGGCCATGTATTCCTGATCGGCTGCGAAGAAGGCATATTGCCGCACCGCGAAAGCGTTGATAATGGCAAGGTCGAAGAAGAACGCCGTCTGATGTATGTCGGCATCACGCGTGCGCAGAAATCGCTGAACATCTCGTGGTGCAAAAAACGTAAACGTGCAGGTGAAATGGAAATGTGCGAACCTAGCCGTTTTATTGCAGAAATTCCCAAAGATGACGTACGCCACTTTGGCAACCCGTTTAATAAAGACCCGGAAGCCAGTAAAGATTTCGGTAAATCCAAAATGGCGAATATCAGAGCCATGCTAGGCAAGAACTAGCGTTTTAAAAACACTTTAGTCCGGCAAACACCAAAATGCCATACAAAAATATTTGAAAGTTACACATGCCTTACATCACCCTGGATAACGCTTCACTTGCATACGGTCACCACGCACTGCTCGACCATGCATCATTTCAACTGGATGCCGGCGAACGTGTCGGCCTGATCGGCCGTAACGGTGCCGGAAAATCCAGCCTGCTCAAAGTGATTGCGGGCACCTCTAAGCTGGATGACGGTACCGTGTGGCGAGATCCCGGCGCACGCGTTGTCTACGTTCCGCAAGAACCGGAGCTGGACGCAGCACATACCGTATTTGAAGCCGTGGCTGAAGGCCTTGGCAGCCTGCAGCAAACCATTGTAGATTATCACCAGGTCACGCACGATATGGGCATGCCAGATGCAGATATCGACGCCCTTATGATACGTATGCAAGCCTTGCAGCACGACCTTGATGCGCATAATGGCTGGGCAGCACAATCACGCGTTGAGGCCGTATTAAGCCGCCTTAACCTGAATGCCGATGCGCTCATCAGCACTTTATCCGGCGGCTGGCGCAAGCGCGTGGCATTAGGTCGCGCATTGGTGGCAGAGCCTGAAGTATTGCTGTTGGATGAGCCGACCAACCATCTGGACCTGAGCGCAATCGAATGGCTGGAAGACTTGCTGCTGGGCTTTAACGGCAGCGTATTGTTTATTACCCATGACCGGCGCTTTCTGGACCGGCTCGCAACACGTATCACTGAACTCGATCGCGGAAAACTGACAGACTTTACAGGCAACTTCACGCAATACCAGGCTAAAAAAGAAGAACTGTTAGCGGTTGAAGAAACCCATGCCGCAAAGTTTGATAAGTTCCTGGCACAGGAAGAAGTGTGGATACGCCAAGGCATCAAAGCACGCCGCACACGTAACGAAGGCCGTGTACGCCGCCTGGAAGCCCTACGCCTGGAGCGAGCAGCGCGCCGCGAGCGCCAGGGTAACGTTAAACTCAATGTAGATGCAGGTGAGCGCAGCGGAAAACTGATTGCCGAACTGGAAAATGTGAGCAAATCATACGGCGATAAAACATTGATTAAAAACTTCAGCGCCCGTATTTTACGTGGCGACAAAATCGGCTTGCTTGGCCCTAACGGTATCGGTAAAACTACCCTGCTCAAACTGATTCTAGGTGAAATAGAAGCGGACAGCGGCCATATTGAGCGCGGCAGTAAGCAAAGTGTTGCTTACTTTGACCAGATGCGCGAACAGCTCAATGAAGAAGCCACGCTGGCTGACACCATCAGCCCGGGTTCCGACTTTGTAGAAATCGGCAACGAACGCAAACATGTCATCAGCTATCTGGAAGACTTTTTATTCCCACCGCAGCGTTCACGCTCACCGGTCAAGTCACTTTCCGGCGGCGAGCGCAACCGCTTGCTGCTGGCGCGCCTGTTCGCAAGGCCAGCCAATATTCTGGTGCTGGATGAACCCACCAACGACCTGGATATTGATACCCTTGAACTGCTGGAAAACCTGCTGCAGGACTTTAACGGCACGTTATTTTTAGTCAGCCATGACCGTGCTTTCCTCGAAAACACTGTGACCCAAGTCATTGCGTTTGAAGGTAACGGCAAACTCACCGAGTTTGGCGGCGGCTATGATGACTGGCAGCGTTACACGCAAAAACGCATGGAAGATGAAAAGGCTATTAACAACGCCCAGCAGGCCAAAGCCAAGCAAACGGCTGCATCTGCAAGTGCAAACGAAACTACATCAAAATCGGCCCCATCCAAACTTAGCTTTAAAGAGCAAAAAGAGCTGGAAGAACTCCCGCTTGCCATTGAAAAACTCGAGGCCGAGCAACTTAAAATTAATGAAGAACTGGTTAAACCGGAAACTTACACAAATGCCGAGTTGATCAAAACGCTGCAAACGCGGTTGGACGAGATCAGTACAGAAATAGAAGCCAAAATAACGCGATGGGATGCACTGGAAAAGAAAATCTAACTGCATGGAATCGAATTAGCGTGGCACTAATTCGATTCCATTAATAATGATGACAATATCATTACGGAGCTATGGCAAGCTGCTCAGCTTCATAAACACGCATTCTCAGTAAATCTTCAAACTGCTGGATTGGCAGCGGCCTGCCAAACAGATACCCTTGGTAGCAGGTGCAACCTTTGTTCAACAGAAACTGCAGCTGCTCTTCGGTCTCTACACCTTCAGCGATAATGTCCAGGCTCAGGCTTTTTGCCATCGCAATGATGGTATGCACAATCGCCTGGTCACTCACGTCCGTAATCAGGTCACGCACGAAAGATTGATCAATCTTGAGCTGATTCAATGGCAGGCGTTTCAGATACATCAATGATGAATAACCAGTACCGAAGTCATCAAGAGAGAACTGCACACCGGTTTCCCGCAGCGTGGTCATCGTAGCAATGATCTCTTCAACATCGTCAAGCAGCAGGCTCTCGGTAAGCTCCAGCTTCAGCAGTGCAGGATTAATGCCGTGCCGGCTCACTGCATCCTGTATTTGCTCAGCAAAGTCAGCCTGGCGGAACTGTTTGGCACTAACGTTAATCGACAATACGATATCTTTGGTAAATTTACTTTGCTGCCAGACACTCAGCTGGGTACACGCAGTCTCGATCACCCATTTACCGATTGGCAAAATCAGGCCAATTTCTTCTGCTAGCGAAATAAAATGGAAAGGCAGCACCATGCCGCGTTCAGGGTGCATCCAGCGAATCAATGCCTCTGCACCCAAAGCATGCCCAAGATTATTGACCTGGAGCTGATAGTGCAGCTGGAACTGGTTATTATCAAAGGCTTTATGCAGCTCGCGTTCAAGCAGCGCACGGTTATTAATGACTTCCTGCATCACTGGGTCAAAGAAGCGTATGGCATTACGCCCCGCAGTTTTGGACTGATACATGGCGATATCGGCCTGTTTGAGCAGCTCGTCTGATTCTATTTCATGCCCGCTGAACAAGGTGGCGCCAATACTGGTTGTACTATGATATTCATAAGAGTTAAGCTGATATGCCTGATTGAGTGCATTCAGGATCTTTTCGCAGATCAGCTCCGCCTGTCTGGCAGCCTCAAATATTGAGTCACTCAAACCTTCCAGCATGATGACAAATTCATCGCCGCCGATACGGGCTACGGTATCACCTTCACGCACGCAGGAAGTCAATCGCTCCGAGACTTGCTTCAATAGCAAATCACCGACATCATGGCCAAGCGTATCATTGAGCGTTTTAAAGTGGTCAAGGTCAAGAAACAGAATTGCGCCGCCGCCTTTGCCCCTGGCGCTTGTAACGAGCGCCTGGCTTAACCTGTCCATCAGCAGCCGCCTGTTTGGCAAACCGGTAAGCGAATCGTAATAGGCCAGATGCTGGATCTCTTCTTCAGCTGACTTGCGTGACGTAATATCGACCAGCGTTGCAACGTAATTTACTATGGTGCCATCGCGGCCTTTTACCGCGGTAAAAGTAAGGTGTGCAGGGTAAACCTCGCCATTCTTGCGCCGGTTCCAGACATCACCTTCCCATGAACCGGTATTGACGATGCTCTCCCACATGCTCGCGTAAAAATCCATGTCATGACGACCGGAACTGAGCATGCCGGGATGCTTTCCTATAATCTCATCTTCAGAATATCCGGTAATCTGGCTGAAGGCGCTGTTTACGCGGAGTATCACCCGGTTGGCATCAGTGACCAGCATTCCCTCCTGGGATTCAAAAGCAATGGCGGCAATCTGGAGGTTCTGTTCAATCATTTTGCGCTCAATCGCAATCCCCGCCAGGCGCGCTGATTGCTCAAGAATATTGAGGTCAGACTTGTTATGTTCACGGGCTTCATGATGGTAGATCGCGAATGTGCCCAGAAGCTCTCCGGATGAAGAACGAATGGGCTGCGAACTGCAGGCGCCAAACCTGGCTTGTGCCGCAAGATCCTTCAATGTGACCCAATAAGGATGGGTAGCGATATCATCCACAACAACGCGCTCGCCGGTAAACACAGCCGCGGAGCATGAGCCGACACCTATGCCGATCTCTACCCGGCTGATCGCTGTTCTGAAGAAAATAGGCAAATTGCATGCAATGCATTTACTGAAAAACTTGCTCTCGGTATCCAGCAGCATTACGGTGCAGGTCATTTCCGGATTCAGTTTCTCAATACCGCGTACGATCACTTTAAGAATGTTGGGCAGCGGCTCGTCACTGGCAAGCTGCTCAAAAATAATATTGCGCAGATACTCGTATTTTTCAGATTTTTTCTGCTCAAGGCTTTTTTCAATCAGGCTAGCCTGCATTTTTGCAAGGCATCCCAGCGCGCTGTTTTCCATGTCATCAGTGACTGGCACGGTATGCTGCAAATTACCTGTACTCAATTTGGTGACGTGTTCCTGGATTTCATCGACAGAGCCACCCAGCTGGGTCTTTAAGGCCAAGTAGGCTTTGCGGCAGGTAAATATAAAAGCGAAGCTGAATAACGCTGCGAGAATCTTAAGAATCACAGAAAGCGTTTCTGCAGATTTTGCAGCATTCATGCTGCGTTCAGTAACGGTTGTACTGACATCATTAATAGACTGGATAATACTGGCAATGGCCTGCTGATATTTGCCATCCTGCAGAATCTGGGTTGCCCTGGCACGCCTGGCATCAATATCCGAACCGGCGGCTTCAATCATCTGCATCGCACGCAGCTCTGCAGCATTGATTTCGTCAAACCTGGAATCAGCTTCTTTAAGTTTACGATACTCCTGCTCTGAAAACCCTTCCATACTGATTAAATCAAGCAATGCTATCGGTCGCTGTGATGACATGCTCTCTTTAATCACAAAACCCAGGTAAGGCTGGTTGTGCCGCTCTGGTCGAACTTGCTTACCTTCACGGATATCCACAATGCCCTGGTACTGTTTCTTGTAGGCGGGATTGCCTGTTGCGACATAGGTTAACGCCATTCGTCTCTGGTCATCCAACGACTGGCGAAACTCACTGAGCAATAAAACAGATTGATATCGAATGCCCTTGGCATAGTCAATCTTTCTTTCCAGCAGGATGTGGGACACAAAATAAATTGCGATGGCAACCAGCACCCCCATGGAAGTCCATGCGTATCGTGCAAAAGGACTAACTGACATGTTTTTTATTGCCATTGCATGTCCTGAAAGAACAAACCAATTGTGAACAACAATCTCATAAGTAAATGTGCGAAACCAAATATTGTTTTTTTAAATATTGCTTTTCTCATACGGCAGCCATGATCTAAATATCTTCCGGCCGCCCTACCCCGTACCCTAACACTCCATCCAGATGTAAATCAACCAGTAATTTCCATTGGTCTGCATCTTCTACAGACACTGCATAGACTTTAATATCCAACCCGTGCGCCACCTGGGCCACGGATTCAATCAGGAACTGATTATCTTTGTTATCAACAATCCCATGCACATAGCCGCCATCAATCTTGATGTAATCCAGCTTGAGCTTACTCAGATAAGCAAATGAAGAGAAACCGCGGCCAAAGTGATCAAGGCCGACGCGCGTGCCGTATGTCGCAAGTTTCTTGATGAATTCCCTGAGTGCTTCTATGTTCTCAAGTACACCATACTCAGGAACTTCAACCAGCAACCGGGATGCGGCTTCCGGATTCTTAGCCAACTCTGAACAGAGCCAATCAACAAAAACATGGTTCTGAACGCTGGATGGAAAAATGTTAACGGCAATTGGTGTAGTGCCATAGCGTTGAGCCACCAGCCTTGAAAATACTTCAGCAACCATCACCTTGTCAAAATCCATGGCGAGGCCATGCCGGTTAGCCATTTGCGTATATATCTTGGCCGGAATCATTTCTCCATTAGCATCAGTAAGCCGCATCAGCGCTTCGTAATGCAATATGGAGGCTGATGCATCCTTAACGGGCTGCATCAGTAAAGACAAACGGTTATTTTTCAACGCTTCACGCAGGACTTCACCCCAATGTGTTGATGTATTGACTACGCTCGCCACAGATTTGGACGGCACCACCAGGTGCATCGCATTGGGCCCTTCATGCTGCGCAGTACGCAGTGCCAGATCGCTAGCTGACATGACCTCGCCATAGGTTTCATTACTGAACAGCGCAATGCCGACGTGACCGACTTCATCGGTTTCAACCAGTCCTCGTTCCCTGAACCTGGGCAATGAACGCGCAATTCTGTCACCTAGGTCCCTGGCTTCCTGCTCATCCACATTACTGATCACGATTGCAAAACTTGCACCGGATAAATGCGCGACAAAGTACTCCTGATTCGGTTGTGCCTTGCAGATGGCATTAATAAAACTTGCTGTATTGCGCAGCAGCTCATCACCGGCATGAAATCCGCGCTTACTGTTGTATTCCTTGAAGTTTTTCAGCTCAAGAAGAATGACCGCTCCATGTTCACCTGCTTTGATCAGATGATTAAGCTGCATATCGAAATAGCGCCTGTTGGCCAGGTTGGTCAGGCTATCAAGGTAGTTTTCTGAACGCAGGCGTTCAATAGAGGCAGACTGCTCGTCAAACATCTGCCTGACCTTGTTTGTCATGCGGTTCATGGCTTCAACCACGCTGCGTAATTCAATGGTCCACGGCAGCCTTGTCTGAATCGGATACTCGCGGTCACAGATTGCACGCGCCTGTGCTTCGACCATACGTAAAGGATTGAGTATGTAATGCAATGCGATGACACCCACGATTGCAGCCAGTACCGACATCCCTGCAAACCACAGGAAAGTCTGTATTGCACTGGACCACAAAGACATATAGGCATAACCGGGGTTAACCAGAACCTTGACCATACCGGCCTGCTGCCAGCCTGACATGATCAGGGCTTCACCCTGCGGCGTATCTAGCTTGAACATATTAATAAACCAGTCAGGCACATCATTCAAATTGACCTGCTGTGTTTTATTGATAATGGTTTTGCCTTCGACATCGGTAATAAGTACCTGGCGATAATAACCGCTATCAGAAACGGCGCTGACCATACGCTCAACCATGACGTAATCCTGATCGCTGATGTGCGGAGACAATGACATGCCAAGCGATGTTGCAGTATCCTGGGAGATGGTGCGCAATTGATTATTTAAATAACTGCGTGTATTTTCTATGCTAAGTGAAAATGATCCTATAAACAGCATAGTAAAAAGCAGGACTATCATCGCTAAAAGCTGCTTAAGTAACGTCATCTTGAATCCTTTACAAGTTTCACTCGAACTCCTTGCCCATACGCGATGTCATGTCACGCCACAATGCAATGCTGCTTGGACTGCTTGACCTGCTCTTGCCTGAAGCTCGCTCTTTGGCCAGCCACAAACCCTGGCCGTTAAACGTATATACCGGGGCAAGGTCCTTGCGTTCAGAGGCAAGTTTAATCTCTGGATTAAGATTATCCAGCACTAACGGTACCGCTGCAGGCTTTTCATAATAAGTCAGCACCATATGCGAACGGTTTACCGGGTTAATCGTATCGGCCTTAACATAAGTAATTGTCAACTTCTCCATCGGCACATTTAACGCAATCAATGTAAAGTATTTGGCAATTGAAAAATCTTCACAATCACCACCGCCTGATGCAATCGTTTCAAGCGGTGTTGACCAGTAATCTTCAACGCTGTAATGATCATAATCAGAAACCCAAAGCACATTCTGGTTAAAAAAATCATTGACCAATACCAGTTTTTCGCTCGTAGACTTGCTCTGGCTTGAATAAACCAGCTGCACCCAGTCAGCTACGCGTTTACGGCCCGCCTCTTTATATTTACGTTCTATTACTACATACTGCTTATCTGATATCGATATGTTGAAACTCTCGCCAACCACTGCCGGCAGCAGAAACGACACACCTAATAGCAAAACCACTACGAGTAGACGCAGACACGGTGCAATAGGTCTTGATGTGATGCAATGTGGCATTGTCTATTTGAGTATATTTTCTAAACTTAAGCGAATAACACACATAAAAAAACCGGAGCTTTAAATCCGGTTTTTTTAAAGTTACTCTGGAAGTATAAGCATCTCACTAACTAAAGTATTAGGCGCCATCGCTGCCAGTACCTCGTGTAAAATTATTTTGCAGCAACTTCTTTAGACTCATCTCTTGGAGCAACGCCTAGCGTATCAAGAAGTTTCCCCATGTCAGCCATTAAACGGTAACGGGAAAACAAGTCAATATACTGAGCATCCAGATAGTTTGAGCGTCCGATATATAGCTCATTCTCAGAATCCAGCAAGTCGAGCAAAGTACGTTGGCCTAGGTTGAACTGTTGTGCATAACCATCACGCGTTCTCGCAGCCGCTTCAGCAGTTGCTTTCAGTTTTGGCAAACGATCCTGCGCTGTCACCATGGAGTTCCATGACAATCGCAGGCTTTCCTCTACCTGACGCTGAGTACGGTGAAACACTTCTGTCGCCTCTTGAATCTGAACCGTAGTTTCAGAGATCTTCGCTACATCAGATCCGCCGTTAAACAAGTTGTAACGCATACGCAGCATGGCATAAGCATCATTGTTTTTATAATTAACACCATCCAGGTCATTATTGAAACTTGTTCCGAGTTCAAGGTGCAAACGAGGTTTCAATAAAGACTCTGCAGCCCTGTTCTGTGCCTGGGCAGCTTCAATGTCTGCCATTGCAGAACGCAGGATAGGATTGCTTTCCAGTGAAGTGCCTAATGCCTCATCCACACTTGCCGGCGCATTTGCCACATCTGGCTTGACCAGAGTATCAGGCATCACGCCGACTACACGGTTATATGCAATGTTTGATTCCCTGAGGTTTGCTTCCGCAGCCGCAACGTTGGCTTGTGAAAGTGACAGCCTGGCTTGCGCCTGATCCAGGTCAGCCTTGCGTCCAATACCGCCTTCGCTACGGATTTTGATCTGGGTAAATGTTTTTTCGTGAACTTCAAGGTTGGCCTGCGCCAATTTGAGTAACTCTGAGCGACGCAGCACGTTTAAATAAGCCTCAACTGCCTTCAGACCTATCTGCTCGGAAGTACCCATTACCTTGCGTGATGCAGAACTCAAGCGCGCTTGTTGGCGTTCAACTTCACTGGTGGTTGCTGAACCATCATAAATCAGTTGTGAAAGCGTCAGGCCTGATTCACGACGGATCAATGTATCGTCATGCCCAGGTCTAGGCCGTGTTGTAATATTCTTACTCCACTCGTTACCATACCCCAGATTGAAATCAATTTTTGGATAATAGCCACCTTCAGCCTGCTTCACCGCATGATCAATTGATAATCTGCGATTCGCATCAATCAGGATATCTGGATTTGACCTGACAGTCTGGTTAACAGCTTCAGCCAAAGTAGTTGCACCTGCTACCCCAATCAAGCCAATTTGACACGCTAATGACACGGCAAGCATTATCAACTTCTTATTCATTTTCAACCTCACTTTTCTTATTTTACGTGGTCATACGTCTAGTTACATCTAATTTACAATGTAATTGCATAATTAATCTATTGCAAATTAATTTTAATAATATTCTACAAATAAATCATGTGCTTGTTGCTAAAAAGAGACACTTCAAATGTAAACAAATGTAATCTTGAAAAAATAGGCTAATTGATTGAATTATGCCTGCGATACATAAAAAAACAGACGTTATAAAACGTCTGTTTTTTTGAAGGCCAATTAACCTGATTTAACTTCTATAACCAGACTTTACATCTATGAAGTGTAATCAATTTGCCCATTGCCAATTAAAGTATTGATATCAAAATTAGTTGCTGTTGTATTTTGCAACGTAGCAACAACATGTGTAGCGCCTCCTGCAACACCATCCAGATCCAGCACCACATTCGTATCAGAACCTGACTGAACAAATGTGATAAACGATCCTGGAGATGAGGCAAACTCTGCAGCCGTTATTTCAGCACCAGCCAGAACATCACTGATATCCAGAATGTCGGCATTTGCACTCACGGCACCATTCACCGGATTCAGGTTGCCCAATGTAAAGTCAGTGATGATATCCGGCCCGTCACCATTGGTCATAACGAACCTGTCTACACCGGAACCACCGATCAGGGTGTCTGTACCTGCTCCACCTACAAGCACGTCATTGCCGCCCAATCCGCTAAGTACATCATCGCCAAGATTACCCAGCAGATAATCGGTATTGATGGTACCGGTCAGCGTATCGTTAGGCGAACCATCATTGACTCCGCTCTGCGTTGCACTGGCAGGGTATAAAGTAGCCGCTAAACTGCCGCTTACAGTATCTCCATCGCCATCGATTCCGACGATATTGTATGAAAGATCGACCGGGTCGCCGGCACTTGACTCGCCATAAGAGAACACGCCCAGTTTGTAGTTGCCGGTCGTATTCAAGGAATCAATCTGCAAAGCGCTGAAGCTGTTGGTAGTTTCAACAAGGAAAACCCAGCCATCCTGCAAACCTACAATATTCACTGTACCGTCACCATTAATAGTGTAATCCAGCGTTATGCCGCCTACGCTTTGACCATCCAGGATTTCAGTGGCGGTTCCAGCCTGAACCTGCGCCAGCGTACCGTTATAGACTCTTACGGCAGTGATAGACACAGAACCTTCATCAGCATCGCCATAATACACATTGTCACTATCTGCCAGGATCGCTTTGATCGTGATGTCAGCATGGCTGGCACCGGCAGTAAGGCTGATTGCCTGCTTGAATGAAGTGGTCAGGTTATGTGTGCCATCTGCCGTGTAGACAGCACTGCCGCCATTACCGCTCACCGTACCGTTGGTGAAATCAAAACGGATGCCATCAGTGCTGCTAAAGCTTTGACCGGCACCGATACCGATAACATTTGCATTGGTGTTCACTGTCAGACCATTTTTTGTTGTCAGCACCACATCTTCCGTAGTGCCGCCGATATCAGAAATCGCCTTGAGTGCCACATTACCACCGCCAACACTATTTAAGTTGGTTGCAGTGGTTTCAGTACCGTTACTGATCACGCCATTGGAATGCATAGTGTAACTGCCGCCAGCACCACTTAATGGATCCGGATTAATATCAATCCAATATGCAACATTTGAACCGCTCGTTAATACACCATTAGGAGCAAGCGCAGAAGAAGTGGTCGCCACGATAATCGTGTAGTCAATCACGCCATTGGTCTGGCCATAATGGAGGTATAACTGCTGACCGTTGTAGGCCAACTGGTTACCGGTGCTTTCATCAATCGCAGCTACGCCATCTGTAATGGTAAACCTGACAGTTTGCACACCATCTGCACCAGATACAAAATGCAGATTCTCTGTGATTGCAGGCGCTGTAGCCAAGTCAATCATATGGATTGCTGTTGGTGTGAGTGAAACCGGGTTGGTGTCCACAAATTCGATTGACAGTGGGTTCGTTGTGCTGACATTCGTACTCACAACGTCACCGTCGTTGTCGGTCACGGTAATCGTGGCGGTCACTTTAATCAGGCTGCTGATGTCCAGCGTGTTGTCTTCCGCAGGTACCGGGCCTTGGTTGTTGTCATGCTCCAGCGCAACATTGGATACCAGAGTCACAGTGGTGCCAGACAGGGTGACCGTGAAGGCGACATTGCTGCCGTTATACAGGCCGCTGATGGTTTGGCCGTCCGCTGAAACCGATAAGGTGATCGGGTAGTTGCCGTCGGTCGTAACCAGGCCAGTGGCCGTGCCACCTGCCAGAGTCAGGGCGTAAGTCACAATGCCGCCGTTTGTACCGTCAACCCCTGCTGCTGTGTAGGTCGGTGGCGTGATGGTAGTAGTCGCTTCCTTGCCCTCACCTGCGCCGCTCGCTTCAACCACGCTCAGTGCGCCCAGGGTTGGGGCTACAACGTTGGTGATGCTTGGGTTGGTGTCCACAAATTCGATTGACAGTGGGTTCGTTGTGCTGACATTCGTACTCACAACGTCACCGTCGTTGTCGGTCACGGTAATCGTGGCGGTCACTTTGATCAGGCTGCTGATGTCCAGCGTGTTGTCTTCCGCAGGTACCGGGCCTTGGTTGTTGTCATGCTCCAGCGCAACATTGGATACCAGAGTCACAGTGGTGCCAGACAGGGTGACCGTGAAGGCGACATTGCTGCCGTTATACAGGCCGCTGATGGTTTGGCCGTCCGCTGAAACCGATAAGGTGATCGGGTAGTTGCCGTCGGTCGTAACCAGGCCAGTGGCCGTGCCACCTGCCAGAGTCAGGGCGTAAGTCGTTGTTAAACTTTGTAAACCATCCGCACCGGCAAGATAAGTAAACTCAGGTGCAGTAATGGTAGTAGTCGCTTCCTTGCCCTCACCTGCGCCGCTCGCTTCAACCACGCTCAGTGCGCCCAAGGTCGGTGCAGCAGTAACATTGAGGAGTGGTACATCATCAATAATTGTAATCACAATAGACGAACTTGCACTTAGGCCAGCTGCATCTGTTACTACAACAGCAAATGAATCAGTTTCGTCACCGGCATTATCATTAGTATTGGAAGTCAGGGTATAGCTGTATGTAAAAGTACCATTTCCATCATAAGCGGTAATTTTCAGGAAGCCGTAATTACCGGGGATTTCTTCACCGACAAGCGCAGCCAAGCCACCTGCACCGATAGTAAACTGCACAGTACCAATGGTGATGCTTGCAATATCAGCCAGGCCTTCTGCATCTGTAATCACAATAGTACCGCCGAGCGCTATTTCTGCATCGGTATCTTTGCTGGTACCGTCTTTGTCTGTACCTGCCTGATCAAGCCCTTCTTCAAAAACCTGCCCTGGGGATACAATGCCATCTATTGCCGTATGTGGAGGCGGAGTTTGCTCTGGAGGTGTATACACAGGAGGTGTCACGTCAACAGTTGGCGGTGTTTGAATAATCGCTGCAACTGTTTCAGGCACTGGCGGTAGTTCTTCATGCATTGGAGGAAACGTTAAAGAGATGGGGCCGGTAGGGTAGCCACTGTTAACATTACCCAGGGTGTTGTCAAAATCAATCACCAACGGTGTGGTTGTACCTTCATCGCCGGCCTCGCCGCCCGCAGCGGCCGGGTTAGCAGCGGCATTAGGATCCCTGCCCTCGGCAATGGCTCGGGCGATACGCGCTGCTTCATCTGAAGCTTCTTTTTCGATAGATGTCGAAGCGTTTGCGCTGTATATTTCAGGGTCCAGCATGATATGTGCTGAACGTGGCAAATCAAGGTGACTGCCATTTGGGAATTCAATGATTACGCCGCCATCGGCAGAAGTGATAATGGTTTCATTGGCATACACTTTGTCACCAACCTGCAGGACGCGCTCTGCGCCATTAGCGTCAACAGCCTTGACCAAACCGACGACTGTCTTGACGGTGCCTACAGATGATAATTGTGTACCTGAAGTAACAGCTTTTACCGTAGTTGTATTCTCAATTGCCATGATGAACTCCTTTATAACCGCACGATTTATATTTAAAAATGATGTTTCATGATTTGAGGTTATGTTAGAACACAAGGTCTACGAGTTATATAGTACCTTGGTACTAGGCTGAAACTGGCTGAAACAGAGACTTTCCATAAACAACCCACCAATACATGAAGATAAAAAATCATTTAAAAACAATTATTTATTCGAATTTTATTTTCAGATCACGTTCAAATATTGAATCAATTCCGGGCTGATCCAGTCTATGTATACACGACCAATAACATCACGATTCAATTTTTCACTCTTGTAAAATAGCTTCTTAAGCGTAAGCTTCAGTATCGCAAGCTTTTATGTAAGGAGATCGAGTCGATGAGATGCCGAATCTTTTTTACTTCTATCGGATGCGCCTCTATTCTTGCAATAGAAGCAAATATTGCTTTTGCTGATGCAGTGATCAATGCACAAGAAAAACTGGAGCCGCCAAAGATTCAGGCCATACTCATGGCGGCTAAAAATAACGAAAAAAACCTCAGCAACCTGGATGCAGCCTGGCAAGCAGCGTCAGGCTATTGTGAGGCCTCAAGATTAGGCAGCATCGAGGCACAATATCGCTTAGGTATGCTCTACAGGTTCGGTAAAGGCGTACCGGAAAACCTGGCATATTCCGGCGCGCTTTTTTCACTCGCAAGCAGCCAAGGGCATGTTGATGCCACCAAAATGCTGGACACAATCAATCTGTCATCATCAGAACTGCCGCCCTGCGTGATCAGCGAAGCCTTGCCTGAGCGCCCTATTGCAGCATCGCTCAATATACCAAGCGATGCTATCGATATTGAACGCCGTATCGCCGTTTTATCTGAGGCTAAAAGATGGATAATAGATCTCGTTGATACGATTGCAGACCGCCATCAGATTGATCCGAAACTGGTATTGGCAATCATTGCGGTTGAATCCAACTTTAATGTCAGGGCACAGTCGCCTAAAGACGCCATGGGATTGATGCAGTTGATTCCGGATACTGCAGATCGATTCAATATCAAGAATGCTTTCGATGCCTCACAAAACATCAAAGGCGGGGTCAGGTATTTGCGCTGGCTACTGTCTTATTACCACGGCGATATCAGGTTAGTCGCCGCGGCCTATAATGCCGGCGAAAAGGCTGTGGACCGGTATAAAGGCATACCACCCTACCCTGAAACCAGAAAATATGTGAAACGCGTAATGGAGTTGTACCAGCGTCAATCACATCCATATGATGAAAAAATCACAGATCCATCACCGATCATCATCCGGCCAGGCTGATAAACACTTTAAAAGCTATATATAAAAAACCATCTGCATAAGGCTTGCAGATGGTGCAATTAGTTTTAATTAAGCCTAGCGTTCCCGCATGGCATCATATCTGGCCTTGATGATTGGCTTGAGCAGATAGCTCAGGATGGTTTTCTTGCCAGTTTTTATGTGTACTGTCGCAACCATACCAGGCATGATAGGGAGCGCCTTTTTACTGGCACTGAACGTGGTGGATTTCGTGCGTACACGCACAATGTAGAAACTCTCGGTTTTATCACCTTTCTCGGTTGTAATCGTATCCGCGGTGATATTCTCAACATTTGCATCCAGGCCACCGTAGATTGAGAAGTCATACGCCGTCACCTTGACTGTGGCTTCCTGGCCGGGACTGATAAAACCGACATCTGAAGGACGGATTTTGGTTTCCACCAATAAATTATCCTCCAAAGGCACAATTTCCATCACCTCCATGCCTGGCTGAATCACGCCACCGACCGTTGTGACCTTGAGCTGCTTGATAATTCCGGCTACGGGAGACCTGACCGCAGTACGCGCCAGGCGGTCTTCTGCTGCAAGGCTGACAGCACTGGTGCCGGCCAACTCAGCTCTGGCCAGATTAAGGTCAGCTGCCGCATCAGAGCGGAACTTGGCCATAGACGCTGTTATTTTAGAACGCGCTTCAGCAGCGGCCTGCTCCAGACGCGGTATCGCCAAACGTGCCGCATCCATCTGCCCTTTCACATCGCTTAACTGGCGCTCCAGACGCAAAATCTCTACGGCTGACATTACGCCCTGAGCCGCCATAGGCTTACTTATTTTAAGCTCCTGGCTCACCAGGTCATGGCTTTCCTGCAACTGCTGGTAATTTGCTTTCTTTTCACTTAATTCCTGAGCGCGTTGCTCAGCTTGCTGACGAAGCACCATCATGGCGGTGTTCAGCTCCTGCTGACGTGTTTCCATGAGAACATGCTCCTCATTGACCAGCTGCGGGTTGGTTTTCATAAGATCAGCCGGGGGCTTAAATGGCAGGCCGGTTGCCTCGGCCTCCAGACGGGATACCTTAGCCAGCAAAGAATCCCGCTTAGCCTGCGTTTCACTCATGGATGAAGAAAAGCGTGTCGGGTCAAGTTTCATAATAATCTGGCCTTTCTGCACCAGATCACCGACTTTGACCGGAATATCAGAAACAATACCGCCTTCCAGATTCTGAATCACCTGCACCTGGCTGGAAGGAATGACCTTGCCCTCACCTACCGTGATTTCATCAATTTCGGCAAAATAGGCCCAAATCAGAAAGATGAATATAAATGCGAATACACTGCGGATAATCATGGAGCCAAAGCGTGGAGCAGACTCAAACAGCGCTGCATTGCTGTCAGATAACAATTCAATATCGCTGCTGCTAACCTCCTGTGGTTTTATAGAAAAAAGTTGAATCAACCTCGAAAACAGCGACGCTACATTTTTTTTCTTTGGATCAGTTTTTTGCAACATTTAATCCTCCACCTGCTAATGCTTTTAAAATCTGATCTTTTGGCCCATCCGCAACTATACGTCCATTGTCAATGACAATCAGCCTGTTGACCAAGGTCAGCATCGAAGACCGATGTGTAATCAGAATCAGCGTTTTACCTTGCGTATGCTGTTCCAGCTTTACCTTAAGATTATCTTCGCTACGGTTATCAAGCGAGTTACTTGGGTCATCCAGCATCAAAATAGGGGGGTCAAGCAGCAAACCCCGCGCAATCGCTACGGACTGCTTCTGTCCGCTGGACAAGCCGACGCCACGTTCCCCGATCGGCATATCAAAGCCTTGCGGATGTCGATTTATAAACTCGGATGCGCAGGAAATGTTCGCGGCACGGATCACTGCCAGGTCATCAACATAAGGCGCACCCAGCACGATATTGTCGCGCACAGAACCAAAGAACAGCAAAGGCTCATCCGGCACATAACCGATATTCTTCCGCAGCTCTGCTGGGTCAATCTGCCTTATATCGACACCATCGACCCATATAGAACCTTCTGTAGGCTGATAAAGACCAAGGATAAGTTTTTCAATGGTCGTTTTACCGGAGCCGATACGGCCAATGATTCCAAGGCGATCGCCAGCTTTTATATGAAAAGAAACATTTTGCAATGCCCCGACCTGCTGGCCAGGATAATTAAAACTTACATTTTTAAATTCAATTTCACCTTTAAAATTCTGGCGGTTCACAAAACTTTTCCCTGGCTCACGCTCAACGGGGAGCGCCATCATACGGTTGATTCCATCAAGTGCCGCACGGGCATGATGAAAACGCGTCAACAATGAAGCAATTTGTGACAGTGGCGCCAATGCGCGAGACGATAGCAAGCTGCAAGCCACCAACGCACCCATGGTCATTTCTTTTTCTGATATCAGGTAAACCCCCGCCACCACAACGCCAACCGTAGCCATTGTCTGGAAGAAAGTAGCAGAGTTCATCGCTAGCAGCGACAGCACACGCGCCTTTAAACTCAGTTTGCCAAGGTGCCCGATCTGCTGCTCCCATCGGCGCTGCATAGGCCCTTCGGCACCGATGGCCTTGATGGTTTCCAGCCCGGTCAGCGTTTCAATTAAAGTGGCCTGTCGTTGTGAAGATGTGCGGAATGTTTCGCCGATTACTGTTGCAAGTGACTTCTGCACCATAAAAGACACCATCAGAATCAATGGCGCTGCTACCAATACCGGAACGACAGCCACACCGCCAAGCCACCAGATAATGAAAAGGAATATCACCAGAAATGGCAAATCAACCAGGGTGGTAATCGTTGCGGATGTGATGAACTCACGGAAAGATTCAAATTCCTGCACACTGCTGGCGATGGCACCTACAGACTGGGGTCGTGCCTCCATGCGGATGGCCTGGATTCTCTCAAAAATATTTGCGGATAATATAATATCTATTTTTTTACCGGCAACATCGATGAAGTAACCCCGCAGTGTACGCATCACAAAGTCAAAGATGTAAATGACAGTGACGCCAACGACAAGCACCCACAAAGTCTCAAACGTATTATTAGGAACAACACGGTCGTACACATTCATCGTGAACAAAGGGATAGCTAATGCAAAAAGGTTCACAAGCAGCGATGCAGCAAGCACTTCGCTATAAATCGGCCAAGCCAGTTTCACAGTATCCCAGAACCAATTCGCAGGACGAGGAATAAAGCTGACATCCGAACGGCTATCAAACTTGAAAGCCGGTTTAACGTAAATGGCAAAGCCTGTATAAAGTGCGTTAATTTCTTCCAGAGGCACTTCCATATCAGCAGCCCCAGCCTCTGGGCTTAACAAGCGTACTGAGCCATTCCTGGCATTTCGCAGCAGGATGGTGGCGCCGCCATCCTTTAACAGCAGCACTACCGGTAGCGTAATTTCGGCGATTTTATCTAGCGGGCGTTTGACAACACGCGCAGTCAAGCCGGCACGCGCTGCTGCCCGCGGGAAAAGATCAGGAGTAAGCCGTGATGAATCAAGCGGCAATCCTGCAATCAGGGTTTGTGCTGAAAATGGGCGATGCTGAATTCTCGTCAGTAATACCAGACAGTTAGTCAGTGGATCATCAGGGAGCAAAGCGTCTTTGGGTATATCCCAAGTTTCTTTTTTTATTGCACTTTCAGCCATAACATTCCTTAGCAAAGTCAATGATCGAGCAAACGATTGTTTTTAATAAAATCCGGGGCTAAATCTATTTACAAGATTCCATTATCTGACACGACGATATCATTAGTGCCGGCCAGCCGGCCACGTGCATCAAGTCGATTGACAATTTTTTCACGCACTTTCGATGGAAGGTCAGTAAAGGTAATGACGTTTTTGTCGATCAAAACATCAATCAAGTCTTCAATAACGCGAATAAAATCAATATCAGACTGCGTTAAATCAATGAGTGCATCATTTGTCAGGACCTGAGGAACTACACCACCAAAAAATCGGAGAATATCAGCATGATCGTTAGGCAAAAATTCTGTTACATTTGATTGTGGCCTTAAAAAAATCCCGGTGATTAAACCTGCAGCATCTCGACTTACGTAAGGCATACGTCACACCCTTGCATTAATGATTGCATTTGATAATAGCATGGAAAATAATTAGCTCATGTACCACTTGATTAGCGGCCAACCATATTAACAATTATTTACAATGGTCTGCCAGCGGCATCGCTATTATTGAAAAAACACTAAAATAAAGGCAGAGCAATGAATTTTCTAGTTAGCAAAAATCCAGTTCTGATTGACCTGTATTGGAATATATTGCTAGAACAAGGCGAATCATTGCTGTTATCTGATTTTTCAGATCTGGTATGGAGAGCAAAAACTTCAGACAAAGGCCTGGTACTGATCGATACACAGATTGATGGATTTGCAGGGATGCATAGCCTTACCGATTTAAAACGCATCAATCAAAACCTTAAAGTACTCGTCATTGCAGTAGAACTTACCACAGATGATGAGCTATCTGCCCTTGCCGCCGGAGCTTCCGGCAGCTGCAAATCAAATTTGCTACCAGATAAAATCCGCCAGATTTTCACTACGATACAAGATGGCGGCGTCTGGATTTCAAGCGCGGGACTGCCGCAATTATTACAGCGCTTAAAACGCCTGGAAGAGCTGTCAAAAAAGAATACTCCAAAAAATGAATCTGCTCAGCAGCATGAAAAAATATCTTCTTTAACCCCGCGCGAGCGCGAAATCGTGGAATTAGTTGCCAGCGGTGATTGCAATAAGATTATTGCCAGCAAACTCAATATTGCTGATCGTACTGTGAAAGCACATTTATCAGTCATATTCCAAAAATTAAAGGTGAATGACCGCCTGCAACTAGCCTTGCTCGCTAACAAGACTTTTGATCACAAAAAACGCGCGAGCTTGTAATCATACGTCAGTAAACCAGCACCCTACCCCTGTCTTTTCAGACCCGGATTACCCTAAAGCTGATGCTTTAAATAACACAACATAGCGATTCAATTACAAAAAAAAACATACTGTTGGCATATCAGGAATACTCCCTGTTTCTGCTCGCGTTTGACTGGATAATTACTTTTCAACCACCTCATTAAGTAGTTGACACCACCCAATTCCCACAGTACGATCGCGGTTATTGAATAATTAAAAAAATTAATCTACATGAAACTTATTTGAAGTTAGGTTAAATTTTTTTAAATCAAAACAGGGCAAACCATTCGAAAGTCTGGGGCGCAAAGTTACCGGTCTAAAGAGCCAAAGCTCTATGACAGCGGGATTGCTAAATGGAATTGCACAGCACTACATCCAGCAGTTTTACTCACACATCCCCAGCTTGGTACTTTGCAGGTCTCCGGTATTTTTACGGCCATTACTATCGTTTTGCTCACGTGATTCAATATTAAATAAGTTTTTCTAAAAAAAATAAAAAACAATAGGCTAAATATGTTTACGGAAAAAACCATTTAGCCAGACACTGTTTTAAGAATAAATTTGAATGACCTCAACTTTAATCAACAAAAGGAAATATTTCTGAAGATCAGCAACAGCTCTGTGATAACAACGTAAAACGCTGGCGCAGGCACAGCAAAAAAATCAGTTGCCATTGCTGACCAAAGAAATTTTATTTAATTATGTTAACTGGATTTTCTAGTAAAACTGCAAACGCAGAAGCATCAGCTATAGCACCAGCAGCCCATCTGCTTAGCATAGTACAGCGCATACTGGACTCACAGAGCAATGCTCAAATAACACTGCCTGACATGGGCACCCTCACTGTACTCCCGCAGCGCCGAGAATATCACGCCGATGTTGAAAATATGGAAGCGTTCAGCACGTCATCTGCAGCAGCTTTTGAAATCACGACTCTAGACATCTCAACTCTGGCTTCAATCCCCTACTCAGGAAAAGACATCAGGGATCTACTCTGGCAGCTTGCTTTCTACATTTATGAAGAAAGTCTCATTGAAGGCTGTTCTGAAAACGATGTGATTCAATTCAACCGCTGGCCGAACCTGACACGATTGCCGGTCACGCCTAACACTGCACGAATCAGCGCACTGCTTACACGTCATCCAACTTCAATCACACTGGTGAGACGCGTCCTTGGTATCGATAAAAGTGAAGTAAACCGCGTTATCAGCGCAGCCTACAGCGCCGGAATCATTAACACAGTCAGCCGTGGCCCATCACTGGTAAGTTCAGAGCCTCCAGCAGCTGAAACAAAAACAGTGGAGCCGCAAAGGCTTGGTCTATGGAATTCCTTATTCGCTAAAATCTCGAGTCTATAAGCCATGGAAAACAAAATCATTTTTGCAGGTCCGGTCGGATCCGGTAAAACCACATCAATCAATTCCGTAAGCGACATCCTGGTAGTGGGAACTGAAGCGAAAGCGACGGACGAAGTTGCGCAACGCAAAGACAACACCACTGTAGCAATGGATTACGGCATCCTGAATCTTGAAGGCGGCAGTAAAGTGCATCTTTACGGCACCCCTGGGCAAGACCGCTTTAACTTCATGTGGGAAATCCTGAGCGAAAATGCGATGGGATTTGTCATTCTTATCGATAGTGCCAGGCCAGACCCGCTGGCAGATCTCGAGCATTACCTGACCGCATTCAGCAAACCTATCGCTAAATGCAATGGCATGGTTGTCATCGGCGTTACGCGCACCGAACTCAATCCGCAGATCGGGCTGCTGGACAAACTCCATACGTGCGTGATGTCCCATCAATTAAACATCCCTGTGTTCGAGGTTGACGGTCGTGAGCGCCAGGATGTGAAACAAATGCTGCTTGCCCTGCTCGCCCTGCTTGATCCAAGCACCAGCCGCCACTGATCCAATATGAATAAAATAGTGCCTATGCCATTGACCAAGCCACTGCAAAATACGTCTGCAAGCCCTGTGCAGCAAGCGCCTGCCACTTCGCTGCTGATACTAAATAACTTTGGTGTCGCTTTCGGTAAAAAAGTAGTTTTAAGCGAGATTACGCTCAGCATTCCGGAACTGGGCGCATTCGTACTGCTGGGCCCATCTGGGACCGGCAAGTCAACCCTGCTGCGCACACTGGCCGGTCTCAGCAGCGCCAGCCCTTCCTTCCGGTCTTGGGGTGCAGCCTATTATCGCGGTGCAATCCTGTCTGAAAAAGAACGACCGGATCTCGTAGCGCAAAGCGCACAGCTGATGATGTCTTCTGTGCTTGAAAATATTGTGGTTAACCTGCCGGAGCGTAATCAGCTGACACGCCCCATGCAATATGACCTTGCCAGGCGCTTGCTTAAGCATGCAGGCCTGGATGAATTGTGCGACAAACTTGACCTGCCTGTAGTGCAGCTGCCGCTTGCACTGCAGCGCCATCTTTCTATTTTACGCCAGGTAGTATCCAGCCCGCATTTGCTATGCATTGATGAACCGACAACCGGACTCAATGATATGGAAAGTGCCCGCCTACTGGCCTACCTGCGTGAAGAAGCAACGCGTCGCGCCTTGCTGGTCGTTCTGCACAATCAGAAACATGCAAGGCTCCTGGGCGGCACGGCAATCTTGATCGCCGGCGGCCAGGTTCAGGAGCAGCAAACAATCCCGCAGATATTTGATACCCCTGTTTCACATGCGGCACGTGAGTTTTCACGCACCGGTTCATGCAATGTAGCCAGCCCGGGTACGCCGCAGGAGCATCTTGATGCATCTGTGCTTCCGGCAAAACCATTACCGAAAGCAGCACTTGCAGGAACAAGAAGCCAGTCCGGGCCTCGCGGATTCCTATGGCTCAAAAAAGGAAAGCTCGCTGGCACACCGGTACCTGGCGTTTATTTTGATATGGAATATGACCTGAAGGCACTGCAGCGTGTAGGAATAACCAAATTGATCACACTGACAGAGACCGCTCTGGATAACACAAAACTTGAACCGTTCGGAATCAGCAGCATCTGGGAGCCGATTCCTGACATGGAAGCCCCCACTATCGCGCAAGGGGTGCGCATATGCCAATTGATTGAAACCCTGCTTGCACAGGGCGAGGTAATTGCGGTGCATTGCCGGGCAGGTCTTGGCCGAACTGGAACCGTACTCGCCGCGCATCTGATCTGGGAAGGAAAAGGATCGCTCAGCGCGTTGGAATATGTACGGAGAATTGAACCGCGCTGGGTTCAATCTAAAGCGCAAGTCGAATTCCTGGAAGCTTTTCAAGCAGGGTATGAAACATCGCCTATATCTTAAAGAATCATCTATCAGTCCACTGATGGATAGTGATGAAGCAGTAAAAACAGTAGAACAATCACAACAAGTGATTTATTAATTAAAAAGGAATTTTATATGACCAAATTAAATGATGCTTTACAAGCAGCCACCGCCTCAATCCCTGAATGTTTGGCAGCTGGCTATATCGATCTTGCCAGCGGCATGCTGCTCGGCATTAAATCCGTAGACTCGCAGCCTACAGAAGTCGTTGAACTGCTTGCAGCAGCTACCGCGGACCTGTTCCAGGGCCCTAACGTAAAAATGATTGAAAGTATCTTTAAAAAGGCGCGCGGCCTTTCAGAAGACGGCCATCATTATTTTCAGGAAATCATCATCAACAGTGACAACCTGATCCACATCTTCATCCGCGGTAAAAACGAAGAACAGGTTGCCTGCTTTGTATGCCGAAAATCAGCCAACCTCGGTATGGTGTTAACAAAGTCACGCAGCAACATGCCTCTGGTAGAGGCGGCATTGTAACAACAAGCCACCCCGGAGCGGAGATGTACTGCAACGGGGTCTTTCTACTTTGAACCAGCCATACTACTTGGGAAGCGTTTCATATGTATAGCACTCAAAAAACTCCTGAAGAGGCACGTACATCAGCCTTAAGGTCTGTATTACGCGAACTGAATGCAACCTCTGACGATATTGAAGCGTCTGCATGTATTTCAAGCGACGGTTTCAGCCTAGCCGCAGTGCTTGGCAATAACGTCGACCCTGACCGTTTCGGGGCGATGTGCGCATCACTGCTGGCATTAGCCCAGCGAGCCGCACAGGAAGTACAGCGGGGCAATTTGAAGCTGGTGCTGGTCGAAGGCGAACAAGGCGTGATGCTGCTGGTACAGGCCGGGGCTAATACAATCCTGGCCGTCGCAGCCAAACCCAGCAAGAATCTTGGCATGATTTTCATGGATGCCAAGAAGTTCTCAAAAAAACTGCTTGAAACCCTGGAAAGCCATCCATTAAAAACGTAACAACAGATCAAAACCATGGCACACCTAAAATATCAGACTAATGACAACCAGAACCGTGACATTCATTCACGCGAAGCTGAAAACGTACTTGACGCCTTATTGCGTCAAGGCATCAATATCCCCTTCTCCTGCCGCAGCGGCGTATGCCACGTATGTGTACAGCAATGCAAGCATGGTGACATCCCACCGGTAGCACAAAAAGGATTATCGCCGGAACTCGTAAAAGAAGGCCACTTCCTGGCATGCCAGTGTACGCCTGTAGGCGATATGCACATTGCTGCGCCATCCGGTCTTTTCCAGACCATTCTGGTTCACAGCAAAGAAATGCTATCCAGGCATGTCTGCAAAATACTGCTGGAACCACCGGAGGGATTCATCTACAAAGCCGGCCAGTTTGTTAACCTGCGCCGCCCGGATGGCATAACACGCAGCTATTCGCTTGCCAGCCTGCCAGCTGAAGATTATTTTCTGGAATTGCAC
>Ga0207967_1000148_pt1 | contig 33304 bp, 32 predicted proteins | sample LakWasMet20_HOW5_2_FD_183866 | JGI IMG/M metagenome (GOLD analysis project Ga0207967, IMG submission 183866) | Freshwater sediment methanotrophic microbial communities from Lake Washington under simulated oxygen tension - Sediment Metagenome... | ecosystem: Environmental > Aquatic > Freshwater >...
ACAAGATTAAATACGCCTTGACTACAAACACTTACTTTATAAATGTTACACACACTGTTCCTGTAGTTTCAGTTTGTAGTCAAGGCGTATTTAATCTTGTTGCAAATGGTAATCAAACTCCTGTTGTAGGAGCATTCGAACTGTTTGAGGATAATGGTGCTTTCATTGATGAAGGTCAAGGTGATTTTAACAAACATGGAAATGACTCGTGGGCATATGATCAACGAGGTTTTGATTATATCACACGCGATGAATTTGGTTATGCTGCAGGATTGGAGCATCAAATTTTCCCTGAAAAAACACGTGATAATTTTCAACGCGTAATTTTGAAACCGGCAGCAAGTGATAATTATTCTTTTGAAAATGGTGCGCACATTCGTGATGCGTTTATTCACACTCTTTCAATTCGTTCTGACATGAAACTGGATGAACGTACATGGAGACCATGCGTTGTTTACCTAAATGGACAATATTGGGGAGTATATGAAATACGCGAAAAAGCGGATGATCATGATTACACGGATTACTATTTTGATCAAAACAAATTTAATCTTCAGTACCTAAAAACATGGGGAGCAACATGGCAAGAATATGGTGCGCCAAATGCACAGCCTGATTGGACAGCATTAAGAAATTACATCAACACGAATAGCATGGCAGTGCCAGCTAATTTTAACTATGTTGATAGCTTATTGAATTGGGAATCTTTGTGTGATTATTTCGTTTTCAATTCTTATGTTGTAAACCAAGACTGGTTAAACTGGAATACTGCTTGGTGGCGTGGAATGGATCCACTAGGAGATAAAAAGAAATGGCGATATACTTTATGGGATATGGATGCGACGTTCGGTCATTATATTAATTATACCGGAATTCCTGATCCAACAGCGAATGCTGACCCATGTAACGTGGAAAACTTACCAAATCCAGGAGGACAAGGACATACAGACATTCTTGAAAAGCTGATTAACGAGAATCCAGTTGTAGAACAGTACTACATTACTCGATATATTGATTTAGTAAACACGTATTTCTCGTGTGCCTACATGAATACATTATTGGATAGTATGGTGAATGAAATTTCACCAGAAATGACAGGCCAAGCAACAAAATGGGGTGGATCGTTCGCAGGCTGGCAATCTCGTGTTCAGCAAATGCGCGACTTCATGAATTTAAGATGTACAGCACTAGAACAAGGCTTGATTGATTGTTATAACTTGACAGGCCCTTTCAATGTAACATTTGATGTTTCTCCAGCATTATCAGGTGAGATTAAAGTAAATTCTGTGTGGGCACCAACATATCCTTGGGCGACTTCGTATTACGGAGGTATTGCAACCAATATTATTGCTCAGCCATTACCTGGTTATGTTTTTGACCATTGGGAATATACAACGGGTCCTTTAGCTTTACCAATTACATCTGATACGAATAGTTTAAATATCAATGGTGTTGAGAATATTGTTGCAGTCTTTGTGTTGGATAATCCTGATTTGGATGGTGACGGTTGTTTGAACACAGATGAGGTGATTGCTGGAACAAATCCTAGTGTTGCAGACACGGATGGGGATGGAGAAAATGATTGTATTGAAATAGGTGCAGACCCAGCGAATCCAACAGATACGGATGGCGACGGTGTAATTGATGCCTTAGAATCTTCAACTGTCGATACAGATGGTGACGGTGTATTTGATGAAGCTGATCCAGCAAATACAGATCCATGTATTCCAAACGTAAATGCTGGTCCTTGTGATCAAGACGGTGATGGATTAACAAATACGGAAGAAGCCACGGAAGGAACCGATCCAACAAATCCTGATTCGGATGGGGACGGAGTAAACGATGGAACAGAAGTAACTAATGGTTCTGACCCAATGAATCCATGTGATCCAGATGATACTTTACCTGGCTGTCAAATTGATACCGATGGAGATGGATTAATGGATGCTGAAGAAGCAACTTTAGGAACAGATCCGAATAACCCAGATACAGACGGTGATGGATTCACTGATGGAGTAGAAGTTGGTAATGGAACAAATCCATTGGATGAGTGTGATCCAAATAGCTCAGGATTTAATTGTGTGAACGGAATTTACCTTCCAACAGGATTCTCTCCAAATGGATCAGGAAATGATCTTAATGAGAGCTTAGTAATTATTGTTGGTAAAGATGTAAAATCGTTTACACTTTCTATCTACGATCGTTGGGGGAATTTAATGGTGAATACGTCAGATAAAAATTACAAATGGGATGGAACGTATAAAGGACAACCTTGTAACACGGGTGTTTATGCCTACATTTTAGATGTTCAATTTATCGATGGTAAATCAGAAACACGTTCAGGTAACATCACTTTAATTCGATAAACATGAAAAAACTATTTCTTTCAGTTGTTCTTTTAAGTGGTGCATATGTGAATGCGCAAGATTTACATTTTTCGCAAACGGCCCAAACGCCCCTTTTAATTAACCCGGCAGCTGCTGGTGTTTATGACGGGTGGGAACGTGTTATCATTAATCACAGAAATCAATGGCTTGGCGCAGGAACACAATTCATGACAACCTCAATTGCAGCTGATGCCAATTTTGGAAAAACACGCATGAATGACAAAGCACATGTCGGAGTTGGATTGATGTTTTATAACGACATAGGTGGTGATTCGCGTTTTGGAAGTCAAACTGGTTCATTAACCGTGAGCGGTATTTTGCCAATGGGTGGTTCTGGACATACACTTTCAGCTGGAATTCAAGGTGGTTTTGGTAGTCGAAAAGCAGATTTTTCTGATTTGACATTTACCTCGCAATGGAATGGATCACAATACGATCAAACGATTGCATCAGGTGAAGCAAACTCTGCGAATTCTTTTAGATATGCAGACGCTTCAGCAGGTTTGTATTATGTCTATGATGGAGGACAGTCAACCTTCAGTAGAAACAACGATTTCAAGTTTCAATTAGGTATCGCAGGATATCATTTGAATAAACCAGAATTGAAATATGCAACCGTTACTGGTGATCGTTTAATGCGAAAATTTGTTGCTCATACAGGTGTAACAGCTGATTTACCAATGCGTGACATGTCTATTGATGGAAGTGTTGTTCAAATTATCCAAGGGCCACACTTAGAATCAATTTTTGGTATGATGCTGCGTTATCGTTTCCAAGACGGAACAAAAATTACTGGAAATTCACAAGATGCGTACTTTGGATTTGGAACGTATTATCGCTTAAAAGATGCTTTGATTCCATCTATTTTAGTGGATTGGAGAGGATTTAAATTCGGGGTTTCATACGATATTACTGTTTCTTCAATGAGAAGAGCATACGGTGGAGGCTCGCTCGAGTTCTCACTTTCATATACTGATTTGAATCACGCCTTGTTTAAAACAAGAGGAAGATTTTAAAACAAAAACCCCGTTCATATTTATTGAACGGGGTTTTTTTATGTGTTTTATTTTTTGACAAGCGATTTGAAAAAGTCGAGAATCCGCTTTCTGAACAAGAACATAATCAGCAAATAAGGAATAATCATTAAATACAATATTCCCCAATTGATATTGGTTCCAAATGAACCTTCACTCAATTCAGAGCCTTGTTCTGTTAACATTTTACATTGAGAGCAACCTTGTGCAAACATGTCATTTCCAACAACAATCAGTGCTAAAATGAATCCTAAAACGAGCCACTTTTTCATGACTCAAATGTATTCATTTATTCATTGAAATACTAGAAAGATTCCTTTTTTATAGCTAACTGTAGTAAGCAATGATTGTTCGATTCCTTGTGGATTAATAAATTGCTTTAACTTTGTTCATATGGCCTTTGATAAACATAATATGAACATATGAAATATTTGCTTTTTTTAATTCCTTTCTTATTCGCTTCTTGTGGCGGGTCAAATTCATCGAAACAGCTGCCAAAAGATTTAGATAGTCTTTTAGTAATGTTTCCTGATAGTGTTGAATTATTGGTGCAGCACGGAAATAAAATGATGAAGGAGTTAAACTACGATAAAGCATTGGCGGATGGTGCAAAAGCGTTTCGTTTAGATAGTTTGAGTACTGACACAAAAATGTTATATGCCGATATCTTAAACAATCGACCTACTCGTTCAATGGCCGATGTTGCTTCAGCGCAAAAAATCTATAAATCGATTATCAAAAAAGAACCGAAAAATACAAAAGCCTTAGTTGCTCTTGCGTCAACGTTCAGTCAGCAAATGGATTTTGATCAATCATTTGAGTACATCAATCGTGCTTTAAAAATTGATTCAAGATACCGTGATGCATATGTTATGAAAGGATCTAATTATTTATTGTTGAGTAAATTGAACCCTGAAAAAGATGGTTCCCCAAGTAAAAAATACATGGATTTGACGAAATCATCTTACGAAACAGCGGTTCAACAAGATCCAAAATTCTTCGAAGCCTATTTAATGCTTGGTTCACTTTATGAATCAGATGGAAACGAAATCTGTCTTCAGTATTATAAAACCGCTGTTACCCTGCAACCTAAGAATCCGGATGTGCTTTTCTCATTGGCTTATGCACAACAAACGTTTAATCAACCCGACAAAGCGATTACGTTGTACCGCAGAATGATAAAATTGGATACAAGTTACTACCAGGCTTTGAATCAGATTGGTGTAATTAAACAATACAATTACAAGCAAATTGATAGTGCGATTTATTACTATAAATCGGCTTTACAAACTGAACCACGATTTGTTGAGGCATGGCATAACCTTGGCATGTGCTATGAGGAACAAGGAGAATTAACAAAAGCAATGCAAGCGTACGCAAAAGCCTTGAAATATAATCCTGATTTTAAATTGTCACGTGAACGTGCAGACATATTGAAATATGCGCGTTAATTTAAAATACTTCCAACTTCTAACCGATGCAATAATTCCATTATTGGGTTATTTCTTTTGGCACTGGAATTTATACTTCATTGTACTCTTCTATTTGTTGGATTTTTTGGCCTATGAAGTATTTTCTCATGTTAAAGCGAAGAAGGTAAAATCGCTTAAAAAAGACAATACGCAAAATTGGTTGAAGTTCGGAATCATTAGCGCTTTGCTTTTCATTGTCAATGTGCTGTTCATTCAACTGACTATGAAATCGCTTGTTCCTTCAATTGATTTCTCTAAAGAAATGCTTGCGTTTTGGAATTACAAAGACATGGGAATTGAACAAGGTTATTTCCTACTTCCACTGATTGTTATCGCGGGATATCAACGTTATAAAATGGAATTTTTGATGACAGGACTATTTCAAAAAATAACAATTCATCAAATTTTCACAAAACATATTCAAACTCAATTGATTGCCTTTGGTTTTATTGCATTAACGTTTGGTCTTTCCTTTTTAATTGTCTTCCCAGAAATTGTGTATGTTCTTGGGATTGTCTTGTTCACTGGTTTGTATCAGTTTTTTAGAAAGTAATTAAGACCGTCTTTTCAACCAACGCGGCAACAGAAACGCTCCAATAAATAGGTAAGGAAAATACGACATTAAACGCCAAACAATTGCCAAGGATGCGAGTAATAGTGCACTTTGACTAAAATCAACTAATAATTCGCCAAACGCATATTCGGCAATTCCACTTCCTCCTGGTGTTGGACTCACGCGCATGAGTAACCATAAAACAAGTTGTTTGCCCAACAATAAAACGTGATCCAAAATGCCTAATTGTAAAAATGCTTGCAATAAGGCATTAATAACCAAATAACGGGAAATCCAACTTCCACACGTTGCCAAAAACACTTTTATCCAATAGCTAAAAGGTTCTTTACGCATCAACAAAGCCGTTTTTTCAATGTTTTCTCCCGTTGTTAGTACCTTGGTTTTCCAACGGTTTAAAAAGGGTAAACTGAAAACAATACGCAATAAACGTTTAGCAAATGATGGCAGAATGAAAAGGCTAGTAAACAAAAACAGCGTCAAGCCTAAAAACACAAAAAATCCAGTCCAAAAAATGAATTGCACACTGGACGATCCAAAGGAGTGACTTGGAAATAACGTGGCGCTATCGATGAACAAGAACACAAAAGGAATCATCAGGACATAAAACAGATTGTCCATCATGGCGGTGATTAAAACAATAGCTGTGGATCGACCTAAATCAATTTTTTCCTTGTTCAGAATAAACATGGCAACGGCAACTCCTCCAACAACTCCAGGCGAAAGGGCAGAGGCAAATTCCCACAACATAATCACATAAAAACTGGCTTTCCAGGTCAATTCATTGTGTGTGAGCAAACGAATGCGCAACATGTAGAAGAAGTCACGCCCTACAACACAAAGCAAGGCTACTAAAATCCATAAAAAAGATGTTGGAGTCCAATGAATCAACTGCAAAGCATCTGAAACGGTTTGCTTTCGGTAATTTCCTTTGATGTCGTAAATGAATTCATTCGCATCGGCTAAATCGATGTGTTGATTGTGATTCTTGTCTTCCCAACGATAAGTTCCTTTTCCTTTTTGTGCTTCAATGAAACGTGTTGCGGAAATACTTGAGTACAACATCCATGCTGCAACGAAAACGCCAATTGAAATACCTAACCACATTTTCCACCCTTGAAACGAGCGTTCAATAATGGATGGAGTTTCCATTAGTTCAATGGAGTTAGTTTCACATCAATTTCCCAATTCGCTCGCACTTTTGAAACTGTTGTGTAGAAATAGACTTTTTCCGCTTGTTCGTTTGCAAGTGGATTAATTGGATCCCATCTGAAGTTCTGATTGTCATCTTCAATAATTCTAAATTGGTATTCACCTGGTGTCAAATTTTCAAACGATGTTTTGAAATCGGAAATGAGTAAGGCCTTAGAAATGACTTTTCCATTTTGCACCAATTCGACAATAACAGGACGCGTAAAAGCGCTTGCATCAACATGGACAATTCCATATTCTTTGGCAATTTTAATTTTTACAACAGTCGACATTGCTTCTGATTGTTGACCATTTTGACTTATAATAGCTCCTTTATCCATCGTCAATTTCACCTCCTTGATTTTTGTGCGATCAAAGTTGATGATGACTTTGTTTGATTCGATACGTGTTGTAAACGCAATTCTTGAACTGTCTGCCGTATTCAATAGTTGAATTTTGGAAGTGTCAATGGATTGAATTTTGGATGTTAAAATAAATTCAAGCTGTTCGTGAGGACCAATTTCGTTATTGCTAAATCCATTCGCTACGCGCAAGAGTGCTTTTCGATCGCGATCTGTAATGCGTGTTGAAAGCGAATCAATTTCTCCTTCCCCAGTAACAACTGCTTTTACGATTGTTTGATCTGTAGGTGTAAAGAAGATTTGAACACTGTCTGGCGAATGAAAAATTACATCTTCCTTCGAAAACAATTGACCTTCCAGTTGGAAGGATTTATTCGTTAAATCATAATTTGCACCAATGAAAAAACTACCTGGAGCAACATAGCTGAAACTTCGAATTTTACGTTTTGCTAATGGAGAAGAAACAAGTAAGGGAATAGAATCGTTAATCGAATCATTGATTTCAATTGGTTCTAATCGGAAACCTTGCGCTTCGTGGGCTTGCAATTTCAAATCTTTATTCTCGTCTTGAAAGCCTTTTAAATAATAGGTTCCGGCTCTTAAATAATTGAATTTTGCAAGTCCTTGCTTATTTGTTCGAGCAAAATATATAGGTGTTAACGAATCAAGATTTTCATATAATCCAACGATGCAATTTTCTTTTGCTTGATTGCTAAATGCATCTTTCAATTGTACCGAATAACTCAATGAGTCAATTGTGCCACCAGTTGAAAAAACATATTTGATCAATGTATCGTTTCCTTCAGTAACATCTTTCACCGCTCCATCTAAATACAAAACATATGTTGTGTTAGGTTGAAGCTCCTCTTCCCACGAAACAGTTAAGGTTTTTTTAGAAAGCGATGCAATTGGTCGCGCATGATTGGGAACCAATTGGATGGTTTGTTGAGGATTATTCAATTGAACAAATTCATCGAATTCAAAGGAAACTGAATTTCCAGTAAACAAGATGGTCTCATTCGCTGGAAGCGTTTTCTTTTCAATTGGTTTTGGAGCAGTTTCATCTTTTTCACCACCACTTAAGGTACCGACTTGCGCACAAGAACTCAGAAATACAATAAGAATTAGTGAAAAAAATCTTAAATCAGCCATGAACAAATTTCGTTTAAATAATGCGCATCAATTTCATCGAAAGTAGCTAAATCTTTGGAATCAACATCCAAAACACCAACCACTGTATTCGAAGCGATTAAAGGTACAACGATTTCACTTCTTGATAACGAACTACAAGCAATATGTCCAGGAAATAAATCAACATCTGGAACAACCAAGGTTTCTGCTTTTAACCAAGAAGTACCACAAACGCCTTTTCCTTTTTGAATGCGCGTACAAGCAATTGGACCTTGAAATGGACCAAGTACCAATTCGTCTTCTTTCACTAGATAAAAACCAATCCAAAGAAAATCAAATGTTTCTTTGAGGGCAGCGCACACATTTGCCAAGTTGGCAATCTGATCTGATTCACCTGAAATTAAACCTTTTATTTGTGGCAATAAGCCTTGATAAATTGCTTCTTTGCTTCCTTCTAGTTTGATTAATTCTTCTGCCATAGTTGCTGTTATTCAGTGCAAAATTGCCTCTTTAAAGTGGAATGTGCAATTTTTTGCTTATCTTCAAGTAACAAACCTATTTTATATGTTAGAAAAAGTATCCTTAGAAAAAGTTCTGTTCTTAGACATCGAAACCGTACCACAAACGTATCAATTCCCAGCGCTTGCAGATGAAACACGTCATTTATTTGAAATGAAAACACGCTTCATGCAGAATGAAGAGAAATCCTTTGAACAATTGTACAACGAGCGCGGAGGAATCTACGCTGAGTTTGGAAAGATTGTTTGTATCTCCGTTGGATTTGTGCACGATACACGCACAGGTCGACAAATTCGGATGAAATCATTTTACCACGACGATGAAGCGACTTTGCTAAAACAATTTAAAAATCTACTGGACGATCGCTACAATACTCCATATCACATTTTATGTGGACACAATGCGAAGGAATTTGATTTTCCTTATATCTGTCGACGCATGCTGATCAATGGTATTAAACTTCCCGCAGTGTTAGATATTGCTGGAAAAAAACCATGGGAAATCAGTCATTTAGACACAATGGAATTATGGAAGTTTGGCGATTATAAGTCGTTTACATCTTTGGCACTGATGTGTCACATTTTCAATATTCCAACTCCAAAAGATGATATTTCTGGGGCAGATGTAGCACGTGTTTATTTTGAAGAAAAAGATTTGGAACGCATTAAAGTCTATTGTGAGAAAGATGTTGTTGCATTGATTCAATTATTCTTACGTATGCGTGGTGATGAATTGGTCGATGACAGCGAAGTGCATTTTTCGTAATACTAGAAAATAAAGGCATAAAAAAACCCCGTTCATATTTATTGAACGGGGTTTTCTGTTTTAATATGTTTTTCTTATTGAACGAAAACTGTTTCTTCCGAAGTTGTTTCTTGTTCAACTTTGATAATTCCTTCTCCACTTAATCCAGATGCAGAAGCTTCAATGTTTAAAACCGCAACACCAGCTTGTCCTAATTGGTAAACGTCGTTGAAGTTAAATTTCGCTTCACCTGAAGTATTTGTTGTAGTTGTATCATACAAAACAACGTTTGATGGTTGATTTGTAGTTGATTGTCCGTAAACAACAACTTGCGCTCCAGATACTAACTGATTTGCAGCATCACGAACATAAATGATTGCAATTGTATCTTTTTTCTTACGACAACCTGTTGATGAAAATCCAACACCCAAAATCGCTAAAACAGCGAAAACAATGGTTCTTTTCAATGTAGTATTCATGGTTTAATCTTTTTTAGTTTAAAAATACCGTTTCAACGGTTGTAATATGCGCACGACAACGAACGTATTCTGTTCCTTCTGAAGTCCCTTGTTTTACAATGACGTCAAAATAACCTGTTGTGTTGTCTTCACCTGAAGTATTAAAATATTCGTCCATGTTAAATGTGGCAAATCCAGATGCATTTGTTATTACCGTATCAACAAACGGAAGAGTTGCTGGGTTTGAGTTAACATCACCAATGATGACAACTTTAGCTCCATTTTGCAATTCATTACTCGCTGAACGAACAAATATTTTCAAAACAGATGGATCGTCGTTCTTACAAGCCGATAATATTCCAATCGCTAAAAGAAACAAACTTGATAATAATATGTGTTTTCTCAATTTTTTCATCTTTTTTCTCAAACTAGATGCCCAAAGATAAACTTATTTTAAATTAATCTGACAACAAAGTTCTTCTTAATTTCTTACCTTCGTGCGCTGTAGTAGTGTAATTTAATCCTTAAACAATAAAGATAGATAAAAAGTTACACCTGCTAGTTAAAAAAATAAAGGCTTAAGATATTTAATAGCACGAAAGCAAGCGCAAAAGCATGAAGGCAACAATAGATAAAATTATAACGGATATCGATCAATTTGTGATTAAAGACACGAAAGCATTGGAAGATTTCCGTATCCAATTTCTTGGATCAAAAGGAATTGTAAAAAATATGTTTGGTGAGCTTAAGTCGGTTCCCAATGAAGAAAAGCGTGAAGTTGGTCAGTTATTGAACAATCTTCGTTTGCATGCTGAAACAAAATTTACAGCATTCAAAGAACAACTTGAAACAGCAGCGTCTAGTGATTCATCGTTGGATTTGTCACGTCCTGGAGATGTTGATGAAATTGGTTCACGCCATCCATTGTCGTTGGTTCGTAGCGAGATTATTGAAATTTTCGAACGTATTGGTTATGCAGTTTCAGAAGGACCTGAAATTGAAGATGATTGGCATAATTTCTCTGCTTTGAACTTTCCACCAGAACATCCTGCACGTGATATGCAAGATACGTTCTTCATTGAAAAAGGGGAGAAGGAAATGGCTTTACGTACACATACGAGTTCGGTTCAAGTGCGTGTAATGGAAAATTCAACACCACCCATTCGTACGATTTCTCCAGGAAGAGTTTACCGTAACGAAGCAATTTCTGCACGTGCACATTGTTTCTTCCATCAAGTAGAAGGTTTGTACATTGATAAAAATGTATCATTTGCCGATTTGAAACAAACCTTGTTGTATTTCGCAAAAGAATTATTTGGTGAAAAAGCACAGATTCGTTTACGGCCTTCTTATTTTCCGTTTACAGAGCCAAGTGCTGAAGTGGATGTTTCGTGTACTATTTGTAACTCAAAAGGCTGCAACGTCTGTAAATATTCAGGATGGTTAGAAATTTTGGGATGCGGAATGGTTGACCCAAATGTCTTGGAAGCATGTGGAATTGATTCGAAAGAATATTCTGGTTTTGCTTTTGGAATGGGAATCGAACGCATCACACAATTAAAATACAAAGTGAACGATTTGCGTTTGTATTCTGAAAATGACGTGCGCTTCTTGAAACAATTTACTCCGGGAATGTAACATGGGATTTTTTTCATCAAAACCCAAAAAACAACTTCCTTGGATCGCACTCAACACGGAGGAGCAATTAAAGAATGCCTTGGTGGAAGCTGAAACAGAAACTGTTTTGTTTTTTAAACATTCCACTCGTTGTAGTATTTCTTCAATGGCCTATGATCGTTTTGAACACGATTGGAATCTAGAGAATAACTGCAAACTTTATTACTTAGATTTAATTTCGTTCAGAAATGTTTCTAACTTAATGGCTGATTTAACACATGTGGTACATCAAAGTCCACAAGTAATTGTGTTAAGAAACAACGAACTTATTTATACTGCCACGCATAATGGAATCAGTGCGCGTGCAATTGAACAACTACTTTAATTGAGTATCATGAAAAAGTACCTAATAATTGGATTAATTCTAGCCGTTATTGGCGCAATGGTTATTGTTCCGCTTTTGAAAAATGATGGCGGTGACGAAGTAAAAACAGGCGCAACTTTTGAATTCACTGAAAATTTGGCAACACGTTGGGATGAAGCAGTAAAAATTCAAATCAATGTAAATGCTGAGGAAATTAAAAAGCTTGAATTATTCTATAACGACAGTTTATTTCAAACGTGGGAACAACCAAGTAAAACAATTAGCTATTTGTTCAAAGCTGGATTTTATGGTTTAGGGACGCGCAGTTTGCGATTGGTTTCAACATTTGAAGATGGTACAACCTATTCTGATGATCGCATGGTACGTGTGCTTTCTGATATTGTGCCTGAACTTTGGTTTGCGAAACCATTGAATTCATTTCCACATGCTGAAACCAACTTTACACAAGGATTAGAGTTTAACAATGGAATTTTGTTCGAAAGTACAGGACAAAAAGGACAAAGTATGGTGGCGCATATCGACATGGCAACAGGCGCAAGCTTGAAAAAAATGGGATTGGATGGCAATTACTTTGGTGAAGGAATTACAGTGTTTGGCGATAAAGTATATCAATTAACATGGCAAGAAAAGAAGTGTTTTGTGTACAATAAAAACACGCTTCAAATCGAAGATGATTTTGCATACAACGGCGAAGGTTGGGGATTATGCAATGATGGTAAATCGTTAATTATGTCGGATGGATCTGAGCGTTTGGTTTTCAGAAATCCGAAGACATTTGAAATTGAACGTACAATTGAAGTATGTTCCGACAAAGACGCAGTTGCCAACTTAAACGAATTGGAATACGGTCCGGATGGAAATATTTACGCCAACGTTTGGATGACAAACAAAGTTGTTGTGATTAATCCAGAAAACGGAAAAGTAATTGCCGAAATTGATGGAACCGAATTGGTTGTTCAAGGAAAAGGAAATGGTGATGTACTTAACGGAATCGCTTACAATCCTGCAACCAAAAAATGGTATATGACCGGCAAGAACTGGATGAAACTTTTCGAAGTAAGTTTTAGTAAATCGGCTGTTTAATTTATTCCTTTCCGTCGAATGGAGTAAATGGATTGAAACGGTTAATCGTAGAGATCTCTTTGATTTTTCCATTTTCAACACGCATTACACGACCTGGAAATTTTTCTACCATTGTCATATCGTGCGTTGCCATAAGAACAGCTGTTTTTTCTTCTTGAGCAACAGCAATCAACAAGCGCATAATTTCTTCCGATGTTTCTGGATCTAAATTTCCTGTCGGTTCATCCGCTAATATCAAAGCTGGCTTATTCACCAAAGCACGCGCAATTGAAACGCGTTGTTGTTCTCCACCCGAAAGTGTATGAGGCATGGAATTGATTTTTTGTTCGATTCCAACCAATTGTAAAAGCTCTTTCGCACGTTTTTCCATCAGGTTTTTATCTTTCCAACCTGTAGCTCCCATTACAAATGTTAAGTTTTGAAGTACGGTGCGATCCATCAACAATTGAAAATCTTGGAAAACGATTCCAATTTTACGACGCAACATCGGAATATCCTTTTTACTCAATGCTTTTAAATCGTATTCAGCAACACTTCCTGTTCCTTCTTGCAGTTCTAAAGCGCCGTAAATGGTTTTCAAGAGACTACTTTTTCCGCTTCCTGTTTTACCAATCAGGTAAACAAACTCGTTCGAATCCATTTCAAATTGTACATCATCAAGCACCAACGCGTCTTGTTGGAAGATTCTAGCATTTCTAATTTGTATGACTTTTCCCACGGAATTTATATTAGTTCTTGTAAAGGTCGAAAAATCCTAGGCTACTCAAATCGACTCTGCTATAATAATCTTAACAGATTTACGTTTAAAACTTTTACAAGTCCTCTCCAACAGGGTCATGATGTCCCTTAATTTTACTTGATTAAAAGCAGTGTATTATGAACAGATTTCTGGTCTTCATATTGATGTGCCTACCTGTTATTTCCTTCGCACAAACTTCGGAGAAATATAACAGCGAGTACGAAAATTATTACCGTGCAGAAGAGCTGTATGCCAAGGAACAGTTCGCCGCAGCGCGCATTGAATTCCGAAACTTTCTGAATGGTTACAAGAAACCAAACGATCCAATGTATGTAAAAGCCTTGTATTATGAAGGACTTTCTGCCTTGGAATTGTACAACAATGATGCGGTTACTTTGTTGATGGATTTCAATAAAAATTATCCAGAAAGCATCTTCAAAAACACCATTTATTTCCGTTTGGGTAAATATTATTACCAAAAAAAGGATTTTGAAGAGGCATTGGTTTGGTTTAATCAATTAAAAGCAAGCGACGTTGAACCTGAAGACAAAGAGGAATATTTATTTAAAATTGGTTATTCTAATTTTCAAGAAAAGAAATACGTGGAAGCACGAAGTGCATTTCATGAAGTGAAAGATGGTGTTTCACAATATGCAGCACCTGGACTTTACTACTATTCGCATATTGCCTACATGGATAAATCCTATCAAACTGCATTAGATGGCTTTTTGAAATTACAAACGAATGAAAGTTTTGCTTCAGTCGTACCTTATTATATTGCGCAGATTTATTACTTGCAAGGAAAATATGCAGAAGTAACGAAATATGCGCCAACGATAGTTGATTCAGCTAATGCGATCAATCAAACAGACATGAATCATTTGATTGGTGATGCATATTATAGAACAGGAAAATTTGATGAAGCGGTTCCTTATCTTGAAAAATACAATCAGAAAGCAAATACAACACGCGACGATGATTATCAATTGGGTTATGCCTATTATAAAAGTAAAATCTATGATAAAGCGATTAAGTTATTTGACAAAGTAACGCGCCAACAAGATAGTATGGGGCAAGTAGCATTTTATCACATCGGTGAATGTTATTTAAAATTAAACAACTTGATTTCTGCACGTTCCGCTTTCGAGGCTGCTGCTGAAATTGATAAAGACCCAGTTGTACAAGAGGATGCTTTATATAATTATGCAATTCTGTCATATAAATTGGACTTGAATCCGTATGATGAAGCAGTAATTGCATTGGAAACATTCTTGAATCGTTTTCCTAAATCAAAACGCACTGCAGAAATCAATCAGTATTTAGTGAATGTTTATACCTCAACCAATAATTACGCAAAAGCATTAGCTTCGTTGGATAAATTGCCAAACAAAGACACAAAGTTAAAAACGGCGTATCAATTGGTCGCATTTAATCAAGGAGTGGAATTATTCCAAAAAGCGGAATATACAAACGCTATCAAATCGTTTGAGTTGGTAGATAAATACCCTGTGGATCCAGCGTTCTCAAGTAAAGCGAAATTTTGGATGGCAGACGCTTTTTATCGATTAAACAATATGGATAAAGCGATTAAAGAATATAAAGAATACATTGCATTGCCGTCAAACTTAACACAAGATTTAAAAGCAGACGCATATTATAATATTGGATATGCTTATTTAAAAAAGGAAAACGTTGGAGAAGCAATTGAAGCTTTCAGAACGTACACGCAATCGTCTATTAAAAACAAACAAAAACTCGCAGATGCATATATGCGTATTGGAGATGGTAGTTACATGTTAAAAGACGATAAAAATGCAATCAAATATTACGGTGAAGCTTTAAAATTGAAAGCTGGTTATGAAGACCAGGCTTTATTTTATCAAGCGAAAGCGTATGGATATGATGACAATGAAGATGCAAAAATCAAAAACTTGCTAGACATCATCAATAATTATCCAAAATCGAAATATATTTTAACATCGATATTTGAAGTAGCCAAAGAATATAAAACGAAAGGTGATTATGATAAATCATTGCGTTATTTCAATCAAATATTGACAGATTATCCAAATTCTAATTTGATTGTTCTTTCTCGTGTTGAAATTGCAGATATCCATTTCAAAAAAGGGGAATATGTTAAGGCAGAAAAGGAATACAAAGATTTGTTAGCAACAAATGGAAGTGATAAAGATATTTGTGCGGATGCAGTAGAAGGGTTAAAAGCAATTTATATAGCTCTAAAACAACCTGAAAAAGTGAGCGATTTGGCAAATAATTATGCATGTGCGGATATTTCGATAGATGAACAAGAAGGCTTGTATTATACTCCGGCCTACGAAGCATATAAAGACAGTTCATATGCAACTGCTATTCCTCAATTAGTGAAATATTTGGATCGTTTTCCAAACGGGAAATACATTACTGAAGCTCAATTCTATTTAGCGAATTCTTACTATGCTACGAAGGAAACAGAAAAGGGAATTGCAGCGTACCGCAAACTCTTGGAAGGACCAAACAATTCGTATACAGAGTTTTCAGCACAACGTGTAGCTGTTTATTTATACAATAATGGATTGTATGAAGAAGCGATTCCTTATTATGAACGCTTGGACAAAACAAGTTCAAAACCTGCAGTAATCTATTCAGCTAAAATTGGATTAATGCGTTGTAATTTCTTAATTGAAAACTGGACGAATGCCGCTGTAAATGCAAAAGCGGTATTAGGAAGTAGCCAAATTAATAACACCATACGTCTTGAAGCGGAATACGCAAATGGAATGTCACAATTCTATCTAAATAACTTCACTGAAGCAAAACCTTCGTTGGAATGGATAGTGAAAAATACAACAACTATTCAAGCTGCTGAAGCGAAATATTCCTTAGGTGAAATGTATTTTAAACAAGAAGATTACAAAAAAGCAGACACTGAGATTCGTGCATTGATTAAAATGAAACCTTCTTACACATACTGGGTTGCAAAAGGGTTAATCTTACAATCACGTATATTAATTATACAAAATGACTTGTTCCAAGCTGAGCAAACATTGAAATCGGTTATTGATCATTATCCAGATGAGGAAGACGGAATTTTAATGGAAGCCAACGAACTGTACGATGAGTTAATGCAATTGAAAAACAAACCAAAAGCTGTTGAGCAACCTGGTGAAACAATTATTGAAGTAAACGAAGGAGGAAACTAATATGAAAAAATACATTTTATTCTCGTTTGTAGGATTATCATTAATCTCTTTTGGTCAAGGAGAACCTGATGTTGTCCTTAATGCTACAGGTTTACGTCAAGTGGAACCAGCTTACCGCATGACGGAAAGTCCAAAAATCATTGATACAACGATTGCAACTCCTGTAATTGATTTTCCATTATTGGTGTTGCAACAACCAACAAAAATTGAGGTTGAACCAATTAACCCAGCGACAATTAAGACAGAGCAAAAACTGAATCAATTGTACAATACCTATGTAAAAGTTGGTATTGGAACAGAATTAATGCCCTTGGGCGAAGTGTATTTCGATTCAAAACGTTCACGCAAATTTTTATATGGTGTGCATGCGAAGCATTTAAGTTCGTATGGAAATTTCAACGATTATGCACCAGCGCAATTTGATCGCACGAAAGTTGGTTTGTATGGCGCGTTGAACGAAAAGAACTATTCGTTGAATGGAGATTTGCATTACAACAATCAAGGTTTACATTATTATGGATGGAAAATTCCGACTGATTCAGTTGATCGAGTAACAACAGCACAACGCTACCAAGATGTAGGTGGAGCCTTCTCATTTGCTTCTCATAAAAAAGATAGCGCCAACTTAAATTATAAAGTTGGAATCGAATACAACAATTTTGGATCGAAAAAACCGCTAGAAGATAGTTTGTCGGATTGGAGAGCGCGCGAAAATTTCTTTGCGGTAAACACCAATGCTTCTTATAAGTTAGGGAAAGAAATTTATGCCGCAGATTTCAATATACGTTACAACGGTTATAAATATGGAGTAGCGGGTGACACAAACACGTCTATCATCGATACAGGAATTGTGTTGAACAATACAATCATCAATTTAAAACCAACGATTTCAACGTATTTGTTTAACAATCGTTTTAAAGCAAAAATTGGAGTTGACATTGTTATTGATGCAGCAGTTAAAACGAAAGCACACATTTATCCAGTTGCTGAATTAAAATACTCGATGTTCAATGACATCTTTATTCCGTATGTTGGTTTACGTGGAGGATTGAAACAAACAACGTTTAAATCGTTAACAGCTGATAATGAATTTGTACTTCCAAATGTGGCATTGCGCAACGAAAACACAGCGATTGATGTTTACGGAGGTATCAAAGGAACCTTGTCGAAACGCATGAGTTTTAACCTAAGTGCAAGTTTCGCTCGAGTTCAAAACAAAGCACTATTTGTAACGGATACAACGTATTCAGTAGGAAACAAATTCAATTTATTGTTTGACACCTTGAACCTAACAACAATCGAAGGTTCTTTATCTTACCAATTGAACGAGAAATTGAAAATTGATGGAATTGGACGTTTCTATTCGTATGGATTATTGAACAATACCTATGCTTGGAATTTACCACAATGGCAAGCGATTGCGAGAGGAAGCTACAATTTGTTTGATAAATTCTTAGTGAACTTAGATTTAAATTTCGAAGGTGGAAGAAAAGCACTTGTTTATGCAATGGAAGACGATGTAACAGTTGAGAACAATCAATTCGCAAAAACATTGGGCTTGGTAGCAGATATCAACTTAGGGTTGGAATACCGTTACAACAAGCGTCTCTCAGCGTTTATTCAAATGAACAACTTGGCATCACAACGCTACAATCGTTGGTACAATCACCCAGTTCAGATTTTCCAATTCATGGGTGGAATTACAGCACGATTCTAAGCGTAAAGAAAATAGAAATTTACATAAACTAAAAGCCCCATCCTGAATGAATGGACGGGGCTTTTTTATTTCGTATTAAGTTTAAGAATTAAAGTTGATCTTCTTCTGTTGCTTCTGTCGCTTGCTCGTTGTTCTGGATGATTTGCGCTTTTTGTTTCTTTGGGAAGTAAGCACGTTGTCTTAAAAATACCATTGCAACTCCTATAGTGATTGATGCATCAGCTGTGTTCCAAATGGCAGGAAAAACATCTTTACCACCTAACCACGGAACCCATTGTGGCCAAGTTGCTTGGAATTTATACATATCAACAACATTACCAAGAAGGAATCCACGGTGTTTTGTTTCAATTTTACCAACAAAATATTGATCGCAATTCGTCCAGACACCAGAACCCTCCAAATGATTGTAACCCATACAAGGATCATACGGAAAAGCAAAATCATAGAACATTGAATCGATGAGGTTTCCGGTAGCGCCTGCTAAGATTAATCCAATAGCAATAAGAAATTCTCTTCTTACACCAGCTTTCGCTTGTTGGTACCAATAGTAACAGATTCCTCCAATCGCAAAAATGCGGAAAATGCTCAATGCTAATTTATGCCAAATTTTATTTCCAAAGGTTGTTCCAAATGCCATTCCTTGGTTTTCTATGTATTCCAACACGAACCAATCACCAAAAACATTCACAGATTCTCCAGGTTGAAAATGTGTTTTCACATAAATTTTCACCAACTGGTCTAAAAGCAAAATGAGGGCCACTAAAGCCCCCACTATCATTAAATTCTTTTTCACAAACTTATTTGTTTTGAGCGTTTTTTGCATCAATACTCATTGTAGCATGAGGAACCAATCGCAAGCGTTCTTTTTGTATTAATTTCCCTGTGACGCGACAAATACCATATGTTTTGTTTTCAATACGAACCAATGCCGCTTGTAAACTTTGGATAAACTTTTCTTGACGTGCTGCCAATTGAGCAACCTCTTCACGAGAAAGTGTTTCTGATCCATCTTCCATCATATTGAAGGTACGACCAGTATCATCTGTTCCATGATCATCATTGTGTGAAAGTGATCCAACCAACAACGTGTAATCAACATGTGCTTCTTTCAATTTTTCTTGAATCAACTCTTTAAATTCAGCCAATTCAGAATCAGAATATCGTGTTTTCTCTTGTGACATAGTATTCAATTTTTCTCTTACAGTTCTTAGATTTTCACCAAGACGAACAAATATAGCGGAAAAAAGCAAAGTACCAAGTAAAAAAAAGATTAACAAAATGAGACTATTTATTGACTATTTGTGTGGAACTTTCTTCGTTGGAACAGTTTTACTTATCTTCGTCCCGTGGTAAAATTGTTTTTAGGAAATAGAGCTGGCGTACTTCTGCTGATACCTGTAATAGTATCGCTTTATTTTTTATTGAATTTTCAAACGAATTACTACGTTCAGAATAATACTTCTAATCTTGGACTTTGGGGAGACGCTGTATTTATTTATCCAGTTTTCGCAAGTATTGCAGCAGGATTCTTGATCACAATGAATGCTTTCGGAATCAACTGGCTGTTCAATACAAATGAATTCTTAGAACGAAATAGCTACATGTCATCCTTGCTATATGTCGTTTTAATGAGTTTTTATCACTCGTTTTATAGTCTGGATGGTTTATTGATTGCGCACACATGCATTATCATTTTGTTGTATCAATTGTTCAAATTGCGCCAAAATGAAGATGGACGAAAAACCATTTTCAACGGAGCGTTTTTTGCAGGATTAGCAGCAAGTTTTCATCCACCAATGATCGCATTGATTCCGTTTGTTTTGATTATGTGTTGGAATATCAGACCGTTTATTTTTCGCGAAACGGTTATTGCATTTCTAGCATTTAGCATTCCGCTCGTTTATGCTGGTGTTTTTGTTTGGTACAATGGTCACTCAATTGATTTAAAGATTCTAGAACAAACCACAAATTATTTTAAAAAACAAACAGATTTCTTAGTAACCGCTGTTCTTTTTACACTTTTATTTTTACTGAGTCTTGTGAGTATTCGTAGCAAGATGCAAAAGTCGTCAATTCGTCTGAAAAAATTGGTTCGAATTCTTTGGTGGCTTGTTGGTGTTGGAATTCTTTATGGACTTGTGGATTTTATCTTCTTTCGCCAGATTGAACGTTTTAGCTTCTTAATGATTCCACTTTCCTTCTTCTTAACCTTTTCTTTTTCCAATAAAACATTTGGAATTGTAGCCATGGTGCTGTTTTATTTGACACTTGGTTATTCGTTTATTAATTTTTTCCAATAATTCACATTCATTCAGCGGTAAATTGACTAATTTTACGCCCAAATTGACATGTGGTTTTGCCACAAAATTCTTGATTAAATGAAATTTGGAGTAGTTACTTTCCCTGGTTCGAACTGTGATGAAGACATGGTATATGTGTTACAAGACATCATGGGTCAAAAAGTTGAACGCCTTTGGCACAAAGACACTGATTTGAAAGGTGTTGATTTTGTGGTACTTCCTGGAGGATTTTCTTTCGGTGATTATTTGCGTTCGGGTGCAATTGCAAAATTGTCGCCGATTATGACTGAAGTAATTAACCACGCCAACAAAGGTGGTTTTGTTTTGGGTGTTTGTAATGGTTTCCAAATTTTGACAGAATCTGGTTTGTTAGAAGGAGCATTGCTTCATAACAACAATCAAAAATTCATTTGTAAAAATGTATTTTTAAAACCAACATCTGAAAGTGCAGCAATTTCGAAAGGATTAAGCGCAGACCGAACGTTTAAAATTCCAATCGCACATGGTGAAGGAAGATTTTTTGCGTCAGATGATACAATCAAGAAAATTGAAGACAACGATCAAATTATTTTCAAATACTGTTCTGAAGATGGTATTGTTTCGGATGAGTTTAATCCAAATGGTGCGTTGAAGAATATCGCTGGAATCACAAATGCAGGTAAAAATGTATTTGGTATGATGCCACATCCTGAGCGCGCTGCAGATCGTTTCATTGCAAACGAAGACGGAAAATTAATTTTTGAATCCCTTTTAAAATATTGCTAAAAGCAAACAAAAACATGAGAGTATTACTTCTTGGTTCTGGTGGTAGAGAAAATGCGTTAGCATGGAAAATGGCACAAAGTTCAATGTTGGAAGAGCTGTATATCGCTCCAGGAAATGCGGGAACGCGTTTGTACGGAAAAAACATCGCGATGAGCACAACAGATTTTCCAGCAATCAAAAAATTCGTTCTTGAGAACCAAGTAAACATGGTGGTTGTTGGACCAGAAGAGCCACTTGTTAAAGGAATTCACGATTTCTTTTTGGCAGACGATGAGTTGAAAAACGTTCCTGTTATCGGACCAAATCAATACGCTGCTCAGCTTGAAGGAAGTAAAGACTTCGCGAAGCAATTCATGTTCCGTCACAATATTCCAACTGCGAAATATGCGACGTTTACAAAAGATACATTAGAACATGGATATACATTCTTAGAATCAATGAAACCACCTTACGTGTTGAAAGCCGATGGACTTGCAGCTGGAAAAGGTGTATTGATCATTGAGGATTTGAAAGAAGCGAAGGCAGAATTAAAAAGCATGTTAGCCGATGCAAAATTTGGTGAAGCAAGCTCGCGTGTGGTAATTGAACAATTTTTAAAAGGAATTGAACTTTCTGTTTTTGTTATTACAGATGGAGATTCATACAAATTATTACCTGAAGCCAAAGATTACAAACGTATTGGTGAAGGTGACACAGGATTGAACACAGGTGGAATGGGAGCTGTTTCTCCAGTACCTTTCGCAGATGCTGCGTTCATGGATAAAGTGCAAAATCAAATTATCATTCCAACCGTAAAAGGGCTGAGAAATGATAAAATTCCATACAAAGGATTCATTTTCTTCGGATTAATCAACGTCAAAGGAGAACCATACGTCATTGAGTACAATTGTCGCATGGGAGATCCTGAAACAGAAGTTGTTATTCCGCGTTTGAAATCAGATATTCTTGACTTGTTTGAAGGTGTTGCAACAAATACACTTTCCGAAAGAGATGTGCAATTCATTGATAAATGTGCTGCTACAATTATGATGGTTGCAGGTGGTTATCCAGATGCGTATGAAAAAGGAAAACAAATCTATGGTTTGAATTCCGTTACTGATAGCATCGTTTTCCACGCTGGAACTTCATCTGATGGCCCAGCTGTTTTATCAGCGGGTGGACGCGTTTTAGCAATCACATCATACGGAAAACACTTAGATGGCGCACTTGCTAAATCATACGATTCTGCCGCAAAAATCGAGTTCGATGGAGCATATTATCGAAAAGACATTGGTTTTGATGTTCTATAATACTCAATTTTAGTATCTTAGAGCAAGAATAATTTGTAAATGGATCCTTCCGTCACCGTACTTCTAATAATAATTTCGCTTATTTTTTGCGCCTTTTTCGCAGGCATGGAAATCGCATTTCTATCATCGAACCGCTTAAAAGTTGAACTCGATCGTGCAAAAGGAACCATGAACGGAAAAATGATGGGAACATTCTACAATAAGGAATCGTTTTTTATCGCACTACTTTTGTTGGGAAATAATGCTTCACTTGTATTGTTTGGATCCTCTTTTGCAATTCTTTTACATGAAGGAATCATTGAAAGTTGGGGAATTCATAGTGAAACGTCAATACTACTGGTTCAAACAATTCTATCGACTCTATTGGTATTAATAACAGCTGAATTTCTACCGAAAGCATTGGTACAATTAAATCCAAATGGTTTTTTGAAATGGGCGACAGCTCCGATGTACTTGATTTATATTTTGCTTTATTTGCCAACACAAGTGGTAATGACAATCTCGAATTTCTTTTTGTGGATTTTAGGTACAGATCATAAAACCTCCGAAAAAGTTTTTTCTAAAATAGATCTTGAACATTATGTTCTCGATTTATCATCGCGCATTCAAGAAGAAGAAGAACTTGGAAATGAAATGCAAATTCTGCAAAACGCCTTGGATTTTTCGGAAATTAAAGCGCGTGACTGCATGATTCCTAGAACGGAAATTGTTGCGGTGGATGTGGAAGAAGAAATTGAGGTTTTGAAACAACTATTCATCGATAAGGGACTTTCTAAGATTTTAGTTTATAGAACAAGTATTGACAACGTAATAGGTTACGTTTATTCATTTGAAATGTTTAAGAAACCACATGCAATAAAGCAAATTCTTTTACCAATTGCCTTTGTTCCGGCGGCAATGCCGGGTAAAGAATTGCTAGAATTGTTCACAAAGAATTCTGGTAACATTGCTGTTGTTGTAGATGAATATGGTGGAACCGCTGGAGTAATTACCATTGAAGATGTGATAGAAGAGATTTTCGGCGAAATTGAAGATGAACACGATGTTGAATTGCGCCTTGAAGAACAAGTATCAGACAAAGAATTTCGTTTTTCTGCGCGATTAGAGATTGATTACTTGAATGAAGAATATCAGCTTGACTTGCCCGATGCAGAAGAATATGAAACGCTCGGTGGTTTAATTATTCACGAATTGGAGTCAATTCCAGAAGCGGGAACAGAGTTAGAAATTAATGAGTTGAGTCTTTTTATTGAACAAGTTTCTGACCGCCGCATTGAAATTGTACGAATCGTAAAGTTGAATTGATGCGTTTACAAATTACCTTTTTTGTTTTATTTATTGGTCTTTCGGTTTTTGGACAAAAAAAAGAATCTTCGGAGAAGTTATCAGATGAATTAAAGGAAATTTCCGGTTTAGCTTTATTCCAAGACACACTTTTGATTGCGTTGAATGACAGTGGAAATAAACCCATTCTTTTTTTCATGAATTTCAAAGGGAAGGTCCTTCATTCTTGCAAACTTACAAATGCAAAAAATAACGATTGGGAAGATTTAACCATAGATCCAAAAGGCTTTGTTTATATAGCTGATTGTGGAAACAATGAAAACAAACGCCGAGATTTAGTGATCCTAAAAATAGATGCGAATTTGGCTTTTGTGAATGACAGTGTGAAGGCTGAAAAGCTGAATTATACGTATGAAGACCAAACCGCATTTCCACCAGCTGAAGAAGCGAAGAATTTTGACTGTGAAAGTATTTATTGGAACAACGATTCCATTTTTATGGTTACTAAATCCTATGCAAAACCATGGACGGGTATTTCCAATATTTACGGAATCTCAACAACAGGGAAACAACAGGTGGCGGTGAAACGCGATAGCTTGGTAATTGGCAAATCTGGATGGCGTTTGGATGCTGTTACAAGTGCAGATTATAAAGACAATCATCTTTATGTTTTGACGTATAATCGCATGATTGATTTCGAGCGAATCAATGGAACGTTTGTAAAGCAAAGCGATTATGTGTTAAACGATTACAACCAAAAAGAAGCAATTCTATCCTTGAGTGCGAATCAATTTTTTGTTGCTGCAGAAAAGCATAAAGTGCTTGGCGGACCCTATTTATATACAATTCGAATAAAATGAAACTAAATTTTAACGATTTTGACGCAGTGATTTTTGATATGGACGGAGTTTTAATTGATTCCGAACCCTTATGGAAAATTGCAATGGAACAAGTATTTGCTGCAGTTGGTTCTAAGTTGACGCGTCAGGATTTTCAAAAAACAGTTGGTTTGCGTTTGGATGAAGTAATCCAATTCTGGCACCAACACGAAGGATGGAAGAATGTTTCACCGGAAGAAGTGGAGCAACAAATTGTTCTGAAGATGCAAGAGCTCATTCGTGCAACTGGAACACCCTTAACCGGAGTTGTGGAAACACTTCAGTATTTACGTTCGAAAAATAAAAAGATTGGTTTGGCAACATCGTCTTACCGTGTCTTGATAGATACAGTATTGGAAGTATTGGATTTAAAAGAGGCATTCGATTGCACACATTCGGCCGAACTAGAGGCATATGGAAAACCACATCCTGCTGTTTATTTAACAGTAGCGGATTTCTTTCAAGTTGATCCACGTAAGTGTTTGGTCATTGAGGATTCCTTAAATGGAATTATTTCTGCAAAGGCCGCTAAAATGAAAGTGGTATGTATTCCCGAAAAAACACATTTTCCTGAACCAAAATTGATTCTTGCCGATTACCAGTTTGATGATATGGGCTTGTTATTGGAATCGTTCAACTAAGAACAAAGAGGGAAGGGACGTAAATAAATAGGGACAGGTCGCGACCTATCCCTACAAAAATGCTTTTATGAAAGCGCTTCCTCAACCCACGCTTTTCCCCATTCACTTACTTCCTGTTCTGACCAAAGTGCTGGATAGAAAATGCGTTTTTGAAATCTTGGAGGCAAGTATTTTTGCCAGTTTGTACCACCTGTCGCAGCGATATCCGCAGAATCTTTATTCAAATATTGAACAGCAGATTTGTAATGCGCCAATGGCCAATTGATATTTACATTGATGTCGTTTTGCTTCATAGCATTGATCACCGATTGGTTTTGTTGATCTTCTGCCGACAAGCGTTTGTATACTTGCCAAAGATTTTCAGTGCGACATTTGTTTCCTAGTTCGATAAATTCATTTTGATAACGCTCTTCAAATTGAACCAATGTCAACGTTTTTTTCCCTGTTGCCAATTCAGTAGCACCTTCTTTCCAATAAATGTGCTCGTACATTGCTTCTATTGGTGAATCAATTGAAAAACTATCGCGCTTGTCTTTGTGTACAAGGTTGATGAAGTCGGTACTGAACATTTCAATAAAACGATATTGTGCCGATTGGAATCCACTTGCAGGCAATAACGACATTCTGAATTTCATAAATTGATCGCGGTCCATTCCAAGAATCATAATTTCAAAACTTTTTATCAAAGCCTCAAAATAACGATTGATGCGCGTTACGTGATTAATGAAAAATTTAGCAGAGATGTCTTTTTCGTTCGAAAGTTGCTCAAACTCGTTCAACGCCAATTTGAAATACAATTCCGTTACTTGATGATACATGATGAAAATAACCTCATCTGGAAAATTTGTACGCGGTTTTTGTAAACTCAATAAGGTGTCAACCTCAATATAGTCCCAATATTTAACTGTATCTGCGTAAAGCAAACCATCCAAATACGAAAGTAGATCTTGACCCAATGAAGAGTACTTCTCATTTAATTGTTCAAGACGTTGTTGAATTTCTGGTGTTATTTCCATGTTCATAATTTAACATAACAAAGGTAAAAAATGCGGAAACCTACGCAAGCCCTTGTTAAAATATTAACACTATATGTTAAAAAGACAAGAATGTATGAAATTTTCAACCCAGCTATTTGTTTAAAAAACACGTTGTATATTTGTATAATATCAACATAAATACTATTTACTATGAAATTACGTCTACTGCTAGCTTTAAGTTTCCCGTTTGCCTTAAGTGCGCAACAAACAATTACTTCCACTCAAAATGGCGCCGCTTCAAATCCATTAACGTGGGATTGTCTTTGTTTTCCAGGAACAGATGACAATGTAATAATCAATCATACTGTAACGATGGATGTTAACTGGGCCATTACTGCAAGCGGAAGCATTACAGTGAATTCTACTGGTGCCTTGTTGCAGGCAGGATTAAAAAACTTATTGGTTGATGGAGCTGGCTCTGAATACGTCAATCATGGTAATAGCACATTCGATCAAATTGCTTTCATTAATGGTGGAACGCTTTTAAATGATGGACATTTTTCAATTACACAAGCAGCATATGTTGGAGCAAATTCATTTTTAACGAATAACGGTTTAATCGATGGTTTAGATAGTTTGATGACTGAAGGAGATTTCAATAATACTGGTACAGTTTATACTGGTAATTTTCTAAATACTGGATTTGCAAGTACCTCAGGACCAATTGGTGCTGATTCATTGGGAAATACAGGAAGTTTTTCTTTAACGGGTGGTTACATTATGTGCAATGCCTTTGGAAACTCGGGAATATTTGATATGTCTGTAACTGGTTACATGGATGTTCAACAAAATTGGTTTAACATAGGTGTTTTTGGACTTGCATCAGGTAATGAAATAATGGCACATGCTAATTTCTACAATGGTGATTCGTTAGGTGGAATAGCAACATTAACAAATAATGGTTCGATTGAAGTGTGGAATAATTTCTATAATGGTTATGAGGTTTTTGGTTCAGGGAATTTCTGCGTTGCCAATGAGTCTTACAATATTGGAACAATGTCTGGAACTTATGATTTTTGTGACAACTCAGGCGGATCAATTGATTTTAATACAGGAACAGTAGCGGGAAGTATTACTTTTTGTCAACCTGGATGTTTGGTTGGTGTTACTGAATTCGGAACAGTAAATGTGCAAGTCTATCCAAATCCATCAGAAGGTGTTTTTACGGTGAATGGTGTTGCTGATAATACGGAAGTAGCAGTTTATTCCTTGGCGGGACAGCAAGTTGCGAAAACGATGATTCACAATGGTACTTTTGATGTTACAAGCTTACCGATTGGTTCATATTTGCTTATTTTTGCAGACAACTTCAACACGAAGCCTGTAAAAATTAACATTCAAAAATGATCAATTACAATCCTAAAAGCTGGGTCACTTTAATATTTGCTTTTCATCGTAGTGATACTTTCCGCATGTTGTGGAAGGAAATCATCTATATTGGTGTTTTTACCACCGCATTAGCCTACGTTGGAATAACTTATTTTCCAAAGGCCTTGTTTTTAGAAAAACTCATTAGTGTTTATTCATTAATTGGTTTCGTGATTTCACTCTTGTTGGTGTTCCGCACGAATACAGCCTACGATCGTTGGTGGGAAGGCCGCCGTAAATGGGGTGAATTGGTAAACGATTCGCGCAATTTAGCCATCAAACTCTCTGCAGTTTTGTCGGATGAGGAGGATCGAGCGTACTTCAAACGAATGATTCCAAATTTTGTCTTTGCGGCGAAAGAACATTTGCGTAAAGGAGTCTTGTTTGAAGAACTTGAATTAACGGCTTCTGAATTGGAAATCTTGTCGAAAAAGAATCACGTTCCTTTGGCCATCTCAGAATTGATGTATAAAAAATTGGCTGAATTAAAGAAAGCTGGAAAAATTTCGGAAGAAGAGTACATTACCTTCGATAAGAACATCAATGCGTTTATGGATGCTGTTGGTGCTTGCGAACGCATTAAAAACACACCAATTCCATTTTCTTATAGCTTGTTCATCAAGAAATTCATCTTCATTTATGTTACAACATTACCGTTGGCCTTTGTGATTCAATTTGGATATTTCTCAGCATTAATCGCCACATTCGTGTTTTATGTGTTAGTGAGTATGGAAGTGTTGGCTGAAGAGATTGAAGATCCATTTGGTTCAGATGATAACGATTTACCAACCGATACTATTTGTGAGCGCATTCGTGCAAACGTTCAAGAAGTATTAAGTTAATAATAGAAAGTTTAGCGCATAAAAAAACCCGTCACGTAATTGCGCGACGGGTTTTGCTTTTTAAGAACCTTGATTATTCTTTAATGAATTTCAATGTTTCAGTTCCACCAGCGTGGTTAACTACAACAAAATAAACACCATTGTCCATTCCGTTTAAGTTAACATCCATTGTTGCTGCAGTAATATCTAAAGTTTTAACAACTTTACCTTCCATGTTCGTAATCACAGCAGAAGAAATTTTCATTTGTGAATTCAAACCAGTCAACGTGATTTTATCGTTTGCTGGATTTGGGTGAACAGTAATTGGGTTGATGATTGCTTCAACAATTCCAGCAGTTCCAACAACAATTTTGTAACCTGAGAATGTGTATGGAGCTGGAACTGGGAATCCGAAAACAAGGATTGTACCTGTAACATCAATTGTAATATCATATGTTCCTGTAGTAGAACAAGTTCCTGTGATTTGCGCACAACCAACTGATCCACCAGCGAACGTACAAGATGGAATGTTACATGCATATGATAAACCAGCAGGTAAACCATTCACAGCATCAACAGTAAAATCTTGAATTGTGTTTCCAGCTAAAGCAGCATCAACATCTCCAGCATCTAATGGAACTTTGAATTGTAAGTCTTGAACATAAGCAACACCAACAGCAGCAGGACCGAAGTTCTCAACGGTATCTGGCCATGCACCAAAAGTTGAATCAGCATAGTTAGGAGCTGGTAATGTAACATCTGGAGTACATTGTGCGGTTGCAGAAGCTGCAGCTACGCTCACTAAAGAAATAACAAGTAGTAGTTTTTTCATAATTTAATTTTTTAAACGTTTTGAATTCCAAAGTTAAGTAAAAATTAATACGAACCAAACGTTTAGGTGTATACCACATATCAACGCTCAATTGTGAAAAATTCGTACTTTTCTAAGGCGAATTAAGTTTTACGATATGGAGACGTTTGTCGGATTGAAAAGGTTGAAAGAAAAACAAAAAGAACAGTTATTGGCGTTTGAAAAATGGGCAGAAACTGCAGATTGGAAGGCTTTTCATGATGCACATTACGATTGGTGGATGTTTCCAATCGATCAACCAAGTCGCTTGGGTTTTGCCTATACCGTTAATAAATCTGATATCGCAACCTTGAAGAACGACCAAGAATTTATGACAAATTATATACGTGGCGTTGAACTACTTTTGCTTTCTTGGGGCTGGGAACTGAACAAAAAATGCTTGATTCCCGAACCGAAAGAAGATCAAACCTGGCACAATTGGCCAATACGACTTTCAAAATGCGCACAATCCCTCGAATTATTCGAATGCACTGAAACTTATCAGTCAGTAGTGGAATATGGTAGTTATTTGCTTACTATCGGAATTGATTTTACGTTTAGAAACAAGGATTTGAGCGCACGATTTCGATAGTTATAGACATAATTTGATGTGTAATAGGTCATATAAAACAAAAAATCCCGCACGTGCGGGATTGCGATTGACCTTTGTTTTGCTCCCTCTGCTGGACTCGAACCAGCGACCCTCTGATTAATCCCGCAAGTGCGGGACTCTGACCAACTGAGCTAAAGTTCCCGTTGGAATAAATTCCGGATCACACAATTGTAGAATAAGGTTTCGAGATTTTTGTTTTTTGATAAAACGTTCAATTTTCATTGCATCTCCCTCGTTGTTTGAAACTTCGAAAACTGTTTTTAATAACCAATCTTTTGCTTTGCCAGTGTATTTGTCGGTGGAATTTGAAAGATGTTGTTCAAGCCGCATCCAAGGATTAGAGGAATATCCAACATAAAATCGGTCAATACTATTGGAATATAGAATGTAAATGTAATAGGTCATATAAAACAAAAAAGGCCAATCTTTCGATTGACCTTTGTTTTGCTCCCTCTGCTGGACTCGAACCAGCGACCCTCTGATTAACAGTCAGATGCTCTAACCAACTGAGCTAAGAAGGAATTTTGCTATCGTTTCCGAAAAGCGAATGCAAATATAAAGAAAGAATTTATTCTGCAAAGCGATTTTAGAAAAAAATTTCAGGAAATGTAAGCCTTCTAAGCTAAATCCTTAAAAATCATCTTCATCCAAAGTGAAATCTTCAATAGATGCATCAAACGTATCTTCGCATTGATCGCTGTCAACTAAATCTTCACAATTACCGTCCTCACATTTCGCAGGACGTAAAATGTTTGTTTTCGATACATTCAAGCGAATCTCTGTGCGAATGAAGCCATCCTCTTGAGCATACGCTTTTGCAAACGGCGTTCCTTCCAATTCAACCAAGGCACCTTTCTTTAAAAAATCTAAGATTCTTAGGTTCGCTCCGTCTTTTTTCCAAATCGTGCAATTAACCCAAGTCGTTTTTGTTTTTGTCTCCCCCGTACGTTTGTCCTTCCAGTTTTTGTTGTGTGCAACAGGAAAATTGATGGCAATTACGCCTCTCTCCATGTTTTTCACAACAGCGTCCTTCCCGATGTTACCAATCAATCGTGTTTCAAATACCGTCGCCATTTTGCATAGTTTATAACGTGAATGTAACAAAGACTACGGTAATTGACAAAAAAAGTTCCTTTTTGGAATTATTCTAAATACGAAAAATCAACAGGTTTTACTCAACCTTTACGATATAGGCGTCTTTAAAGCCATTTTTCTGGACTTTTTCCAAATCCTTTTTAGCAGCTTCTTGCGAATCATAGGTTCCAACAGTGTACAAATATTTGTAGGCACTTGTCGTATTTAGCTTTTTACGAGTAACAGGTAATCCAATTTTTTTAAAGCTCTCACCACCAGTATCCATCGGCTCTTTCGATGACATAATCTGAATGGTAAATTTGCCAGTCGATTTAACCGTGGTGTTGGACGTGCCTTTACCTGATGTGTTTGCTGTTGAATTAGTTGAACCACCACTTTTCAAGAAACTAATTGTAGGGAAATCTTTTTGAATGGTTGTGCGAAACCCTCTGTAAATCGCCGATGCGATAATGTCTTGACCATTTGTTGTATTCAAATAGTTTGCCTCTTTTTCATTGGTTAAAAAGCCACATTCAACTAAAACACTCGTCATGTTTGTGAATTTTAATACCTGCAAGGAATGTTCGCGATCATCTGAATCTTTTACACCTCGTGAATGACGACCAGCACGTGTGGAAAATTCACTTTCAAATTCCTTTGCTAAACTCACAGATTTTTTCGAACTCATTGAATGTACATGAGATTCGGTTCCATGAACATTTGCGTGCGCATTTGCATTGCAGTGGATGGAAATGAAATAATCCGCCTTTGCATTATTTGCCTTTTCAACACGATCATCTAAGGAAGGAAAAGAATCATCCGTGCGCGTGTAAATAATGGTCACATTTTTCATGTTCTGCTCAATGTACGAACCAAACTTTTTTGCAATCAATAAATTCAACGCTTTTTCTGGAAGATGATTTTTATTGCTCGACAAATGTCCAGGATCACTTCCACCGTGTCCAGGATCAATTACCACAATGATTTTGTCTTTCTGTGCAACCGCTTGAATGCTTAACACACTCAAACTGAAAAGTAAAAGCAACATTTTCATGCCAACAAAAATAAAAAGGGATGTTATCGATATTTAACACGCATTAAAAGCTTACCAAGAGTAGAATGTTAATACTGTGCTGAAAGTCAGAAAAAATTGACACTTTTGCGCTGTGAATTGTGCCTTAATTATTTCTGTTTATAAAGATGTGGCCGCCTTGAAAGCGGTTTTGAATTCTGTGCTTACACAATCATGGAAAGACTTTGACGTAATAATTTCGCAAGATGGTGATAGTGATTGTTTTGATGAATTATTGAAATCATATGAAGGAAAGTTACGCATCCAACACTTTCAACAAGATGACAATGGTTTTTTGAAGAATCAACTTTTGAATAAAGTATTGCGGACGATTTCTGCAGAAAAGTTGGTCTTTATTGATGGAGATTGTTTGCTTCACCCACGATTCATGGAGAGTTACAACAAGTCAATTCAAGCAGGAAGAATTTGCATGGGTCGCCGAGTGGATTTGGATGCTACAACAACACAACTGATTAAAAGCGAACAACAAGCGCATCCTGGCTTCGGACAAATGATTAAGAATAAAACCAAACGCGTAGAAGAAGCATTTTATTTACCATTTCTTGGTCAATCCTTTCTTAAAACACCGAAATGTTTGGGTTGTAACATGGGATGGAGCAAAAGTGATTTGGTAGCATTAAATGGTTTTGACGAAGATTACACGTTTCCTGGTTATGGCGAAGATTCCGATATTGAGTTCCG
>Ga0207967_1000155_pt1 | contig 32249 bp, 32 predicted proteins | sample LakWasMet20_HOW5_2_FD_183866 | JGI IMG/M metagenome (GOLD analysis project Ga0207967, IMG submission 183866) | Freshwater sediment methanotrophic microbial communities from Lake Washington under simulated oxygen tension - Sediment Metagenome... | ecosystem: Environmental > Aquatic > Freshwater >...
GCCATCATCGGCACGCAGGATATTGTGTTCGGCGAAATCGACAGATAGTTTTGCCCATAAAACAAACGAATCAGAATAAATAAATTTAGATTGATAAAATGTTAAGTCCAGAAGCCATAGCTAAAATAGATTACGAGCTGACTAAGTATCCGGCTGACCAGCGCCAGGCGGCGGTCATGAGTGCATTGCGCATCGTGCAGGCCGAGCGTGGCTGGCTATCAAAGGAAAGTATTACTGAAGTTGCGCAGTATTTAGGGATGCCTGAGATTGCAGCGATGGAAGTAGCTACTTTTTATAATATGTACGATTTAAGCCCTGTCGGTAAATACAAGGTGACTGTATGCACGAATATTTCATGCATGCTGCGCGGCTCGGATGAAATCGTGAATCATCTGCAGCACAAATTGGGTGTCGGTTTTAATGAAGTGACGCCGGATGGAAAGTTCTGCCTTAAAGAAGGCGAGTGCATGGGTTGCTGTGGTGGCGCACCATTGATGCACGTGAATAACACGCAGATGCATGAATTCTTGACCACTGAAAAAGTGGATGCGATTTTAGAGGAGCTGAAATAATGGTTGCCTCTGCAAAACCAGTCGTAATGACAGACTTGAATGGCCAGACGCTGGTCACGCTGCGTACCCTGACGGAAAAAAATCCAGCCTCCCTGGAGACTTACCTCAAGCTTGGCGGTTATGCCGCACTGAAACGCATCGTTACTGAAAAAGTAAAAGCGACAGATATTATCACTGAAGTTAAAAACTCCGGTTTACGCGGCCGTGGCGGTGCGGGTTTTCCTACCGGCCTTAAATGGAGCTTTATGCCGCGCTATTTCGATGGCGTGAAATACCTGGTCTGCAACACCGATGAGGGCGAACCGGGCACGTTTAAAGACCGCGATATCATCCGTTATAACCCGCACCAGTTAATCGAAGGCATGGCGATCGCCGCTTACACCTTGGGTGCGCGCGTGGGTTACAACTACATCCATGGTGAGATCTGGCAGGATTACGAGACTTTTGAAGCGGCCTTGCATGAAGCTAAAGCTGCCGGTTATCTGGGTGAAAATCTGTTCGGCACCAATTTCAGTTTTGATCTGTATGCAGTGCATGGCTACGGTGCATATATCTGCGGTGAAGAAACCGCATTGATTGAATCAATCGAAGGTAAAAAAGGCCAGCCACGCTTCAAGCCGCCATTCCCGGCCAGTTACGGTGTGTTTGGTAAACCAACCAACGTTAATAACACTGAAAGCTACACCAGCATTCCATGGATCATGCAGCATGGCGGTAAAGCCTTTGCAGACCTGGGCGTAGCGAACTCCGGCGGTACGAAACTGTTCTCGATTTCCGGCCATATTGAAAAACCGGGCAATTATGAAGTCAAGATGGGTATGCCATTTGCGGAACTGCTGGCACTGACCGGCGGCGTCTGGAAAGGCCGTAAATTAAAGGCGGTTATCCCGGGCGGACCTTCAACTGCGGTTGTGCCGGCATCTGTAATGCTTGAAACAACCATGGATTATGATGGTTTAAGCAAAGCCAGGTCGAGTATCGGTGCGGGCTCCATGATTGTGATGGATGACACGACATGTATGGTGAAAACCTTGCATCGCCTGTCTTATTTCTTCTATGAAGAGAGCTGCGGCCAATGTACGCCATGCCGTGAGGGTACTGGCTGGGTCTATCGCGTGCTGGATCGCATCGTCAATGGCAAGGGCCGCATGGAAGACCTCGATCTGCTGACCGATGTCAGCAACAATATTTCAGGCCGCACGATCTGTGCCTTGGGTGAGGCAGCAGCCACACCGGTTTTAAGCTTTATCAAACATTTTAGACCAGAGTTTGAATATTATATTCAACATGGTAAGAGCATGGTGGAACATCAATAATGTTGAATATTGAAATAGATGGCAAAGCAGTAGAAGTCGAACACGGCAGCACGATTATTGATGCTGCGGATAAGATTGGTGTTGCGATTCCGCGCTTCTGCTACCACCCGAAACTTTCTGTGGCTGCTAACTGCCGCATGTGCCTGGTGCAGGTTGAGAAATTCAACAAGCCATTGCCAGCCTGCGCAACGCCAGTTGCTGACGGTATGAAGATATTTACGCGTTCTAAAGCTGCAATTGAAGCGCAGCAGAGCGTGATGGAGTTCCTGTTAATCAATCACCCGTTAGATTGTCCGATCTGTGACCAGGGCGGTGAATGTGATCTGCAGGATGTCGCGGTAGCTTACGGTGCCAGCGGTTCACGTTATACCGAAGAAAAGCGTGTTGTGTTCAATAAGAATATCGGGCCTTTGGTGAGTACCGACATGACACGCTGCATTCAATGTACGCGTTGTGTACGCTTCCTTAAGGAAGTAGGCGGCATGCAGGAGCTGGGCATGGTTGGCCGCGGCGAGCATGCGGAAATTACCGCCTATGTCGATAAAAGTGTTAATTCGGAACTGTCAGGTAATATCATCGATTTATGCCCGGTTGGCGCATTGACCAGCAAGCCGTTCAGATACTCTGCACGCAGCTGGGAGCTGACACGCCGTCCAAGCATCGCGCCGCATGACGGTTTGGGCTCACATATTGAGGTACAGGTTAAAGATAACAAAGTCATGCGTGTGGTTCCGCGTGAAAAAGAAAGCATCAATGAATGCTGGTTATCAGACCGTGACCGTTTCTCATACGAAGGCCTGAATAGCCCTGACCGCCTGAAGGTGCCGATGATCAAGCATAACGGCGCTTGGGTTGAAACAGACTGGAAAACCGCGCTGGAATTTGCAGTCGGCCAGTTAAAAGACATCACCAATGAATATGGTAGCGAGGCATTGGGCGTTCTGGTTTCACCGAACAGCACAATGGAAGAGGGTTATCTGGTTAAGAAGCTTGCTAATGGCTTAGGCTGCGGCAACGTAGACTACCGTTTGCGCCAGACTGATTTCAGGCTGGATGGCAAGCGTCAGGGTACGCCTTGGATGGGCTGCAATATTCAAGAGATTGAAGACCTGGACCGTATTCTGGTGATCGGTTCAAACCTGCGTAATGAGCATCCGCTACTGGCACAGCGCTTCCGTAAAGCGGTTGCGAACGGCGCCGAGCTGTCGATTGTAAGCCCGCTGGATAATGACCCGTTGATGGATATTGCACATAAAGTGATCGTGCGTCCGAATGACATGGTGAATGTGCTGGGGCAGATTTTAAAAGCGATGTCTGGCTTGCAGCGCCTGTCATTATGCCTGCCGCCGTCACTGACTGAATTGCTGGAAGATATCAAGGTTCGCCCGAATACGCAGGCCATTGCAGAAAGTCTGGCTGGTCATGGTAAAGATTATGACTTGGTTGCACCAAAAGTAGGTTTGTTCATTGGCAATATGGCATTGAGCGATCCACGCTTTACTGAAATGTACAGCATGATGGAAGCCATTGGCGGTATTTCAGGCGCTAAAGGCGGTATTCTGCCCGCAGCCGCGAACAGTACCGGCATGCACCTGATGGGCGTAATGCCATCAAGCACCGGCATGCATGCGCGTGCGATGCTTGAAGTGCCACGCAAGGCTTACTTGCTGCTGAATGTCGAACCGGAGCTGGATTGTCAGCACGCGGCATTGGCTAAAGCGGCAATTGAAAAAGCTGAGTGCGTGATTGCGCTGACAGCATATAAATCAGAAGCTTTGGAGCATGCGGATATCCTGCTGCCGATTGCACCGTTTACTGAAACATCAGGTACATTCATGAGCATGGAAGGCCGTGTGCAGAGCTTTGCTGCTGCGGTCAGGCCACTTGGCGAATGCCGTCCGGCCTGGAAAGTCCTGCGCGTACTGGCAAATACTCTAGGCCTGCAAGGATTTGACTATGAGTCAAGCGAACAGGTGAAAGAGGCGGTATTTGCCGGTGAGAAACCTTCATCAGTGGTATGGCGCAGCCTGAACAACAACTTGAAAGAGCTGGTGGAAATTCAGGTCAATATTAAAAATGACGGTCTGCAGCGTATCGGCGAAGTGCCGCAGTACGAGTCTGACCCGATTGTGCGCCGCTCCGCACCGTTACAGAAAACCAAATACAACATCAAGCCTATGGCCCGCATGTGTGCTGCACAGCTGGCAGCCTTAGGCCTGGCTGAAGGTGAGCAGGTGCTTGTGAAACAGGATAAAGGCAGCGCGGTGCTTACTGTGCGCTTGGATAACCATGTAGCGATGGGATGTGTACGCGTCGCTGCAGCGCATGAAGATACGGTTGGCCTGGGTGACCTGATGGGGGATATTACGGTTGAAAAACTTCCTGCATCGCAAGCACAAGCTGATAAAACAACATTGACAGAAGAGCGTGCCTAATGGAATGGTTGGCAAATCTATTCGGTAGTTACTGGCCTGGTGTAGAACTCACAGGCTGGACTTTGATTAAAATCGTAGCGATCGTCGCACCGCTGATGGGCGCCGTTGCTTACCTGACTTTGGCTGAACGTAAAGTCATCGGTTATATGCAGGTACGTATCGGCCCTAACCGTGTTGGTTACTTTGGCCTGCTGCAGCCGCTGGCTGACGGTATCAAACTGCTGTTTAAGGAAGTGGTATTGCCTACGGCGGCTAATAAAGGTTTATTCCTGTTAGGCCCGGTACTGGCGATTGCTCCGGCTTTTGCAGCATGGGCAGTCGTGCCGTTTGATATGAACATGGTGCTTGCTGATATTGATGCAGGCTTGCTGTATATACTGGCGATGACTTCTGTGGCTGTTTACGGCGTGATCATTGCGGGTTGGGCATCTAACTCCAAGTATGCGTTCCTGGGCGCCATGCGTTCGGCAGCACAGATCGTTTCTTATGAAATCGCGATGGGTTTCGCGCTGGTAGGTGTGCTGATGTGCGCAAACAGCCTGAACCTTGGCAAAATTGTCATGGGCCAGTCCGGCGGCTTGCTGCATTGGTATTTCCTGCCGTTATTCCCGTTGTTTGTCGTGTACTTTATCAGTGCGGTAGCTGAGACCAACCGCGCGCCGTTTGACGTTGCCGAGGGCGAGTCTGAGATCGTTGCGGGTTTCCACGTAGAGTATTCAGGTATGGCTTTCGCAGTGTTTTTCCTGGCCGAATATGCCAATATGATCCTGGTTTCCATGCTGGCGGCGCTGATGTTCCTGGGTGGCTGGCTGTCACCGGTGTCATTCATTCCGGACAGTTTCTTATGGCTGCTGGCTAAAGTAGGTTTCCTGTTATTCCTGTTCCTGTGGTTCAGGGCAACATTCCCGCGCTACCGTTATGACCAGATCATGCGTTTGGGCTGGAAAGTATTTATTCCTATTACGATTGTTTGGATTGTATTTGTAGGCGGTATGATGCAAACCCCTTGGGCACACCTGTTTCACTAGGTCCCACGAGGCAGGCGTAACGATTAGGCTTTGATGATTAAAAACATGATTAAATCAATTAAACAGACACTTGGCAGCTTGATGCTGTGGGAATTGCTGAAAGGCATGGCGCTCACAGGACGCTACTTTTTCGCACCTAAAATCACGGTGCAGTATCCGGAAGAAAATACGCCGCAGTCAAACCGTTTCCGCGGTTTGCATGCGTTGCGTCGATACCCTAATGGCGAAGAGCGCTGCATCGCGTGTAAGCTGTGCGAGGCTGTTTGCCCGGCAATGGCGATCACGATTGAATCGGAGCAGCGTGAAGACAATACACGTCGTACCACGCGTTATGACATTGATTTAACCAAATGTATTTTCTGCGGCATGTGCGAAGAATCATGCCCGGTAGATTCTATCGTCGAGACCCGTGTATTCGATTATCACGGCGAACAGCGCGGTGATCTGATCTACACCAAGGAAATGCTGCTGGCAGTCGGTGATAAGCATGAAAAACAGATTGCGGCTGACCGCGCGCAAGATAAACAATTTAGATAGAAAGGCAGTGAAGTGTGAAATGGAAAATGTGAAATGCCAGTTTGTGCAGGATTTCACTTTTCACTTTTCATTTTTCACGAAGTTTAGATGACATTTTTTGGCTTACATTTTCAAGACATAGTGTTTTATACACTGGCCGCTATTTTGCTATATGCCGGCTTGCGTGTCATCACAACTCGCAACCCTGTGTATGCCGCGCTGTATCTGGTTCTGGCATTCTTTACTGCAGCCGGTATCTGGCTGTTGCTGCAGGCTGAGTTCCTGGCTATCGTGCTGGTGCTGGTATATGTGGGTGCTGTGATGGTGCTGTTCCTGTTCGTCGTGATGATGCTGGACATTAACCTGGACAGGCTGCGTGAAGGTTTCTGGAGCGCACTGCCTGTTGCATTGCCTGTTGGCGGCCTGATGGCTGTTGAAATGGTCATGATCGTTGGCGTGCGTAATTTTGGTGTGGATAAAGTCGCTGCGCCGGCACCGCATCCTGCTGATTACAGCAATACTGCCGAGCTTGGCCGTGTGCTTTACACAGATTACCTGCTGCCATTCGAATTGGCTTCCGTTGTGCTGCTGGTTGCCATCATTGCTGCTATTGCACTGACTTTGCGTGACCGTAAAGACAGCAAGTCCATGGACCCTGCTAAACAGGTACTGGTTAAAAAAGCAGATCGTATGCGTATTGTGAAAATGCAGGCTGAAGTGACAAAAACAGCGGCGACAGAGAGTGCTGAGGAGGCTAAATAATGGTTGGATTATCACATTACCTGGTGTTGGGGTCGCTGTTGTTTGCAATCAGTGTGATCGGAATTTTTCTCAACCGTAAAAACGTTATTATTCTGTTGATGGCGATCGAGCTGATGCTGCTTGCGGTTAACCTCAACTTTGTTGCTTTCTCGCATTACCTGAATGATATTGCAGGTCAGGTTTTTGTTTTTTTCATATTAACTGTAGCAGCTGCAGAGTCTGCTATCGGTTTGGCGATTCTGGTGGTGCTGTTCAGAAGCTTGCGCACGATCAATGTTGATGATTTAGATAGTTTGAAAGGCTAAGTGTTTAGCATGACCATGCAACAAATTTATCTCGCAATTCCTCTACTGCCATTGCTGGCGGCCGTCGTCATCGGCCTGTTTGGCAAGCAACTGCCACGCGCCGCCGCACATATCGTGACGATTGCCGGCGTGGCAGTTTCCTTTGTACTTTCTGTCTATGTACTGAAAGACGCCATGGTCAGCCAGCCATACAACGAAACCGTTTACTCATGGCTTAAAAGCGGTAACTTCTCTTTCGAGATCGGCTTTTTGATTGACCGCCTGTCAGCGATGATGATGGTGGTGGTCACGTTCGTGTCCTTGATGGTGCATATCTACACTATAGGCTATATGCATGAAGATAAAGGCTATGCACGCTTCTTCAGCTATATCTCATTGTTTACATTCTCAATGCTGATGCTGGTCATGAGCAACAACTTCATGCAGCTGTTCTTTGGCTGGGAAGCCGTGGGCCTGGTGTCATACCTGCTGATTGGTTTCTGGTATACACGCCCGACGGCAATTTACGCAAATCTCAAGGCTTTCCTGGTTAACCGTGTCGGTGACTTCGGGTTCCTGCTCGGTATCGGTCTGGTGCTGTTCTATTTCGGCAGCCTGGATTACGCGGCTGTGTTCTCCGTTGCACCGCAGATGGCAGATATCAAGATCAATTTGATCGGTGATGCTTCCTGGTCGCTAATGACCGTGACTTGTATCCTGCTGTTTATCGGTGCGATGGGTAAATCCGCACAAGTACCTTTGCACGTATGGCTGCCTGATTCAATGGAAGGCCCGACCCCGATTTCCGCCCTGATCCATGCAGCTACGATGGTGACCGCAGGTATCTTCATGGTGGCGCGTATGTCACCGCTGTTCGAGCTTTCAACCACAGCACTGTCGTTTGTGCTGGTAATCGGCAGCATTACTGCGTTGTTCATGGGTTTCCTCGGTGTTATCCAGAATGACATCAAGCGTGTAGTGGCGTATTCAACACTGTCGCAGCTGGGTTATATGACGGTTGCGCTTGGTGCGTCAGCATATTCTGTTGCGATCTTCCACCTGATGACGCATGCGTTCTTTAAAGCGCTGCTGTTCTTAGGTGCCGGTGCGGTGATCATGGGCATGCACCATGATCAGGATATCCGCAATATGGGCAACCTGAAAAAGTACATGCCTGTTACTTGGATCACTTCATTGATCGGTTCATTGGCATTGATCGGCACGCCGTTCTTCGCCGGTTTTTACTCTAAAGACAGTATTATCGAAGCGGCTAAATTCTCTACCATTCCAGGTAGCGGTTTTGCTTACTTTGCTGTGCTGGCTGGTGTGTTTGTAACAGCGTTTTACAGTTTCCGCATGTATTTCCTCGTGTTTCATGGCAAGGAGAAATGGCGTGAAGTGAAGCATGACGCACATCATGATGATGCGCATGACGATCATGACCATCACCACGGCTTAAGTCCAAGCGATGACCCGCATGAGCCGGGATGGGTTGTCAAGCTGCCGCTGATTCTGCTGGCGATACCTTCATTGCTGATCGGTTACGTTGCAATTGAGCCTATGCTGTATGGCGACTTCTTTAAAGGCGTGATTTTTGTAAATGCCGAAGCACATCCTGCAATGCATGAATTGACGCACCATTGGCATCATATATTCCATTCGGCTGCAGGCATGGCGATTCACGGCTTTATGACATTGCCGTTTGCATTGGCGGCTTCCGGTGTTTTCGTGGCATGGTTCTTCTATATGAAGCGTCCTGATATTCCGGCTGCGATTCAGAAACGCTTTGCTGTGATCAACACCATACTTGAAAACAAATACGGCTTCGATAGCTTTAATGACCGCGTTTTTGCAGCAGGCTCCCGTTTTATCGGTAACAAGCTATGGCAGATCGGCGATGTAAAACTGATCGATGGTGCGATGGTTAACGGTACAGCCAACTTAATCGGCAAGTTATCTACCGTTGTGCGTAAACTGCAAACCGGTTTGATCTACCACTATGCATTCGCCATGATTATCGGCGTATTTTTAATGCTCACGTTTTTCTCTAAAGTGTAAAAAATGCTTGAATACTTTTTGCAACATATCTTAAGTTTCTCAATCTGGCTGCCTATCGCCTTCGGTGTGGCCGTGCTGTTCACAGCCAATGACAACAAGCCATGTTTAACCAGGTGGCTGGCATTAGCCGGCAGTATTGCCAGTTTTCTGGTAACGATTCCGCTATATACACATTTCAATTTTGCAGATGGCGGCTTCCAGTTCCAGGAACGTTTCCTGTGGATCGCCTCATTCAATATCAACTACCACTTGGGTGCAGATGGTTTGGCGGTACCTTTGATCTTGCTGACCAGCTTTACTACAGTGATTGTGGTGCTGTCAGCCTGGGAAGTGATTGAGAAACGCGTTGCGCAGTATATGGCTTCATTCCTGATCATGAGCGGCCTGATGATCGGTGTGTTCAGTGCCCTGGATGCGATTTTCTACTATGTATTCTGGGAAGCGATGCTGATCCCGATGTTCCTGATTATCGGGATCTGGGGCGGTCCTAACCGTGTTTACGCTACGGTCAAGTTTTTCCTGTATACCTTGTTAGGCTCACTGCTGATGCTGGTGGCATTCATCTATATGTATCATCAGACCGGCAGTTTTGCGATTACCGACTACTATCAGATGCCGATGCCGCTCAATGTACAGATTCTGGTGTTCCTCGCATTCTTTGCCGCATTTGCGGTGAAGATCCCGATGTGGCCGGTGCATACCTGGTTGCCGGATGCGCACGTTGAAGCACCTACCGGCGGTTCAGTGGTGCTGGCTGCCATTGCCCTGAAGCTGGGCGGTTACAGCTTCCTGCGTTTTGCAATGCCAATTGCACCTGATGCGTCCCATTATTTATCAGGTTTCATGATCGCGCTGTCTCTCATTGCGATCGTTTACATTGCACTGGTAGCACTGGTGCAGAAAGACATGAAAAAGCTGATTGCCTATTCATCGATTTCACACATGGGTTTTGTGACTTTAGGTTTCTTTATTTTCAATAACCTGGGTCTTGAAGGTGCGATTGTGCAGATGGTTTCACACGGCTTCATCTCTGCGGCAATGTTCCTGTGCGTCGGTGTGTTGTATGACCGCGTGCATAGCCGCCAGATCGACGCTTACGGTGGTGTCGCCAACACAATGCCTGCATTCGCCGCATTCGCAGTGCTGTTCGCGATGGCAAACAGCGGCTTACCGGGCACTTCAGGCTTTGTCGGTGAATTTATGGTGATACTGGGATCCATCCAGGTGAATTTCTGGTACGCATTCCTGGCATCATTTACGTTGATTTTCGGTGCGGCATATACCTTGTGGATGGTCAAGCGTGTGTTCTATGGCGAAGTTGCCAACGAAAATGTAGCGGCACTTAAAGATTTAAATAAACGTGAGTTCTTAATTCTGGCGATCCTGGCAATCCTGGTATTGGCTGTGGGTATTTACCCTGAGCCTTTAACCAATGTTACAAACGCTACAGTTAACCAACTTCTTTCACACTTATCTCACAGCAAGCTGCCGGCAGGCTTTTAATTCATGGAAAATATTCGTTACGATCTTATAACCGCTTTACCTGAAATAGTTCTTTTGGGTATGGCGATGCTTGTTTTAATCGCTGATCTGTTCTTAAAACAATCTAACCGTATTGCTATTTATGGCCTGTCACAGCTTGCATTGCTGGTTGCAGCCTATATTACGTTTACAACCCATTCGCCTGGTGTCGGCTATGCATTCACCGGTACATTCGTTGATGATGCGATGTCTGATGTGCTGAAACTGATGATCTATCTGGGGACATCGCTGATTTTTGTTTACAGCAGGCAGTACCTTCAGCAGCGCGATATGTTCCGTGGCGAGTTTTATGCCCTGACGCTGTTTTCTGTCGTCGGTATGATGATTATGGTATCCGGCCAGAACATGCTCACCTTGTATGTAGGTTTGGAACTGTTGTCATTAAGCCTGTATGCGCTGGTGGCAATGGATCGTGACAATGCCCGTGCAACTGAAGCGGCAATGAAATACTTTGTGCTGGGCGCGCTTGCGTCAGGCATGCTGCTGTACGGTATGAGCATGATTTACGGCATGACCGGCAGCCTGTATCTTGCAGACATTCATAATGCGCTGATGGCAACCGAGAAAACACATTCAGTGCTGATCCTTGGACTGGTGTTTATTGTGGCTGGCCTCGCATTCAAGCTCGGTGCTGTGCCGTTCCAGATGTGGGTACCTGACGTGTATGAAGGTTCACCTACCGCAATCACCATGCTGATCAGTTCCGTGCCGAAACTTGCTGCATTTGCGTTTGTAATCAGGCTGCTGGCACAGGGACTGCAGACGATGGCGGTAGACTGGCAGCAAATGCTGCTGGTAATGGCCGTGCTATCTATCATTATCGGTAATGTGACTGCAATTGCACAAACCAATCTGAAACGCATGCTTGCTTACTCTACCATCTCACATGTCGGCTTTGTGCTGTTTGGCCTGATGAGTGCAAGTATTAATGGCTTTGCATCTGCACTGTTTTATATTGCAAGTTATGTACTGATGACACTGGCTGGCTTCGGCATTATTCTGCTGCTGTCACGCAAGGGTTTTGAGGCCGACAAGCTCGATGACCTCAAAGGTTTGAACCAGCGCAGCCCGTGGACAGCGTTCCTAATGCTGATCGTCATGTTCAGTATGGCCGGTGTTCCGCCTACCCTGGGTTTCTATGCCAAGTTTGCCGTGTTGCAGGCTGCGTTACAAGCCGGGTTCCTATGGCTGGTCGTGTTTGCAGTGTTAATGGCAGTAATTGGTGCGTTCTACTACCTGCGTGTGATCAAACTCATGTATTTTGATGAGCCGTTAGACCATCACCCGATTCAGGTGCCTGCAGACATGCGGGCAGCATTAAGCGTCAATGCTTTTGCACTACTGTTTATCGGTTTGATGCCGCAGGGTTTGATGAGCCTGTGTGGTTATGCAATTGTTAGAAGCCTGAGCTAGCAGCCAGCGCTGACAATGCATTATTCATACAACAAATATGTGCGGAACGCGGCAATGTGCCAAGAGAATGTGATTTTAAAGGTGACTGAATGACTGACTGGGCAATATTAGGGCTTATATTCTTTGCTGCGAACTTACCCTGGTTTTCAGATAAACTGTTTTATGTCATTCCGCTGAATCGCTCCGTCAAACCGGAATTCAGTAAAAATGTTGCCTGGTGCCTGCTTGAACTCAGCATTTTGTATTTTATGACAGGTGCATTCATCCGCTATGCGGAATATGCCACTTTGGGCCAGGTTGCACCCCAGGGCTGGGAGTTCTACGCAGTCACAGCCTGCCTGTTCCTTGTATTCGCTTTTCCTGGCTTTGTTTACAAAGCGCTGTGGAAAAGAACTATTTAGCGAAAACCCGCGCTTTTGATATTTTTTGTTAAATATCATTAAACCATTGCGGTTCAATTCCATTTCTACAGCTTCTGCGAACAGGCAGCGGCCAACTTATTTGCATATTTCTATCTTTTACTCAAGAATAGCTGCTGGACCGGCTAAGTCCGGCTTGTCTATTTCATACGATTGCGAGGCTAAAAATGCGCTTAGATGATGAACGTGAAAGCAGTAATGTAGAAGACAGGCGCGGTGGGGGAGGGATGCCAATCGGCGGCAAAGGAGTCGGTATCGGTACCATTGCGCTGGTGCTGGTCGCTATGTACTTTGGGGTTGATCCCTCTACAGTACTAAATCTTACCCAAGGTATACAGCAGCAGGCGCCAGTAGAAGCAAAGCCTATCCCATCGGATGATCCTATGGCAATATTTGTTGCCAAAGTACTGGCGAGTACCGAGGATACATGGGGCACAATATTCCAAAATGCAGGGCATGACTATCCTGCACCTAAACTGATTCTGTTCAGCGATCAAACGCCTACAGCCTGTGGCTCGGGTCAGGCTGCGATGGGGCCATTCTATTGTCCTGCCGATCGAAAAGTCTATATTGACCTGAGTTTCTATCAGGAGATGAAAACGCGTTTTAAGGCACCTGGTGACTTTGCACAGGCATACGTGATTGCACATGAGGTTGGGCACCATATACAAAACCTGATGGGAACTTCAGATAAAGTACAGCAGGCAAAGCAAAACGCCCGTTCCGAAGCACAGGCAAATCAATATTCTGTCCGGTTGGAGTTACAGGCTGATTGCTATGCCGGCGTATGGGCAAATCATGCCGATGGTACCAATCGTATTCTGGAGCAGGGGGATGTTGAGGAAGCGATGACCGCTGCTGCTGCAATCGGTGATGATGCATTGCAAAAACAAGCGCAGGGGTATGCAGTCCCAGACAGCTTTACCCATGGAACATCGCAGCAGCGTATGCATTGGTTTAATTTGGGTTTGACTACAGGTGATATCAAGCAATGTGACACCTTCAGTGTCGCATCGATATAGGATTTTCGATGGATTTAACCGAACACTGCATTAGTTCTGAAATAATGGCTCAAGGCGATATGCTTGCGGTCAAACGCGACTGTGTACGTTTGCCTGACGGTAATATCAGCCATCGTGAATATGTGGTGCATCCCGGTGCGGTTGTAGTTGTGCCTATACTGCCCAATGGTAATGTAGTACTGGAGCGCCAGTTCAGGTATCCCCTGCATCAGGTATTCATCGAACTGCCGGCCGGGAAAATAGACCCTGATGAAGATGTTTTGAAAACCGGGCAGCGCGAATTGCTGGAAGAAACCGGTTATACAGCGCAACATTGGGTCAAGCTTGGCATTCAGCATCCCTGTATCGGTTATTCCAATGAAGTGATACATATTTATCTTGCAGAAAATCTCACTGCGGGCACACACCAGCGCGACGATGATGAGATGCTGGAAGTGTTTGATCTGAAAATGGAAGATTGCCTGACCATGATACAGCGCGGAGAGATTACGGATAGTAAAACGATAGTCGCGTTATTCATGGCGGGGCAATATCGGCAGCGGTATGTCAGATAGCGTGCCGGCAAAAGTGCTGATCATTGGCTTTGGCGACCTTGGCGCTGAAACTGCGAGGTTGCTTGTACAGTCTGGCATTAATGTCGCCGGGCTCAAACGCAGTTTCTCAGCTGCCTTGGATGAATCTGCAATTGCCAGCATGGAGATGATTGCGGCAGATGTAACACAGCCTGCAGGCCTGGTTAAGCTTGAAACAGCTTACCCCGACATCATTGTTTATTGCGTGGCAGCTGGCGGGCAGACTGATGCTGAATATCAGTCCGCTTACGTGGATGGTCTGCGTAATGTGCTGGCGACACAAGCAAATAATCACCGCTTGAAGCATGTGTTTTTTGTATCCAGCACCAGAGTGTATGGGCAGGATACTCTGGCATTGCTGGACGAATCCATACCGGCGCTGCCGGCAGATTTTGGTGGCAAGCGCCTGCTTGAGGCCGAGCATTTGCTGCAAACACAGGCTTGCGGTACAACTGTTCTGCGGTTATCCGGTATTTACGGGCCGGGCAGGCTGCGCATGCTTAATCTGGCAGAATCACCAGATAATTGGCCCAAGCAGAATGCATGGAGCAATCGTATACACCGGGATGACGCGGCGGCGTTCATTGCATTTCTGATTAAGCAGATCTTGGCGGGCAGTCCAGTTCAAAACTGCTATATCGTGACAGACAGTAAACCGGTTCCGCACTATGAGGTTTTGAGCTGGCTGGCAACGCAGCTGCAAACTGGCAAGCCAGAGCAGTTGCTGGCGAGCGGGGGCAAGCGGTTGAGCAACGCTAATATGCTGGCAACCGGATTCAAGTTGCAGTATCCTGATTATATCGCTGGTTACCGCACATTGCTGCCACCAATTCCAAGCTGATATTTTATGAAACACATCAACTGTCGGTTATCTAAGGCTGTATCAGTGCTGACCTTGGCACTGGCATCCTGCGCCTCGTGCGCGCAAGATGGATTTTCCGGTTTTCTGGAAGACTTGCGCATAGAGGCCATGGTTTCAGGCATTTCTGATGAAACCGCCAATAATGCAGTCAGCCGTATCGAATTTCTTCCTGACGTGATTGCTTTTGATCGTTCGCAGCCTGAGTTTATCAGCCCATTCCTGGATTATTACCAGAAACGCGTGGATGCCGCCAAAGTGCAAAGAGGGCGGCAGTTGCTGCTGGAGTACGAGGCTATGTTTAACCGGATTGAGGCTCAGTATGGTGTATCGAAATATACGCTGGTGGCATTCTGGGGAATGGAAACGCAGTACGGCCGTAATCAGGGTAAGCTCGATGTTCTGTCATCACTGGCGACTCTGGCTTACGACGGGCGGCGTACCGAGTTCTTCCGCGGTCAATTGCTGGATGCAATGCGCATGATCGATATCGGGCATGTTGAGCCCGGCGCCCTGACGGGTTCATGGGCAGGTGCCTTTGGTAATATGCAGTTCATGCCGACTACTTTTATGATGTATGCTGTAGATGGTGATAATGACAATCTGATTGATGTTGTGGATTCATTGCCGGATGCATTTGCGTCGGCAGCCAATTATCTGTCGCAGGTAGGCTGGCATAGCGACGAGCCGGCAATATTGGAAGTGCAGCTGCCGGCTGACTTTGACTGGCAGAGTGCGCAATTGTCAGTCAGGAAGCCGGTGGAAGAATGGTCCCAGCTCGGTGTGCGGGCCTTGCATGTTGATGTGGGTGCGCCGGGCTTTGATTCAAAAGCGGTTTCAGCAAAAGATCACCGCAGCAAAGATGCTAATACTGGAAAAGCGAAATCACGTCCGGAAAAAATTAAAAAGCCGGTATGGTATACAGCTGATAGGGTAGCGCAGCAAGCGCCGGAAAATATTTCAGTCCGCACGGTAAGCCTGGATGTTCTGGGATTGAAAGTCAAAGGGCCAGCAGCCATTTTGCTGCCACAGGGCTATCGTGGCCCTGCATTTATGGTGTTTGATAACTTCGATGTCATTATGGACTGGAACCGTTCTGTGAACTATGCGCTTTCTGTCGCACAGTTGGCGGAACAGCTGCGGCATGAATCAAGAATCGTAGGCGGGAAATTCGCAGAGGAAGGCGCGCTTAGTTTTCAGGAGATGCTGGATCTGCAGGTGATACTCAACACGCGCGGTTTTGATGCCGGCGAGCCGGATGGACTGCCGGGTCTTATGACCCAGGAGGCTATTCGTAAATACCAGCTGGCAAATAAATTGCCGGCGGATGGCTATGCCAGCCGAAGTCTGTATCAAAGGCTATATTCGGAGCAGCATTAGTTGCTGCTTTGAATAAGCCCTGACGTGCTTATTCAAAAGTCTTGCTTTACTGTTGCGGACGTGACAGAAACCAGCCGGTCAGGCTGATCCTTTCTTTGAACGTCGGCATCACTTCGTGATAAAAAGTGTCGGACAGGAAGATGACGGCCCTGCCAGCCAGCGGGGAAATCAGGATCGATTTGTATTTGTCGGATTCGTCAGTCTCATTCAGGTAGAGCTTCAATTGTCCGCCATCCTGCATGTGCCAGTCATGGTTCAAATACACGATGCAGCTGATTTTTCGCTGAGGTTTTTGAGGATTCTGGCTGGCAAAGCAATCCAGATGTTTTTTGTAAAATGCGCCTTCCGGATAAACAGCCAGGTGGCTTTCCAGGCCGAATAAACCCAGGTACAAGTGCTGGTTTAAATTAAGCCTCAGGTTTTCCATTTGCTCAAAATAGCTTTGCTGCGCTGCCGTGGCCCCGTCTTCGTTCAGCCAATAAATGCTGTCACCGCGGATTTCTTTATTGATGTTTAAATGCTCGCGGCCGATCCCGGCTTCCTGCATCACTGCCGTTTGTTTCAGCGTTTGCGCTTCATCAGCTAGTGCTGTCACAGTGGCTTCTGGCAGGAAGTCGTTAATGACACAAAAACCATGTTCAGCGATGTGGTCAACCAGTTCTTCAAAATTTGTGCTTTGTGTGGAAATTCGCATAAGCACATATTATATGTGATAGCCGGTTTGCGTGCGGAGCAACAATAGGCTAAAATCGCGTTCTGTTTGAAAATGCTGGTTTTAAAGAGCCGCATTTTAAAGCAATAGGCGGTTAGCTCAGTTGGTTAGAGCGCTTGGTCGACATCCAAGAGGTCAGCAGTTCGAATCTGCTACTGCCTACCAGAATTTTAGTGAGATTTAGTATTCAACACATAAGCCAAAGCCGTTAATTTAAACGGCTTTAATTGTTTTTACGGGATATAGTTATGCCTATCATACGCTTGCCAGATGGTTCACAACGTCAATTTGATGCGCCGGTCACGGTTGCCGATGTTGCAATGAATATTGGTGCTGGTCTGGCAAAAGCTGCTCTGGCAGGCAAGGTTAATGACAAGATCGTAGATACCAGCTATCTGATTGAAGCAGACAGTGACCTGGCAATTATCACCGATAAAAATCCAGAAGGCCTGGAAGTGATTCGCCACTCAACAGCACACTTGCTGGCTTATGCCGTTAAAGAGTTGTTTCCGGATGCGCAAGTGACGATTGGTCCTGTAATTGAAAACGGTTTTTACTATGACTTTTCCTACAAGCGTCCATTCACACCTGAAGACTTGATTGCCATTGAAAAGAAAATGGCTGAGCTGGCTAAGAAAGATGAGCCTGTTACGCGTAAGGTATTGCCGCGCGATGAAGCAGTGGCGTATTTCAAAAGCATAGGTGAGAACTACAAGGCCGAGCTGATTGAATCGATTCCGTCGAATGAAGATGTTTCTTTGTATACGGAAGGAAAATTCACCGACTTGTGTCGCGGCCCGCATGTGCCAAACACTGGTAAGCTGAAAGCTTTTAAATTGATGAAGCTGGCAGGCGCTTACTGGCGCGGTGACAGCAATAACGAAATGCTGCAGCGCGTTTACGGCACGGCATGGCGCAATAAAGAGGAGCTGGAAGCCTATCTGTTTCAGCTGGAAGAAGCTGAAAAGCGCGATCATCGCAAACTGGGCAAACAGCTGGATTATTTCCACATGCAGGATGATGCACCTGGTATGGTGTTCTGGCATCCGCGTGGCTGGAGTATCTGGCAGGAAGTTGAGCAGTACATGCGCCAGATGTTCCGTGAGCATGATTACCAGGAAGTGCGCACCCCGACAGTGATGGATAAAACTCTGTGGGAAAAGTCCGGCCACTGGCAAAATTATCGTGACAACATGTTTGTGACAGCATCAGAAAACCGTGAATATGCAGTGAAGCCGATGAACTGCCCGGGTCATGTGCAGATTTTCAATAACAGCCTGCATAGCTATCGCGACTTGCCGTTGCGTCTCGCCGAGTTCGGTTCATGTCACCGTAATGAGCCGTCTGGTTCCTTGCATGGCCTGATGCGTGTGCGTGGCTTCACGCAGGATGATGCGCATATTTTCTGTACCGAAGGGCAGGTCGAAGCTGAAGTGGCTGACTTCATACAGATGTTGTACAAAGTGTATGGCAATTTTGGCTTTAATGATGTGCTGGTTAAATTATCTACCCGTCCGGAAAAGCGTGTCGGTGCAGATGAAACCTGGGACAAAGCTGAAGCGGCACTGGCTAATGCATTGAACCAGAATAATCTGGCTTTTGATTTGCAGCCGGGTGAGGGGGCATTCTACGGCCCTAAAATCGAATTTACATTAAAAGACAGTTTGGGTCGTTTGTGGCAGTGCGGCACGATACAGCTGGACTTTAACCTGCCGGAGCGCCTCGGTGCCGAATATGTGGCAGAGGATAACTCGCGCCAGCGTCCGGTCATGCTGCACCGTGCGATTGTCGGCTCCATGGAGCGATTCATCGGTATCCTGATCGAGCATTATGCCGGTGCGATGCCGCTGTGGCTGGCGCCAGTGCAGGTGATGGTGCTGAATATTTCTGAAAGTCAGGCGGATTATGTGCGCCAAGTGGTTGAAACTTTGAAGAAAAGTGGCATCCGCTGTGAATTTGACTTGAGAAATGAGAAGATTACCTATAAAATACGCGAACATAGCATGCAGAAGATGCCTTATTTGCTCGTTGCAGGTGAGCGCGAAATGCAAGCTGGACATTTGGCCGTGCGTACCAGAAAAGGCGAAGACTTAGGTTCTATGCCAATTAGCGCGTTAATTGAACGCCTAAAAGCAGAGATAGAAGCTAAGGAATAAGCTACCTGAATTGATAATTCAGGATTAAGTCTGGAAAATGCGCGGCTTCACTATTTGGAGAAATTAATATAGCACAGGATAAAGAAACCCGAATTAATGGCGACATTACAGCGCCTCAAGTTCGTTTGGTGGGTATAGAGGGTGAGCCCTTAGGTATTGTGTCTTTGGCTGAAGCGTTTGCGAAAGCGGAAGAGGCTGATATTGATCTTGTAGAGATTGCACCGAATGCGGCTCCGCCTGTGTGCAGGTTGATGGATTACGGCAAGTTCAAATATGCCGAAAGTAAAAGACAGCACGAAGTTAAGCTTAAGCAGAAGCAGGTTGTTGTTAAAGAAATTAAATTCCGCCCGGGTACAGATGATGGCGATTACGCGATTAAGGTGCGTAACATTATCCGTTTTATTCAGGATGGCGATAAAGCAAAAATCACGCTCCGTTTCAGAGGTCGCGAAATTACCCATCAGGAATTCGGTATGGCGCTATTGAAACGTGTTGAGGCGGATTTAAAAGAATACGCAATGGTTGAGCAGTATCCTAAAATGGAAGGTCGCCAGATGGTGATGGTTTTAGGCCCAATCAAAAAAGCAAAGTAATTTAGCCGGTATTCACTGGCTATAAAGAAGCAGTACCCCTGAGTGATACGGCTAAACGGCATGCCTAAGCACTCTTAACCTAAGTTCAAGGAGAACAAAATGCCAAAGATGAAAACCAAGAGTGGCGCTAAAAAGCGCTTCAAATTCTTGGGTAATGGTAAAGTGAAACGTACTCACTCTCACTTACGCCATATCCTGACTAAAAAGACCACCAAGCAAAAGCGTAAATTACGCGGCACGGCGATCATTTCTTCAACTGATGTCAAGCGCGTCCGCGCTATGATGCCAACACAATAGGAGTAGAACATGCCTAGAGTAAAACGTGGTGTCATCGCTCGCGCTAGACACAAAAAAGTATTAAAAGCAGCTAAAGGCTACCGTGGTCGTCGTAAAAACGTTTACCGCGTAGCTAAACAGGCGGTAATGAAAGCGGGTCAATACGCTTATCGTGACCGTCGTCAAAAGAAACGTCAATTCCGCACATTGTGGATTGCACGTATCAATGCTGGCTCACGTGAGTTCGGTTTGACATATAGCCGTTTCATGAATGGCTTGAAAAAAGCTGCGATCGAAGTGGATCGTAAAGTATTAGCTGACTTGGCTGTGTTTGATAAAGCTGCATTTGCAAAATTCGTAGAATTAGCAAAAGCTGGTTTAGCAGCATAAGTAGGTAGGTAAGTACTTTTCAAACTTAATTTAAGTTTGATGAAAAAAAGAGGCTTCGGCCTCTTTTTTTTGCTGTAAAATCCAACTTTGCAATTTTTACATGCAAATCAATGTATTACAAAAATCTATTGGGCGCTATTATTGGCGCTGCTTTGATTTTAAATTCGATTTTAAATTCTATAGCATTAATCATAATTAAAAGATTGAAACAACATGGCAGACTTAACGCATTTAATTGCTGAAGCAGAAGCAGATTTTATTAATAGTGCTTCAATGAATGATTTGGAAATTGCTAAGGCAAAGTACTTAGGAAAATCAGGTTCACTAACAGATGCGTTAAAAGGTTTAGGCAAGTTAAGCGCAGAAGAGCGTCCTGCTGCCGGTGCAGCGATTAACGTAGTAAAACAAGCCATAGAGGCGGCACTAACTGCGCGCAGAGAGTCGCTACTCAATGCCGAGCAGGCAAAACAATTAGCGCAAGAGTCAATTGATGTGACTTTGCCAGCGAGAGCGCAATCGCAAGGCGGTTTACACCCAGTAACCCTTACCTTGAAGCGTGTAGAGCAGTTGTTCCATTCGATTGGTTTCGAGGTGGCAACTGGGCCTGAGATAGAAACAGATTTTTATAATTTCACTGCATTAAATATTCCAGAAGATCATCCTGCACGTGCCATGCATGACACGTTTTATATTGATGAGGCTAATGTGTTGAGAACGCATACCTCACCAGTGCAGGCGCGCTATATGGAAAATGCTTTAAAAAATAACCAAACACCGCCATTCAAGATTATTGCCCCTGGTCGTGTGTACCGTGTGGACTCTGATGCAACACACTCACCAATGTTCCATCAGGTGGAAGGTTTGTGGGTAGATGAAGACATTAGTTTCGCTAATCTTAAAGGTGTGGTTCAGGATTTCTTACAGAAGTTCTTTGAGCGTGATGACCTAACCGTGCGCTTCAGGCCATCATTTTTCCCATTTACCGAGCCATCAGCTGAAATGGATATGAGTTGGAATGGCGGTTGGTTAGAGATTGGCGGTTGTGGCATGGTGCACCCTGAGGTGTTTAAACACGTGAATATTGATAGTGAAAAGTACCGTGGCTTTGCCTTTGGTTTAGGTATTGAGCGTTTGACCATGCTACGTTATGGCGTTAATGATTTACGTCATTTCTTTAACAATGATTTGCGTTTTTTAAGTCAATTCAAATAACGCAATAGTTTGCACAAGCTCACATTGAGTACTTACAAATTTAATCCTTAATTCAAGGTTGTAAAGCATTATGCAATTTTCAGAAAATTGGTTACGCAGTTTAGTCGATACAGATTTAGATAGTCAGTCACTGAGTCACGCCCTAACAATGGCTGGGCTTGAGGTTGAAGAGATGCAGCCGGTTGCTGCAGCGTTTAACAAAGTAGTGGTTGCTAAGATTCTTTCTGCCGAGAAGCATCCGGATGCAGATCGCTTACAAGTGTGCAAGGTGGATGTAGGCCTGGCTGAGCCTTTGCAGATTGTATGTGGCGCAGCCAATGCACGTGCTGGTCTTATTGCACCGTGTGCCATGGTAGGTGCTGAGTTGCCGGGCATTTCGATTAAACAGGCGAAAGTGCGCGGCGTAGAGTCCTTTGGCATGATGTGTTCATCCAAAGAGCTTGGTATTAGCGCAGAGGCAGCCGGTTTGCTGGAGTTAGATAGTGATGCAGTGGTGGGTCAGGATATTCGTGAATATCTGGATTTGAACGATCATCTTTTTACATTAAAACTTACTCCTAATCGCAGTGACTGCTTGAGCTTGAACGGGATTGCGCGTGATGTTGCAGCCATTACCGGTGCGCAGACTCGCTTTAACGCAATTGCACCTGTGGCGGCGGAACATGCACAGGCTAAAAATGTTGTGGTGAAAGAATCAACGGTTTGCCCACGTTATTGCGGACGTTTAATCAGCGGCATTAACACGGCAGTAGCAACACCGGCATGGATGGTAAAACGTCTAGAGCGTAGTGGTTTACGTAGCATTAGCGTGGTGGTTGATATTACCAACTACGTGTTATTAGAACTTGGGCAGCCTATGCATGCGTTTGATGCAGCTAAGCTAAATGGCGATATCAACGTACGATTTGCTAATGCAGGTGAATCTATCGCTTTACTCAATGACCAACTCATAGAGTTAAAAGCAGATGATTTAGTGATTGCCGATGCAAATGGTGCACTTGCACTCGCTGGTGTCATGGGTGGCAAGCCTAGCGCGGTGGGTGATGGCACAACCGATATTTTTCTGGAAAGTGCGTTCTTTACGCCAGCCGTGATTGCAGGTAAAGCACGCAGACTTGGTTTTAGTTCAGATTCATCTTATCGTTTTGAGCGCGGTGTTGATTTTGGCAACACACGTAATGCGCTTGAGTATGCAACGTCACTGATTAAAACCTTGTGTGGCGGCCAAGTTGGCCCTGTGACAGAAGTGCTGGCTACATTGCCAGCGCGTGACGCGGTGAAGTTAAGAATGTCACGTTTGGTCTCTGTATTAGGCATTAGCCTAACGCAGCAAAAAGTTGCCCAATTATTGACGCAATTGGGTTTTGAATTTGACTGTACTAATGATGTGTTCACTGTAGTGCCGCCTAGCTATCGTTTTGATATCACAATTGAAGAGGACTTGATTGAAGAGGTTGCACGTTTACATGGCTATGACCACATTCCAGCGATAGCGCCGGTTGCTGGTTTAAATATGCTGGCAGCACCTGAGCAGCACCTACATTTGAACCAGTTGCGTGATAGCTTAGTGTCTGCTGGCTATCAAGAGGTGGTGACGTATAGCTTTGTGGATGAAAGTTGGGAGCGTGATTTAATCGGCAACCCAACACCAATTAAGCTAAAGAATCCAATCGCAAGTAACTTGAGCGTAATGCGTACCAGTTTGTGGGGTGGTTTGCTGGATGTGCTCACTTACAACCTTAACCGCAAGCAAGAGCGTGCTTACTTATTTGAGATTGGCGCGGTGTATCAGCAGCAAGCAGGTACCTACCAAGAGACTACACGCGTATCAGGTCTTGCATATGGTAGCGCTAAGCCTGAGCAGTGGGCTGCAGCCAATACTGAAATTGATTTCTTTGACGTTAAAGCGCATGTGAATAGCTTAGTTGGGGCTGATGGCTTGCATAAGCAGGTGTCTTATGAAAAAGCCGAGCATTGCGCTCTGCATCCGGGTCAAACAGCCAAAATCTTGCTGAATGGCAAAGCCATTGGATGGTTGGGTAAACTGCATCCAAAATGGCAGCAGCATTATGATCTGGCGAAAAGCACTTATGTGTTTGAACTTGAGGTAGACGCGATTGTGGCTCGCCCATTACCGGCATATCAGGAAGTTTCAAAATTACTGCCTGTGCGCCGTGATTTGGCCATCGTTTTAGATGAAAATATTGCAGTGCAAACAGTGTTAAGTGCAATTCATGAGGAGAATATCGCCTTGATTGCAGATGTGGCATTGTTCGATTTGTATCAAGGTAAAGGTGTGCCAGAAAATAAAAAAAGCCTTGCATTATCAGTACTTATGCACGATACTCAAAAAACATTAACAGACAGTGATGCTGATACTGCAATCGCGAATCTGCTACAATTGTTGCAAATAAAATTTGATGCAGTGTTAAGAAACTAAGTCCTCCATACTATAGTAGGGGGGATTTATTTTTTTGCATTGAGCATCAACCAATAATATTAAATAGCGATACAAAGCATTAAAAAAACGGGAGTGTTTATGACTTTAACAAAAGCTGAACTTGCTGATTTACTGTATGAGCAAGTTGGGTTAAATAAGCGTGAAGCCAAAGATATGGTGGAAGCATTTTTTGAAGAAGTGCGTACTGCGCTAGAAGCTGGTGATAGCGTTAAGTTATCTGGTTTTGGTAATTTCGAATTGCGTCAGAAATCAGAACGTCCTGGCCGTAATCCTAAAACTGGCGAGGAAATACCTATCACTGCGCGCCGTGTGGTTACGTTCCATGCTAGCCAAAAATTAAAAAGCAAGGTTGATGCAAACTTTGCATCTTAATGCGTGTCCATAATTGACCATCGCGCCGCATCCCTAGTGCGATATACGGTGCAGTAGCAACTATGCTGCTGCACAAGATGTATCAGAGTAAATAAGTTAGTTTTTCTAGCGAATTAGTTTTCTTAGTGTAGTAGTTATTGAGTGAGAAAGCCGAAAGTATGACTGAACAGGTCGCCAAGGTGCAATTGCCACCAATTCCAGCAAAGCGCTACTTTACAATCGGTGAGGTAAGCGAGCTTTGTGGTGTTAAACCGCACGTGTTAAGGTACTGGGAGCAGGAGTTCACACAACTTAAACCAGTCAAACGTCGCGGTAATCGCCGTTATTATCAGCATCATGAAGTATTGCTGATTAGACGCATTCGAGAGTTATTGTACGAGCAAGGTTTTACGATTAGTGGTGCGCGTAATCGGCTGGATGACCTTGAGTTTAACGCGAAGACCGCCCACAGCGAGAAACCTGCTAGTGTGAGGAGTGCTACTGTAGCTCTTACTGAAATTGAGCCTACTACTTTAGCTGCTGGTGAAGATAAGAGTAAGGCTTTTGATTACCAAGCGGTTAAAGCCGAGTTGCGTGAAATTTTGAGTTTATTACGTACAGATTTTTCGTTAGCAAATACGGCACATTAATTATTTATACTGCCAGTTTTATGGCGGCATGGCTTTTGCGATATAATGCACACCTTGTTACGAGTAGTGAGTAACAACGGTTCGGGGCGTAGCGCAGCCTGGTAGCGTACTTGCATGGGGTGCAAGGGGTCGTGTGTTCGAATCACACCGTCCCGACCAATCAATCAATGAGTTTTTAATATTAAAGCCGGCGTTTAGCTGGCTTTTTTATTTTGTGCTATCGATATGCTTTAGAAAATAGCTTGGGTTTATTCGTCAAGCGCAGCTAGTTGAGTGCCGACACTTGAGGTGCCTGTACTGTGGGATTTCTGAGTGAGGTTAGCTACCAGAATACCGGCCTCATATAAGAGCCATAGCGGCATGGCCAGCATGAACTGAGATATTACATCAGGCGGCGTGACAATCGCCCCTACTACAAAAGCGCCTACTACCACGTAAGAACGAGCCTCACGCAAACTTGCAACGCTTACTATTCCAGTCTTTACCATTAGTACCACGGCAACCGGTACCTCAAATGCAAGGCCAAACGCGATAAAAAGTGACATAGCAAAGTCTAGGTAATTGCCGATGTCAGTCATCACCGCTACGCCTTCTGGTGCGGTGTTGCTGATAAAGCCGAACACAACCGGGAACACGAGAAAATAGGCAAATGCCATGCCGCACAAGAAAAGCAGCGTGCTAGCAGAAATTAGAGGCCAGATTAGACGGCGCTCATACGTGTATAGCCCTGGGGCGACAAAAGCCCATATCTGATACAAGGTATGAGGCAGAGAAATCACGAAGGCAGTCAGTAGCACAGACTTCATGGGTACGAAGAAAGGCGTGGTTACGTCGGTGGCTATCATTTGCCCGCCCGCAGGTAGGCTTGCTAGTAGGGGCATTGCTAGAAAATGGTAAATCTCATTCGCAAACGGAAATAGCGCAATAATGATGAGCAATAAGCCTATTGCTATGCGTAGCAGGCGATTACGCAATTCAATCAGGTGTGAGATTAGATTATCCGTGATGCCCAATTTGATTAGCCTTGGTTTGATGCGGTTTGTTGGTTAGACATGGTTTTATTTATCTGGGCTTGATTTAGAGCTTGTGCCCTGAGCGGCGTTGGGATGTAGTCACCCTCTGTCATCGTGGTTGGATGTACAGTTCTTGTTGTTAAATCTTCGTTTACATCTATATCATTGAGTATCTGGGCATTATTGGCAATAAGGTCATCGCGGATAATCTGACCATGGCGGATTACCTGACCTACTTGGTATTTAGGTGCGGATTGCGTATTTTCCAGTATCTCATCCTGTAGTTTTTTCAGCTCTTCTAAGCGCAGTTCATTGTCCATTTCGGACCTGACATCATTGACATAGCGTTGCGCCCTGCCAAATAGGTGGCCTGCGGTGCGTGCCACTTTTGGTAGTTTGTCTGGACCGATGACGATGAGCGCTACCACGCCAATCACTACCAACTCTGAGAATGCGATATCAAACATAATGCGTTACGTCCTGAATGACTTATTGCCTGGTCTTAGCTGTGGTGTCATGCTCTATTGTCTGCCCGCTATTGGAATTGTTGTTTTCTAGCGTTGGGCTGGCTTTTCCTTCATTCACTGCCTCTTTGAAACTTTTGACTGCACCACCTACGTCTCCGCCGATATTGCGCAGCTTTTTAGTGCCAAAAACTAATGCCACAATCAGTAGTACAATCAACCAGTGCCAGATACTAAATGAACCCATTGTGAGACGACCTCCTAAGTTAAGTGTTTGACCTCGCTCGCTGTGGCCAACACGTGTGTAATTAAATAAACTGACTGCTGAGTGGATTCGCTTTCGCTACCAGATAGCAGGTAGCTAGTTTAGTGTCTTTCCCCTATACGTGAGCGCGATAGTGTCTCGATAGGAGTTTCACCAAACAGTTCGCGGTAATAGCGTGAAAACAGGCTCATATGCCAGAACCCCCATTTGGCGGCCACACTGGCAATGTAGCGCACCTGATGCGGTGCAGATTGCAACTCTGCGCGTATGCGATGTAGCCGTACATTACGCATATAGGCAACCGGTGTAATGCCTAATACCCGGATAAACGCATGATTCAAGGTTCGCCTGCTGATGCGCAGGCTAATACAGAGCTCTTCTATCGTGAGCGGATAGCCTGAGCTTGACAGCGTAAGGTCGCGTACGCGGTTAACGATATAGCGATGAATACGGTGGTCATGGTTATGATTGGGGCTATTACTGGCTTGTAGTAGCCCCTGCAGGCAGGTCGCCATCAGATCGTTTTCGAAAAGACGCCATATCTGTTGTGCATCTGCTGTATCGCGAAACTGGGAGGCATAGTGCATGCCATCAGTGAGTGATGCTTGCAGGCGGGCAGTTATTTCGGGAGAAATAAGCTCCACTGGTTTCACGCTTTCCATGGTTTTGCGCAGGTCTATCCATTCCACCTGTGCTGCATATTCTTCTAAGCGCTGTGATGTAATAACAGCGGCCGTTATTTCAGATAGTTTCGAGGTGCGGAATACTAGTTCAGTGTTCTTATCCAACGTAATCATGGTATTGGCTTTAACTGGTAACAATCCCCATGAAGCATCGCCCTCAATAATAGTAGCAAGACCGATGACATAGGCATCTGACGGCGCATGCGCAATTTGGTCTACCGCTCGGTTCATGGTCTCGCGAAACACTTGCACACCCTGATTTGTGACGCTGGTTAGCGCGCCGGCAAATGTGCCTTTGCTCAGCTGGGTGTAGTCCTGTGACCAAAACGGCAGCGCGTCCGCCTGTTCCAGAACATCGGTGGTTTTACGTTCGACTAAATGTATTTTAGGGCCACCCGTGGCGGATATGCCCAGAAACTCTTCTTGGAAATTCACGATACTTCTCCTCTAGTCTAACTTTTCGTGGATGCTGGCCCCGGCGTTTTTATTGTTATGCCTTAAGCGAAAAGTCTAGTCTTTTTTATTGTTTTTATCGTTGTCATTAATCTTTAAAGCGTTCAATGGTTTATTTCTAATGCTACTTCAATACACGCTAAGTATTAGGTTGGCAAGAGTCACTTTACTCCAAAAAATATAGATTGATAGTAAAAAACGGCAATAGTGACAGCGTGATGGTAACTTGATGAAATATAGATGAATTTTTAGACTTAGGTTGCACCAACCTCCTTATATTACACCCATTTTTTAATATGTAATTAGCCATAAAAAGTAGTGAATGTGTGGCTGGTGGCTACAGTATTTATAGGTATAAATACACCGCATAAATTTTAAATATCTGGATAAAAACTTCGACATTTAGTGTTGGTGTGTGTTCAAAAATTTTATTGGTGAAACGGTATGGAGTTGAGAAACTGGAGCTAGAAGTGTAGGTAATTAGCAAGAATCGGCAACAGTTATCCATGAGGCATGACGCTATGCCGATTCTTACTACGGTAGTGACATCTGCGTCGCTATAGTTCTAGCCATCAGTTTTAAGTTTTACCGGAGTTTTTAAATGCAGTGTTCTTTTTTACAGCAAGAAGACGGAGTATTTATTAGGTTATTAAAATTGATCGAATTGCTAACAGCTTTTCATTTAGGCATCTCCAACGTTTATAACGCCTAGCTTACAGCCGCGCCCTCGGGTGCGGCTTTTTTTATTCGGCACTTGTAATAAAGCATAGCTGAGTGTGATTGGAGTGTGAAAGAAAACTGGTAGCAAAAATCGGCAACAGTGAGATTGGAAGTTTGATGACTTGCCGATTCTTGCTACGGAAGTAACACAATTGTAACTATATTGGCGTTGCGTAGTTTTTATTTCAATCAACAAGTGGCCACATGGCCATAGGAGGAGATCATGAAAATGGGTATAGGGTCTGGAACGTATCAGGCATCCCAAGGCAACGCTGCCGTTGCATGTGTGCCTGATGCGATCAGCTTTGCTGAGCCGCGTTCAGGTACGGTACGTTTTGCAACAATGGCGCTAGCTATTGCCGCAGGTGTCGCTGGTGGCAGCATTCTAGATTCAAGAGTGGCAACTACTGATGCATTAACGGCGATGTTTGTCGTGCTTGCACTGGTGGGTGGCTTTTTATCAACCTGGTCGCCATGCGGCTATTCTAGTTTGAGTCTATTGCGCCCAGCTGGACGTTATTCGTTCGGGTCAGTAGCACGTTGGACGCCCACCTTTTTAACCCATGTACTAGGTTATGCAGTTGGTGCATTGGTATTAGGTGGCGCATTAGGCTTCGCAGGCTGGCTGCTGTTTGAACAACTTCCTTTCACTTATATGGTAGCAGGCATGTCTGTGCTCGCGATTGGTTATGGTGTGCATCAGTTTGGTTTTTTGAAGATGCCATATCCACAACGTCGCGCACAAGTACCACATGACGCACGTTACCGCTTCAGTTCATGGGTGATTGGCTTGTTGTATGGCTTTGCATTAGGCATGAACTACCTGACCTATGTGCAAACACCAATGCTTTACATCGTTACTGGTGTAGCGCTGTTCAGTGGTGACGTGCAAACGGCTATCACGATATTCGCTATCTTCAACATTGGCCGCTGCTTGCCAGTCGCTATCAACTTTTTACCAGTTAGCAATCAGGCTGCTCAGGCTTGGCTTGCTCGTTGGCAAGAACGTGCAGTTGAAGTAGATGGGTTCCTCTTGCTTTCTATTGGGTCTGCAGCACTCACGCTGCTATTCATTTGATAGCCGGTGGTTTTGATTCAGAAGTGCATTTATAAATTATTAATAATGTGGAGAAAACATGATTACTTTAAATAATCAATCAACCAATGCGAAGCGCGGGTTAACAGCTAGCCTTGCAGGCAAGTTGGCAATCGCCGCTTTGTTGGTGGCAGCGCAACCTGCGTTTGCTGAAGATCAAAAAGCTGTGCCAAAACAGCTTGCCGGAGTTGGCAGCCTCAAAATTGACAATTTGTCAGTTGCAAAAGCGCCGCCAGTTGATGCTAAGCGTTTTTACGTGATTGATCCTGGTCACTTCAACATGACTTCTCAAACGTATGTAATGGGCGCCAATGACAACAAACTGCAACTGTATGGCTTGATTGATGGTGGCAAACTGCCGCATGTGATGTCAAGCGCTAAGTTTGTAGGTATGGCTAATACAACTTACGATCGTATTGCTCACGGTAAGCGTGATGACTACGTGAGGTTGCATGATCCGCAAACACTTGAGGCGGTTGCTGATATTGATATTCCTGAAATCCGCTTTTTAACCGGTTTGATGGAACGCACTACGTCTTTGAGTGTTGATGATAAACACATGCTGATTCAGCAGTTCTCACCAACCTCTGGCGTGGGTCTGGTTGATCTGGAAGCTAAAAAATATGTGAAGACAATCCCTGTTCCAGATTGTTATCACATTTTCCCAGCTGCCAAACAGAACTTCTTCATGCACTGTCGTGACGGCTCATTGCTGCAGGTTTCTTATGATAACCAAGGTAACGCTAAGCAGAAAAATACTAAAGTATTCCATGCCGAGAATGAGTATCTACACAATAACCCGTACTACTCAAACTCATCTGGTCGTTTAGTATGGCCAACTTACGAAGGTAAGATCTTTCAGGCTAAGTTGACTGACTCTGGTGCTGAATTCTTGAAACCAATTGAGATTTTCACAGATAAAGAGAAGAAGGATAAATGGGGCCCAGGTGGTTGGCAACCAATTGCTTACCATAAAGAGCGTAACGAAATCTATCTGCTTGCAGACCAACGTGCCAAATGGACGCATAAATTACCTAGCCGTTTTGTAGTGGTGGCTGATGGCACAACCGGTAAACGTTTGCGCCGTATTGACCTGAAACATGCGATTGATTCTATTGCTGTGACTCAGGACAAAAATCCTACGCTGATCGCGGCTTCAATTGAGCACAAAATCATCTATACATTTGACGCGTTGGGTGGTAAGCAGTTGGCATCAATGGACGAGATGGGCAAAGCTCCTCAAATTATCGTTACGATGGATAAGTGAGTAAATCATGAACTGGCTGATTAATGACCCGATTGTTCCGGTGTTTGCTTCACTTTTCCTGGCACTTGTTTTGGCTGCGGCTGCAATTCCAAAAATCCGCAACACAGATGAGTTTCAGGGTGTGGTTGCCAATTATCGGCTGCTTCCTTCCTTCATGGTCGCCCCTTTCGCGAAGCTTCTACCTTGGTTGGAGCTTGGCAGCGCCATAGCATTGCTGGTGCCGCCAGCGCGCGAGGTGGCTGCGTGGGTAGCGGCAGGCCTGTTTATGATGTTTGCAATGGCGCTAGCGATTAATGTCGGACGTGGCCGCACCCACATTGACTGTGGTTGCGTACGTCGCCCGACCAGTGTGAGTCGCATCGGCATGTTTCACGTAATGCGTGCCCTTGCACTAGCAGCAGTGAGTCTTTTCACCGCTAACGTATCGGTTAGTTTGTCAGCAATGACATTTGAATCAGTAGCGATCGGTGTAGCGGCTGCTGCGATGTTTACGATGCTTTATCTTGCTGCAGATCTAATCGTAGGCTTACACGACACACGTGCCAAAAAAAGTTAGTTTATATATAGGAGAATAGAAATGAATACTGGATTTATTATTGCATCGAATGTGTTGTTGTGGTGCGCATTCTTAAGCCTAGCAGCATTGATGCTTGGCGTTATACGACAAATTGGTCTGTTACACGAGCGTTCTGCTCCGCTGGGCGCTATGTTGCTCGACAACGGCCCTGAAGTCGGCGAACGCTCACCAGTGTTTAGTCAGACGACGTTTGACGGTGAGCCGATTACAGTTGGTCGTGCGGTTACACCGGGGCGTCCAAGCCTGTTGATGTTTACTGGCCCAAGCTGCCCTATCTGCGCTAAGTTACTGCCGATTATTCGTTCAGTAGCTGCTGCAGAAGGTGCTGATGTAGTGCTAATCAGTGATGGTACACGTGCTGAACACCTTGAGTTCCTGCGTAACCATCCGCTGCAAAATGAGCGCTATGTTGTTTCAGCTGAAATTGGTATCCGTTATCAGATTTCTAAAGTTCCTTACGGTGTGTTGCTTGATGCAGATGGTGTGATTCTTGGCAAAGGCCTGTGCAATACACGTGAGCATGTTGAAAGCTTGTTTGAAACAGTTCGTGAAGGGCATTCAACTTTACAGGACTTCATGAAGCACAGTACGACTCCGTTACTGCGCGCAGACGAAAACAAAGGTGTTCATTAATTTAGTCTAAAAGTTCAAATATTTAGGATAAGGAAAACAAAATGAAAGAAAACAAACGATTTGATTCTACCATTGAGAAATTGGCGCGTACCACTGCCA
>Ga0207967_1000159_pt1 | contig 32121 bp, 22 predicted proteins | sample LakWasMet20_HOW5_2_FD_183866 | JGI IMG/M metagenome (GOLD analysis project Ga0207967, IMG submission 183866) | Freshwater sediment methanotrophic microbial communities from Lake Washington under simulated oxygen tension - Sediment Metagenome... | ecosystem: Environmental > Aquatic > Freshwater >...
TGATGTGAAGGTATTGGACACGCCGGACGTGACTTCATCCAGTTATCAGGAACAAGACCGCTTAAACCTTGATTTTGATGATCTAGCCGGTGCATTTAACGGTTCAAGCGTGCAATCCAACCGCAAGCTGAATGAAACCGTGGGCGGCATGACACTGTTAAGCGAGAACGCCAACGAGATCAGCGAGTATCAATTACGCACTTTTGTGGAAACTTGGGCAGAAAAGGTCATCACGCAGCTAGTCATGCTGGAACAGAAGTATGAAACCGACCAGACCATCCTGATTTTTGCCGGTACGAAAGCGAAACTGTTAGAAAAATACGGCATTTCTGATATTACCGATGAATTGCTAGAGCGCAATATGCTGGTGCGCGTCAATGTAGGTGTCGGTTCAACCAATCCGCAGGCGCAGTTCGAGCGCTTTACGATGGGGATGAAAACCTTGGCTGAAATTGTGATGTCTGGTATCGGAAATCGCGTAAACATTGAAGAAATCACCAAAGAAATCTTCGGTAAATTGGGCTACAAGGATGGCGCACGCTTCTTCAATATGGCTGATGGCGACCCTCGCGTGGCTGAATTAGAACAAAAACTGCAGGAATTACAGGCCGCACTCGATGCGAAACTTGATCCGGCAGTGCGTGATGCAACCGTGGCAAAACTACTGGCAGAAGCCGACTATATCAAGTCACAGAAAGTCAGCAAGAACGTGGAAACACAGTACAGCGCCATGCAGACCGGTCAGATTGTGGCAGCAACGCCAGCCGTTGCACCGGTAGCTGATGAAGTGCTTAAAGGCGCTGGCTGGAAACCGCTTGCCGGTGATGGCGTGCAGGCCACAGACGTGCCTGCAAACGCTACGGGCACACCAATGCCTAATATCAACCAGAACACGTCACCACTACAGCCAGCCGTGCCAGCCAGTCCGATGACCGGCATTGAAACACCGGCAGCAGATGGTGTGCAGGCGTTAGCTGATGGCGGCATTGTAGAGCCTGGCAATATCGACCTGAATAACCGCCCGATCGTGAACAACCCAGACGGTTCTATCAGCACCGTGCGCAGCATGAGCTTCAACGATGGTCAGTATGAAGTTCTGATTCCAACCGTAGCCAGCGATGGCAGCGGCATTCTCGATAATGATGCGGCAATTCAGCAGTATGTCAGTACCGGTCAGCATTTAGGCAAGTTCAGCAGTCCTGAATATGCCAACACCTTTGCAGAGCAGTTACACCTGCAGCAAGAACAGCAATATGCCAGCCCATTGCAGAACAAGGCCAACGGCGGTGCAGTACGCGGCGTAAGCCCGACCACCACCGCTGATAACGTGCCAATCATGGCAACCGCAAATGAAGGCGTGCTGAATGTGGAAGCGATGGCCTTGCTAGGCGAGGACACCTTGAACCAGTTGAATGAACTTGGCCTGCTATTAAGACAGATGCAGGGCGGTCAGGCAGCGCCGGAAGTGGCAGGTACGCAGCAATTCGCAGACGGCGGCATTGTGCAGGGGATTAAGGATAGCTTGCATGAACTGTTTACCGGCGCAAAAGCCAACGCGGAAGAACAAAGAAAGCAGGCAGAGGAAATGCGCAAGCCGAGCAAAGCCCGTGAACCGGACAAGCCAATGCAGCAGAAATTTCAGGAAGCCTTATCAACACCGGCAAGCCGGTCACTGCATGACGCGCTGACACAAGAGCCGAATGACGCAAAAGAAACGGGGCGCAGATAATGCCGCAACATGACTTGAACGAACTGCAGAAGAAGATTGGCCTGGGCTTGGATGCCGAAGCCTTTATGCGCTCTGACCTTGGCATGTATCTGTTAGGCCGCGCCGAAATGGATGCCATAGATGCGATTAACGAGTTGAAAGCGATAGATGCGTCACAGACGGATCGTATCAGAGCCTTGCAAAGCATCATCGCCCGTTCAGAAAACTTTGAAATATGGATCAGGGAAGCCTTTGAGGTCGGTAAGGCCAGCGAAGTGCAGTTAGAACTGATGGACACACAAGACTAAACGTAGCCTTTCGTTACGTTGTAACCAAGCCGCCTAGTGCGGCTTTTTTTATGGAGCAAACAAATGCCTAAAGATAACGCTACCCAGACGGGCGTGTTGGATCAAGAAACAGATACAGGGGTTCAGGCTTCGCCAAATCCACGTTATGACTTCATTGAACAACTCGCAAACAACAACCATGAAGTCATCCAAGCAGAGCTAGTGGAGCAAGGTCTAGCCGAGCCAGAACCACAAGCGGAGGCAGCACCAACGCCTGCCGTACCGAATAACGCACCGCACGTATTGACCGAGGAAGAACTCGCCAATTATCAGGTGCGCACCAAGATTGACGGACAAGAGCAGCTTATGCCAGCGGCAGAGGCGCTACGTGTCCATCAAAAAGACGCAGCCGCCTCAAAACGGCTGGATGAAGCCGCCCGAAGAACCGCAGAACTTGACCGGCAGGAAGCAGAGTTACGCCAGCGAGAAGAAGCGTTAAGTGCAAGTCCTAATAACCCAAAAGCCGATCCATCCACCACATTGGACGATCAGGCGAATGAGTTAGTCAGTGCCTTGTACGAAGGCGATGAAGAAAAAACCAGAGCGGCAGTGAAGAAGTTATTGGGGGAACGTCAACCGGCTATTCCACAACCAGAACTCGACATTGACCAAGTAGCCGAGCGTGCGCGTCAGAAAATGCAGGATGACGTGGCAATGCAGGCTTTTATCACCGATTACCAGGACGTAGTGGCTGATCCGTTCTTGGTTCAGATGGCAGATACCTATCGCGCACAAGCATTGCGTGACGGTAAACCGCTGGATGAAGCCTTGACCTATGCAGGCGATACCACACGCGAATGGCTTAAAGCCAAGGGCGTAACGGTAACAAGCAATGACAAGGCAGCCCGTAAAGCTGAACTTGATCATGTGCAGGCCGCCAGCCAGAAAACAAACGTTCCTGAACCAGCCACAGATGGCGCAGAAAACGCATCAGACACGATTCGTGAAATGCGGCAAGCGCGTGGCTTACCCGTTTAAACAAGATCAATAAGGAGTATTAATCATGGCAGGTCAACAAGTATGGGGTACTAACAGCCTAGGCGGTTATATGTACTCACTCAATTTATCAAAGGTTTTGCGCAATGCCGTACAGCCAATGGTGAAATTCCGTCAATTTTGCGATGCAAAAGACGCAACTCAACAAGGCAAAGGCAAAGGCGACAAGTTCCATTGGAACGTGTACAGCGATGTAGCTACTCAAGGTGGCGCATTGGCTGAAACCGATGTAATGCCTGAAACTAACTTCACCATCACCCAGGGTGAGCTGACTATTACCGAGTACGGTAATAGCGTGCCTTACACCGGAAAATTGGATGATTTGTCAGAGCATCCGGTGAAAGAAGTCATCAACAAAGTGCTGAAAAACGATGCTAAAAAAGCATTTGATGCTGCCGCTTCTGCGCAGTTTGCACTGACACCGCTGGTAGTTACACCATCAGCAGGTACAGCAACCGATGCCGTGACATTGGCAACAGACGGCACACCGCCAGCAACCAACAACGTGGCAATGGGTAAAGACCATATCAAGGCCATCGTGGACGTTATGAAGGAACGCAACATTCCACCATACCAAAACGATGACTACTTTGCGCTAGGTCATCCATCCACTTTCCGCAAACTGAAAAATGACTTGGAAGCCGTGCATCAGTACGTGGAAACAGGTTTCACCATGATCATGAACGGTGAAATTGGTCGCTATGAAGGCGTGCGCTTTGTTGAGCAAACCAACGTTGCCAAGGAAACTTGGGCAAACGGCAAATCAAATTGGGCTTACTTCTTCGGTGAAGATACCGTGGCAGAAGGCATTGCCGTGCCGGAAGAAATCCGCGGCAAGATCCCAAGTGATTACGGTCGCTCAAAAGGTGTTGCATGGTACTACCTTGGCGGCTTCGGTCTGGTGCATACCCTGGCAGCACAAGCCCGTATCGTGAAATGGGGTTCAGCAACCTAACAAATAACCGCCTTCGGGCGGTTTTTTCATTCTTGGCTTATCGCGCCTACTCGCGCTGCCAAATAAAACCCTGTTAGAGAGGCTAACGGGGTAAAGGAAACTGAAATGACAGTAAAAAACAAAGCCTACGACCATCCAGCCTACCAAGTACCGGTTGTTTATTCATCCGGTACACCAGCAGGCGCAAATGGCGTTTCTCAAAAGTTTGCGGCATTTACCGCACAAAAACTTAAATCCGTTACTTTGGGCGTGAATATCGCTAGTACATCAGCGACACAACCGCTTTTGTACACTAAGAGTGGCACAGCAACCGCAACTGCAACCTTGTCTGCAATCACTTCTGCAGCCATTACACCTAAAAACAATGCGCTGAATATTACCTTGGCGCAAGGTGATCAGTTCTGGGTGGCACATGGTACTGACGCATCTATTGCCTTATCAGTGGCAGTAGAAACTTACGTTGTGCCAGGTTCAGACTTGACAGCTTAACGCTGACATAGTTAAACGAAGGGGCGGCAATGTGTCGCCCTTTCTTTTAGGAACTATTATGGTCTGGGATATTAACGCACCACAAGGTAATGAAGCAGCAAAGGTTAAGTGGGATATTGTTGAATACACCGCAGGTCGCGGCCTAGATTTAGGTTGCGGTCTATTCAAGACTTTCCCTCATTTTATTGGTGTCGATAACGGGCATCATTGGGGCAATCAAGGTGTCGATGTAATGGTCGATACCTGCGAGGATTTAAGCATTTTTGCTGATAACAGCATGGACTTCGTGTTTTCAAGCCATCTGTTAGAGCATATTACAGATTACGAGGCGGCACTGAAAGAATGGTGGCGCGTCATCAAGCAGGACGGGCATTTAATCCTGTACCTGCCGCATAAAGAGTATTACCCGAATATCGGACAGCCTGGCGCTAATCCAGATCATAAAAATGACTTTGTGCCGGAAGATATTAAAAAGGCTATGCTAAAACTTACAGGCAACTGGTCGTTATTAGTCAATGAAGAACGCAATGCCGGTAATGAATACAGCTTTTTTCAGGTTTACAGGAAAAGCGGCACAGGAAAAGGCGACTTTAGTAAGCTAAATGTATTAAAAACACGGGCTAAACCACAGGCCGCAGTTTGCAGGTACGGCGCTTATGGTGACGCAATCCAAGCATCCAGTGTGATTGCCGGACTGAAACGGCTAGGCTATCACGTCACGTTCTATACCGGCAAGCAAGGCTATGAAGTGACCAAGCATGATCCGCATATTGATAAGTTCGTGGTGCAGGGTGACGACCAAGTACCGAACCATGAATTAGGCCAATTCTGGGCGCACCTTGCCAAGAAGTATGACAAGTTCGTAAACCTGTCTGAATCGGTAGAGCGTAGCTTGCTGGCCTTGCCAAATAGCACGCCTTATAACTGGTCGCAGGAAATGCGCCACAAGTATTTGAACCACAATTACCTAGAGTTCCAGCATGACATAGCGGATATTAAATACACCGCATACATGCAGTTATTTTACCCATCCGATGATGAAAAAGCCTGGGCGAAAAAGCAGTATGAAGTGCTGGATGGATATACCGTGTTGTGGTCATTATCCGGTTCTGCCGTACACAAAGTTTATCCGTGGATGGATGACGTGATTGCTAAGTTGTTGCTATCTGACCCCAAACTAAAAGTGGTACTGGTAGGCGGTGCAGATGAAAGCATGCTGCAGCAAGGGTGGGAAGGTGAAACCAGAGTAGTGCAGCGTGCCGGTGCATGGACAATGCGGCAATCTATGGCCTTTGCGCAGGTAGCGGATATGGTGATCGGTTCTGAAACCGGTTTACTTAATGCAGTGGCGTTTGAATTGACTGCCAAGATCGTACTGTTATCGCACAGTTCCGAGCATAACCTGACCCGTGATTGGGAAAACACGATTGCGCTAGAGCCTGAACACACGCCATGTTACCCATGCCACCAGATGCACTACTCGTTTGATACCTGTACGCAATATGGATCGTCCGGCGTGGCTTTGTGCCAGGCTAATATCAGCGCTGAACGTGTAATACAGGCTTTTTATAACCTTGAAGGAATACTCGCATGAAAAACGATAACGACACATTGAAACAGTCTGATGCAGGCATTACCGGCGGCACAAATGGTTCGCTAGGTGGCGCAGGCAAGTCAGACCTTGAAAACGGCTACATCAAAGACGTGCCAGCCGTGCAAGACAATCCATTTGGGCTTGGTTTATTCCGGCCTGAAAAAGAAGGCGGCTTTGTAGGTCGCCCAGAAGGTTGGGAGCGTTAAGCAGCACTACTTTAATTAATCAGGAGCAATCAGCATGAAAAACTATCCAAGACCAGACGGCACTGGCGTTGTACAAGGTGACAGCAAACCAATGCCGGATCGTGGCGTGAATACCGGTGTCACTGATACCTACGGCAGCAATCTCGACCAAGGGTATGACAACGGTGGCAGCATCAAATCCAGCACACAAAGCGATAAGTGCGAAAAAAGCGACTAATCGCCAGCAATGCTAACTTTTCAATCACATGGAGTAAACAACATCATGGCAAGCAATAATCGTAGTCAAGCACCAAAAGCAGACAAGGCAGCGCCGGTAGCAAAAGTAGATAAGGCGGCAGCACCAGCCAGCCAAACCGGTTTAGTGAACACAAAACCGGCAAAAGGTGCAGTGACCTTAGACCGCAGCAAAAAATTCTATGACGTATTCGGCGGCAACGGCGCTAAGTTTGAGCAGGACGGCAAGCTGTTCAACGCAGAAGGCCAGCAAGTCGATACCGAAGGCAATCTGGTTAAAGTCAAAGTCGCTGAAGTATCACCCACTACTGACGTTGGTAATGCAGACCCAAACGCGCTGACTTCCGGCAGTATAGATGCGGCAGGCAATTTTAAAGGCGATGCTGATGGCGGTAATCCTGATGCGGAAAAAACCGGCGTAAACAGCGAAGATGACCTGGCTGCATTGGGTGGTAAATAATCATGACCTTGCGCGAATTGCTGGCACTGGTGCGGAATGAACTGGATGATGCGGCAGGCAAGAAGTTATGGTCTGACGAAGAACTGATCGAGTACGCGGTAGATGCAGAAAATGAAGCCAGTATTCGCGCACGTTTGATTATTGATTCAACTACAGCGGCAGTTACACAGATTGCCGTGACTGCCGGTAATCCGGTATTAACACTGGATAGCCGTGTCGTTTTCATTCGCCGCGCCAAGTTAGCACTGGATGATATGCCTCTGGGTCGCGCCCAGATGCGAGATATGGATCGTTCTATTGTTGGATGGGAAACGGAAACCGGTACACCGGAACTGTTTATCACCGACTATGAAACCGGAAAAATACGGTTATATCGAAATCCAATCGTCAACGACACGTTAAAAATGACCGTGATACGCATGCCTTTGGTTGATATGAAGGCAATGGATGACACCCCTGAAATTAATGCACGCTATCACTGTAACTTACGCTACTGGATCATGCACCGTGCTTACATGAAGCAGGACACCGAAACCAAAGATGAAAAGAAGGCCAAGGAAAACTATGACCTGTTTGAATCAATCTTTGGCAAACGCAGTTCTGCCGTAGATGAAGAATGGATTGCACGCGAACAGATGGGCGATGATTTTAACGGGGTGTATTAATGAACACAAAATTCTACTTTAAAGATATGCCTTTAGATATTAAGTTCTTAACGGCATATAGTTTTTTCGCTTGGATTTATATTGTTTATTACTTCACTACCCTGGTGATTAAATACTATGGCTAACTTCAAAGCATTCCAAGGCTTGCGCAACAATGTAAGCGCAGAACGCTTTGCGGCTGGCGATTTGGCAGTGGCATCCAATGTTAATCTTGATAACAGCGGCAAACTGTTAAGCCGTGATGGTTATGTAAAGAAAATCACCGCAGCCGTGCATTCCCTATGGGCGCATGGCGATATTTGCCTGTATGTGCAGGGCGCGAACCTGAAACGATTAAATAGCGATTTAGCCAGTAGCGTGACGGTACGCAGCGATTTAAGCAGTGGCCTTGTCATGAGTTACAGTGAGGTTGACGGCAAGGTATATTACAGCAATAGTGCCCAGACCGGCATTTATACCAGTAACGGCAATCGTACATGGGGCATTGTGCCGCCGGTGTTTCAGCCGTTGGCTACCGCATCGTATGGCGATATGCACAGCGGTAAGTATCAGTATGCTTTAACCTATTTACGCGAAGATGGTCAGGAATCAGGTACGGGAATCGCTGACAAAATCGAGATTACAACAGGCGCGATCACATTCAGTGACATACCGGTGTCGCCTGACCCGACAGTGACCCACAAGGTCATCTACCTGACACAAGCAAATGGCGAGGTGTTGTATCGTGCGTTGGTATTAGACAATGCAACCACCAGCGCTCATTACAATGGCGGTATTTTACGCACGCCGCTAGACACGCAATTCTGCCAGCCTGCGCCAGCCGGTCAGTTGGTATGTTATTTCCAAGGCCGCATGTATGTGGCGCAAGGTCAGTGGCTTTTTTATTCAAAACCGTTCGGTTACGAGTTGTTTGATTTGCGTGATTATTTAGGATTTATCAAAACGATCACCATGATTGCACCGGTCAAAGATGGCATGTTCATCGGAACGGAATCCAACACATACTTCCTTGCAGGCACACAGCCTGACGTAACGCAATTAATCGAGGTGGCTGGTGTTGGGGTAGTGAAGGGCACATTGACTTATGTTGCCAGCAATCAAGTTAAAGGCTTGGAAAAGTTAGACAAACAAAGTGTGCCGGTATGGACTTCTCACGCCGGTATTGTGGTTGGCATGAGTGGCGGCGCGACCATTGATTTGACCTTAGACCGCTATGCTATAGGCAAGGCCAACGAAGGCGCGGCATTGTTCCGCACTGTCAACGGCATTGACCAGTACATTACAGTTTTACGCAGTTAGCACCACCAGTTCCAGCAACCGCCTTCGGGCGGTTTTTTTTCGTCTATACCACCGCCGTTCGGCGGTTTTTTCATTTTAAGGAAACGATCATGACAGTACGTTTATCCAATGCACTCCGCAATTACGTCAACGAACAAGGCTCACTAAAACACGCCTTGCAAGGTGGTAAATTGATGGTTTATTCAGGCGCACAGCCTGCAAACCCTGAAACCGCACCATCCGGCACATTGCTTTGCACCTACACCAACAACAGCGGCGCACATACCGCAGAGGTGTTGGCAACCGGTTCAGTCACCCTTTCAACCGGATCTTCCGGCTCGGTCGATACCATTACCGTGGACGGTGTGGATATTCTTCCGGCTGCAGTTCCGTTCAACACATCACTGGCACAGACCGCGCTTGATGTGATTGCCGCCATCAACAAGGCTTCAACCAGTCCAAAATACAAAGCATCAACCGGCGGCAGCGGCGTGATTACCATTACTGCAGCACGCGGCGCAGGCGCAGAAGCGAACGGCTTGGCGGTTGTGGCCTCATTCACCACCATTACCGGCTCTGATACCGATATGGCAAGCGGTGTCACACCGGTCAATGGCCTTAAATTTGGCGCATCGGCCTCTGGCGTATTGAGCAAGGATGACGCACAAACATGGTCAGGCGTTGCAGTGGCAGGCGGTACGGCAGGATGGGCGCGTTTTGTCGGTGCGGTGGCTGATTCAGGTGCGGCAGATTCTACCGATAGCCAGGTGCGACTGGATATGTCTATCAGCACCAGTGGTTCTGACCTGAACCTGACTTCAACCGCGATCGCAGCGACAGCTACCCAGACCATCAGCGGCTTTGCTGTCACCCTGCCAGCAAGTTAATAAAGCAGTTCATGCAGTAGGTGGGCGCGTCATGCGCCTGCCGGTTTAACTACAGTGGAGTGATTTATGTCAAACGGTGTGGCAGTTCTCATATTACCAAAGCTATTAGTCGGGATTTCTGCCCCAAACACCCCGATTGCAGGGGATGGTACAGCCAGCATAGTGCTGCCAGCATTATCACTTGAGGCCACAGACTATCATGCAGAACTGCCTGCATTCACTGTTTCAGCCACCGGTGTCGGCGGCACGAACACTGACGGCACGCACATCGAAAAGGATCTGCCAGTTTACACACTGCTGGCAAGTGGCGTTAATGAAGTATCTGGCAATGCCAGCATCCGCTTGCCGGTATTCCGTGTAAGCGCATTTTCTGATTCATTCGCGGCATTCTCGCTGCCAAAATTAAGTGTAAGCGGTGCAGGACTGACCGGCACAAACGGCACGTTCAATCGCCAGATTCCTGCGTTACTGTTATCCGCATTTTCCAGTACCGAAAACTTAGGCAGCGCCAATATACGCACCGGCGCACTGGTCATTGTTGCAGAAGGCAGCGGCGGCACTAGCGGATCACTGACACGCAATTTAGCCAAATACGGCATCACAGCCAATGGCGAAAACGGCGCAGACGGCACAAGCGCATTCAGTTTACCAAGTTTCACACTCGCCACAGACGGCGCAGCCAACATTTTAGGCACGGCTACTATCAGCCTGCCATCCTTGCAATTACTCGCCAATGGTTACGCCAGCACCGATAACGATACCTACAATATTTATACGCTGAATACCAATACCGTAGGATTGACCAGTTACTCCAACTTTAATTTCAATTCCATGACCATGTTTAACGGCGTGGCATTAGCTGCAGGCGATGGCGGCATTTATGCACTGACCGGCACGCTTGACGATGCCGCAGACATTACCAGCAACGTCACCCTGGGCATTTTTGATTTTGAGAGTGAGCAGCTTAAACGGGTGCATGAACTTTATTTCAATTATCGCAGCAATGGCAATCTGATCGTCACCATCACGCTGGATGACGATGAACAGTACGTGTATGAACTGGATGCCACCGGCAAGGATGGCATCTATAACAACCGCCTGAAACTAGGGCGTGGCCTTAAATCAAGGCACTGGCAGATCGGTGTTGAAGGTGTAGGCACTGATTTTGAACTGAACAGCATTTCTACAGAGCCAATTAATTTAAGCCGCAGACTATGAAAGAGAACGGCGTAATCAGGCGCAGGCTATCCGGCAGGGAAGCCGACCCGTATATCGGGCAAGGCCGCAAGATCCTGGGAGAAATGAAGAACATCATGCGCTATGGCGGCATCAAGCAACTAAGCTGGACGAAAGACCTGCAGAACGGCGTGCGCATCATCGTATCATCAATATTTGGACAGGATGAAGTCAGGATATTAGTGCCGGTCGGCAATCCAGTAGTGTTAGCCAATAAACTTGAATTTAATTATGAAAGCTCCCGACTGGCGATTGCTGGTTACACGATTATTGACGGTGTGAACCATGCAACATTGTGGCTTGAAGATGAAGAACCGATTAATTTAGGGTTTATTAGCGGCAGCGCCAGTGACAATGCCGAATTTGGCAGCGAGGCGTTTGGCGTATCGCAGGATGGCAGGGTGGTGGTAGGTTCATGCAATGTGTTTGTTGCCGGTGAAAATACCACCCATGCATTCAGGTGGACTAAAGAAACGGGGATGCAAGACCTTGGGGCACTGTCTGATGACCAGATAGATTTCGGCGCTGAAATCAGCTATGCAACCGGCATTTCAGAAGATGGAACGGTTATCACCGGCAGCAGCCAGGAAAACATCACCGGCGTGGGTTCTTATCAACGTGCATTCAGGTGGACGGAAGAAACCGGCATGGTTGGATTGGGTGGCAGGGGCGGTTTTGGTGATCCTATCCTCGGCTCTGGCATCTCAAGAAATGGCAAGCACATCGTTGGACGTGCAAACAATATGCATTTCACGCTGCAAACCACCAGTTTCAGATATACCGACAACAGCTTGAAGCTGATGCCGTTCCTGTCTGAAATCGGCAATGACCTGCATGTGCCTTATGCCGCATCGGATAACGGTATTGTGGTCGGTTATGCCGGATTTTTCGCACCGCATCGACACGCTTACCTTTGGTCGCCCGATGAATCACGGCAGATTAGCCTGGGCATTGATGCCTACGCTTCCGATGTAAGCGCGGATGGCGCGACTGCGCTGGTGGTAAATTCATTTCCTGCCAGCGAAGGTACATCATTGTGGACGCAGCAGGGCGGTCTGGTCGAGATTGAAACCTTCACCGCCACCAAAATGTCAGCAGAAACCGATTACATAGTCGGATCTCGCCTTGTTACCACAAACATCAGTGAGGCGGTGAAATGGTCATTTGATGACGGTCTGGTTGCGTTGAAGCAATTACCTGGGCATCAGCAAAGCAAAGCAAACTGTATCAACTACATTTCCAGTAAAAGAAAACTGGAAATCGAATATTAAAACCACAACCGCCAATCGGCGGTTTTTTTACGTCCATTGAAGGAGCAGCAAATGCCAATCGGATTAACAGGTGATGCAAACAGCTTGGTACAGGAAGGGTGGGCAAGGGCGCAGGATTACGCTTCCAACTCTTACAGCGAGGCTACTGGTTTTCTGGGTGAAATCGAAAATGCCGGTAATCAACTACTGGATATTCCTGATATTAGCGTGGACGTGTTGCCGGTATCAAGATCAATCACACCTGTCACATTACCGGCTGCGCCGGTTGCCCCCGATCTCAATACGGACTTTCCGGCAGCGCCATCAGAACCGACACTGACCGATGTGGGCGCACTGACCATTCCTGATGCCCCGTTATTCACAGCGGCATTGCCGGATATTGACCTGAATATCGCACCGCCAACCGCATTAAGTGCAACCCTGCCTAACACGCCGGAACTTGATGTGATCCTGATGCCGGACGCGCCAACCATTACCCTGCCATCTGTACCGAGCGCTTTTGCCATTAATTTGCCGGACGCACCGAACCTCACCATTACAGACTTTAATGACACGCTGGATGATCTAGCCAGCCCACCAAGCGGCACATTTACATTTGTTGAACCAGCATATTCCAGCACGTTACTGGATGGCCTGAAAGCCTTTTTATCCGAGTGGGTGAACGGCGCGGCAACCGGCTTAGACCCTGCCGTAGAACAAGCCATTTGGGATCGAGGTCGTGAGCGCGAGGACTTGAGTGCAAGCCGCGCCATCGACACGATTCGCAGCAATATGGCAGGCCGTGGCTTTGCCGTACCCCAAGGCGCAATGCAGACCGCGATTCAACTTGCAATGCAAGACGCAGCGAACAAAGACAGTGGACTTTCCCGTGAGGTCATGCTTAAACAAGCAGACTTGGAACAACAAAACAGGCATTTTGCGGTGACAACAGGGGTACAGCTTGAAGGCCAATTACTGACATACGCTAACCAAGTCGCACAACGCGCCTACGAAGTCGCCTACGCGACATTACGCGCCGGTATCGACCTCTTTCAAGCCACCGTTTCCGGTTACAACGCCAAGACCCAGGCATTTTCCATTAAAGCGCAGGTATGGAAACAGCGCATTGATGCCGAACTAAGCAAACTTGAGATTTACAAGGCCGAACTGGAAGGCCAAAAGCTGATTGGTGAACTCAATTTGCAGCAAGTGGAACAGTACAAGGCCACGCTGCAGGGCGTACTCGCTAACATCGAGATTTATAAAGCCCAAGTCGATGCCGCCACAGCAAAATCTGGCATTAACCGCAATTACATTGAGCAGTTTGCTGCGCAAATCCAAGCCTATGGCGAACTGGTGCGTGCGAAAGCGACCGAGTATGAAGGTTTTGCAACACAGGTTAAAGCGCAGGTCAGCAAGGCCGAGGTATTCAAGGTGCAGGCCGATGCCTACAAATCACAGGTGGATGGCTATGCGGCCTTGACCGGTGCGCGAGTGGCAGAGCATGAAGCACAGGTCAAAACACAGCAGGAAATCCCACTTAAATTATTCGAGAGCCGCGTCAGCGCCTATGAAAAACTGGTCACTGCCGAATCTTCACGCCTGGCTTCACTGAATAATAACTTCGACACCGAAGGTCGTGTATTCGCTTCCATTGCATCTTCCGAAAGCGCACGCGCATCTGCCGAGGCCGATATTTACCGCTCTGATGTGCAGTATGTGTTAGGTGAAGCACAGGTGCAGGTTGCAGCAGCACAGGCCAACGTGAATAAACTCATGAAGGCAGTCGAATTACTGATTGCAAGCATGACCTCTGGCGCACAAGTATCAGCACAGCTTGCCGCTTCTGCCCTGTCTGCAGTCAATCTTTCTGGCTCTACCTCATACAGCGAGGGCGCTTCTATCAGTAGTTCCGAAGCGAATAACACCAGCGAAACGACTTCAAACAGCACTTCGTTTTCTGAACAACACGAATATCGTCACACGGCTTAATAGGACACTATCATGGCACAACTTAATTACCTGCAAGAACCTAAAAACGACCCCAATGCAAAGTCTATTGCTGACTATGTGATGCCTAAACCGCAGCCGGTGAACCGTTCGCCGGTGCGTGCTACGTTGCCGATTCCGCAGACGCCATCCAAAGCACCGGCACAGCCTGCAGGCTTTCAGAAAACCAACTACGCGCCACCGATGAACGTGCCTAACGTCAGCATGCCGGACGTGAATGTACAGCCGCTACTGAATCAGCAGCCAAATGCATTGCCTGACGTGTCTGCATCGGACGTGATTAACTCGCCCGTGGCAAAAACGATCGCAGCTTATGCGCCGGTTAATGTGATGCAAAGAGCCGGTGTGAATGCCGCAAAATACGTTGCACCAGTATTGGATGCCGGTGCTAATACGATTGCCGCGTCACTAGGGATGCAACGACCAAACGAATATGGCATGACAGATGCAGTGGTTGATAAGGCAAAAGAATTGTCACCGCCGCCTATTGTTGCGCCTCTTGCACAATCCATTAAGTCAGGACTGCAAGCATCATTAGGCTGGACACCTGCAGCCAGTGCCGCACCAGCGCCAACAGCCGCAGCTAAACCAGAACCAGCCAGCGCAAAACCGGCGACAGGTGCTATCAAAACAGCCGCAGCCGCGCCTGCAGATACCAAACCTACCATTGCGCAGAATGTACAGGCCAAACCAGCCGCTACCAGCACCAGCGTGCCAAAACCAGCCAAACCGCCCAAAGCCGGTAAGACTGCCGCGAATCCTGCAACACAGGCACAGCCATCTGTACAGGCACAGCCGCAGGCTGATGTTGGCGCAGACCCTTATGCAGCATACAAGGCGCGTACCGGCATTGATCTCACAAACGTCAACCATGCGCCAGTACCAAGCTACGTGCAGCCGGTCAACCAGACACAGGGCATGGACTTTCAAAATGGAAATCCTGCCAATGTGGACGGTTCAGCCGTTGTGCCGGTGGAAACTCAAGAGCAGTTCAATAAGCGTTGGGCACTAATCAATGATTTCTACAACGCACCGGAAGGCCAAGCCGTAATTGCGGCACGTCAGCAGGGCGATGTGGTGGAAGTCCAGCGTGGTGACAGCACTTCATATGCCGATCTGCGTAATGGCGGCGACAAAGGCATTCAGGATTTTATTGCGAATCAGGCGGCGAAAGATTCTGCCCTGGATAAGACCCCGACTTCACCAATGAATAACCGTGAACTGAATCAGCTTGATTTGCTGAAACCGAAACTGGCATCCGAAACCGATATTGCACAGACCGGCATTGCTGCCAATGCAAGCCGTGATGTAGCAAGCATCAACAATGCAGATGAAGCGGTCAAGACGGCGTTGCTGCAAGAGTACATGAATCCTAAAACAGACCCTAAACGCAGGGAGCAGTTAGCGCCGCTATTCACTAGCAAGGATAACAAGGAAATCGTAGTGCAGGGTGGGGAAGTGTACAACGAGGATTCAGGCCAGATGCAGAAAGTGCCGTCTTACGTGTACGACCCTAGCATCAAGGATTATCGCTATCCGAAAGGCGCTAATCCAAATGCGGCAGCGAAGCCATCATTGAATCAATTTATGGTAAAGGCCAGAGCCGCTAATCCAAACGCAACCGATGCCGAATTAACACAGTTCTATACTAAAAAATACGGAAACTAAGCCATGAATGAAATCATTGACCCATTCGATAGCGCCGATACAGCAAGCAATATTGTTGACCCATTTGACACCAGTGAGCCAGGCAATAAAGCGCAGCCAGAATCAAGCACAATTCGTAGGGCATTGGGTGATACAGGTATTTCGTTATTGAAAGGCGCTATTGGCGTGCCGGAAACAATGGTAGGTATTGCTGACCTTGTTACTGGTGGTCATGCCGGTAAACTGGCAGAAAGCGCAGGCTTTAAGCCCAAGCAAGCCAAGGCCATTATCAGTGACTATTACAGCCCAGAACAGAAACTTGCAAACCAGAAAGTGCAAGAGGCTGATGGCTTTGTTAATACGATCAAGGCGGCGCTACAAAATCCGTCCACCATTGCACAGACCACCGCAGAATCATTGCCGGTCATGGGATTGGGTGGTGTTGGTGCGCGTGGATTACTTACCGTAGCGCCAAAACTTGCGCCAGTAATTGCCGGTGCAGCCGGTGAAGGTGTTGTAACCGCAGGCCAAAATGCAGAACAGTTACGCCAAGAAACAAATGACGGATTGCTGACAGGCAAGCAGGCGGCGATTCAGGCCGGTAGCGGATTGTTGACCGGTGCAATCAGTGCGGCAAGTGGCAGTATTGCGCAGAAACTTGGCATTGCAGATATTGATACCATGCTGGCACAAGGGAAACTTACTCCGGCACAGATGGCAACCAGCCTACCGAAAGCGATTGTAGGTGGTGTTGTTAGTGAAGGCGTGCTGGAAGAAATGCCACAGTCTGCACAGGAACAAGCGGCGCTTAATCTGTCACTGGATAAACCGATTGGCGAAGGCGTAGGCAATGCAGCAGCAATGGGCGCATTATCCGGCGGCTTAATGGGCGGCGGCGCAAACGCCCTTAACCATTTTGGCGGCAAAGATGATACCCAAGTCACGCCACCACCAGCGCCACCAGCCCCAGAAGGTTCACTGACTTCCGCAGCTACTATTGCGCAAGCCGTTGGCCTCACTCCACAACCTGTAACGCCTGACGTTACAACCGAAGCCAAGCCTAATATCGTTGATTCACTAAATGCAGTCGAGGCACAGCAAGCCCAGGCCAATGCGCCGATGGACGCACCAGCGCCCACCATTGCGCCGGAACAGGCGGCAGAAAAACAGCGCATTGATGAACTGGCACAACAGGCAGCAACCTCACCGCTTAATGATCTGCCACAGCCTACAGAAGCGCAGGCTGCAGCCGGTAACTACAAAAAAGGCCATATCAAATATGACGGCCTCAATATTACCGTTGAGAACCCACAGGGTTCTACCCGTAGCGGCACGGACGAAGATGGCAAGCCGTGGAGCAATACGCTGCAACATCACTATGGTTATATCAAGCGCACCAAAGGCAATGACGGCGATAACCTTGATGTTTTTGTCGGTGACAAACCTGCAAGCGGCAAAGTATTCGTCATTAACCAGACCAAGAAAGACGGCAGCTTTGATGAACACAAAGCTATTTTAGGTGCAGAAACCGCAGATGAAGCCATAGCAATCTACAAGACAAACTATGCCGATGATTGGAATGGCGGCAAGTCTGTTACTGAACTGACAACACCAGCCTTTAAAGATTGGCTGAAAAACGGTGATCCAACTAAGCCATTAGAAACTGTCAGCGCCACAAGCAATGATGTTGATATGACTAAGGTAGCAGTCGGTGAACAGGTCGATGTTGGCGGTGTGCCGTATGTTAAAACTGAAAATGGATTTGAGCGTGTTACAAGTGCAACCAATGTCGATACCACAGCCACATTGCCAGAACGTGTCGATGAAACTGCAAATGGTGTACAGAATTATGTTGCGTCTGATACAGATAGCGGAAAAACAAATAGTCTAAGCCGTGATTCAAGTTGGGTTATCCGTGATAAAGCAACGGGCGAAACGATCATGGAAACTTTCCAAAAATCGGTAGCGGACAAAGTAAATCCAGAGAAATACGAAGCTGTGCCAATTCTTCAACACTTGCAAGAGTTGAACGAAGAGGGTAGCAAGGCGCGTAACTATGCGCAGAGCAATAATTTATTACCTGCTATCACACCGGTAAACGAATCTGTACAACCTACCGACACAGTACGCCCATTAGTCGAGCAACTCACTAAACTACGCGCTACAGCCGACAAGCACCCAAGTTTTGATCCGGCACTGAAAGCCGCTAAAGATTTTATGGCAGGCAAGAAAGTATCGCCTAAACAGTTCAAGAACTTTGCTAATTTACTCGGTAAAAAGAACAAAGCATTCAGCGAAGTACTGATGCAATTACATGACCAGGCTGCAAGTACACCAGAACAGTTAGCAGCAAAAGATAAGAAAAGCAAACTAGCCAAAGCCATGCTGGAAGAACGCATGAAGCTGGACACCACCAAAGACGGCTTAATGCAGGCAATTGCTAAACTAGGTGGCCTGAATGCTGATAAAGCCAAAGCTGAATTTGGTATTAATCCTGCCGATATGAAACAGCATGGCGCTGGTATTAAGCGCAGTTTCAATAAAAACGGCTTAGACGCTGACACTATGCGCGAACTGCTTAAAGAGCAGGGTTATCCGGTAGGTGAAAGCGTAGCGGATTTAGGCAATGCGATTGCTGATGCTATGTCAGGCGTTGACGTATTGACCGCAGAAGCACAGGAAACACTGGCGCAAAAGAAATATGAGGAATATGCTAATGCTATCAGCGAATTGAGCGATGACGAACAGGCATTGCTAGATGAACTGGTGACACAAGCCACCGCTAAGTATGGTGCAGAAGCGCTTGCAGAAATTGACGCTTCACTGGCTGAATCTATGAAAGGACAACCACAGCCAGAAATTGAACGCGCATTACTGCGTATGTTAAAAGAGGAGTTTGAAGATGAAACAGGTAATGCAGGAACTAGCCAAGTTACCGCAGGAAAGGCAGGACAAGATACTGAAGGCAGCGGCACTGAAAATGACAGCAGACGCGCACAGCAAGATGGCGCAAGCAATGAAGACCAAGGAAGCGAAACCAGTCAAGACCTCTTAGGCGACAGCACTGCCGCCAAGCAAGCCATAGCCGATGCAGAACGCGCAAAAGACGCGAAGCGCAATTCCGGCACAGATAATCAAGACACATTCAATTTAACTGGTAGCAACAGCGAAGCCGATCAAGCGGCGGCGGCTGGCGCACAGGATCTATTTTCAGCGCCACAAACAGAAATACCGGCAGAAGAAACTGGCGTTGATGACAAAGAACTCAAAAAGATTGTCAGCGAGTTTGATGATTACCAGCAGGCCATGCTGGAAGATGATTTCCAAGTTCATCACCTGTTTGATCAGCCAGCAAAAAACGAGATTGTACGCCTGCAGGATAAAGCCAAGGTTTACCATAAAGATCATGGCTGGATGACGGTAGAGCAGGCCAAGGCCAAAATTGCAGAGTGGAAAGAACACGCTGCAGGTCAGTACGAAAACGGCAAAACACGCAGCGCAAACAATCAAAAGGTCGTGCTATCCCTGTTTGACTTGACCGGCTCATGGTCTAAGCCTTGGGAAGAAGCAGGCTATCAAGTATATCGCTTTGATATTCAAGACGAGATCATGGATGAAATTGACGGTGAAACCATCAACATCAATGACATTAATAATTTCTCAAGCCAGTTATTCAATGACTATTTCGGCGGCTTTGAAGGTAATGACATATACGCCATTCTAGCAGCGACCCCATGTACAGACTTTGCTTCCAGTGGTGCGCGTCACTTTGCTGCCAAAGACGCAGACGGCAGAACCGCGCAATCGGTTCAGTTAGTTCACATGACGCTGGCGACCATTGAGCATTTCAAACCGTCCGTATGGGCTATTGAAAATCCGGTAGGCCGTATCGAGAAACTTGGCAGCTTACCACCATGGCGCTTGTCATTCGACCCGAATCACCTGGGCGATCCATATACCAAGAAGACCCTGTTATGGGGCAGATTCAATGCTGATTTGCCGGTCGCACCAGTAGAACCAACCGAAGGTTCTAAGATGCATACGCAGTACGGCGGCAAAAGCCTGGCAACCAAGAATGCACGTAGCGCGACACCGGAAGGGTTCAGCTATGGCTTCTTCATGGCAAATAACGCAGCAGATCACCCAGAAATGGCGATTGCAAACAAGCATGACCGTTTAGACCGTGACCTGATTACCAAGGCTATTAAAGCCGGTGTCACCGAAGCACAGATTGATGAAGCAGTAGAAGATTACTACTACATGGATATGGACGATGATGCGGCGAATGAGGCGATTCAAGAACTGATTGACGGTGAAATTGAAGATGATAATGCCGATGACGATACGCAGCCTGCAATTAGACTGGAATCACCAGCCGAACAGCCTAAACCTGAAACTAAGCCAGCCGAGAATATCCAAGACTTAGGTGAGAAAATCGGCGGCGCACGCAAAGACACCGCTGTATCAACCGGCACGAAAGCAAAACGTACTAACAGAAACCCAGACGTGCCAACATGGGCGAAGCGTTACAACATTGTTGAGATTGCAATTGCTACTGATAAGAAGGATGCAGGCACTTGGTCGATCTACGATTCACGCGATAAGAATCGCTTTGGTCATCCAAGAGAAATTGGCAAAGGCTTTGCATCAAAAGAGGCCGCAATAGCTGAATTACCGGCATTGGTGGTAGGTGCAAAACATAGAGTAGTAGCTACCGCGCAACGTGCTGATGGCACTTATGGTTTTGAGATTTACCGCAGCATTAATGACCGTAAGCGCGTCAAGATTGTAGATAAAGAATTTGACAGCCGCGTTGAAGCCTTAACCTACATGGGCGAACACGCCGCAGAAATCCTTGAAACCAATACAACATTTGGCGAAGTTGATCTGCCTACACCGGACGACACTAACCGTATCGGCGTGGAACGCAGAAGCGATGACGTACAAAGCCAAGATTTTATGGACACTTTTGGCTTCCGTGGCGTTGAATTTGGTAACTGGAACAATCAGATCGAGCGCCAACAAGTCATGAATGCAGCCTATGATGGCTTACTGGATCTGGCAGAAGTATTGAACCTGCCACCGAAATCCTTGACGCTGAATGGCGATCTGGCACTGGCATTCGGTGCGCGTGGTCAAGGCTTGTCATCTGCAAAAGCGCACTATGAACGCCATAAATCCGTCATCAACCTGACAAAAATGAACGGGGCAGGTTCGCTTGCGCATGAGTTTTTCCATGCCCTAGACCATTACTTAGGCCGTCAGGATGGCAAAGCCTCAAGCGAATGGATAACCGACAGTGACGGCACTCGCTCACTCAAGGTTAAGGACGCGGAAGATGATATGGTCAGTAGCGGTTTTAGCTACAAATCCAATGTGCGTGATGAAGTGCGTGCCGCCTATAAAGACCTGATGGAAACCATGTTCCGTAAGGCAACGACCTATGTGGAAGATACACAGCAGGCCGATAAGTTTGTAGCTACTGCAAAAGAGGATTTAGCTTCCAAGCTGGATAGTATCAGAAATGATTTATCTGCACAGAAAGACCCTAAATACTACAAGCGCAACAATAAACCGGCGACTGCTGAACAGTTAGCCGAGTTCGATACGATTGCTAAACAGTTGCTTGATGGTCAAAGCTTGGACGCTGAATATCGCGCCATTGATGACGGTAAAAAACGCACCCGTAAATGGCAGTTGCCATCAGGCCGCCACACTAATGATGCGCTGGAAAAAATCAGCGCCATCTACAAAGCGGTGCGCGGCAGAAACGGGTTTGATTCACAGAATAATCACGGCACACTGGACTACTTGCGCGGCACAATGTCACGTTATAGCGGTCGCCTGAAAATGCTTGCAGATGCACAGCAAGGCAGTGAAAAGGTTAAATATGTGCCTTCTGATTTTGCCCTGAATGCAAAGGAACTGGATCAAGGCCGCGGCACGGATTACTGGACTACACCGCATGAAATGGCTGCGCGTGCTTTCCAAGGCTACGTTGAAGATAAAGTTGCGGCGACCGGCGGCAAAAGTCCATTCCTGAATTATGGCAGGGAAGGCGCTGGAATATTGACACCTTGGGGCGTGAAGTTCCCATTCCCAAGAGGCGAAGAACGCAAGGCCATTAATGCGGCGCTGGATAAATTTGTTTCAGCTTTGCAAACCAAAGAAACCGACAAAAGCACGTCACTTTACAGCCGTGGTGATGGCTTTAAAAACAATCAATCCTCTTTAAATGCCAATAACAAACCGATATACTCCACAAAAGAAGGCATTGCTAATTTCTGGGAGTGGTTCAATGGTTTTCGAGATCAAGCATTGGAAAGACCGGCTGCAGGCGGCGAAAACGCAAGAGGACTTCGCGCAACTACTGCAAGACCTGCCGGACAACCCTACGGACTTGACGACCAAGGACGACCAAAAATCTTCCTACACGGAACAGCATCCGATTTCAGCACCTTTGATTTTGAACACGCGCAAAGGAAAGATCACGGTTGGCTAGGTGACGGGGTTTATCTAACCGATGACCCATTACTTGCACAAAGTTATTCCAATCTAAAGGCCGGTGACGCTGCGCCTAACATCATGCCGGTATATGCGGCTATTCATAACCCGTTCTATGCAACAATCCAAGACAAGCAGAAGCTACAGAAATATTCCAAAGCGGATATTAAAGCCTTTACCGAGCGCCTAAAAGCCGAAGGTTACGATGGCGTAGTCCTGCAGTTCAATGACGAAACCAGTGAAGTCGTTGCCCTATATCCAAATCAAGTGAAGTCAGCCGTTGGTAATAACGGTGATTTTGATACTCAAAACAACGATATTCTGTACAGCCGTCCATCAGCACCAACATTCTATTCTGCCCTGGCTATAGCTATCCCACAGGCCAAACAAGACGCTATGCCAGCCGGTCAATGGAAGAGCTGGCTGATCGCTAACGCCGGTAAGATGAATGTTAAACAGGCCGAATTGCAATGGTCAGGCTTAACCGATTGGTTAGACCTGCAGCAAGGCAAGGTAAGCAAGGCTGACATTCAGCAATACCTAGATGCGAATGGCGTGCAGGTTACGGAAACTATGCTTGGTAGTTTTGATAACAGTATTGCACTAAAAAATCTAAAAGATGCTGGATATACATTTGCCACTGATTTAAGCGGTGAGAAATCATTAATTGACAAAAATGGCGATGATGTTGAATTGGATGATTTACCAGAATCATTACAAAAAGACTTTATGAGCTTAGAGGGTGAGTATGAATCTTTAACATCAACTAAATATGGCAAATACACAGTAGCAGGCGGCGAGAACTATAAAGAGTTGTTGCTGACTTTGCCAGACGGTTCAGAAGCGCAAAGTGGCTTAGATGGTTACATTCAAGAACTGCGTGATCGCGGCACTGACTTAGCTAATCAATATGATGACGCTGCTACCGATGCGCAACGTCAGGAATTACAACGTCAAATTAGTGACAATGCGCGCGAGCTTAACGGCGTGCTCAATAACCGAGTATCTAAAGGTAATAAATACCGTTCATCTCATTTTGACCAGCCTAATATTCTTGCACACGTAAGATTTGACGAGCGCATCGATGCTGACGGCAATAAGGTTCTATTCATCAATGAAATTCAATCTGATTGGGGGCAAGAGGGTAAGAAAAAAGGGTTTAAAACAGATAGCTTGTCAAAAGCTGAACGTGATGATTTTGAAAAGCTAAAACTAATTCCACATAGGAAATTAACGCAGCAACAAGTTTCAGACCTTTTATATTATCAATCAACAGAAAAGGTAGGCGTAATACCGCCAGCCCCGTTCGTTACCGAAACAAAATCATGGGTATCACTCGCACTGAAACGCATGGTGCGCTATGCGGCTGAAAATGGCTTTGATAAGGTTGCTTTAATCAATGGTCAACAAGCGGCTGATCTGTATGATTTAAGCAAAGTAATCGGCTATCTAAACCTTAATGAGCCTGCTAAGACCCCTGGCTTTAATAAAGACATTAAAACAAGATATGTATTAGAAGGCTACCAAAGTGCAGATTCACTAGAGCCTATCATGGTTAAAGGGTTTAATGACTTATCTGAACTGGACGACATAATTGGGAAAGAGGCAGCTAAACAGTTAGTTGATAAAGTGAATGCTGATGGCTATATCGGTGTTGCTGAATTAAGAGGTGAGCAGTTAGCCGTAGGCGGTCATGGTATGCGTGTATTTTATGACCAAATCGTGCCACAGGTAGCCAATGACGTACTGAAAAAAATCGGCGGCGGCAAGGTTGAGAAAGTTGATATTGGCGCAATCTCTGGTGTCAATGACTATGGTGAAAGCATAGATGAAAGTGTTACTCCAAGTGAGGAAAGTAATCAGCTAGGCTTCACCATCACCCCTGAACTACGCGCTAAAGCACTGGAAGGCTTGCCATTATTTAGCCGTCCACAATCCAAGTTCTCACAAAAATCAAAAAACATTGATATTCGTGACCTGAATGCAGTCGTTGCTAACGTCAATCAAGCCTTACGTGGCCTGCCATTAACTCATGTGCTGGAAGATTACACCAAAGCACCGGCTGAATTAGTTGCTGACATTAAGCGTGACAAAGCCTATGACGCTGCAGGCGCATGGCATAACGGCGAGATTTACCTGTTCCGCAACAATATCATCAATACAAATCATGCCCTGTTTACCATGCTTCATGAATCTACCCATGAAGGGTTGCGCCGTGTATTCGGCAAAGAGATTGATGCGACCTTAATGGGTATCTATCTAAGCAATAAGGATATTAAACAGCAGGCAGACGCTTTACGTGCTACACATAAAGATTTGTCACTGGTCGGCAGTGTAGAAGAATCCTTGGCAGATATGGGCGGCAATGGCATTAAAGCAAGTGTTATGGATAAGCTGGTCGCTTTCGTGCGCAATTTCTTACGCAGATTAGGCATGAACCTGACAGTATCAGATGGTGAAGTCAGAGTTTTGGTTACTCGCGCACTGGATAGCCTGAAATCACCTAGCAAAGTGACGCATTACACCATTGGTTCTGCTTATTCAAAACCAACACCGCGCCTTTCACCCGTAGTTCAATCCAATACACCGAACCAGCAATGGCAAAACCCAGATAAAAGCAAACTGGATAACGTCATCTATATGCTGCAAAACAAGTTCGTGGACTTGAAGCGCGTCATACAGGGCATTCAGAAGGCCGGTAACAGTATTGATGACAAGTGGAATCCATACCTGCAGGAAGAACTCTATACCGGACGTACCGCAACACGTACCAAGGACTTCATTAAGCATGAGTTAGAGCCGCTGATGAAATCCATGCAGGCGCGTAAAGTGGATATGGCTGACTTTGAAGAATACTTGTGGGCACGTCATGCCGAAGAACGCAATATTCAAATCGCCAAGATTAATCCGGCAATGCAGGACGGCGGTTCTGGTATGACAACACAGGACGCACGCGACTATCTTGCGAACCTGACACCGGTGCAGTCAGCCAATTATCAGGCACTAGCCGCAAAAGTGGACGCGATTCTTAAAAATTCACGTCAACGCCTGATTAGCTACGGACTTGAAACACCGGAAACGATTGCAGCCTGGGAAGGTGCGTATCAGCACTATGTACCATTGATGCGTGAAGATATGGATAATGGCTTCGGCAACGGTTCAGGCCAAGGCTTTAGCGTAAAAGGCAATGCTTCCAAACGCGCAACCGGCTCTAATCGTGCCGTGGTGGACGTTCTGGCGAACATCGCGCAGCAGGTGGAGCGTAACATCATCCGCGGTGAAAAAAACCGCGTATCGACCGCGCTGGTGGGTTTAGCGACACTTAACCCGAATAAAGACTTTTGGAAAGTCGATGTTGTGCCGACAATGCGCACCGTGGTTGCCGGTAAAAATAGTTACGAAGTGCTGTACAACGGTTCTCTGGTGCAGCCCTTCACAAATCCTGTCGAGGCCAACAAGTTCATTCAGTGGAATGGCGCAGGCTATACGCTGAATGTGGTCAAAGGTCAGGACTTGGTAATGGACGTGCCAGATCCGAGCTACAAGAGCCGCGATAATGTTGTAGTGGCACGTATCGTCAACGCCAATGGCAAGATTGAAGAACACTTTGTTGAGTTCAATACACACGATGAACGTGCGATGCGTTCTGCAGCGGCAATCAAGAACCTAGATCAAGACCAGATCGGTGAACTGCTTGGCACGTCAGCCAGAATTACCCGTTATTTCTCAAGCATTAACACGCAGTACAACCCGTTCTTCGGTGTGATCAATATTCTGCGTGACGTACAGGGTTCATTGCTGAACCTTAGTTCCACCCCTCTAAGCGGCAAGCAAGTGGACGTATTAAAAAATACGCCATTGGCCTTGATTGGCATCTACAATGACATTCGCAGTGAGCGCAAGACCGGCACGCCAACTAACTCTTACTGGTCATTATTGTTTGAGGACTTCCAAAAGCAAGGTGGTCAGACCGGCTACCGTGATATGTTCCGCAACGCAAAAGAGCGCGGCGAGGCATTACGGCACGCGCTTGACCCGACTTGGTGGCAGCAGACGACTGCAGGCAAGATCGTCAGCATTAATGGCATCCTGGCTAAACCAGAGCAATTCCTGATCGAGAAAGGCCAGCAATACATATTTGACTGGTTGAGCGATTACAACGAATCAATGGAAAATGCGGTGCGCCTGTCTGCCTATAAGGTCGGGCTTGATAACGGCATGGCGAAAGCGCAGGCCGCTAGTCTTGCCAAAAACATCAGCGTGAACTTTAACCGCAAAGGTGAAATGGGCAGGCAAATCGGTTCGCTTTACGCCTTCTTTAATGCTTCCGTACAAGGTACTGCGCGTATCGGTGAAACCCTGTTTACAGACAACAATGGGAAACTGACATTAAGCAAGGCCGGTAAAGCGATTGTTACCGGTGGCCTGTTGCTCGGTGTCATGCAGGCTTTAATGTTGGCGGCGGCTGGCTTTGGTGATGATGAACCACCTGATTTTGTGCGTGACCGCAACCTGATTATCCCACTTGGCAACAAAAAAGCGATCACGATTGCCATGCCGTTGGGATTCAATGCGCTGCCTGCCTTCGGTCGCATTCTGACTGAATGGGCACTATCCGGCGGCAAGGACACCAGCAAGCGCTTTGTACACATCTTTGATATGTTGGCAGACGTGACCAACCCGATCGGGAATGCTGGTTTATCCATGCAGACGATTGCGCCGACCATCCTAGATCCGGTTGCGGCCTTGGCAGAAAACAAGGACTGGACTAATCGCCCGATTGCTAAAATGGATTTCAATGCGCAAAAACCAACAGCAGGTCATACCCGTGCCAAAGATACTGCCAGCGCAATTAGCAAGGCTTTGTCTTACTACATCAACGCTGCAACCGGCGGCACTGACTACACCCCAGGCGCTTTAAGTCCGACCCCAGACCAGATTGATTACCTGATAGGGCAGCTCACTGGTGGCGTAGGCCGCGAATACATGAAGCTGGAACAGACCGCGACTTCCATGACAACGGGCGAGGATTTGCCGGTGTACAAAATACCGCTAGTCGGCAGGTTTTATCTTGATGCAGAAGGCCAGTCATCACAAAGTTCACGTTTTTATGACAACCTGAAAGCCGTGTTTGAAACTGAAACCGAATTGAAGGGGATGCGCAAGGACGGCATCGACACGTCAGAGTATCGCGCCAGCCACCCAGAGGCCGCACTGGTATTCCGCGCTAATTTGGAACAACGCGAGATCAGTCAGCTTCATAAAATGCGATCAGACCGAATCAAGGTAGATGCAGCGCCGGAAGAAATCAAAATGCTGAATGAGCGCATCACCGCCAGAATGCTTCGCTTTAATGAACTGTTTATAGCCAGGACAGAAACAGGCGAATAAGTGAAGCAACTGCAAAGCCGCCTAGTATGATCCAGCCAATTACTAAAAATAGCTTATCCATAGTGACCCAAACTTCAAAACCACATACTAGCAAATTTAACGCCGGTATGTGGGGTATAAATAGGGCACTATTCACCGAACAAATCAGCGGCCTCTTTACGGGGCTTTTTCATGGGAGTAATTATGACTGCCAAGATAGACGAAGCGTTAAAAGAGTGGGCAACAATTAGACAACTGGAATACATTGATGCGATTAATGCAACGTTAAACCTGCATGAAGCCGCTAGGCAATTAGGTGTATCACGGCAGACGATCCAAAACAGCATGAAACTGTTACGCAAGAAAGCCGCGACACAAGGATTCTCGCCGGATCATGATATGACACATACCGTGCCAGAACCTTACGTGGTATCAGGTCATTCTACCCTGTACAAAGATGGCAAGCCGGTGATCGGGTGGGTTAAAACCAAGTTAGACAGCCAGAAATACCTAGAGCTAATTAAGGAAACCGTTGAACACTTTATACAGGATATGCCAGCAATTAACGTGCTGCCTGCGCCGCTTGACTACCAGAATGACATTATCCCGTGGATTGAAATAGGGGATGCCCATTTAGGCATGCTGGCGCATGCTGCCGAAATTGGCGAAAACTTCGATTTAAAGATTGCAGAAACGGAAATATGTGCAGCCATCGGGATATTGATTGATGAATTGCCAATGTGTGAGCGAATGGTCATTAATGACGTTGGCGATTTCACACACTACGAAAATTTTGCAGGCACAACGGAAGCCAGCGGTCATGCGCTCGACTATGACACGCGCTTTCCCAAGATGATTAAAGTCTATTCAAGGGTCATGCGATTCATTGTTGAGAAAGCGCTTACCAAAGCGCAAAACGTTGATGTGATCGTCAACCAAGGCAACCATAGCCGCACCAATGATATATGGATGGCTGAATTACTGCGCGTGGCCTACGGTCACACAGGGCGCGTAAACGTGCTTAATAACGACACGGTATTTATTGCTTACCGCATGGGTAACACCCTGGTCATGACGCATCACTCCGATAAATGCAAACCTAGTCAGTTAGTCCATGTGATGACCAATGATTTCCGAAAAGACTATGGTGAAACAGAATTTCACTACATAGACATAGGGCATATTCATCATGGCATGGTGTTAAAAGAACACCCTGGCATCGTGGTGGAATCCTTCAATCAATTAGCTGCAATGGATAGGTGGGCGCACGATTTTGGTTTTCGCAACCGCAAATCAATCACGGTAATCTTGCGTTCAAAAACCTATGGCGAAATGGGGCGCAGGCTTTTACCGATACAGGAAATACGTGACCGGCTGGCAGGATCTAAAGCGGCAACAACTTCCGAAAAGCAGGTTTATACGGTATGATTCTGGTACGCAATATTTTTAGTTTTATTCATTTTTGCGGAGCGCTCCGCAATCAATAAATCATCAACCTCATAAAATAAGGCGCTGCCCCCGTAGCTCAGTGGATAGAGCATCCATCTACACTATTCAATAAATTCGCCACTTTCAGGGTGATTTCCGCTCCTCAATTATTGATTTTTACCATGCTTGAAAGTCAATAGTGGCGCGGTACTATTTTATTTTGCGGAGCGAAATTATCACTTTGTAGGCTCTACTTTCTCACCACGTTTACGCCTTACATACCGCTCCGTCATAGTAACGCTTGAGTGGCCTAGTAGTTTTTGTGCCTGACGCATATCGTCACTTTCAATGGCTTTGTCAGTTCCGCCCTTGGCACGCAAATCTCTTATCTGATAGGCTTCAATATCAAGTTTTAACTTTGGATTGACTAGAGCAGCTTGTTTACGCGCCTTATCAAATCTTTCCCATATAGCACGTTGCGACAGAGGCTTGCCTGTTTCACTCACTATTAACGCCAGGCTGCGAACCTTAAACAATTCTTTACGTGTTTGTATGCGCTTGAGCAGAGTTTCCAATTCACCTTTAATGGCAATTCTTAATTTTGCATCACGCTTGTTCTGCTTAACAAATAGCACACCTTCTTTAATGTCTGTTTCTGACATTTTTATTACGTCTGCCGGTCTTTGTGCGGTAAGGTAGGCTAAATCAAGCGCATCTTTAAGTGGATAATCTGCCTGCTGATAAACCGCGTTATATATTTCATCCTCTATATAAACATCACGCGATTTTTCTATATACCCATCAATTCCGGTGCATGGGTTGGCTAACGTAGTGTAATCCCATGATCGCGCCATATTCCACAATAGATTAAATAATCTGCGCTCATGATTTGCACGCACCTTTGCATCTTTACGCCACTCAAGGTATTGAACTATATGAACAGGTCTGATTGAATCAAGTGGCGCTGGTGGATCGTCAAAGAATTTAAGTAGCTGACGACTACATTTTATATAGTCTTTTTGTGTAGATATGCTTAGATCATTCATATTGTTTTTTGCATATCTTTCCCATACCATGCGGAATGTAACCTGTGCCGATGCCGGAAGTATATTTTCGCTTAGTTCAGCCCATTTCTTTATGGCTATTGCATAATCATCGCCCAATGGAATTTCTTTACGAGGCTTCCCACCCAGATCAAGATAATAGTAAATCTTGCCAGATTTTTGCGGTCTAGCTCTCATACCTTTTGGAAGGTTTAAGTTCTTAGTTGGAACACGCCCCATAGACCGCACAATATAATCCTTTTTTTATGCAGATAAAATAGCTGGCTGCCAATTTGCTGCAGGTTTAATTTCTTGCTTGGTTGAATAGTTGATATATTCACGACTTACCTTTGGTTCACCCAAACGATTGGGTCGGTATGGAACGCCAATGCGTGCCAAATGTTCGCACTGCAATTGCACTTTGGTCTTTCCATCGTGACCACGTTTGATGCCCGTAAGATCTGCGACTTCATCATTTGTTAAAAATATATTGTGCATATCATTTACCTTTCAATTCGCGGATCACATCATCTCTTATATGGTTAATGTCGTAATATTGGTTGATAACAAATATAACTTTCTCAATCACCTCATCATCATGCTTCGCCAGTGATTCGGCTGGTGTTGCGGCTAGGGCGGTATCTGCTACACTCATAATTCTCATCGCTAAAACATCACTCGCTTGCTGTCCGTTTAATATTTCGTCGGCTAATATACGGGCGTTTCCCAAAGCCTCACGCAAATCATTATTATTGGATTGGAGTTCGGCAATTTGTGCAAGCCTTTTATCATCTCTTTGGTCAAATTCAATATCTAACGATTCGCATTTACTTTTCAATTCCGCAATCTCACCCTCAAGTTCAGCGATACGTTTTGCTGATTCGAGAGTGGCGGCTTGAAACAATTCAAATAAAATATTAGCGAGGTCATATTTGTAAGGGTAAACCGCCCCATCTTTTCTCAAGTCAATATCTAATTTTTTACCCCATTTCATATTAGATATTATTTTCTCAAACGCTGTATTTTGTTCGCTCATGCATTTAGATTTATTCGGATTAGTTTCTATGCATCGCTCACATTTCCCGCAAGCTGAACCTAATGCCCATGAACCTCTACATACTGCATTTTTATATTGTTCGCTCATGTGTTTATCTGGCGCACGACATGCATGAGCGCTATCACCAGTTCCGTTATCTTCATATCCGCATACATTACATTTAATCATCTTCATTACTCCGTATCTGTTGGTGCGGCTTGAATCATGGCTTCGTCAATAGCTTTTCTTAAATCTTCTAAAAAGCTTCGGTGTATTTCTCTGGGCTCTTTTTCACCTAAATAATATTGAGTAAAAATCCACCCAAACGATTCATCCATTTCAAACGTATCAACACTAACTATTTCGTTTTCAAGCCAGTTCAATCGCTTCGTATCCTCTACACTTACCCGTCCTTCACGCTGAATAGTGGGGGCGTTGGTTACTAACTTTATACATTCATATACTTTTAGCACATCTTCTTTTCTCATTGCTTCCAACAAAGCATCTGCATCTATTAATCTCATGATTAACCTTCCGTGTTTAGTTGCTTGAGTTTGGCGGTGATTGCATCTGCTAATTTTTGTAAATCTTCTGGAAGGCAATCTTCAATTAATCGTGCATTATTTTGAGCTACTACTAATCCGCGAATATCTTCTTCACTTAACCCTACCCACTCACGAGGCTGCGGTGATGTAATAAAACGTTCCATGGCTTGCATAGTCAAATCTATAGCATCGCATACGCCAAAAGGTATCGGAGATTTACTCATTACTTCTGA
>Ga0207967_1000164_pt1 | contig 31294 bp, 31 predicted proteins | sample LakWasMet20_HOW5_2_FD_183866 | JGI IMG/M metagenome (GOLD analysis project Ga0207967, IMG submission 183866) | Freshwater sediment methanotrophic microbial communities from Lake Washington under simulated oxygen tension - Sediment Metagenome... | ecosystem: Environmental > Aquatic > Freshwater >...
CATAGCCCCTTCAAGCCGGAGTCCCGGTTGAGGGCTTCCTGCAGATCGCCAGCGCTCTGGTCCAGAACGTTTTCCAGATAAAGCGGTATTGCCGCATCCAGATCGCCGCAGCGAGTGCCCATCACCAGGCCTTCCAAAGGGGTGAAGCCCATCGAGGTATCGATACAGCGGCCGTGTTGTATGGCCGCGGCGCTGGCGCCATTGCCGAGATGAAGAGTAATCAATTTAAGATCTTCGAGCGGGCGCTGCAAATAGTCGGCCGCCCGGCTTGCGACATAACGATGGGAACTGCCGTGAAACCCGTAGCGGCGTATGCCGTGGCCGCTATACCAGGCTTCCGGGATCGCATAGCGAAACGCATGCGGCGGCATGGTCTGATGGAAAGCGGTATCGAAAACGGCAACCTGCGGCACCGCCGGAAAAATGTCCCGGCAGGCTTCAATGCCGGTCAGATTGGCCGGATTATGCAGCGGCGCCAACGGGATCAGCTTTCGAATCGTATCGATCACCGTCTGATCGATCGCGACCGATGCCGAAAAGGCCTCGCCGCCATGGACCACCCGGTGACCGATCGCATCCGGCCCATCCCCTGCTTCAAAACCGACGGTACCGTGTAAAATCGCGGCAATAACGTTGAAAGCCGCGCGGTGATCGGGAGCATCGATTTCCTGCCGGGCCTCGACCAACTCGCCTTGGGCATTTTCTGCCCGGTGCCGGATCAGGCTGGCACCTTCACCGATGCGCTCCAGCAGTCCGCTGGCAAGCAAATGCCCTGGCTTCATCGCAAACAGTCCATATTTGATCGAAGAACTGCCGCAATTGATCACCAGAATTTTAGGGGTATCGGATAGGATTTCCACGCGGCTCATGTTTTGATCATCCGCGCGCCTCGAAAACGGCGACCGTGCGCCTAGCTATCAGATAAGACGAACCTTCGAAAATACTCTGCTGATTGCGCGGCAGGATGTCATCGGGCCCTGTGCGCGAGGTATCCAGCGCCAAGTGCCACTTTCGTCCGGGTATCTGAGGCAACGGCGCATCCACTGTCCGCTCCGACATATTTAAAATAACATGCACGTCTTCCTCATCGCCGGTCAGTCCTGCCAATGTATAAACCAAAAATTGCGCGCCGTAATCGAACCATAACGGCTCGTCAAGCCGATAGCCATGCCAGGATATATCGCGAAGACCGCGGCCTGGCAGCTCTTCTCCGGTAAAATATTCGCGATTGTTTTCGCCATTCGCTTCGTTGTGTTTGCCGTTATAGCTTACCAGATCGTGCAGCGTAAATCCGTCATAGCAGCTGATGAAATTGATGCTGTGCAGCGGCAAACGGTCCTCATCCGCATAAAAATTGCTGCTGCCGGCGATGCATGAGGCGACGTCGCCGAAAAATTCACCCCGGCGTCGCTGACGGTAGCGCCGGCCGGAAAATAGAAGCCGACGCTCGATTGATAGGTAAGAGCCACTGCAATTTACTCCATAAAACGTTCACATACCCGCACGGTTACACAGATGTTCGGGCATGTAGCTGCGGTCGCTTAAAACCTCCAGCATCGGCCCGTACGTCACAAACTTGACAATCGACACGGAAGCCGCGGGGGTATTGATACGGTCCCGGTAACGGCCCACGTCAATGCCCAACAGGCTGCAGAGAATGATGCGTATGGTCGCCTTATGCGATACCAGCAGCACATTGCCGGTCTTGTACTTGGACTCGATCTCGGTAATGATCGGAAGCGCGCGGGCGGCAATTTGAATCGCCGTTTCGCCGCCGGTCGGAGGGTTCCAGGCCGGATCGGTCTGCCAACGCAGATAGTCCTCCTCGTAACGTTGCCGGATAGTGTCCTGCTCTTGATCTTCCCATGCGCCATAACTGATTTCTCTGAGTCCCTCCCTAATCTGCATAGGCAGACCCAAGGCATCGCACAAAGGCTGCGCGGTCGCTATCGCTCTTTTCATCTTCAATCCGGTCACTGGCGCCCGCTTTTTCCGCCAAGGCAGCCAATTGCATGGGCTGATCGGCGTTTTTCAAAACGGAGAAAACTTTCCGTTGCAGCCCTAACAAGGTCTCGGCGGCCTTTTTTCCCGCTTCGACACCCGGCTGATGATAGGCATTGATATTGATCAGGGAGGGAGGCATACAATCCGACCGCGCGCTCGTAGAGTGCGATCAGCGCGCCGACCGATCTCGCATCCACGCGGGTAATCGTGACGGTAATCGAATCCCTTAAATTCTCATAAAGCGCGCGCCGCGTACCTTGTAAAAAACCGGAAAGAAAATCGCCGCTGGTGACCTCGGCTTCCACTTCGATCGAAGGTCCCTCCGGTCCTCCAGCACTTCGATGAAAGTCACAAAAAAATTCGCGATGCCTTCGCGCAGTTGCTGCACAAAGGCATGCTGATCGGTCGATCCCTTGTGCCATAAACGGCAAGGTCTTGATGGACCGTATTGCCGTCCAGGTCTTTTTCTTTGCCCAGCGACTCCATCACGAGTTGTTGGAGATAGCGTGAAAACAGCAGCAGGGTGTTATTGAGGCCATTTCCAGGACGCAAACTCGGGTTTGTCTATGCCATGTTCGTAAGCATAGTGGCTGCAACTGATCTGCATACCACGTAATTTTTCTTTCACATGGGCGCCGGCCACGTTAAGACCAGGAACCCGGTTAATTACATCGATGGCCAGGCTGAAGCGGTCGACCTCGTTGCGAATCGCCAATTCGAGCGGCGTATTGATATTACCTTTTTCCTTGTAGCCGCGCACATGCAGGTTTTTATGATTGGTGCGGCGATAGGCGAGACGGTGAATCAGCCAGGGATAGCCGTGGAAATTGAAAATCACCGGTTTATCGGTCGTGAACAGACTGTCGAAATCCCGATCGGAAAGTCCGTGCGGATGTTCGCTCTCAGGGGTCAGACGGTAAAGATCCATCACGTTGATAAAGCGGATTTTCAATTGTGGAAAATGCTCTCGCAACAGGCAGACAGCCGCCAACGATTCTTGCGTCGAAATGTCGCCGCAGCTCGCCATCACCACATCGGGTTCTGCGCCTTGGTCGTTGCTCGCCCAATCCCAGATACCGATGCCTTTGGTGCAATGTTCGATCGCGGCATCCATGTCCAGAAATTGATGGTGCTTCTGCTTGTCAGAAACGATCACGTTGAAGTAGTCGGTGCTCTGCAGGCAATGGTCGGCGACCGACAACAGCGTATTGACGTCAGGCGGTAGATAGATGCGCGTGACTTCGGGGCTTTTATTCACCACCACATCCAGAAAGCCCGGATCCTGATGGGTAAAACCGTTGTGATCCTGCCGCCATACGGTGGAGGTGATCAGCAAATTCAACGATGACACGGGCGCGCGCCAGGCAAGATCGTTAGAAATATCCAGCCATTTGGCGTGCTGGTTGAACATCGAATCGATCACATGCACGAAGGCTTCGTAACTGGAGAAAAAGCCGTGGCGACCGGTCAGCAGATAGGCTTCGAGCCAGCCTTCCAGGGTGTGTTCGGAAAGCATTTCCATGACCCGGCCATCCGGAGATAATTCTCCGCCGTCGGCGTCCTCCGGTAAGTAATCCGCCAGCCACATTTTTTTACTGACTTGATAGATGTCATCGAGCTTGTTCGAGGTATTTTCATCCGGACCAAACACGCGAAAATTGGTCGGGTTCAGCTTCATAATATCGCGCAAAAACACACCCAATGGCCTGGTGTTTTCGACTTCGGTTTGACCGGGTTTGTCCACCTTGACGCCGTAGTCGCGGAAATCCGGCAGACGCAAGGCTTTGCGCAACAGACCGCCATTCGCATGGGGATTGGCGCTCATGCGCCGTATGCCTTTGGGCGCCAGTTCCTTCAGTTCGGCGATCAGGTGGCCGTTGGCGTCGAACAGCTCTTCCGGTTTATAGCTGCGCAGCCACTCTTCCAGTTGTTTCAGATGCGCCGGATTTTCCTTCATGCCGGACAGCGGCACCTGGTGGGCCCGCCAAAAACCTTCCACTTTATGTCCATCCACTTCTTTCGGACCGGTCCAGCCTTTCGGACTGCGCAGTACGATCATCGGCCAGCGCGGCCGCACCAGGACGCCGCCGGCACGCGCTGCCTGCTGAATCTTGCGTATTTCGGTCACGCACTGTTCCATCACCGCCGCCATGCGTTGATGCATCACCTCGGGATCGCTGCCTTCGACGAAATAAGGCGTCCAGCCATAGCCCTTGAATAGGTTTTCAAGCTCTTCATGGCTGATGCGCGCCAATAAAGTCGGATTATTGATCTTGTAGCCATTCAGATTCAGCACCGGTAGCACCGCGCCGTCGCGGACCGGGTTCAGAAATTTGTTCGAATGCCAGGAAGTCGCCAAGGGGCCGGTTTCCGCCTCGCCATCGCCGACGACGACCGTGACCAGGAGATCCGGATTGTCGAAAGCCGCACCAAAGGCATGGGACACGCTATAACCCAATTCGCCGCCTTCATGAATCGAACCCGGCGTTTCCGGCGTACAGTGGCTGCCGATGCCGCCGGGGAACGAAAACTCCTTGAAAAACTGATGCATGCCTTCCAGGTCTTCGCTCTTGTTCGGATAAATTTCCGAGTAAGTGCCCTCCAGATACACCGGGCCCAGAACGCCTGGCGCACCATGGCCTGGACCGGCCATGAAAATCGCATTCAGGTCGTGGCTTTTGATCAAGCGACTCATATGGATATAGGTAAAACTCAATGCCGGACTGGCGCCCCAGTGCCCGAGAAGACGGTTCTTGATATGCTCGGGTTTGAGCGGCTCTCTGAGCAAAGGATTTTCCTGCAGATAAATCATGCCGGCCGCCAGATAATTGCAGGCCCTCCAGTAGGCGTGTATCTTGCGCAACGATTCTTTGTCGAGGGGGTCGAGATTGTTCAAGGTCGTATCAGTCATGGGTTGCTCCTGTTTTTGTTAAATTGTATCTATTTGATGCTGAGGTATTATGAAATTCAGTTCCATGATCCCATCGCAATTGCCAATCCGGTAAGCGCCAGCGATTGTTTTTTTCCTTCTCGGGTAAATCCGGCTCACTAGGGAGTAATCTCAGAATGACATGAGATTATTCTATTCCTGCGCAAGTAGATTTCGCTATTGGATTTTGGCCAAAGGCTTAGGCCATATGCGGAAAAACATAATTCAGAGTGATATCTTATTGATAGAAAAGGGGAACTAATTGGGGTATGGCAACGACCATACCAAGTGGAATTTTTGAGGAATCTAAAATTAGAATCCTTCAATCGCAACAGCGGTTATTGACGTTATGTCTGTTTGATTATTAACTCAGATAGTCAGCGCAATAATCCGGCAATCCGCTCCGCCGAAAATATCCGCTGAATCGTCAGCCCCTGAACGATAATCGAGAAGACGACGGCAGCAAAGGTCATGTTCATAATCAGCGGTTTCCAGGGGCTGTCGGGCAGAGAGACCGCAAGCGCCAACGATAGCCCGCCGCGCAGTCCGCTCCATGTCAGCAACTGAGTCAGACCGAAAAAGTCGGCGCGGATAATCCTCAGCAAGTTGAGCCCGCCGACTATCGCCGCAACGCTGATTGCGCGCCCTAACAGCACCGCGACAATCGATACGAGCGCAGGTATGCCCGGTATCACATTCTCCAATGGATTGATCAACACGACATGGAAACCGACGAAAACAAACAATAAAGCATTCAGTACGTTGTCCAGTCCGGTCCAGAAGGTGCTTAAAGGCGCGCGCATGTCTTCATTCATACGCGGGACCGTGATGTTGCCGCTGAGCAGGCCGGCAACGACGGTCGCAATCGGTCCTGAAATGTCCAGATGCAGGGCGGCGGCATACATCGAAGTCACGGCCCCCAATGTGATCAGAAGGCCGGTGCTGTAAGAAGTGGAACGCAGCATCAGGTAGTGGATCAGCATCCAGCCGATCAGGCCCAACACCGCACCGCCCAAAACCTCCTGCACAAAAATTGCACCGGCGGCGGCCACACTGACCTCGCCGCCCTCGATCGCCGAAGCGGCAAAGATCGTGAATAAAACGACCGCGACCCCATCGTTCAATAAGGACTCGCCGTCGACCACCGTCTCCAATTTCTGTGGTAGTCCGATTTTGGAAAGAATCGCCAACGATGCAATCGGATCAGTGGCGGCAATCAGCGCCCCGAACAGGAGTGCCTGGGATAGGGTCACAGCAATGCCGAATGCGGAAAGGACACTGTAGACAATGCCTCCGGTCAGGAAGCAGGCCCCCGCGGTTCCGCCAAACGCTAACCAGCCGATCAGCCAGCGCTGATCACGAAGAACGCCCCAACTGACGCGTACGCTGCCGCGAAACAACAAAAAACAGAGCACGCCTTTTAACAGGGTATCGTTCAGATTGAACGATTGAGTCAACTCCTTCAATAAACCAATGTCTACAGCGGGCACAAAATTAGCCAATATCCGCAGGACTGCGGTGGCCGCGCAGGCCAGGATCAACAGGCCGATGTCATGCTGGACGTGCAGATAGCGATCGTTAACAAAACTCAGGATCGCCGCAATGCCGAACAGGAAAGCAACTGCTGTAAAGGTATCCAATGCTCCTCCTTTATGCCGATTGTCAGCTGTCGGCTTGTCCCTGAACCAGCCTGGAAAGAGAATCGGAAGGTATGATCCTCTGCTGGGTGACTGAGCCATTGTACTTTCCGGCGATCTTCTTGAATGTTTTCTCCCAAACGTTTTCAAAGAGCACGATCACCGCCGAATGATCTGGTGGGAGTTTATCCGCTATTTTTTGAATGTCTGTGGCGCTAAGACCGAAGTCCCCTTCCCTTGCGGCGTGTGCAGTGGATTCCGCCTTGGCTTGAGCCGCCTCAGAGACTGCGACACTTTGGCTTGCAAGCGCAGCAATCAATGCATTGATTCCATCACATTTTCTTCATCCTGAAAACGTCCACCCTCCATTGCCGAGATTCTGCCATCCTGATCTTTTCTAAGAAAAAGGAAGACATCGGGCCTCAGAACTCCGGTCTCCCAGAGCCCCTTTAAATCATTCACGAAATCATAGGGCAAAAGGCCGCCCTGAAATTGGGTCGCCAGTAGATTCATCCAGGTCCTTGCCCCGATAGCTCAACACGGCCTGAAGGGACGAGGCGCCACAGGAATATTTGCTGCTCTGGCGCGTTTGTTTGAGAAGACGGGAGCGTTTCATGGCAGAGTCCTTATGATGGAACAGGGATTAATCGACTGCTTAGGTCACTGTTTCACTGGGCCGGACTCGCCCCCACTTCTTCCCATGAAGAATCCGGGTCAAAGGCTTTCATCGCCAAAGCCAATTCGGTGGTCTTTGGTCCTAAATCTTTCTGGTATATCTTTCCCCTATGATTGACCACAAACGTCATGATGCCGGATGAACCATAGACGGCAGGAAACGCGACCAGGGCAAAGCCTGCAATCATGTTGCCGTTGATGATGTAGTCGTATTTTCCGCCGGGAACATTGCTGCCCTGACGGGTCAGAATCTTATATAAATAGCCGTGAAAAGGCATCGCTGTTTCGGCGCTGCTTTTTGCCTGGTAACCGGCGGCTTTGGCTTCCGCAAAGAGGGGGCCCAGGGGGCTTTCGGGCTGGCCGGGCGCCGTTTCCCAATACAAACCATCGAATTTGTTAGGTTCACTGCGTATCTTGGTCGCGAACTCGCTCACTTCGTCGCCGTCCCGATCGATCGACGCATATTCGGTTTGCGCTTCCACATAACCTCTCACCGCACCCAGTGTATTCAACTCATTGCGTCCAATTCTGCGATTCAGAATTTCCTGTTTGCCTTGTTCTGCATCGAATCGCCATTGACCTCCGTTATTCACGACAGGAACAGGAAATGACCAGTCATTCTTTCCAAAATGCAAGATCGCTTTATTGGCCTCATTTTCGACAGAGGATTTCTCTTCCGCCATTTTCAGAAAGTCCGCGCGATTGTTCGCATCTTCCACATCGTCACCGGACGAAAAAATTTGCGCATATTCGCTGCCAAAAAGCATCGAAATTTTGTTTTTGTCATTCCCGCGTGCGGCATCGACCAATGCTTTTGATGCCTCTTCGGGCGATGCAAAAGCTTGGCCCTTATTGGCCGCTTCCGTTGCGGGTGCGGCTGATAGGGAGCGCGAAGCAAGCAAAGTTATAAAAATGACCATCGAAAGGGTATAACGGAGTTTATTGGACATCATGATGGAAACCTCGCCTAAATAATGATCAAACTATCTGTGAACGGGAAGCAGCAAGAAGGGAAGCGATATCCTCTCCTTGCCAAGGACAAACCCAGTGATTTCATGCTCTTGTACCCTCTCACCGGCGACCACCACGACCTCCTCCGCCACCACCGCCTCTGCTTGCGCCGCCACCACCTCTGCTCGCACCGCCAGCACTACTGCCTCGACTCGCTGGACGTTGTCCGCCGGATGACGGGCTTTGCCTGGCTGGCTGGGCGCGCGACGGCGTTTGCCTGGCCGGTTGTTGAGCACGCGCAAAACTGGAGCTTCCGCGGTTACTATAAGCACTGGAGCGGCCGCCGTCCCGGGCGCTATCGAACGCACTCGGGCGCGACATTTCTTGACGACGCTGCGCCTGCTCGTTGCGTTGCCGGTCCATCTGCTGTTGCTGACTAGGTCTTTGAACGGCTTGTTGTGATCGCCTTTGGCTTGCAGCGGCGACGTTTTCGGATCGACGCGGAGTAGCCCCTCCAAGGTCTTTTGCACGCGCCTGACCTTTCCCCTGTTGCCGGGCATTCAGACTTGAGGCGCCGCGCTGGCTTTCGAAATTGCTCCTTTGACCCGACGACCGTAAACCTTCCAAAGCATTTTCACGACGGCTTTCTGCCATTCCGGGACGTGTTTCCCTGCCTGGCTTGCCTGCCAAGCGCTGCTGGACATCGGAACTGGAAAGCCGAGCCGGCGCTGCACGATCTGCAATCCCCGCCTGACCAAAACCTCGCACGTTGGCCGGAAGGTTTTGTGCGCCGCTGAGCCGGTTCCCGGCCAAGGCCGGTGACTCTGTTCGTCCGATGCGTTGCTGGGCTTTAGGCGGAAAAGGCTGACCCCGGCGATGCCGAGCATCCGGCTGCCAGCGCCCCCCTGCCCGGTCCTTCATGGCCGGGAGTTGATCCTGATTGAAAGTCCCGTCTCGATTAAAATTAATTTCATTGCCGGAAATGTTAACGTCCCGGTCCACATTGACATTGCCGTGGTTAATGTTTGCATTACCGCCGTAATATCCCCCTCCTCCCCCGGACCAGCAATTACCCCCGTGACATACAGAGTCGCCATAATAATGTCCGACATGGTAATCATCCCAGTCATCATCATCGGCCCATTCCATGATGCCCCAGGTCAGCAATCCGCCGACGACCGCGCCGGCCCCGAACGACATCCATTGATCGGAACTGGAAGTGGTCGTCGTAGTGGTCGCAGGTGGAGCATAATAGGTCGGATAATAGCTTGCTGGCGCAGCGGCCATGGTTCCGACGGGATACATTTGGGTGCTTGGAGGTGGCGCCATCGGCGCCGAATAAACAACCTCGGGGTTGTAGCTTGGAACCGATATCGTATCGGCTTTGGCCGGCTCTATGTAAATCACTTCCTTGGTCAATACGGCCGGAGTCACTTTGGCGCCGGTCGCTTGCAATTCGTCTTGCCCTGGCTCCTGTTCCGACACCGTCTTCGTTTCGACTTTCTGCAAATCGGAATCTTTCAAAAATCCGGCATCGATCGCGCGCTTACGTAAAGCCTGAACTGAGTCCATCAATTGCGACGGATCTGACAGAAAAGCATCGCCCAACTGGGTGGTCCAATCCAGGTGTTGATCCATCATCGCAATCACGTCGGGGACCGCCGTCAACCGGCTGACGCTGGCGTCCCAGTTTTTGGTACGCACGGTCGCCAGATCCGGTTTAGTTTCAAGCCAGCGGGCCGCCTGCACCACTTCAAGAGGATAAGTTGCGGCGACCAGCACTTCGGCCAGCAGCGGGTCGGGATAAAGCGCTATCGGCGCCACCAGAGATTCAAGACTGGTTAAGGGTTTGGCTTCCGGCTTCGGAACGGGCGACGTCGCAGATACTGGTTGCGCGGGCTGAGGCATTGAGGCGGCTGGCGGCGTCTGGACTTTCTCCTTGTCCTTATCTCCGCACCCGACTACAACATGCAGCGCGAAGATCATCAGCGCAGTACGGCCCATGATAGTCATTTGACTAAAAGCCCTACCATTGCCACGCACCCGAAGGGGGTCCTCGGCAATTTCGAGAAGACGGGTGTGGCGGGCGAGATTATTAATTTGATTCATTACGAAGGCTCCATATGATCAACACCCAGAAAGCAAACAGTGAATACTCAGCGATGTCTTCCGCTTGTCAGAAGACGGATCAGTTAATCTCAAGATGACATGTCATCACTATATTCCTGCGCCAGCCGACCGCGCTATTGGACTTTAGTCCAAGTGCCTACACCCACCCGAATGCCTCGACTTTTTTGTCATCATCGCGGGTATAAGCCGCTGATACCTTCGATTTGATACAAGGCAATTTCATTTGATGATTCGACTCACTACTTCCCTGCTGCATGCATGCAATCAATTAACAAGAAACAGGAAAGATACCTCCGGGCGTTGGACCAAAGTCCAATAGCGAGACTTGTTTACGCAAGAATACAATGCCCTAGCTAATCCGTCATTCTGACATACAGAGAGTCGCCCTGCCTTCGCTGCCCTTCAACGTAGGCGAAAATCATCTCGCTCAGGTGAGAGTTCGTTGGCGTAAGTTGTCGATCTGGACCGCGATATTTGTCAGTCTTCAGGTGTTTTCCGGCGGCAAGGGCCTGTCCACAGGCGCCACGGTCAATTTTCTCGGACGCAGCCTGGAAACGTGGTGTATTCACCGAACATTCTAGGAAGGATATTCCGGGGTTCCGGCGATCCGATTGACGGAGGACCAGAACTGACGATCGACTGGGTTAATGACGTCAAAAACATGATGGCCTTGCTGGAGCGTGGCGACAGCATTTATCAAATCATGCAGGTCACCGGCGAAGAAGGTATTACCCTCGAAGATTTCAGCGAGTGGCAAAAATCGATGCTACTGGACATGGTGTATTTGCAGCAGGATGCCTTTGACGAAGTCGATGCCTGCATGCCGCGCGAGCGCCAGCTCGCGAATTTCGGACTGTTAAAAAAGCTGATTGCGGCGGACTTCAAGTTTCAGGATAAAAACGAAGCCCGGGATTTTTTTACCAAGATCACCGGCCTCTATAAAAACTGGAATTACAGCCGTGCCGATTCGCCGGATTACGAGCGCTACGGCAAGGACATTGAACAGCTCGCCTATCAATACTTACCGGGCCGTAATGTCCAATAAACCTCAAGCCGCGCCAGGAGAGTTGCCATGATTAGAAAAGACATCATCGATTTATTCAAGGTTAAACCGGATACCAAAATCCGGCTCAAGGATTACCACACCGGGTGGGAGCAAACCGGTGAATTCAAATCCATAGGCAAGAAATTCATCAAGGAGCGAGCCAACGAGATTTTGCAAACCAGCATTGAAGAGTTGGCCGAATGTCAGCAATTACTTTACGCGGATGACCGCTACGCCTTGTTGATCGTCTTGCAGGCGATGGATGCGGCAGGCAAGGACGGCACCATCCGGCACGTGATGTCCGGCGTCAATCCCCAAGGCTGCCAGGTTTTCAGTTTCAAGAAGCCGTCGGACGAGGAACTGGACCATAACTACCTCTGGCGCTATATGAAATCCCTGCCCGAACGCGGCCGCATCGGTATTTTCAACCGCTCCTACTACGAAGACGTGCTGGTGGTCAAAGTTCACAAGGAAGTTCTGGAACAACAAAAGCTCCCGGACGGCAAGCACGGCAAGGCATTTTGGGAAGCGCGTTATGACGACATCAACGCTTTCGAGCGACATCTGGTACGCAATGGGACGGTCGTGTTGAAGTTTTTTCTGCACGTTTCGAAGGAAGAACAGAAACAACGCTTCATGGACAGGCTCGAACACCCCGAAAAAAACTGGAAATTTTCGCTCGCCGATCTTAACGAGCGCGGCTATTGGGATGATTATGTCGATGCCTACGAAAAAGCCATCAGTGCGACCAGCACCAAATGGGCACCCTGGTATATCGTGCCGGCCGATAACAAATGGGCGAGTCGCGCCGTGATCGCCGACATTGTCACCTCGACATTGCGCAATCTCGATCTTGAATTCCCCGGAATGACTGATGAGCAACGCGCTTTATTGGAACAGGCGCGAAAAACCTTAGCAGAGGAATAATCTCATGGCTGAATTCAAGCTCTCCCCTTTTCGCACAACCCGCCTCGTGCAGTCGCAGATCCAGGAGTTTTTGGATGTGGTTTCGATGGCGATTTTAGCCTATCAGGAAGGCATGATTGCCTATCTTAAGGAAGGCTGGACTGAGACGGCCGAAGACAAACTGCAACAGATCTCCGCTTTCGAAACGAGGGGCGACGGCCTGCGTTCGACTATCGGGTTAACTCTGTACAGCGAGATGCTTCTGCCCGACACTTCGGCCGACATCCTGAGTCTGCTGTCTGAGTTGGACCATTTGCTCGACCGGATGAACGGGCACTTCACGCTACTGGGTATCGAGAAATCGGAGTTTCCAGCCGCATGCTGCGTTTCCGCACCGCGGCGATCCTGTGCGCGGTGTTCGTCGTGCTGGGCGCGGTGATCAGTGGTGCCGGCGCTTCGGATGGTCTCGGCAAGCTCGGCGCGGTCAATGCCTTGCCGGGGTCCTTTACCGTCGCATTGTCGGCCGCGCTGACGGTGTACACAATGACCAAATGGGGCCTGCCGGTTTCGACCACACAGGCGGTCGTCGGCGGCATCGTCGGCTGGAACGTCTTCAGCGATTCGCCGACGGACCTCGCCTCCCTTACCCAAATCGCGGGCACCTGGGTCGCCAGTCCAATCCTCGGTGCGCTGATCTGTTTTGTGATGCTGTTTATTGTGCAAAACGTTTTCGAACAGCAGGTTTTTGTACTCTCAAGCAATTCACATGCCGAAACCAAGCCCTAACGGTTTTTATCCATAGAGAAAGTAAGGTATTTTATATTTTCAATACCGATCGATACCATTTATTAACAATTGCAATCAATGGATTGCAATGAAGTTACCCAGAATTCTGACCAGTTTATTGATGAATCAATATAACTCGATGAATGATAACCCCTTACACGCGTTTATTCTGCCCACAGCAGGAACCACGATGTAAGTTAAATTTTTATTTTATTTTATTTGGAGATAGACATGCGTAAATTCATTTACACTTTGGTAGCCATCATGAGCATCGTGATGTTTTCTTCTTCGTCGATAGCAAAGCCTACGAAAATCAGTGGAACGGTTAACCTCAACGTAGGTTCTGTAGCCGCAGGGATCGGCTGGAGCTGGGGAGGTGGTGTCATGACTTTCGAGGGTGCCGAGCACAACTTCGACATCAAGGGGCTTAGCTTGGCCGACGTCGGCATTTCCAAATTTTCCGCAGCCGGAATCGTATATAACTTGAAGCATTTGGAGGACTTCAACGGCACTTATCACGGAGTGAAAGCAGGCGCAACCATCGCCGGTGGCAAAGGGGCGATAGCGCTGAAGAACGAGCATGGTGTAGTGCTCGAACTGACCGGAAGCGGTCAGGGTTTGAAGTTCGCTTTTGGGACTCAGGGCGTGACTATCAAGCTTAAAGATTAGTCCTGTTTTCCGGATGCGTCCGAAAAGGTCGCCTCAGCGGTCTTTTTCGGGCTCATCCGGTTTCCAAATCAAAAAAACGGGATCAAATCTTTACCCTTTCTCTTTGCGTGTTGCTTTTGCAAGTGCTCCCCCCTTTTTGCAGCGAACGCCAGCTGATAGCGCAACGGTCCGGACAAGCAGGCTGGACGGACGCAATCCGGAAATCAACTTCAAGGGAGAGAAGCTCAGTAATGTAACCCACCAAAGCACCGATCACAAAGCACAGCTTTCCATGAAGGGCGTAAGTGTATTAAACGGCGTGCCTCCTGATCGCTACCGACAAGCCGAAGGCGTCTGGGCTTGTCTCCAGCAACAAATCCGGCCGCACTAAGGCATCGGTCATTCTTCACTCATTTCGGAATTGGACCAATTTCGGTCAAGCATAGGGTGGAACAGGTAATATAACGGAATGCTCAGGAAGATTATCGTACTGAGATGCAAACTCAGGAATGAAACGGGGATGGCTATCAAACTGATAATAATTGGGCTTACAATCATTCGTCGTGTTACCTGTCGTCGGGTGTCTTCTTCGATCTTGTGGGTGAGCAGATGGGGATGCAAAACCGCATATCTCCAGAGAGCGATCAGAGCAAGCCCAATGACAATTTGTACACCGCCAAACAGCAGCGTAACCAATGGCTCGTCGCGATAGGCGCCTTTGAGCTCCGTGATGAACGGTAGCAGTGTGACAGGGAACAGAAAAAAAAGGTTGAGCCAAACCAGTGTTCGGCTTCCGTTCCGAAAAAAATGCATAATGGCAGCGTGTTGGACCCAATACGTGCCTGCAAGCCAGAAACTGACCGCGTAGATAAGCAGATCAAAGCCAATACGCCCCAGAAATGCAATAAGTCCTTGTTCGGAAAAGCGGTGATCGGTAGGGACATCGATACCCAGAACCAACAGCGTAACGACGATGGCAAATACACCGTCTACCAGTGCTTTGCAGCGGTCGAGGCCGAAGGAACCGGTAGAGCCTGATGAGAGAAGTTCTTTTAGCATTGTCCAGTCTCGCAAACCGTTTCAGCGATCGTTGTGTCGCAAATTGATCTTTCCCTCGTATTATACGGACACACAACTAAGCGACTTTTTTAAATAGTTGAATTTGATTTACAGATAACACAATTCATGTCGCTTAGGAAGTCATTACGTGAAACGTATCAGGCTGTATGGTAGAATTATCTGTTTTTTTACCAGTATTAGCCAATAACATTATGTTTTTAAAAGAATTTTATAGAAATCATGATGGCAGCGTCAGTATTGCCGCCGAACAAGCCAGTATGTTCGCCAAAGAAGTGGCGCATGATTTCAACCCTTTACACGATGTTGATGCCAAACGTTTTTGCGTACCCGGCGATTTGCTTTTTTCACTGGCATTGGAGAAATATGGCCTTAGCCAAAATATGCACTTTATCTTTTCTGGCATGGTCGGGCATGGTGTGCTGTTGAACTTTCCCGATACCGATGCCGCGCAGATTGATGTGAACGACAATCAGGGTAAAACCTATTTGCAGATCGAACGTTCGGGAAGCATTAGTCGGGATTCAGCATTGATTGAAAGCTTTACTCGCGATTATGTGGCTTTCTCAGGACAAAATTTCCCCTATGTGCTGGTTCCGTTATTAGCTAAGGAAAACGTTATGTTCAGCCTCACTCGGCCGCTGGTGATTTACGAAAGCATGACCCTGTCATTTGATCATCTTGATTTTCGGCAAGCGTCCGTGGAAATGATGGAACCGAAGATGGAAGTCAATGGCAAACGCGCTTCGGCTTTTTTACACTTTCAGATCAAGACGGGCGAAAATGTGGTTGGCACAGGCTTTAAAAAACTAGCGATCAGTGTGTTGAATGGTTATGAATCTGAGTCGATGCAAGCATTTGTCGATGACTATCTGGCCAGGAAAAACGGTTATCTAGATAATTTGGCGGTTCTGCCGCAGTAAGTTTGTCAAGCTGGATTGGAAAATACTCAACGACTATCGACAGAAACCGTATCACGTCATGCCCGATAATAAAATCGTGTAAGAAATACTCTCTGCCAGGCAATTTGAAAGTGCAACCTTGATCGATTCCTTTGACTAGATCGCCGAAGCCATTCCAGTAAGCAAAATTGGAGCCACCGAGTCTGTTCCGCGTTCATGGAAGGTTCGAGGAAAATCGGCATAGCGATCTAACGACCCAAGCTCAGCGACCCGGTCCACGGTACGCGTGGATTGCAACCACAGCGCGATGGCGTCAGCCGAAATCGCCGCGACCTTCGGACAGCCAATAAGCTTAAGAGCGCGCACGAGAACCCCCGTGAACCCCCGTGAAGAATTACCGAAGATAGGTTGGGCTAACATACACTCGTTCATTTTTGGATGTCAAGAACCACCTCCAACACTAATAATCGAGAAACCGCACCTGTCCAGTATTCAACTCATAGACTCCTCCAATCAAGGTTACGCGTTTCTCTCGCAGAGCCCTCTTCGCTTCCGAAAGAGCGGTCAGTTGCTGCATCGACCAGCGCACATTTGCTTCCACGGCGGCGTTCAGCAATGCCTTGTGATCGAGTTTCAGATCAAGCTTCGATAGGCCCGGCCTGATTAAAGCCAGCAAGGCTTCGATATGTTCAAGTTCCCTGGGCTTACCGAGCATTTCCTCGACTGCGGCGGTGACTGCCCCGCAGTTTTCATGGCCCATCACCACCACCAGCGGCGTATGGAGATGAGCCACGCCATATTGCAGAGTGCCGACTACGTCTTCCGCGATGATATTGCCGGCAAGCCTGATCGTGAAGACATCGCCGAAACCCACGTCGAAAATCATCTCGGGCGGCACGCGCGAATCGCTGCACCCGAGAATCGTCGCAAAGGGCTTCTGTTCCTGCACCAATCGATGGCGCCAGGAAGCATTTTCATGCGTATGGATAGACTGATCATCCATGAAGCGCCGGTTACCGGCCTTCAAGCGGAGCAGCCCCTCGACTGCATTGCGTGGATAAGGCTCCAGACTGACGGAGCCGGAGCGAGGCTCTTGAGTTGCACAGGCTGGGATCATGCCCAAACCGAGACAACTCGCGCCGACGAGCCATTCCCTGCGGGTCATGCCGTGTTTTTTCATGGCCGCTTCTTTTTCTAAGATTTAGGCACGAACGAATGCGTTGATCACTCGTTTTCCTCGATAATCGCCTTGACTCGCCCGGAGTTGACCGCTTCGACCAAGGCCGCGTGATCGCGCTCGGTCTGGTCCGCATAGTCCATAGCGAATGTGCTGATCGCCTGATCGAAGCTGTCCGATTTACCCAAATAGCCGCTGATCATTGCCGCATCTCCCGACCGGGCATGAGCGCGGGCCAGGGTCCAGCCGCAGAGTTCGGCATAAAGGTAAAACTGCTGGAGTGTACCGCCTTCGATCGGTGCGGACATTTTCATGTCGCGCAACTGGCGTACGAAGAAATCGCGGCCGCTACTAGCCACCCGGCCCCAACCCAAAAAAATGTCGCTGGAGGATTGTGTCAGCCGTTGCCCCATCACCACGCGCTGCGCGTGATTGTCATAGCGGCTTTGTCCGGCATAGGGCTCCAATACCGAAGGGCAGGCTTCCTTGAACTGCAGCAGCAAAGGATGGTTCTCCGCGGAGAAAAACAGCCCGACGAAACAGCGCGTGCCGACGCTGCCGATGCCGACGACCTTGATCGCAGAGTCTTCCAGGCGGTAGCGGTCGAACAGCACCCGACGCTCGTCGGAGAGCGATAACCGATAGGCTTCAAGTCCTTCGCGAACCCGCTGTTGATACACGTCTTCTTGTGCATGGAACATGATCGGCGGCTGATCGAGCAGTCGATGGCGACCGCCCACCGCTCCGGCAATTTTGGGCATCAGTTGTTCGCCGACGCGCTGCTGCGCTTTCTCGACCAGCCTCTCGCGGAATCTTCTAATTTTCTCATCGGGCGCCATCTCAAGCAGGGTGTCGGCGTCCAGGCGGTCGTACCAGATTTCCAAAGGATTCATCTTCGAATACTCCCGCAATTTCTCCCGATACGCGCGGACGCATTCGACGGCTACGGCTTGGGCGTCCTCGTCACTCTGATGTCCATCGCGGACGGCGACCACGAAACTGGCCGCCAGGCGTTTGATATCCCATTCCCAGGGGGCGGGCAATGTTTCGTCGAAATCGTTGATATCGAATATCAGATTGCGTTCAGGGGTCGCGAAAAGACCGAAATTCATCAGATGGCAGTCGCCGCAGGCCTGCACCCGCAGACCGCTAGCCGGCGTGGTCGACAAATCGTAGGCCATCAGGCCTGCGGATCCACGCAGGAAGGTAAAGGGGCTGCGCAGCATGCGCCCGTAGCGTATCGGCACCAGTTCCGGCAGGCGATCCTTATTGGATTCTTCCAGAATGTCTATGGGATCCCGGCGATGCGCCGGCGCTTTCCAACCGGCATGGCTCGAGCGCGGCACTTTTGTGCGCAGTTCCTTTCCGAATGCAAGAGATTCGGTGCGCGCACGGAAGACTATGGGTTGAACCTTTTCGGCAGCTGCGGAGGATTCCGTTTTTTTTGTTTTTTTCTTGGCGGTGACCATGAGTTTGCTCCGGTAAAATTGGCTAGAGTTGTTTATGCAGCTTGCGTCTATTTGACATAATTTTTTAACTAAACAGGTAGCGCTCCTGCTCTTGGTTATCACGCGCCAAGTGTCGTCCGATGCAAAGATAGAAATCGCGGCCTTCTGTAAGAGCATCATTGTGTTTGGCCAGCGTGTTTTCCCAGCGCACGTCGAAGGCCTTGAACATGTTCTGGAAGAAGCGCGCCCGCTTGCGGTGGATATCGGTGATATACTCGCTGTGCACAAGGTCTTCTTTCGGTGCCGCTAACAATAAGGCCTGCGACGAGAGTCGATCTTCGAAGGTCGAAACCTTGTGCTTTTCGTCCTTGACCCGCAACGGCCGGATCATGTCGCCGCCTGCGGTGAATAGGTCGGCATGGATGCGGGCGCCTTGCGGCACCTTGTACAGTCCGGGCTCAAGGCGTTGGCTGCCGGCAACGACGCCGTCCAAGGTGGCATCGTTGATCTGTGCGGCTTGGCGTTCACCGCGCAGATCGGCTGGTGGACGGTTCGGATGCTCGGCATGAGCTTTAGCCGCCTGCAACAACGCAAACAGATATTTCGCTCTGGCGTTGGCCACGAGCGCTTCGCCCAGGTAATGCGGGAGAAGCAAAGACTTCTCACCCAGCGTTTCGACGATGCATAACTTCAGCATGACATTACCCAGGGCCTATGGATAAACTTACCGGAAGCGTCTTTGGGACTCTCTAGTTCCCGGTCAGTCGAATGATCAAGGTCGATGCGATCGAGACTATGCCCCACAGAACTTGCATGTCCGCCCCGCTCCCCTAGCCTTAATCCAACCTATTGCACGGTATAACCGCGGCCTGTCAGGCAGGCACCTAAGGCACGATTATAATTATTCGCCGCCTCATTAGCTGCGGCTGACGAAGCGGCTTGGTTTGCATCTTTTTGAGCGAAGCGCCGTTTCAATCCGCCCGCTGTCGCTCCTATTGCCGCGCCTGTACCCGCATCGCCCGCAATCGCGCCGATCGCAGCTCCCGCAGCCGCACCCCGCGCTCCACCTCTCAATGTCTCCCGGCCAAGGCTGCCTTGCTGAGTGTTTGGCTGCGGCGCGGTAGCACCGCTGCTGGGATCAAAGCCACTCTGTTGGACAGCCCAGGTATGACATTCATAACGGTCTTTAGATTGCTGGTCCGGCGTTTGTCCCCGCGCGGGATAAACCATCAGGTTTTGCGCAAAAACCGATAAGGGCAAAGCCGCCAGCAAGAGCGCAGATACCATATTTATGGGTTTAAAACGTGTTTTCATCAGGATACCTTTATAAAATATTTAAGTCGTTAAGCGGGGCCTTTGAAATCGTCGAAAGCCTCAATTGCTCTCTTTGCTGCATCATCTATTCCGGATAAATGCGGGAAATTTTGGAACCCTGCAAACCCAGTCCCGCCATTAATCCTCTCTGGCCGAAGATAAATGCATACACATTGTCCTTCGCAGTCGTGGTAGTCAGCGTTTTGGCCTTGCCTGCATCGACGACGACAATGCTTGGACCCATGCCGATTTCCCAACCTTCGCTCCGTTCGAGATAATTCAATGCCTCGTCGTTCATAAAAAACAACGCATAACCGAAAGCCTGCACGCCGGCTTGCATGCCATAGGATGCCGAGACGCTGTTGTAGTAACCGGTGGTTCGGCCCTTGACTCGTAAAGCGCCGCCGCGGCCGTATTGCGCGCCCACCATGAAGCCGGCTTTGACGATGCGAGGAAATACCAGAATGCCTTTCGCCTTCTTTGCCAACGATCTGGCGGCGGGGGTACTCTCATAGAGATCCTGTAACGCAAAATCGACGTCACGGTCGATCTCTGCGGCAGTCCCTGACATGGTTGAACCGACACCGCCCCCGACACCGCCTTGGCAGCCGACAAGAACCAGCAAACTGATCAATAAAACTACCAACCGATTTTTATTTAACATGTTTTTTTTCCTTATTATTTTTTCAATTGCACATCATTTAACGCCACCCGGCAGCGTCCACTGACTTTTTCATCATGCTGCTCCAGGCAAGCCAGCAACCGCCCTTCCCCGACTTCAACGGAGGGACAGTATTTTTCAATGTCGTCGTCACACTCATTGACGGTATATGCAAGCGCCGCCACGGCCCTCTCGAGCTGCGCCGCCGAGTCGTACAGTGCATATTCGCAGCGCGCGGAAATTTTGTCGCCGTGGGCATAAATGCACGCGAGCAACCGGTCATCACCCGGAGTGACATCCTTGCAATAAGTATACAGTTCGGCTTTGCAGCCTTGACGGAAGGTCTCCAACGGACCGTTCCCGGCTGTCGCGGTATTATCGGCTCTGCTTTTCGGCAGCGGCGCGGCGCAGGCGCTAACAGACCAATATAGCCACACAAGAAGGGCAAAATATTTCAGAACCATTGTTTTATTCCTCGTAGTGTCGGTTGAAGAAAAAGGTTTGAATTTGCAAAATTGATTTGGCGTGAAAGCGCTAGCATGCCGATGTCGGTTCAATCTCTTTCGGTAGGCTTGGTTCAGAATCCAGGCACTCCCTGCTTAACCATGCCCTTGCTGTTATTATCGTCATGCAGCATGGATTGCTCCGCCCAATACGACTTAAGACTAACATACGCCAATCTACCGAGAATCTTAACTCGCGGCTATTGGACTTTAGGCTTAGATCCTCTAAAACGGCGCTAAAACTTCAAGTTTTACATCAAGAACAAGGAGGATTTAAAGTGAATATCCTCTATCCGGTGCGGTGTTGTGTGAATTTTTCACATATTTGTAATGATGTTTTTTGTTAACACAAATGGTATCTTTAGGCCGTTTTTACCAGCCTCATTTTTGACTCTAGGACCTCTTTGACATGGATCGCTTCGAACGCATCTATCAACTGCATCACATCCTGTCAGGCCGCCGCACTCCCATCGCCAACAAGGAACTTCAAGAACGGCTGGAATGTTCCGAAGTCACCGTCAAGCGCTTAATCACCGTCATGCGCGATCATTTCACCGCTCCGATCGTGTATGACCGACAATTGAACGGCTACTACTACGACAATCAAAACGGCGCGCATCCCTATGAGTTGCCGGGGCTGTGGTTCAACGCCGAGGAATTGTGGGGCCTTTTGACCTGCCACACCCTGCTGCAAAAGCTGTCTCGCGGCCTTTTCGGCGACCATATTATCCAGTTACAAAAGCGCGTCGAAAAACTGCTGGCGCTAGATCAAAGCAGCGCCGGGCGCAAACTCGAAAGCGTTAAAATCCTGACGATGTCCGCACGGCAAAAAGGCATCAATCCGCTGTTCAATAAAATCGCCTCCGCCCTGTTCGACCGCCAGCAACTGCAATTGACTTATCAGGCGCGCAGCCATGGCGAAACCAGCGAACGCGCCGTCTCCCCGCAGACTTTGGTCTATTACCGCGACAATTGGTATCTCGACGCCTGGTGTCATACCAAAAACGACTTGCGCACCTTTGCGGTCGAAAACATCAAAGCCGCGAGCCGGCTAAACCAGACCGCCAAAGTCTTTACCCGCGAACAACTCGAAGACTACTACGCCTCCGCCTACGGTATTTTCTCGGGCAAAGCGCAGCACCTCGCCAAACTCAAATTCACTCCCGAACGCGCCCGCTGGATCAGCGACGAACACTGGCACTCCGACCAGCAAGGCCGCTGGCTGGATGACGGCAGCTACGAACTCACCCAGCCCTTCAGCGACCACCGCGAACTGCTGATGGACATCCTGAAACACGGACGCCACGTTGAAATTATCGAACCGGAATTTTTAAGACAGGCCGTTCAGGATGAAATGCAGGCCATGCAAGAAATTTATCAAAAAAATCAGCACCGTATCGCCGAATGATACGATAATTGTAGGTCTGTAGTAAAATGATTAAAATAGATAAAATGGTTATTTTAATCGGAGGGTTTTATGAAAAAGATCAATGCAACGCAAGCCAAGCAATATTTCGGCGAATTGTTAAACAACGCCCAACAAGAACCTGTTGCCATCCAAAAACACCAAAAGGACTTTGCAATTTTGTTGTCGTCGGCGCGCTACCATGAGTTGTTGGCTTTTGAAGACAAGTGCCTGCACGACTTGGCTGTCTTGGCTGAGCAGGAAGGCTTTATCGGTTCCGAAGCCAGCATGAAATTATTGGATAGCATTTGATGCGGCAGCTTGATTTCACCAAGCCCGCAGAAAGAAGCCTGCATAAGCTGGCCGCGTCGGACAGCCGCATCGCCAAACAGATAAAAATCAAAATACTGAGTTTATTGCAAGAACCGCAGCCGCAGGACTCGCTAAAAATGGCCGGCAATCCCGAGTATTTGCGGGTTCGGGTCGGCAAATACCGAATTATCTATCGTTACGACCACGACAAGCTCTACATCGTGCTGATTGCGAAACGGGAGATTGTTTACGAAGAGTTTGCCCGGCTAATGAAGCGGTCGTGATGAAAAAAATTAGCACCGTATCACCGAATGATACGGTGGCGTTCGATAATGGTTTACAACGATCGAATCAGGTGGATTTTATGACGACTGATGCACAGCAGGCGGAAATGCCGCTGTATTACCGCTATTGGGGAAAGGCCAGGCCCGATGCCGATGGCAACGGCCCGGCTTATCATTTGTTGCCTTATCATTGTTTGGACGTGGCGGCGGTGGGGTGGGTTTTATTGGAGCGGCACCCTTTTTTGGCAGACGCGTTTGAACGGCTTATCGGCTTGTCTAAACCGATATTAATGCCGTGGCTGAATGTGGTGCTTGCGTTTCACGACTGCGGTAAATTTGCTGAAAGCTTTCAACAGCTAAAACCGGAATTGCGCCAACAGTGGTGGGGAGAATCAACCAAGACGAACTATGGCTTGCGTCATGACAGTTTGGGATATGTGCTTTGGGAGGATGAATCTGCGATTCGCTGCCGCTTGCAAATGGATATGCGTTTTTACCGTAACAGTCTAAGAGTCTGGCTGCAAGCGACTACGGGCCATCATGGCTGGCCGCCCAAGAGTAAAGACAGCGGCAAAATCATGGCAAAAACTTATTTTAAGGATGCCGACATTGACAGTGCGACTGATTTTTTCCGCGATGTCTGTGATTTATTCAAGCCGGATACGGGAGCCATTCAGTCCGCAATGGCACAAGAAGACTGGTCGGAGCAACAAGAAGGCGCGTCGTGGCTGCTGGCGGGTTTTGCGATTTTGAGCGATTGGTTAGGCTCCGATGCGGATATTTTTACGTATTGCGCCGATGAGACCATCACGCTTGGCGATTATTGGGAAAACTATGCTAAACCTTCGGCAGAGCGGGCCATCGCCAAATCAGGAATTCTGCCGGCGCAAGCAGCCGAGCCCGGCACATTGCATTGGCTTTTCGGTTTGCAATCGCCAACGCCGCTGCAGCAACAGGCAGGACAGTTACCGCTGACCCGAAGTCCGCAATTACTCATTCTGGAAGACGTGACCGGCGCCGGAAAAACCGAAGCGGCATTAATGCTCGCGCATCGATTGATCAGCGAACAACGCTTGGCGCAAGGATTGTTTATCGGTTTGCCGACAATGGCGACAGCCAACGCCATGTATGAGCGGGCAGCCGGTTGTTATCGAAAACTTTATGAAGACGCGCAAAATCCTTCCCTGATTTTAGCGCACAGCGCCCGGCATCTTTCGCAACAATTTCGCGAATCGGTGATGCCCCAACAAGCGAAGGATGTCGAATACGGTCGTCGTGAAGCGACGGCTTCCGTGCAATGTTCGCATTGGCTGAGCGATCATCGTAAAAAAGCCTTGTTGGCCGATGTCGGCATCGGCACCATCGATCAGGTTTTATTGGCTATTTTGCCGGCCCGCCATCAATCTTTGCGACTGTTCGGATTGGTCAACAAAGTGCTGATCGTCGATGAGGTTCACGCCTATGATGCGTATATGAATAGGCTTTTGCAAACTCTGCTGGAATTCCATGCGTTTTTAGGCGGCAGCGCCATCCTGCTGTCGGCAACCTTGCCGTTCAAGATGCGCGCAAATTTCGTCAAGGCTTTTCAACGCGGCGCGGGCTACCCAAGCTCTGTGTTACAAAAGCAAGGCTATGCCGATTATCCGTTGCTGACTCACATCAGCGGCGACAAGCCCATTGAAACGTTGCTGGCGACCCGCCCCGAAGTGGCGCGTAAGATTGCCGTCAAATTTTTGTACGACTCAGAGACCGTTATCGAAACCATCAAAACAGCAGTTGCCGGCAAACGTTGCGTTTGCTGGATACGCAACACCGTTTTCGATGCGCGCACGGCTTACCGGCAACTGCAACAGGCCGATGGGTTGGCGGAGGACCAGATCATGCTGTTCCATAGCCGTTATACCCTGCATGATCGGAAAATACTCGAAGACAGCATTTTGAAACGGTTCGACAAATATTCCACCGCCGACATGCGCCAAGGTCGCGTCGTGATTGCGACGCAAGTCGTCGAGCAATCCTTGGATCTCGATTTTGACGTCATGATCAGCGATTTGGCGCCGATTGATTTGCTGATTCAACGGGCGGGTCGTTTACGCCGGCACTGCCGCGATGCCGAGGGTAATCCGGTTTCAGGGGCGGACAAGCGTCCCGAATTACCGACGCTGTCTATTTTTTCTCCGCCGCTGACCGATGCGCCGGCAGCGAATTGGTACAAAGCCGTGTTTCCGAAAGCCGACAATGTTTATCCGCATACCGGCCAATTGTGGCGCACTGCGCAACTGTTAGCCAAAAAACAGGGATGGCGAATGCCTGAGGACGCCAGGGAATTGATTGAAACGGTTTATAGCGACGATGATGACGACTTACCGCCGGCGCTCAGGAAACCGAGTAATTTCGTCGAAGGCGAGCAACAGGCCAAAATGGGTTTGGCCAAGATGAATGCACTGAAGCTGGGTACAGGCTACACCCTCAGCGACAACGTTTGGGACGAAGAACTGCATATCCCAACCCGCTTGTCCGAAGACTCGGTGACGCTGCATCTTGCGGCTTGGCGACAAGGCGAATTAACGCCGTTGATCATTGCAGATAGATTCGCTTGGGATTTAAGCAGTCTGCACATTCCAACCTACCGCATCAAGGCCATACCGGAAACATTACAGGCGGCGGTAAACGAACTCAAGGAAAATGACAAAAACATCGACAATTACGCCTTGGTCTTGCCGTTAACCGAGCAATCGCCTACGCGCTGGCAAGGACAAGCCGTTGATGCGGAGAATAAATTAGTGAACGTGGTTTACTGTCAACAGTTAGGATTTTTGATGGGCGATGAAATTGGACAATTTATAACTGAGGAGCCGCTTGCATAAAAGGGCTGCCGTAACAGCCCTTTGTTAAATCCCCACGGGTGTGGGGAACATTATATTACCTGACTCTAAGATGTACATAAGAGCGGTTCATCCTCACCGTGCGAGGAAGTGAGCATTTTACATCCAATTTGTGTGCGACGGCTCGATAATATTTTTTTAATAAGTACATAAGAGCTTTATTTCTTTGACACGTTTAATGTTTAGCGCTATATTGCTTCCGAAGTAGACTTTCGGGAAGCGTATGCTGAGTGACATCTTGAGATTGATGACGGCCCTGAACCAATTAAGTTTCAGGGGATTGATAGCTTTGGGATTGCTTGTGGCGTTGATCGCCATGATTAAGTTTTAGCGGAGGGTCGTGATGAATTTATTAGAAGATGAATGGTTGAACGCTGTCAGGCTTAACGGTGCAGAGGAAAAGCTAAAAGGCTTGTGGCAAATTACGGAGGGAGTCGGCACTGAAAACCCCATTGTCGATATTGTATCGCCGCGCGCCGATTTTAAAGGCGCGCTCTATCAATTGCTGATCGGTCTGATACAAACGACTTTCGCGCCGAAAAACGAGGATGTTTGGGAAGAGTATTGGCATGCACCGCCTACTGCCGAAGTCTTGAAAATCGCTTTTTTACCGGTAGCGTCGGCTTTTGTTCTCGACAATTCCGATGAATCAAGCGCCCGTCGCCCCGCATTCATGCAGGATTACGATCCGTTGAGCGACCGCGAAGCGATTGCGATTGCATCGTTGCTAATCGATACCTCGGGCGGCGGAACGTTTTTCGTCAAGGAAGGTACGACGCTGGCAATATCACCTTATTGGGCGAGCGTCGCCTTGTTCGCTTTACAAATCAACGCCCCATCCGGCGGCTCCGGGCATAGAACCGGCTTGCGTGGCGGCGGACCGTTGACGACGTTGATTGTGCCGGACGAAAAAAGACAATCCGCCAGCTTATGGCAAAAATTGTGGCTCAATGTCCTAACTCAAAAAGAAGTGAATGCGTTAAGCGGTAATTTGGAATTGACCGGAGAGCAATCTATTTTTCCCTGGCTTGCACCGACCCGCACCAGCGAAACCGGCAAAAAAGATTTCATCACTCACCCGGAACACGGACATCCCTACCAAATGTATTGGGGAATGCCGCGACGTATCCGCCTGGATTTTGAAACCACTCAATCCGGTTATTGCGATATTTGCCATGAAGCGGCGGAAAAATTGATCGTCCGTTACCGCACGAAAAATCTTGGCGTCAATTACAGCAGCACCTGGCTGCATCCGTTGACGCCGTATGTCCGGGATCCGAAAAAAGAACCCTATTCGATAAAAGCTCAGCCCGGCGGCTTTAGCTATCGCCATTGGTTGGGTTTGGTCTTGAACGACGATAAAAATCACAAACAAGCCGCCAAAATTGTGCAGGTTTACCTGGACAGTCGCCAAGAACTCATTCAAGGCGATTTTCAGCCGCGGCTTTGGTTGTTCGGATACGACATGGACAACATGAAAGCCCGTTGCTGGTATGAAACCACGATGCCGGTTTTTCAGATTCCGCAAGAAAGCCGAAAAAACTTGCAGACTCTCAGTGGGCAAATGATCGATGCCGCCACCGAGGTGGCTTTGGATGTTCGTTCCACGCTAAAACAAGCTTGGTTTAGCAAGCCGAAAGAAATCAAAGGCGACATTTCGTTTTCGGACGGCCAATTTTGGCAATTGACCGAAAACGATTTTTACCGGTTGCTAGCGCAATTGATTAACCAATGCGACGATGAAAAACGTGCAACCGACTTATTAAATGAATGGCAGCGCGTTTTGCATTCCCAAGCATTAACGCTTTTCGACCACTGGGCCTTGTCCGCCAACAACGAAGACGGCGACCTGAAGCGGGTAATAACCGCTCGCCGTCAATTGGAAATTTGGCTCTATGCCGGCAAGCATATGAAAGCGCTAGCCGCTTAATTTCAACGAACAGGAAACAGCACAATGACTTATGAATTGACTGAAGAATCCTTAACCGAATTGAAACAGAAAAAACTCGACGACGTTTTGCTGGCGTCTCTCGAAAAACTGCTCAACCAAGAATTCGACAAAGAAATGCAATTTCTCGCCGCAATCGGCGAAGCGATTGGCGAAAGCCTAGCAAAACAGCATCAAAAAGAAATCATCCAGAGCGCCCGCAAGTATTACGCGGTGTTGACAAAAAAATCCGACCGGCAAGCCCTTTTGGCGTGGTGGCAGGCATTGGAAGAAATTTCGCTGCCAAACGGCAAGACAAAATCCAATCGCGGCGAGCGGGCCAAACTGCGCCGCTGTGACAAGCCGGAAGACGTGTTATTGCAGCCTTATTTTTTCGCATTACAGCAGCAGTTGCCCGACATTGGCAATGCACTGGCGCTCGCCAGCGTTGCCGGTTTATTAGCGCATGTCAAAAGCAACGGCGAATACAATTTTCCCAGGCAATTGGGCAAGGAGAACGAACATAGCGGCAAACCGATGTTGAGCGAAATGCGTTTTCAACAACTATTGGCAAGCCGCGACGAAGACGATCTGTATGAGAATTTACGCCGCGCCATCGTGCAGTTGAAACGCAAAGCGCACGTTCTATCTTTGGCCGACGGCGTACTGCATTGGGCAAAAGAGCGGCACGATAAAAACCAATTTTCCGAGCGCCCCGAACAGCGCTTTCAGTACACTTGGGCAAAAGCCTATTTCAACGAAGTATTAGCTTATTCCAAACCCTAATTCCGGAGCATTGCACCATGACTCAATTTATTCAATTACACGCTTTAGTTTCTTATCCGCCTTCCAATTTGAACCGCGACGATTTGGGCCGTCCCAAAACCGCGATTATGGGCGGGGCCAATCGTTTGCGGATTTCTTCGCAAAGCTTGAAACGGGCATGGCGGACTGCGGAAATTTTTGAAAGCGCCCTTGGCGAACATAAAGGTACCCGCACCAAGCGCTTGGGTATCCAGATAAAAAATGATTTGATGAAGCGGGGCATCGATGAAAAAAAGGCATTTGAATGGGCGGCGCAAATTGCGGCATGCTTCGGCAAAGTAAAAACCAGCAAGAAAAAAGACGACGAAGGCGAGCCTCTGGAAATTGAACAACTGGTGCACATTGCGCCAGAAGAACAACGCTTGCTCAACAATTTAGTCGCTCATCTGGCAGATGAAAAGCGCGCGCCTGAAGAAAGCGAGTTGACATTGTTACGCAAACAACCGAAAGCCGTCGATATTGCTTTATTCGGGCGAATGTTGGCGTCCAGCCCAGCCTACAATGTTGAAGCCGCGGCGCAAGTGGCTCATGCCATCACCGTACATGCAGTCAAAGTCGATGACGATTATTTTACCGCCGTGGATGATTTAAACACCCACGCGGACGATGCCGGCGCGGCGCATATCGGCGAAACCGGATTTGCCGCCGGCTTGTTTTATCTTTACGTTTGCATCAATAAAACGCTGTTGTGTGAAAATCTGCACAACGATGCCGAACTGGTCAAAAAGACCTTGGCGGCTTTGGTCGAAACGATGGCCAAGGTGTCTCCGACCGGCAAACAAAATAGCTTTGCCTCACGCGCTTATACTTCGTACATGCTCGCGGAACAGGGCTCGCAGCAACCGCGGTCGTTGTCGGTCGCTTTTTTAAAACCGGTGCAAGGCACTGATGTGTTAAACGAAGCCATTAAAAATCTGATTGCGCAACGCGAAAATTTCGATAAGGTTTATGGCGATTGCGCCGAAAAAAGGCAGTCTTATCTGGTCACATCCGAAAAAAGCGAAGGCAGTTTAGAAGGGATCGTTTCGTTTTTAACCGCGGGTGAGTTATGCAGCAATACTTGAGTTTTCAGCTTTACGGCGTGCTGGCGTCATGGGGCGAGCAAGCGGTCGGCGAGTCGCGCCACAGCGCCACACATCCGTCCCGCTCGGCTATTTTAGGTTTGTTGGGTGCGGCCTTGGGTATTCGGCGCGAGGATGAACAACGGTTAAACGCGCTGTCCGCAGCGGTCGGCTTTGGCTTTAAAGTGAGTCACAGCGGTTTTCTGCTGAAGGATTATCACACCATTCAGGTTCCGCCGGAGGACAAAAAAGCGAAGCATCGCCATACTCGGCGCGATGAGTTGCGCGCGGAAAAATTGGGTACGGTATTGTCCAGCCGTGAATATCGCCAGGATGCGTATGCGTTAGCGGCTGTTTGGCTGACCGAAAACAGCCATTACTCACTGGATATTTTGGAACAGAAACTAAAAAGCCCGGAATTTCATCTGTACCTTGGACGGAAATCCTGTCCGCTAAGTTTGCCGCTGAATCCGAAAATCGTTGCTGCCGACAGCTTTAAAGCCGCACTGGACGACTATCCGTTGCCTGCGGAGATAAAGAAATTGGGCTCAGACAATAATAGCGCCTATTACTGGGAAAAAAGTCCATCGAGCGGCATTGAAGCACATAGCTTTAGCGTCCCACGCTATGATCAGCCGCTTAGCCGTAAGCATTGGCAATTTACCTCGCGCGACGAATACGTTTTACTGCCGACGGGAGAACGTCATGTTTCTTAGCAAAGTTACCGTATCGGCCGAGCAGCCTGACCAATTGATTGAGGTGCTGCAAGCCGATCATTATCAATTGCATCAATTGCTCTGGAAATTATTTCCCGAATCCGGCGAAAAAAAACAACGCGATTTTTTATTTCGCCGGGACGAAAGCAAAGGTTTTCCGGTTTTTTATGTTTTGTCCATTTCTGAACCCCGTTCGGTGGCCGGTGTTTTGGAAGTCGAGACCAAGTCCTTTAATCCCCAACTTAAAGCCGGCGACCGACTTCGCTTTAGTTTACGAGCCAATCCCGTCGAGCAACTGACTCAGGAGCGCTCCGAAGAGGAAACCAGGCTCTTACAGAACGCGCGAGAAAAACACGGTTTACGTGATAAAACGACAAAAAAACGCATTCGCCACGATGTTGTCATTCATCTTAAAAAAACACTGTTAGCACAGGGAGTCACAAAAGGTGACTTACCTTCGCAAGCAGAACTTGGACAAATGGCCGGCGAAAAATGGCTGCAGCAGCGCGCCGAAAAAAGCGGTTTCAAATTGATCTCCGTTATCGCTGAAGGCTACCAACAGCATCATTTTAAAAAGCGAAAAATCAAACTTAGCACGTTGGATTTTCAAGGTGTGTTAGAGGTAACCGACCCTGAGTTATTTATAAAAAAAGCGTTTTATGACCGTCAAGAAGATGATTCGGAGCTTAAAATAACGGGTATCGGCCCCGCCAAGGCTTTCGGTTGCGGATTGCTTTCAGTCGCCAGGATTTAATCCTGGAAATAGAATGAAGAATCATCCTTGTTGGTGGCAATAAAATTGTCAAATTCAGTCTTACTTTGTGGGGTTAGATTTATGCTATAGTGCGTATGACAAGTCATACACCCAAGGTGACATTATGAGAATCAATGCCCGTTTAGACGAAAATCATGAACAAAAACTACTAGCCATTCAACAGGCAACTTCCTTGAGCACGTCAGAAATTATCAAGCAAGCCTTGGATTTGCTGTACGAAAAAACCGCTTTAACCGGCAGGCAAAAAAATCAGAAGCTGATTGAAATGCTGGCGGGAACGGCGGAAGGGCCTGAGGACTTATCCGTCAATT